>JAABUS010000542.1_pt1 | contig 94691 bp, 96 predicted proteins | sample 5560161 | NCBI WGS metagenome assembly JAABUS01 (sample SAMN10711885, study PRJNA513376) | rock metagenome | isolation source: Antarctica rocks | place: Antarctica: Victoria Land, Trio Nunatak nord | collected 2016-01-04
ATACCATACATCCTCTTCCCAGCCGTGTTGGATTAGATCCTCATCTGTTGCGGGAAGGTTAGCTGGGGGGGATAGTTGGGCGGGGAGAGGGCAGGAACGGACTCTCGAACTTGTCCTTGCCGACATAGATGGTTGTGGGAGGGTCGGTGATGGAGGAGGTGAAGTAATAGACCATGGTGGATATAACTGGGAAGGGGAGTGCAAGGTGATTGAAGCAGTCTCTCGGTTTTGATGCCACAGATGCGCATTTGTTGAGCTTCCTCGACTTCGTGCATGCTGCGTACCGACCAAAATAACCGCTAGTGCCCATACTGTAATATTACCATTTCTGATCTAAGATCACTCTAACATGGTCATGGCAGGCCTGAGGTGGTGTCTGCAACTTACTTCTCGACAATCGACCACCATGGCTGCGACGGAACATGTTCTAATATCTCGGGGGATAATTCGACTCAGGAGGTTGACAAAGTAGATCGAGACCAACGTCGAGACATCGTCAAGCCTGATCATTATAATGGCTTCCAAAGATGCCTCGCTCGAAGCTTTCGAGATGCTTGGGGTAGGCGAGGACCTCAATCATTCGAAGACCTAAGCTCAATACTATCTGCAAGGTCCAAATACTACGCCATGCTGACGGGTTTTGCCTATGCAAAAGGCCGACTTGGCAGACACTGTCACGGAGAGACACAGGGTAGACTGTGTGGTATTGAATCCTTATTCTCGGTAGTGTACAGAGGGAGAGATTTCTTCTTCTTTAATACAATTTAGAGACTGCCGACGAGACCATTTGTAAGCCTTGAGTTCTCCACATGGTACTGTCGCCTTCTCGTCGCAGATCGCTCAAGACTCTATCCAGCAATCCTGAGTTACACAAATCACTACTATAGCGTCACAACCACCTTCTCCCCACTGACAGTCTTTACCTCATCCAGGACATTGGACAGCTCTTCTAACCCATGTCCAACAACCCTCACCGGCAGCGGCACCCTGTACGTGCCCTCCTCCACAAGCTTCGTGAGCGACGAGATGAGCTGCTTGCCACCCTGCATGTCGAACATGGACCACGCGTCGACGTCAAGCTTGTTGACTCTCTCCGGTACCGGAACTGGCACGCCGGTAACGACAGCAGCGTACCTCTTAGGGCCCGTGGGGTCGAGCACGTCGCTGATGTCGGTCTGACTGGCGCCCGCCGACACGCAGTCAATGATGACCTCGACGCCGGCGGCTCCCGGCGACGCGGCCTTGATATCAGCCACGACGGAGGGAGACCTATAATCGACGACGTACGTCGCGCCAAGATCGTGAAGTCGCGCGTAGTGCTTTGCCGAACTCGTCGCCAGGATAGGCAGCAATGGGTAGGCTTTCCGCAGGAGTTGAATCGCCGCGGCACCCGTGGCGGAGCTGCCGCCCAAAACAAGAATCGAGGAGGGCACTTGCCCCTCGGTTGACAAGCCCTGCAGGAAGGGTAGTGGGATCATGAGGCTGTTGACAATGGCGCAGACAGCGGTAGCGAAGCAGATACTGTCAACCATCAGCTCATCCCTGGCCCCGAAACCCGCACTCGTCGATCTGGACAGCCCTACGGCAGCGACGCAGCCTCCTCCAGCCCGATATTCTTCGGCTTCTTCGCCACAAACTGCACCGGCACCGCGACCCTCTCCTGAAACGCGCCGCCCCAGGGGACCTCGTGCGCTCCGCTGCCCTCCCAGGCCATGACCTCGTCGCCGGGCCGCAGGTCGCGCACGTCCGCGCCCACGGCTTCGACAACGCCGGCGCCCTCGATGCCCAGCACGCGCGGCCAGTGCCGTATCAGGATGCCCAGATCGCGCTGCTTGGCGTCGATCAGGTTGAGGGCGATGACGCGCTGCCGGATCAGCACCTCTGCGGGAGCGAGCTTGGGGTTGGGCACGTGCACGATCTGGAAGGGGCCGCCCTTCTGCGTGCACTGCAGCTGAGCGGTGGTCTCCGTTGTTGTGGATGTCATGCTTGCGGTGCTCAATGTAGACGTAAGGATCTTACGATTGTTTTCTTGCTTGGTCGAGTTCGGACGGACGGTTGCACCAATTCGATGGCGGACATCGTCCCTACTTTATATAGAGCCTTGCAGGCTGTTTTCATGAGTTCCTCAATCTGTCATCTTTGTAGTTGTGAAGATTATAGCCCTGATCGAGTCAGCGGCGGCCGACAAACTGCCACCGACAGTGCGATTGTAAATCTGTCGGACAGCGACAAGGACCGACACGAAGGGCGCTCCGAATGTCTGTCATGCCTGCTCGTTAAGCAACCAGGCAAAACAGATGTTCATAGGTTGTCGGGGGCGGAACCTGTTCCGCATATCGAGATAACCAAGAGAGCCAGAAGTGAAGGAAGTCCTCCCTGTACCGTTTGGAGGTAACTGTAATCTACAATCTACAAAGCCGATAGCTATTCACGACGCAGGTACGCTCTTACGTGAAAGCGTTAGAAAGCATCCAAGTTGCAATCATCGCCCCAAATTGTTTCCATAGCTACGAAGTGTCTATTATCCCCTACATCTATATGCAGATTGAAGTCCGGCCCCGTATTTCCAGCCAGGAGCCGCAAAGCTCAGATGTTTCTTTCGCCTTATATCATCCCTAGGGGTTGTGATCGGACCAAATCTGTTTCCAGAGCGACTGGCTGGGGCGGTTGAGCTCGCTTGCGAAAGAAGCCTTTTGAACATCTGTATGTGTTCCATGTACGTTGCTTCATGCCATCCGAGCTTCTACGGTCCGGCCCAAGGTTGCGCAGCAACCAGTGTATGCATGCTACAGGAGTGAAAGTTGGCATCTATATTAAAATGCGGTAGACGGTTGTGGTGACTTCATGGCGGAGATCCAACAGCATCATCGATGCATGTCCCATTGCGGTTTCAAGCTTTCAGAAAGATCGTTTCTCGTTCCGACGACTTCTTTGGGAATGCGGCTGACTCGGTAGGCGCCTGAGCGGATGCTGTCGAGCTGCCTCGCTGACATGGCACTGCGGTTGCTGCGGATACTCCCGGCATCGGAAGCTGTGGCACTACCCGCAAAGCGAGGGGGCGGCGCAAAGTCGAGAGCGGTAAAGGTTCCGGAATTTCTCAACAGATGTCTGGGAGACGCGTTAGAAGTTGTCGTGAGTAAGATCTATTGCTAGCGTTGAGTTCGCAACTTACGGGCTTGGCATAACAGACAGATCGTCGAACGACGAAGCCAATGGCAGATGAGCTGGCACCACGGGTGAAAAGGCACGGGATCCACCTCGTGGACTCTCTGGCCGACCAGCTGCGCGGTCTTTGTAGGTTGAGGGCGGAGCGAAATCTATGGGCATTGCAAAAGAGTCTTCTTTGAGTAGATGAGGTGTAGGAAGTAAGTTAAGAGGCTTCGGAAGAGGTGGTGGCCTACGAGGAGCACCGGGTGGGGCACCAGGGCGGGCAGAAGCCGACGAAAAAGATCGAGGTCCAGGCGGTGTGGAGCTTCCGCCCAAACTCGCTGCATGATGGCGAGCACTGCCTTGGAAGCGCGGAGGAGCCCGTGGCGGAGGCGTCATTGCACGTCGACCATACGCCTCGGTGCGTGGCGCTGGTGCTGTCGCAAATTGACCGCTGGCCGGGTCGAAAGTAGTACCATCACCAAGATATACCTGATCGTAGTCTTCGTAGTAATGCCCAGCTGCTGCCTGAGGGCCTGCTTTTGACTCGTCAAAGTACTCTTTGTAGAAGGAGCGGATTCGGTTGGCCCGCTGCTCTGGATTATCAGTGGGGTCATCAGGTGGCAGCGGTCGAAATCCCATCGATAATCTCCGAATATCAAACCCTAGTTCGGGCTCACCTAGACCTTCACGAGCGCTTTCCACTACTGGCGGTAAAATGCTTTGATCTGGCGGAAGAGCAGTCACTGACGGCTCTATTGATCTGGTGTTACGAGGCGATGGAGGGGTGACTTTAAAGCCATCACCATAGTCGCTCTCGTCATCGAAAAAGTTTAGATCTTGACTTGAATGCGATGCAGCCTTGAGCGACTGGTTTCGCGGAGGTCTAGAAAGCGAAACAGACGTGTTAGTCGAGGGCGGAGGGGATTTACGATCCGAAAATTGTTGCGATGAGGTTGGGGAGCTATGAAGAGAGCCGCTTTGAGATTGCAGTGGACTTGGTCGTTTAGTTTGAGTTGGGTTCTGAGCGTGGGTGTCTTTTGATGGCTCTCGGCTGTGGATAAAAGGTCCAAGGTAATTGTTGCTTCTGCGAAGATCGACGCCATCTTTACTCATGTATGAGTCTCGACTATCGACAGCCGCAGTGGGGCCCAAACCAGCGTCGAGGGATTTAGGCGGTAATCCTTTGCGAGGAATTGCCGCGACTGGCTCGAGTGACTTGATTTGGGACACATTGCTTCCTTCAAAAGGCGTACGTGAGATCGGTGGAACCGATCTTGACATACGCTGGGCGTTACGCAGAAGATCCTGGTTCATACCCTCGTGCCTTGGTCCACTGCTCGATGAATCGGCATAGCTTAAAGAGTCATCCGCAGCCCGGCGAGAGGTGCGGGATTGCATCGATGATGTGTCGTTCTGCGTGAAGTTTGTGACTGGGCGATATCGATCATCGCCGCTGTTGATCGTACGCGACATGGAATGGAGAGATTCGCGCGAGCCATGTAGACCAGGCGGTAAGACGTAGGGGCTGCCAATATCCATGTCCATCGATAGACCCCTTGGTCGACGCGGTGCTTTTTCCGGACCAAGCTCGGTAACCGTCATCTTAGGTCCATCCTTCTTACCCTTTTTACCCTTCTTCGTAGGGTTCGGTAACAACCCCGAATCCATACCAAAATCAAGAGATTTATGGGGGTCATTGGCGTCTTCCTTACTCAGTTTCTTCACGTGCCTCCGGTGGAGAAAGAAGAAAAGGACCACGGCTATTCCGAGGGGGATTCTATAGAACATCAGTTGGATCATAGAGCCCTGCAGCAATGAATTCTTACAGAATTCCTAACACAATTGGTACGGTGACATTGTTGCCTGCCGAGGGCTTCTGACATTGGTGGCTCGTGTCGCCTTCTGTACACTGACTGGAGTCGGAGCGTTTCGAGAGATTTGACAGCTGCGTCTTCGTAGTCTCAAGGAATCTAGTAATAGTCGCTGGCTCGAAATTCGGGCGTGCAACCGGCGCAGCTGCCCGACCTTTGAGGTGGAGAAAACCATGGTTTAGGTGCACTCGACCCATTCCTCTGTGCCGAAGTCAATGGCCGGAGAGGTTCGTCTTCGACTGTAGTTCCCGAGTAGAAATGGACCTCCCGAGAGCGTAGCAGAATATAACTATTCGAATGATGTTACAAGTGGTCCATAATTCATTCGCGTAGAATTCAAGATGTGTATGTACGGATAGGTCAGAATTAGGGCCCGGCGAGGTAGAGAACAGAATTAAGGAATGAATATCGCGGCTCCAAAGAATGACTGAATGAGTGTGTGAAGAAGGAGAGCGTAAGCGTATAAAAGAGAGGAAGATTCGAAGAGGGTGGAGAACAAAGAGGATGATCGTCTTGGCCCCCAGGCTTCTCTTGCCGCTTGGGGCGTGCCCAGAAATGCCCGCGCAGTCACCACGGCTAAACGTTCGAGCGAACAGCTAGGGAGGCCACTAGCTCAGGTACCAGATCCACATCCTTGTAGCCGCAATTTCCATCGAGCCGCCAACCACGGGCGTGGCTCCTCCGCAGTCACAGGAAATGACGAGAGCTCCACCTCCGTTCCTTCATCGTTCTCACTTCAAAGCGCAGTCGCTTTCTTACTTCCTATCCTACACTCTGTGGTCCAGAGCGTGATCACTTCAGTACGCCTACAAATGCATCCCGCATTTCCTAAAGTAGGAGCATCATTAGCTACAGTACATTGACAATGTAATTGGGCGGCAAGCGAGGCCCAAAGGCGCGTCCCGGGGCGTTGGGGCTTAGAACAGAACTAAGCTGCAGAGTGAAATTCAGGGGTCGATCGCAATTGTCCAGCACATAAAGCCGAAGCTGATGATAGGCTGGTAGTTTGGTAGATAAGGACTGAGTGGATCTGATTCAGCAGTCTGAGTATGAAGTACGGAGGTTGACACCAAAAGTCCTGGCAATGCCAAGACCGGGCTGACAGGGGCTCTCTAGGGGCCACAGGTGAGCTTTCGGGCGACGGGTGACCCGTAGGCAGCTAACACAGTCGCCCCGGTGACGACCTTTCGGAGTCGTTCCAGTGACCTCCAGTTGACCATACTAGTGGCACTACTAGCGTCTGCCAGGACTTTTGGTGTCAACCTCCGTACGAGTAGTTATGTTGCTTAGTGATCCTACCAACTGAGCAAGTCTTGATTTGCTCCTCATACCTTTCCCTTACTATTGAACGTACAGATCAGGAACAGATATGCATGTCGTGCTAGTAACAGGGAAGCGTGTCGCGGGTGGAAGTCTTCTCTCCTTGATGCCTTGATGCAACGCGCAATGCTATCTCTTGAGAGCAGAAGATTAGGACGCTGCTGAGGGGCTTTGGAAGACGTCCTTCTTATCGTCCGCCGGCAAACCCAAATTTCAGAATGACTTGAGAAATTACACGGCTCTGCTGTAGCCGAGGATGGACGCCGCAACCGCGATGTGGAACGCCATTTCCGAAGCTTGTTCGGTGAGACAACTTTCGAGGACTCACTGAATCTTTACACGAGTATTGTACTCGCCGAACCTCTCCACTAGCCGGTTCGCAGTGGCCACCGCGCAGTCATACGACTTTGCTCTTCTGTCTTTAGTCGCATGCTGGGCGATGCTCTTCCTGACACCATGGACTTTGCACTTCATTTCGTAAACCCGTACACTATTCTATTCTTTCGGTATTTCCGCCGGTCTTAGACTAGCATATTTGGACGATGCCGCCATTCTACATGTACGCTCTTGCTAAAGTCAAAGCTCACATTTTGCTAGCTTAAGCGCAATTAGCCTTCATAGATGAATTAGCTAGTATTAAGACGAACACCATGGCGTTCTCAGATGGAAAAGCATCATATTAGAACCGTGGGCTGTCTCTACTTTATGCTTGATGTATTTCCAGCGTAAAGGCGCGCTCGGGTGCAAAACCGCTCGGACTTTGCACCAACGCCATTCCGCATCTTCATCCAAAACTCTGCATGTCGGCCTCCCATTTTGGGACGTCTACGAAGCTCTTCACTAGGACCATCGTGGATGCAGTCGAGGAACCTGTAGTCTCTGCCCAGTACTCTATGTTCCAGCCAGCAATACTACACTTGGGCCGTGATAGTTACTTCTTGCATAAGAGAACCAATTGGCCATTGTTACGAGAGCCATACCAAACAGTACTGCCGATGTGTAGTCTGCCACATCGAGAAACACGGATTAGAACTGGCTTGTCTGCGTACTTCAGGGATCGAGACGATATCTACTCACTCATGTTACCCGCAGTCACGGGTCTTGTAGTCGGAAGGTTGTATACGACCATGACAAGACACGTCCAAGCCACTACGGTGGCATTCACCGGCCATCCTGCTCTTCCAAGATTATATCGGCTTTCTTGAGGTAGAAATTGAGCGCTTCGACCTTGCCACATGAGCAGCGCAGCGGGAAAAGCGAAAGACAACTGTTCGACCAGGATTCCCGTGCCAACGATGGTGTTGAAAGCTTAGGATTTTGTACTGTCAGCCATTGTGTTCAAGGCTTAGTGGACTCTGGGTTCTTACCAGTCGTAGAGGCAAGGAAGATGCATCCGAGAGCAAGGATCCAAAAGGAGTTAAAGAGCAGCGCATACAGTGGGACTCCCTGCTTGCGGTCAATTTTCTTGATGAATCGAGCAAATATCAGGGCTTCATCTCTCGCAAATGCCCATGTAATTCTCGAAGCCGCCAAGACGCTTCCAAGCAACGTTAGAAATGCTACGCATATCATAAGAACCATAAGAACGGTACTAGCGGCTTTGGATTTCGTTGCTTGTCTGAATATCTCGAAAATGGGAACGCTGTGAACTGTCAGTGGAGAACGGAGCTTGCATGGAGCTGAGATCTCTAACCCTGTTCGCGTTGCAAGCACCAGTCGTATATCGCTAATGCAATAAAGCATCGAGACGGCGAACAAGAAAGCGGTTATTACTGCGGTCACTACACTGAGAATGGTCGCCAATGGAACCACTTTCTTGGGGTTGATACAATCTTCCGCCAAATGAACGGCTCCGTCGAGACCGCCGAAACCGAAGTTTGGATTTGTCAGACCTGTCAAGAAAACAGCACCCTTGTTACTCCATCCACTTTCGTTGATGAAACCACTCCAGATCTCACTGCTGTGTTGTTTTGGACTGGCAATCGCTAGGCAAGTAATGGTAGCTGTGAGAAAAGTTACTATCGAAACCGTAACTGCAGACCAGAGTCAGCGATTATGGTCTTTCATTTCCACGGAGGGCTCACTGACAAGCAAGATTGTGCGTCCAAGGTGTCCGTTGAAGAACGAACATATCATACAGCATAGCGGTAACGTTAGTAGCTTGGTATAAAACCACGATATGCCACCGCTTCACGATGTAAGATTCTACGGAGAATGCAACTACGCCGAGAATGAACTGAGCCACTATGAGAGTCACACTCGCACATATTGTGATCCGACCTATTGCGTTCGCAGAACCACATGCGTAGCTCTACCTGGATTCAGTATATCGGCTTCGAGGATTTCATGAAAGAAATCTTACAAAGGCTCGCTTCGTTGCTGGGGATGCTAAGAGAGAGGTCCAGTGGTATTGACCACCAGCTGTAGGGTACTTGGCCGAAAGCTCGGCCAACGAAAACGCCGTTGCTGTATAGACAATGGAGATCAAGATTAGGCCATAGATGATGGTAACTGGTCCTCCATTGCTGAACCCTAGCACCAGTGTAGAGGCAAGGCCGAACCAGGTGTTAAGTATGTTGAAAGACGCAGCGAGAATTTCCATCGTGCCTATGGTCCTTTTAGGCTTTTCGATATTGTCTGGAATCAAGGCTCTCGATTGCTCTGCGTTACAAGCTTCAGTGGATATCGCAGTCTAGAGTGCATTCATCGTCGGCAAGGAGACATACCTTGTAACTCCAAGCCAGGCTCTAGAGCCACAATCAGTCAAAATCTCGCAAGCTTTGGACTCTAAGACTTACCGGCTGTTGGCATCGAAAGCTTAGCATCAGTCATGGTATGATCCATTCCTCAAAGATTGGGGTCGGCGACTAAACAATCACAGGTCTTTAGGTTGAGTTCGGGTGCAATGTTCGCAGCCATTCTGAGATGAAGAAGACTCTTTGAGATGGGTTTCACTAGTACGACTCAGAACTGTGTAGTTTGCCTTCTTTGCTGCAGGCAATCAAAGGCGCGGGGCATCATGTTTGCCCTTCTGGAGTAAGCTCCATATGGAGATGAGGGAGGTGTGACTGCTACAAGACGCATGTATCGATTGGTACAGACAGGCCCCTGTTGTTGCACACGGGAATTTGATGACGCAAAAACGGGCCGCTCATCTCCGGTCGGTCTTTGGATCTGGAATGCAAGGCTAAATCCCTAATACACAGTACAGCACCTCATGCCAACCAGCAAACTTACAGCTCCAATTTGGAAATCTATTATCCAGTACTGTGCTCATAGTCCTATCTTGGCGAGAACCTAAACAAAATCAAGTGCTCTCTTCCTCCAATGGGTACGGTCTCTTCATGGAGCAACCTGACCATGGTAGATAACATCCCAGATCAGTTCTTCTCGGTCTTGCTTTACGAAGATCTATAACCCAAGACCTTACTCTCTCCCAGGCCCCTGTGTGCCACTGCGAGCGCGTATGCTCTACCAAGGTGTGGTCGGTTGCCGAGCCTGCAGCCCCTCTCCCTCCTCCCATTATACTATGTTCATCACGGTCCGTAGATCCATCATCTGTGTCCACGCTCGCCAGCCACGCGGATGGGAGGGCAGAGTTTGTTGCCAATGGGGTAGCACTATGCGATAGCGGACTGGTACTGCCTTCGAAGCTCTTAGCTCGAGACCTGATCAATTTTTGCTTCGAATATTTAGTACTATGGGCGAGATTTGCTAATTGGTAATTGCCTGCGACTTTTGGCAATCAGACCGTTGTTGACAGCAAGATGCACCGTAATGCTTTGGGTTATTGAAATAGCCTAGACTTAATAGTTTGCTGTTGATAACACACGAGAATTTTTAAGACTCGGTGAAGGTGCATACAGCAGCAGCCTCAATAAGGAGGTTATCAGCATCCATTCGATGAAGGGTCCTGGCCCTTGTACCAAGACGTGTAGCCACAGACAATACCATTATGCACATGAAGATCCAGTCAGCAACGACCACAGAGGGTCCATGGTCTTGCGCAGTTATAACCCCATGAGGCGGATAAGAGCCACCGTTCGACGAGAACGAGAGGTCAGAAGGCAGTATATTCGAGGCCATGTCATATATGGCAACAGAATCAGAGACAAGATCTCGAAAAATCGACTATCATGAAGAACCTGACCAACTTTCGAAGGCTGCGAGACTAATAATTTATGTCGATGGAATAGCCGGCAAGTGAAGGTATCGATGTTCTGGTATACAAGAATGTAGGAGCATCTGCTAAAGGCTTATTTTAGCGTAGCGATGCGACGGGGGGACGGATTGCGTATTTGGTGCTTCCTTACTGACTTGAGGCTTGGGACACCGGGGGTTGGTTAACGAATTTAGCACCGTCCGAATATAAGATTTTCCCTTGACGGAGCTGAATTATTCTAGCATTCATTACAACTGTTTGTCCACCATGTCCTTGGCAACGTTGGACCTATCACAATTCATCTCTGGAACCAATGGTCAGCGCGCTGAGTTTGCGGAGGCTTTGCTCACTGGGTTTACAAAGCATGGCTTTGTCAAGCTGACGAACCATGGTTTCTCTACTGGGAATATCGTCAAGCTCTTCAGCCAGGTAGTGACACGCCACCTATGGTCGTCTGATAATAACGAGATGTTATAGAGCAAGCTTCTTTCGAGATGCCCTAAGATCTTAGATCATAGGTTGCCAATCCGCCAGGCCCAAGTCCCCAGCGGGGATGGACCGGGGTCGGTATCGAAGCGACATCGAGACTGACCCAGGAGCAGCGTACCTTGGTCCTGAAAGATATAAAGGTATGGTTGTCTTCCAATCAGGCTGGCTATCCACCTGACAGGTTGATCGCAGGAGCACTTCGATCAGGGCTCTGCGGAGGACCCCCAATATCCCAACCGCTGGCCGAAAGAGAATCAGCTGCCTGGGTTCTGTTCCTTCATGGAGTGGTGCTATATTCAATCGTCAAGAATTGAGACGGGAACAGCCTCAGGTATTTCGCTAGCGCCACGCTCACCACAAGCAGACCGGTAGGAGCAGTGAGATTCTTTCTTTCGGGGTCCAAGTCCGTTCGTGTATCTTACGCACATAGCACTCTGTAAGGATTCTGCATCAGCCTGTAGGGCGCCGAGACTCAAGCGCCTACCCTGAAAGTCCGGGAAAGGCTTGAACGAAGACTCTCGAGACCCAAAACCTGTCGAAGAATATAACTCATTATGGTCTCGCCATCACCTAGGCCAGAAACAGCGGAAGATGGTCAGATCCTCAACAGTAGACAGGCTGTGCAGCCTCAATTGTTTCAAACGAACATTACCCTATCAGGTTAGCGCCCGACTCTCCTCGTCGGGCATACGGTGCTTGATCCACGGCTTTATCCCCGCCTCTAAGCCTGGTGTATGGTGGGGAAGCAAATCAGCAATTACTTGTAGTACTGTAGACATGAGGAAGGATTCGGCTGAACGCGGCCCAACTCTGTGCACACCGATCTTCTATTGACTCTCTTCCGGACACTTCAACCACCATCTATCAAACCTTTGATACCACACACTGCAACATGGCACCTCCGTCGGCCGTTGGGCCCCAAACCAATGGGCACAGCACTCCCTCCACTATGGCGCCGCATGAACCTGGCTTGAGCGAGGCGAAAGCAAAGGTGCAGATGCCAAAGTTCCCTGGGCCTCCACACTTCACAGATAAGTACGAAGAGCGGGATTACCTCAAAGGGCGACTCGCTGCTGCCTTCCGTATCTTTGGTACATTGCGCGAGTGCTTTCATCCATGGCATACTGGCTAATTTTTCTGTATCAAGGCAAATTTGGCTTCGACGAGGGCGTCGCCGGCCACATTACACTGCGCGATCCGGTGGACCCTACTACCTTCTGGGTGAACCCTTTCGGTGTTGCCTTCTCGCTCATCAAGAAGAGTGACTTGATACAAGTGGACGAAGACGGGAACATCATCGATGGCGGAGAGGTTCGACTGTTGAATGCTGCAGCGGCAGGTTATCCTTTCCGAGCAGCGTTTGCCACCTTTTGAGCGCTGTGAGAGCCTTGAGACATGTCTAGCGAGCATTACTCAAGCCGTGCCTGGGTTTTCTCTCCCACAATCTCAAGAAGCAATGCTGACTGCGAAATCAAATAGTTTATGATTCATGCTGCGGTGCACCAGGCTCGACCCGATGTTCTGTGTGCGGCACACAGTCATAGCATCTATGGCCGTACGTTCTGCGCCCTGGGTCGGAAATTGGACACCATAACGCAGGATTCTTGCTCTTTCCACAATGTGCGCAGGGCTCCCTATGCTTTTCATCGATATTTTCTGACATTTGCGTAGGATCATGTCCTGTATGAAAGTTTCAATGGTATCGTTCTTGTGGAGAAAGAAGGAAAGGATATCGCTGCTTGCTTAGGTGACCGCAAGGCTGCGTTGCTGCAGAACCATGGCCTGTTGACGGTAGGTGAGACCGTAGAGGCGACGGTCTTCTGGTTCATCAGCCTGGAGAAGTGTTGCCAGGCTCAACTCATGGCAGATGCAGCCGCTGGCGGCAGAGGTGGTGAGACTGTTAAGATTCATGAAGAGGATGCTGCTCTCACGTACAAGACGATCGGGACGCCCCTGGCTGGGTTCTTCAGCGCTAAACCCTTGTTTGATGTCATTGAGAGAGAGTGCAATGGTGAGTATCTGCAGTAGGGGGATCGCTTCTGCTGCGAAGAGATTGGGCACATCATGCATACTGGACCTACTCTATATGTATTTTAGCAGCATTCCGCGTGTATAGAAAAGAACTGTGCTTTTCTACGCTCTCCACTCCAATCTCTTTCGAAGGCCTCAAAGCATTTAACATCTAACACCTAAATGGCGTTGAACCCAACATTCGACTACCTCCTCAATCAGGCTTCCAACTCAGGTGAGCTGGACTTGAGGTTTGATGAGCCTCGCTGTGTCTGCAAGATTGCTATTGCTAGGTAAGACCATTACACACTTAATCACAACCATAGGAACGCGCTTTGAGATACTGTGAATCTTTCCAGATAGCAGAATAAGAAATGGATTCAAGCGCAAAGCTCGCTTATGTATCAAACAAGCCTGATGAATTTTAGCTCCGGTAACGAAACACCCTTCATGGTCCAAGCGGAAGCCTCCTTGGGCCAAACCGATGGATCTAAGTAAAGTAATATTCATCCTTCACCAGCACTCCCACAGATCGATTCCCTTTGGGCCTGTACCGGCGGCGGAACCTGCCTGACAGAGCTGCTATAGTCTTCGCCGCCCCTAGACTCTGTGTCTGGGGCTTTGCCACTACCGGCGAACGAGGCCGCCTTCTACGAAGTCAACCTCAAATTGGCCGCCCCCGGCCTCCTCCAGCGGCATGCTGCTCCCCAAGGGAGGAGTAACATGGAAGTCCACCAAAGCTCGGATACCGGCCTCGAGAGCTATCATATATTACCTGACGAGGTCGCGAGTCTGGGTCTACATTGGTGCTGCGATAACATTTCTTATATTATGGGGTGGCTTAAGTAGATCATCGTCGAGGATGAATAGGTACGGGATTCTTCCCCTTCACCTAACCTTAACTATGAGGACTGACATATCTCTACCATACTTAGATATTATTGTTGGGGTCCAGCAAAAGCGCCAATGGATATGTCGCCTAATGAACAAGCACGATGGCATGCCCATATGCAAACCCCCGTACTATACAATCACCACGCCCCAATTGAAGTCGAATCTCAATCCATAAAGCATGTAGACCTGAATATGATCACATCGACGCCGAGGGCAGCGGTCAATGAGGAAAGAGTTCTCATCCTGACTCCGTTGAAAGACGCTGCACCATATCTCAATAAATACTTTGACCTACTTTCCGAACTCACCTACCCTCACGATCTCATCGACTTGGCATTTCTCGTTAGCGATTCCTCAGACGACACCCTGGCTGTACTTTCCTCGGAGCTAGAACGTGTACAAAAGCGGACAGATAAGATTCCATTTCACAGTGCTTTGATTGTGGAGAAGGATTTTGGCGCCGTTGGAGGAGTAGCGAATGTGGCAGAAAGGCACGCTTTTGCTGCTCAGGGTCCTCGACGGAAAGCGATAGCCCGTGCCAGGAATTACTTGCTATACACAGCATTAAAACCTGAACATTCATGGGTGTACTGGAGAGACGTGGATATCCAAGACAGTCCGAGCAAGATCCTGGAAGACTTCATGGACCACAACAAGGATATCCTCGTACCGAGTATGTCTTCCTCAAGTCATGATCTCGAAGCTCGTATGTGGCTAACGGAGCAACAGATATTTGGTTTCATAGATACGAGAACGGCCGCGACATCGAGGGCAAATGTAAGAATGTTGCATCGTGATATCAACGTTTTTATGGAAAGTGCTTATAGTGTTCCAGTCGATTACAATTCCTGGCAGGAATCCGAGAGAGGCTTGAAGCTTGCCTCAACATTGAGCAAAGATGTAGTCCTGGCAGAAGGTGCGTAGTACGATATGGCCATTCCCTTCTGTGGCTAACCCGTCTCTAGGTTACAAAGAATACTTCACGGGCAGAGAATACCTAGTCAAGATGGGAGACTGGCGACACAATAAAGACGACGAAGTTGAGCTCGATGGAATCGGCGGCGTCAATATCCTGGTCAAGGCAGACGTACATCGATCCGGTCAGTATCTACTCCCATCAGCTTCTCCTCGTCAAAATTGTACGTACTGACTGTGTTTCTAGGAATCAACTTCCCCTGCTACGCCTTCGAGAACCAAGCCGAAACGGAAGGCTTCGCCAAGATGGCCAAGCGCGCAGGCTACCAAGTCGTCGGCCTGCCCAATTACGTGGTCTGGCACATCGACACCGACGAGAAGAGAGGCAACCTTGGAGGCAGGCCAGCATACTAATAATACCTCCTATCCCTAGAATCACACTTTCGAGCGTTCTTCGTATCATGCGGCTAGCGCCCTCTTGTTTTACTACCAAAAATATACATTTGTCCGGCGTTTGCGGAGGGAGATCTTCTCACATGTGTAAAGACTACGCTTATAGCTGCATGTGGGAGGGGCTACGCAGTATCTGAAATGCGTGGGGGCCTCGATGGGAGGCGTTTGTGCGTGTTCATTAATGTGCATAGCGTCTGAACTTCCTGATGGATCATTGGAAGCGAGATGGTCGCTAGGGAAAGAGCCTATAATACAGATCTTCAGAACATCTTGGGGTACCATTTGTTAACTGCATTATCACACCAACTATGCTGAAAACCTTCCAAGATGGAATGGTTACTGCTCCTGCTTGTGGCAAGGGAATTATAAATAGATGCCATCCTCAAACTTCTCCGTGTCAAAGAACCTGGCGGTGATGGTGTTCCCGTTGAAGATCCTCCCCTCAAGAGCGTTGACAGCCTAGAAACAAATCACCACTTGTCACCACCAGCAGTCAGGGACAGGTACTTACTCGCAAAGCGGACAGCTGACTTGTGAATTTGACAAAGACCGGCGGCGCAACAGGTGTAGCACGATCGATGAAGACCCTCTCAACTCGGCCATACTACGTCGAACGGAGTCAGTCAGAGCCATTGGAAATTGATTCTTGCGTGCAAATGGACTTACCTTCTCGGCACACTCCTCCCCAATTTCTTGCATCAGCCCACCATCACCACTGCCCTCAAGTTCGGCATCCAAATCCATGCCATCAATCATGCCCCTCAGCACGATCACCTCGCTCATGGCTCCGAATTTCCCTTCCTCTGTCCCATCACTCTTTCCGCCCTTCCTTGTACCACCAACGATCTTGCCCATAGCGCCTGGACCGACAAATCCGCCCCCTTCGGCATCAGGCTTCTTCTTCTGCTTCACGACCTGCGCTCGGAGCGGATTGACAATGCCTGATCCACTAGCACCGAGGCCTGAGCCCTTGGTCCAGCCGTATTTGGACATGAGTCGTTCTGCGAAACCTTTCTGCCCTGGTCGCAGAGATCGAGGCGCATCGGCTTCGGGTTCAGGCTCTGGTTCATCTGCTTCTTCCTTCTGAAGCGCGTTCTCAAGCTCGGCTTCTGATTTGGGGATTTCTGACGGTGCGGCGGGCAGATTGTAGCGGACTGGGGCGCGTGAGATGGTGGGTGCTGGAGTCTGGGCTGAGGCAGCGGGCTGAGGTGGAGGAGGCGGTGGTGCTGGAGTATTTTCGTGACTGCGCGGCGGCGGAGGTGGAGGTTCAAATGGTTGGTGTACCGGCGAGGGCGGCCTTTCGGGCAGGCTGGCCAGTTGCGACAGACGCAATCGCCGCGCGTAGGCATCTTCGCCAGTTGGATCGTTGTGCAGTTCGGCGGGGGGCGGCAGTGGTGGCGGAGGGCTGTCGTTCAGTGAAATCGGAGGGGCGAACGGCATGGCAGGCGGGGCGAATTGCTCTTTGACCACTATCAGTAGTAGTCGACCACCCAAGGACCAACACGACCTACTGTTCATTTGCGGCCTATAGCGGTCGTCTTCACTCTCGATGCTACTGCTTCGTCGACGAGCCATGCGGTGAGAATATAGCCTATCTTTCCATTCTCGTATTTCCGATATCTTCTCTTCGCTATGCTTGTACTCCTCGTAGCTGTTAGGTCGCGATGGATCGTAGATATCATCCCAATTTTGAGGAATTTGTGCCTCCTCCTTGTTCTTCTTCCTCTTCTTGCGACCACCCCTCTGGCGCTTTTCAGCGCCGTAGAAACCATTGACGTCGTCATCGCCGTCTGCTGTCCAGTCGGCCAGGGTGTTCTTCGGGGGCGGTCTCGCAAGTCCACCAACAGCATCGGGAGGTGTTCCTACGGGGTTACCGATAATCGATATCTGAGAAGCTGCCTTCTGCGCAGCGGGCTTTGGCTTCGTTTTTTGCGTAGCGAGCTGGGGTCGCTTTGTAGGTTGAAAACGGAGCGAGGCTGTCAAGGCAGAACCAATGCAGACAAATCGTGAGCCAACCGATTCGCAAAAAGTTGATCACTTCAACCAGGGGCAGATGCTTATCTACCGGCACTTATCTGCTGCTTCTGAACCGATGCTTCATCTTGATGAGCTTCGTTTCCGCCGGGTTTGTTGAAAACTACTGGCGCCCGCGATATGGTACCCGGGGCTGCTGAATTGTTGGAAGAAGGATCTAAAAGGTTTGCATAAAGTGAGAGACCACCGCGTACTGGTTTTGGGGGACCATTGGTGGCCATGGTGTTTATGGACGCAGTATGGAAGACTTAGTGAGATGCGAGGTCGAAGTACCTTAGGTAAGCTGGCTCGGCATGATGTTCGGGCGCGTATTGATGTATTGTAAGTTATAACTAGCGTGAAGAGGTCTAGAGCTCAAAGCCGGAGTTAGCAGCCGAACGTCACCGTTCTTGTCGCGTGCCTCCCGATGGGGGGTCTATTACGATGGCCGAAAGGCCCGAAGCTCGCTGGCTCATCAGGTAAACGTCTTACTTGTCTTAGAATCGTTGCTGCGAATCGAAATGGCCACCACCCTGGCGAATACGATCGAGTCCACCGGGCAAAAGATAGCCGTCATTGTCCCAAGTAAACCGGGTGCTCTCACGGTTTCCTATGAGCAGCTCAATGCTCAGATATCCTTGTTCCAGAAGAAGCTTGCCTCTTCGGGGATTGCTCCTCAAGCGGCCGTCTCAATTGCTCTACCCAACTCGTATGAGTTCATCGTCGCCTTCCTTGCTGCATCATGGCAACGCGCCATAGCCGCCCCATTGAATCCAGCCTACAAGCAAGACGAGTTTGAATTCTACATCGATGATCTGAATTCAGCAGTGGCTCTCGTACCCAAGGGTTCTGTGCAACAAGATGGACCAGCGGTCCGTGCTGCTCGCAAATACAGAGCTGCCATAGCAGAGGTCTACTGGAACGGTGAAGAGGTGGTCCTGGATGTGAAGGATACTGGAAAGCTCTCAGACAAGGGGAAACAAGCAATTGAGAAAGCGCAGCCGGACGATGTTGCGTTGGTCTTGCACACGAGCGGTACGACTGGGAGGCCGAAAGCGGTATGCGCTAGCAAAGCTCTTGATGGTTGATGGGTTGGTTAATGTGTACAGGTGCCATTAACCCATAAAAACCTTACCAGAACAATGAGTATGCTTGTGCGGCTCGTCTGAAGCTTCACACTAGCTGAACCGTTTACAGAGAACATTCAGCTGACCTACAAGCTGAGCCCTGATGACCGTACCCTCCTGGTAATGCCGCTTTTCCATGTTCATGGGCTCCTCGCTGGTTTTCTTGCACCACTGTTCTCTGGGGGATCGGTCATTGTACCTCTAAGATTCTCAGCCTCTGAGTTCTGGGACAACTTCATCACGCATAAGGCCAACTGGTATACCGCAGTCCCTACAATACATCAGATTCTGCTGCGCAATCCACCACCTACCGAAGTCCCGAAAATCAGATTCATCAGGTCATGCTCGTCACCGCTATCCCCCAAGATCTTCCACGAATTAGAAAAAGCATTCAATGCCCCGGTTCTCGAAGCTTATGCAATGACGGAAGGAGCCCACCAGATGACTTCGAACCCTTTACCGCCTGCAAAGCGCTTGCCTGGAAGCGTAGGCATAGGCCAAGGCGTTGAGGTGAAGATCCTGGACAAAGATGGTAAGGAGCAACCGCAAGGCTCAGAAGCCGAGATATGCATCCGTGGGGAGAATGTCACGAAGGGCTATCTCAACAATCCTGAAGCCAACAAGACCTCGTTCACGGCAGACGGCTTCTTCAGAACAGGTGATCAAGGCAAGCAAGATAAAGACGGATATGTCATCATCACGGGAAGGATAAAGGAGCTTATCAACAAGGGTGGCGAAAAGATCAGCCCCGTCGAGCTTGACAACATTGTGGCCCAGCATCAAGCGATAGCGGAAGCTGTGCAATTCGCTATTGATGATGATATGTACGGCCAAGTGGTTGGTCTGGCTGTAGTCTTGAAAGACGGGCAAAACGTGAAAGAGGATGAGCTACGCAGCTACATTGCTTCCAAAGTCGCAAAGTTCAAGGTGCCATCGAAAGTAAGCTTCCAAATCTTGGTATCACATTCTCGCGCTAACGACCGTCCAAGATATTCTTTACGGATGTCATGCCCAAGACAGCAACGGGCAAGGTGCAGAGGAGAATGGTGGCACAGGAAATGCTCAAAAAAGACCAGCCCAAAGCCAAGCTATGAGAGAGCGCAGCATCGTTGATGGATCCTGTTCCTCACGCTTGCATTCGTTGTCCATATTCCCTACAGTATACAAGTATATATATGTATATAGAAATTTCTCCAGCCCCCATACTTAAGCCCAATGTACGCAAGCCATGCAGATGCCACGCCCATAGATACCCACCACACCCCACCACCTTCCCCACAAACCCGCCCCCCCCGGAAATCCTCACAGTTCCTTCCGAATGGCACTCTTAAACTATACACCCCATCAGCCCAGCCCAATCCCCCACCCATACATCTCCCTTCCCTCCCCCTTCCTTTCCACTTTCCCCTTTCCCCCGAACCTCCCATCCCCCGAACAAAGCACGAAACACACTCACCGGATAAATCACCACCTTCTCCCAATCCCACACCCCACTCCTGAAATACGTATCCCGCCGCAACTGCTCCACCACCTCCTCCCTCGTCTCCGCCCTCGCAAGCATGACGCTCCCTTCGATCTTGGGCGCTGCAGGGTCGACGACGGGCTCGGAGAGGATAGCTCCTACAGCATGCCGACCAAACCGTAAGAACATGCATGTGAACGAAGAGGTGTGTGCCGAAAGGAAGTAGCAGCCGGGATGATGTGGGGAACACGCAACACAAGGAACGAAAGTCCAGTATAAGAAAGAAAGCGGGGCAGGAGAAAAGAGAGAGAGAGAAACAACGAACCCCCCATAGTCCAGAACCCCTCCCCCACCTTCGGCGCCAGCTCCTCGAGATGTTGCCTGCCAGAACGAGGGATCAGTTCCCGCAGCTCTGGCCTCGACTATTCCCCATCCCACGGGCATGCTGAGGCCTCATGGGGGACAGGCTCACTTGCGGACGCTCAGGCGCTTGTGCAGCGCGCCGGCGTGGTCGGGCAGGATGATGAGCCATTCGTGCTGAGGGGGCGGGGGCGGGGCGGTGGTGAGGGGCATGTTGCGGATGCGGGGTTCTGAGATTGGGGACGCGCTGCTGGTGGTGGTGGACGTGAAGGGGCGGGGGGGGAGGAAGGGGGAGGGGAAACGGCGGAGGCGGGGGAGCATGGGGGTGTTTTTTCGGTGGAGGGGGTGGGGGTGGGTTGGGAGGGGATGTAAAAGTGGGTTTTGGGAGGGTGGGAAGTGGTGGGGGGGAGGATGGTAGGTTCGGAATTTAAGATGTTGATTTAAGTGTAGAAAGCGTTCCTTATAATACGTGTCCTAGCTATTGAGACATCCAGTTTTTTATACACTGTTTTGCTGCACGCAGGGGTATCGGGTCTATGATCATCATCGTGTCCACACTTCTCCACCTCGAAGTTCCCGGTCCGTTCAGGGGCATCGATACGCTCATTCCCTGCTCTCCACTGTCGTACCTTCCTCTCTTCGCTTGTCCGCGATCCCAACGCAATTCTCCACGCCCTCATGGATCCCGCATGAAACCTCCTTGATCCACCAAACCGAAAAAGCCGCAAGGATTTGAATCCCACGTCCGTTGCCGCTCCGGAGTATGGCTCCAAAGAAGTCGACGCCCTTCTTCCCCATGCTGTCAAGGGCTGAGACGCTTGCCGCCGCTACTCGCTCTGTGATGCGATGGGTACGGTCATATTGATAGGCATTCCTTAGCAGAAGCTGGAGAAAAGGTAGGCAGAGCTGGAAGAGGAGGAATAGCTGGACAATGCCTGTAGCGAGGATACGGTGTGGAATGGAGCGGGAATTCGAGCGACCTTCGACCAGTGGTCTTCTCTCTTTGTTGGAACTTTCTTGCAATACTATCGGCAACGCCTGCTCGATTGTCGTCGCTTCGTACGGGGTGAGATCTTGTGGGAGACCATGCAAAAGATACGCCGTCGTATGTATGTATTGCTGTCTTGACACGGCGCCGTTTCTTGGGTCTGGATCTTGTGCTCCCGCAACGACAGCTTCAACGAGATTGATGCCTGATGGCACATCAGTCCTACTGTGAATCTTTCGAGCAATGGTAGGCTTACCATGTGTTGCATGTCTCAATCCTCGTCCCATAGCGCAGGGCGTGGCTGCTCCATTACTCGATGGAGTCATTGATACAGAGGATCTTGAAGAGCAACGCCCGCTGTTGCTCGAGGCTAAACCAGGGCCATCTTCGACGAAACCCATATCCAGATCCCCTGTCCAGCTGTGTCGTGCTATGGTAGTTTCTTGCTCCTTAGTCCGGACATTATAGGCGCTGAACGAGCGTCGCAGGGAAGGCAATCGCGCTATTCGTCGCTGGACCGGCGAAGGCAAGATCCTGTAGAGGGTCGAGCAACTGGGCACAAGTTCGATTGCTGAAGAGCAAGACATGGCACGAGCGCTTGAAAACCCAGACGTGTCCGACTCTCGTGCCATTGTCTGATTAAGGGTGTGGAATGAAGGTCATAGATTTGAAGAACAGCGCCGAACCAAAACGTATATCAGCGAATTGTAGGGCCTTGTCAGAAGAGACAGGAAGGGAATTTAATGGTGAAGGAAACGTGCTCAGGCATGTGGGATGAAGCTAACGAATTGTTGAGCTTCACTCGTTCACATGCTCCGGCATTCTATTGATGAGGAACGATAGGCTCGCTTGACTGACCAATCAGGTGGTGTTTAGGCCAAGCTCTGCAAAAAGACATGAAAGGAATCGAATCAAGAACGAGGGATGAAACAATGAAGAATGTATTGAGGTGTGGAGTAGTGGGTGTCCTTGCTCGCCCTGCCATTGCACCCTCTATAGCCCCCCCTTGGCCACCGATATGCATGCTGTACAAATGCGCAAAAGAATCTAGAATATCGTACAGCCGAAGAAAAAAGGGACAAAGACAGTAACCGATCGGATAGAGAAGGCCGACAAACCAGGCTAGATGAGCTTGTGTTCAATCCGAGGAGCCCGGAAAGCATGTATCTTGAATATCCAGCCCAAACAACGGTTTCGGTAGCCTTGATGTGCGCCTTGCTGGGAGCGACTCGCCTCTTCGTATATCGGTCCAAGGCCTCTTCGTCAACGCCCGTAGCTAGAGCTGCCTCGATCGCCGTACCCGGAGCTGCGCGACCCTCTTTGGGACGATCCACCGAAGCGGTCATCGCGGTTTCCACGGTCAAAAGATCGTTCACCTCTTCGTTCGTAATTTCCACCAGTTCTTCCCCTGCCGAAGCCCGCCGAGCTTGTTCTATCAGAGCCCCCTCTTGCAAAGCCTCCCCTTCCACGGCCATAGCTTGACCCTGTCCTGCCAAATTCGGACGATCGAGACCGAGAGAATCCTGACGACGAGCCTCTGTCGGATCCGGAATATTTACTATCACGATCTCCAGAGTCGGATCCCGAAAACCTATCACCGCGCTCTCGACTTTCGAGATTGGACCCCGTGTTCAGACCTCGTACACGGCTGAGCCCCAGTTTCTGTTGTAGACCTGGAGGCACCCTAGGCGGCTCCTCCAGAGCCCAACAATACCGGGACCGGTCATTCAGTGAGTCCACCAGGTCTTGCTTGTGACGAACCCATTGGTACAATCCAAGATTCGCTAGATAAGCCGCAGCTTTATCAGCTATGTGGACTGTTCTGCTCGCGTCGATCACCTGTGTTAGGGTCTTGGCGACATGCTCAGGCAACTGGGCATCTTGAGACATGTCGACCACAGCGGTCTCCAGAGACTGATCCGGCTTCACAGGTAAGCGATCCAGCCTATAGCGGGCCTCATCGGCCTCAAACTCATTTGTAAACAGCCAACCCTCCCCTGGCTTGTCACCCCGGCCTGTGCGGCCTATTCGGTGAATGTATGTTTCTTTGTTTTGCGGTATGCCGACTTGAATGACGTGCGTGACGTTCGGAAAATCCATGCCGCGTGCTGTCACGTCGGACGAGAACATGATTCCAGACTCCGCTCGCCGGAAATCGTCGGCCGCTTTCGTCCGTTGTTGTTGGGTGAGACGAGCGTGCATCTCGATGATTCTAGCAGGGTGAAGTGGGTGGCGGTGGAAAACACTCTGTCCAGGGCTCTTGAGATTCTGGAAGGTTTTGGCTCCAAGAATCACCTCGGCAGTTGCGCCGAAATAAACGATCGCTTTGAATGGCATAGTCCTATCTTTACGAGAGAGCTCCTTCTTGCAGAGCTCCAAAATCGCCGGTAGCATGTTTGCAAATCCTCTGACAACGACCTGCTTCTGCGGCACTTTCTCATGGGTCTGTTGTTCACCTGCTTGCACAGTCCGGACATATTTGAAATCTCGTTTCATCGTTGAACGGACAATGTCCATGACTTCATTGGGCACGGTGGCTGAATAAAGAAGGGTTTGGCGATCTATCTGTTGCCTGTCTGGCAACAATTTTTCGATGTTCTTGATATCCGGGGCGAATCCTTGGTCCAGCAATCGATCAGCCTCATCCAGAACGAAAGCACTCAGGTTCGGTGCTTTGATGCCGTTGTACGGATCCGACAGAATGTCATTGAGCCTTCCTGGTGTTCCCACTAGAATATGACATCCTTCCTTCTTAATCAGACGCAGATGATGTTGCTTAGCTGTTCCGCCTACAGCGGTCTGCACAATAACACCGGTTCGTCGACACACTTTAGTAGCCTCGACCGCTATTTGCTCCGCTAATTCTCGGGTAGGTGATATTATTATGGCTCGGATGTCGGAGGGTGACGTTTGACCTCTGCCTTTGCGATGCTGCAGAGACGGGTCGTAATTAATGATGTTCTGTAGGACGGGGATAAGGAAGGCCAGGGTCTTGCCCGTGCCGGTACGGGCTTGGGCAAGCCTATTAACCTATTAGTCAGAAGGTGGTGCCAAGGGCTTCACAACTTTGGGCTTACACATCGATCCCTTTGAGCGTCTCATTTATGGTCATACTCTGTACTTGGGTCATAGTCTCGAGGCCCATGTCTTCAGTGATAGTCTTAACCACCGAGTCGCAGACCATCCCCCTTTCCAGCAACTCTGCGAACCGGGTGACTGGGCCATGCTGGACTACTCCTTGTATCTGCTTGTCTTTCGAGGACTGCTGGGAGTTGATGTCCTCTTCTACTTCCCTTTCGACTACCTGGGCGCGAGCAGCTGCCTGCTGATTGAACAGAGTTGTGGCATTGAACGCTCTGACCGTGGCAAGCGGCTGTATCTGCACACACTTGGAAACGGCTCTATGATAACGGAAGGTTTCGAAGACTCGTGGGGCTGTAAATGGTAGTATCGATCTTGCGATGGAGGTCGGACCTCTTCGTGCCGTACTCAACATTGGCAGATTGGAGGGTGGGGAGGTAGATTATGTGGTGATAGATCCCGAGATCATAGAACTGGTATATGATCCGCGGTAACAATGAGTCCAGTACCCATGAAAGGGTAGCAAACTATTAGGATTAGATTCTCAATTACCTTGAGGCGATAATGTCTTGACTTTACAAAAATTTCCCGGGGACCCTAACATAGGAGCTAGCTCATTCCGCTCTAGCTCACTCACCCCTATCCTCTAGTCTCGAGAAGTTATCTCCGGGCATCTTGGCGAGGACATTGCGTCAGACTACGATGATCATGAAATTGTGCCTGGGAGGCTTTAAGCTACGTCCGACTTATTAGACCACTGGGCTTCTCTAGAAAGAGTTTCATATCTAACTTAAAAGTAATGTCAAAATTGGTACAGAAGTGCTCAAACAATCGCATCCCATCCAGTGGCATGGCGCATTTCCCAAGTGGCTCATCAGGTCGGATAGATTGGCAATGCCTCCTCCGGCCTATCCTGTCCGGTGCTTTCACTGAGTGGAGCAAATGTTTCGACGGTCTGACTTCCAACTATAGATCTCGATTGGTCGTTCCGCTTATAGTGAAGCCGTTAACACGTTTTTCCATTGAGCGTTGAACATGTTGTAGGATTTCTTGCCACGGGATGGGATATTTGCAGGCTACGAATTGCTCAGGAGCAACCATTGGATGCGACTCTTCGTTTACGTACTTATAGCATGCGACTAACGGGACTGAAAGATCATGGCAGCGGATATACCTGGAGGGTTTTGCGTTGAAGCGCACGCTGTTGGGATTGAACATGGTAAGGTAGCTTGGCAGTGGATGGCACTCTGATAGCCGCAAGGGTATGGGCTTGAGGGCTTGTCGAAAGGCCTCTGACTTATAAGTTCTCGAGCTCTGTGATGTTAGGTCCATAGCGCGCATTTATTTCAAAATCTCAAAGCCCATGCCCTCTTTCTTGCTACTCCAAGAATCTTTAATAAACCTATATACAAATCGAGGATTGAGGGTTAAACTTCACGAGAAGTCCCTCGTGTCATGCGACCACTCGTCCTATCTCCTTGCCTCCCCAGCATCCTTTGACTCTGCTTAACCTTCCAGGCGGTCGTTCCACTACCTCACTCGTCCCTTTCCTCCAATGCTCCCGAGCCGCACACTCTGTCCAAACGAACTCTGCCCACTCCCATTGGGGGCGGTTGGACCATGCAGATCAACGACATCGGCTGCTTTACGCCCTTTGCTATCGCCTCTTCCGAACTCGCAGCTTTTTACGCCGGCATCCTGCTTGACGCTCGCGCGCGCCTTGCCGCCAGCTATCCACGCCAGTCTCACTTACTCTTTAGGTACGGATTTCTCAGCTTCTTTCTTAAGTCCACAGGATTGCTGGACTGGGAGTGGGTTGTCGAATTCGTTGAGCAGCTCGTGAGTCTTATCCACTCCTGGCACGCTTTTTTCTGAGGTTTGGGGGAAGGTGTCGGTGGGTGGTTCGACGTTCAGACACTGACTGGAAGTCCACAGCTCGATTTTACCCAGAGAGGATATACGAGACAGTATGTGGTGAATTATTGGCATGAGAGCGGGTTAAAGAACACAGCGGTGATGTCAGTGATGCTACCAGCTCGGAATATGTTGGGCGGACCGCAAAGTTGATCTACGACAGATGGAGGCCTATCGGGGGATGTTGAACAGGTGAAATATTGCACATAATAACCAGCATCCCATCTCGATGACAGTCATTGTAGACGCAGCTGAACTGCTGGAATTGCAGTGAGACCTGATGAGTCAGGGTATGTGTGACCTGGATGACAGCCGATGCACCACGCCATGGCATAGGCTCTTTGCAGTAACAGGCGATCATAATCGTCCGCTGACTACTTCGAGGTGTGCCACACTTGGACTAGCAGACCGCTTGGACCTCCACAACATACGTCAAGCATGATTGCATCTCCTAAATGCTTAATGTAGTCCTCAGAGTCAGATCTGATAGCGGTGTGGAGGCCGAAAAGCTGAGCACAGGGATCTTGAATATTGCCGTGTTTGAATGATGCTGCCGGTCTCAGTGCTGCCAGAGCCAGTCCAATTGAAGGTAGGAATATTATGTGCGATGCGAGTGGAGACATGACAGATATGACACGTCTCCTAGAGTGGGTCTAACGAGAGGACGGTACCATCTGATCCAAGATCATCCAGATGCAACATGCTACATCGAGCGTCCGCGGAATTGAGATATACTGTTTCTTCCTAATTCGTGGTCCGTGTGGCGGAGGCTTTCGTGATCCAGATACCAAACACATGCAGGCAAAATCGCTAAATCTGCGCTCCTACGCATAGACCCTTCCTTGGCTTCTGTGATCCTACCCTCTATTTTGACCTGGAGAAGGACCTGGATAAAACAGCTCCTCCATCAACAGTTCATTCGAAGACCTCTGATACCACTTTCCAAAACCAATTCAAGGTTGCAAACGGAAGAAAGACCAAAGGCTACCTTGGTGAAGCTGATAGAATCAAGACGAAAGAGACGGTGCCCGGTGACCATGGCTACTTCACCTTGCAGCATCAACAGAAAGCTCAGATGTCCAACCTCCTCCATGACCTCGCATAAGGGTCCGGCAGACAAGGGTTGCTAGCGTACATAACCCCACAGTGGCGCCCTGTTTGGGCAGCGGCTGAGGCTTGAGATCGAGTTACGGTAACACGAAAGCGAAGACTTACAGTAGTCTCTGCGTGAAGTGCGGCGTTTACCGTTCATTTGCGGCGGTTGCTCCGCTGTTTGCGCCACCGCTCGAAAAACGGGGAATGACGATGCAGTGAGCTCAATGGGGTGGAGATATGACAGCGGTGGGTCCTCACGTGTTCGGACTGCAGACGCGTCCCAAGCGTCTTCCATGAAAGTATTTTGCAGCAAGGATCGAAAGCTCCAGGTTCTGGCTCTTTCAAGGTACCACTCCCCAGACCTGACCGTTCCATGTGACGACAGGACGTAAGAAGGTCGTTGCAGTAGCTAGTAGGACATTGCTGCTTACATGTAACAAGAATGCTTGGAGCTTCAATGAACGTACCTTAGTCGGACCGACTCCCATGGCTATTCGCAGCTCACACGCGAGCGCTTGTTGGGGAACAGGGGCAGGTTGGCGGATACGTACATGTCGTACAGAGAGATACTTCTCCTCTATTCGCCAATGCACCGATAAGGTTTTTGGGCATGCTTGGCTGACCGGGTTTCAGGCTGACGACCTCCCAATCATGTGGGCTACTGGAATATGCGCGCATGTTATTCGAGCAAGGTCCAAAGGGTAATTGATCAGATGGTGAACGGGAGTACCTAGGATCTGATTTCTACTAAAGCATGTACCAACACATTTGGAATCGCAACTTGAATAGGGGAGATGCTCTGAGGGGAGATGCTTTTAGGGAAAAACGTTGCTGGCCCTTTGGCAGAGTCAAATGGTACTCCAATCAGAAGATGCATGGTTTGTGATCGAGGTTATAGTCCAAAGACCGTGCCACGATCGAACGTGCGGGATGCCCATCCCAACAGTGACTGCGACATTGCAGACCGCTTCAACCCTACTACCTGTAGCCCTCTTACCTGTCATAGCCTCCACGCCCGCACCCCGGTCGGGAACGAGACTCACGAATTGGCGAGGGATAGTTGCTCAACGGCGGTGTTAGGATTCGTCCCGAAAGCAGCCGTAAATTCTCCTCTTCCAGACTTTGCTTGTCGGCCCTCAAGCTCTGGACCTCCACCATCAAGCCCCGGGCCACAGAACCGAAGGATTGACCCTCCGCCCCCATGGTTTTTAATAATCCTAAGCACTCTCCCAGCAAAGCAAAGCACTCTCTCAGAACAAATTCTTTGGATGCTTTACCCTTACTGCACTCCGAAGGCTTGAAAGTTATCCCAAGCTCAGGTAGTATATGGATGATCTTCTCCGTCGTCAGACGTATTCTCTCTCGACGTTCTGCTTCTTTCTTAGCATGGAAATCCCTTTGGGCACCCGCTCCCGTCGGCTTCGTCGATCCAAGATCCTTATCTGAATCAGTTGGCGATCTTTCGGAAAAGCGCCGGTTAGGAGGGCTCCCAGGTAAAGCATCGCCAGTCGTGCTACGTCTCTTCGCCTGCTTGGACTTCAGGCCTTTATTGTTGATGGCCGATACACCTTGCTGGTCCATCCCCTTCGCTGGTGGACAATACAGAGGGACTCCGACTGCTCTGGCAGCTCTCTCTATGGTTTGGGGGTAGTTGTGAGGCCCGCGTTCGTGATGTGCGTCTTGGGTCGTGCATCGCTCGCTAATCACCACTTGCAGTGCCTCGGTGGGTGATTTGCGGAACTGATAGATCAGGGCTTCGGTCCATTCATCAAGGTCATTTCCATATCCGAGTAAACGTCGTTCAGCATCACTGAGCTTGGATGTGTACCAGACAAGTGCTTCACCCCGAAGACATGTAGACAGGCTTTTTCGAACTAGCTCCCATCCTTTAATGGCCGCTACTTCCTTAGCACGGTTTATAAAAACATGAACGTCACGGAAGTAGGTTTCGTTCCTAGCATATTCGATAATGGAAGCCGTGGAGGCCGACTCGTCCTCACAGTAGGGGGAAAAGAAGCCAATATCGCCGGCATGCCACCCAGGTTTGATGTCGAAGCTCGAAATAGGAGGCAGACGACTAAAGAGATTGTGAAGATTAGCAATCTGTCAGGTCGGAATAGTTGTGAATGACCTACATATTTAGAGAACTAGGCAGATGCGATACCGAACAAGTGGTGGGTCTAGGATAACGAGAGCCATCGCTACGCAAGTGCCCGGAGCAATCGGAGTAGCTTGCCATTGTCAGGGGGAAGATATCTGTAATATTCCAAGCGTACGATGAACAAGACTGGTAGGTAGACGAAATGAGTAGGAGAAGGCCCCCCTACATATAGCAGCCATACTTGCGGACGAGCTGTCACAACCACAACTCACGAGCCATCGAGCCTCCTTGACAGCCAGCAAAAGACTGTATCACGCAGCCCAGGTGACGGAGCCAACCTACACCAGTTCCATATCATTTTTGAAAAAGTGACACCAGAAAGTCAATTGCGCTGCAGAGCAACGGAAAATCCGGTTACCATGCATTCGCTGAATCTCCGTCCAAGGCGGTCGGCCGGTAAGAAGAGCATGGGTATGGGCTATCGGAGCTCAAGTGTGTGCACGCCTTGCTTCAGACCCTCAGCGGCCGAGCGTCCCAATCGTGCATGTGATACGTGCATGCTAACGGCTGCACTCTGCTTGATCGTGGAGTCCTGTAGTTTACCGAGACAAAAGACATTCGTGTGCGGCAACTGGCGCCATCGAATGCTTCGCGGCTGCGGCGACGCAATGCAGTCTCTTGTGCGAAACTCGGGGAGCTCTGCCATGTAAGTCAGAACGATGCAGGAACGTTCGAGCTAATCTGCAGACTGACCTTGCTATCTGCTAATGTACCTTAGCCTTAGTTGCCATGCTACTAGTCGCGCCTGAAGTCGGATGTATCTAGTAGAGAGAGCTTTCATTTGTGATTTGTCGCTGGGAGAAAGAACCTTTCATGAAACGGTTGGTTTCCTGGGAAATGTCCAAGCTTAATGGGTAGGCAAGGAGCAGGCTTTGTGGAATGCTTGATATTACACCTCAGTCTGACCCTAGCTAGACAGACCAACGTTTCTGCTTCAACATACAGCAAGGCAAAGCATTATGAAACATGCAACCGTAACAAACACCCGGACGGATATGCAATGAACTGCAAGCTGATCCTGCTTTTGGTCTACCTGGAGAGAGTGAAATAGCATTCGCCAATCTCCCATCGCTCCACACATTAAGGAATGATGCTAGGGAACACCACATGCCGTGCAGCGCCTGCCAAATTGGATTTCAGTTTGCTCCATCCCACCCAGCTTGCACGGCATCTTATGCAACGCTTGCGAACAAGTCTTCAGTGAAGCTCAAGTAGAAAATGTGTGACCTCCCATACCAGTACTGTAGTCGATCGCCCAGGCACGAAAAAGAGGAGACCCCGAGGGCTCCTCTCTACAGGAGGAGCTGCAACAAACCGGCAAAAATGGACGTCCCACCAATGACTGCCGGGTATTGGACATTGAGCTGGTTTGCCGGGCTGCCAGACCCCGAGGGTTTTGCGGAAGATGCAGGCTTCGAACCAGCACCAGAAGGTTTTGCCAGGCCACCCTGGCAGGTATAGGTGCCCTTCATCACTTTGTTCTTGTGGTCATTGTCGAAAGTATCACAGCTGAAGTTGCTGGCAGATGTCTGCATGTTGAACGCTCCTGCGATACGGGTCAATGCAGGTAGGTTGACCCTACAAATGTCAGCTTCTACACGTCAAACATAGCGGGACGTGGTTACAATACTTACTCGCTGTAGTTGCCGTTGAAGTCAAGAGCACCCATGATGACAGACAACTTAGGGAAGCCATCGATCGTCAGCAATTGCGTGTTGTTAGCAATCTGATAAGACCCATTGACCGATGTTAGCTGAGGAATGGAGATATTGGTCAGCTCGGTGTTGTCAACAAAGATCAAGCTTCTGGTTGTTGTGAGATTGGGAGCACTGAGTTCTGTGATGGCATTGCCATAGAAACCCATGTCTTGAGCGACACTTTTGAGCGCTGGCAGTGAGATCGAGCTGCAGTTGCGGAAAGTCATGTTGTTGGCTGTTTCTAGCATGGGAAACGAAGTCGAGAGGCCAGCTACATACCCATCGTTGGCTTCGATGTCGAGGGAGCCTGTAATGTTAGTGACTTGCAAGCTGATATTGGTGAGACCTCCGTTGTTGTTGACATTGAAGATCTTAACCTTCTGCAGCTTGTCGATTCCTTGGAGCGAGGTAAGCGCGGTGTTGGTAATCAGGATGCTGATAGCTTGCGTGACGCCCGTATTTCCGAAGGATAGTTGAAACAGGGCCGGAAGAGCTTGCAGGGTCATTGTATCGACTGACGTCAATGAAGGGGCGGAAAGCGTGGACAACACTGTAAGGTCCTCCAAGTCGATACCACCAACTGACCTAAGGCTGCCGAATGACAAGGAGGCCAAATTCGTGACATTAAGGGCTGTAATGTTGCCAGTCACTTGTGTGAGCGAGCCATCGACGGCTAGTGACTGATGTCCATTAGAGCCCACGGGTACCGAAAGGTCGGTGGCGATAGCAATAGAGCCGCTGTAGGTTGTGCAAGATGCTATGGCCGATGCATCAGCTGACTGGGTGATTGTCGTTGTGCCGCCGGAGGTGCCGCACTGGCCTAATTACAACGTAGTCAGCTCATGGGTCGATTGCATATACCAGACGTCTACACAAGATTCTCGGCTCGATGGAGGAACTTACCGAAGACGGTGCTGACCAAGACCGCAGCGGGTAGAAGGTAGCTAGTGATGGCCATTGCTAAGGGTCTCCTTCGACAGATCTAGTGGGAGGACGAGGGTCAGCGAATCGGCCTCCCACAGGACAACGGCAAATGGAGCTCGAAATCCCTTGATGAATGTTGGAGGGCGAGCTTGTCGAGCAGCCAAAGACGCGACCCGTGTTTACCTTTCGGGCAACGAACTGGTGAGTAAGGTAGCAAGACTTACTGGAAGTGGACAGCTTAAATGTAGTAGTGGATGGATGAAGATGGATGCCGGTATCACTGATGGGTAATGTTGGATAGCAGGCAGTGTTGTGGGGAGAGGTGTTGTGGTATGGGGATCGTAGCGAATGTGAAGAAGAGAAATCGAACGGAGGTGGAATTAAATGCTTTAACAATTAGACTACGTACTAGCCGACCCGAAAGGAAAGAACCTCACGGTGAAGGCACGACGGATGAAGACGAAGACGATGAGGTGAAGTGGAAGAGAGCAGCGATAGGAAGGTTGTTGGAGGAGAAGGAACTTCGGACACTTCAAGATTCCAAGCAGGAAGCCGCGAAGAGGAAAAGGAGGAAGGATTTTCCAGTAGCTTGGCCGACCTTTCAACCACGCTTTACTCAATTGGTAGCTTGCTATCGCTGAGCCGAGATACATACCCTTGCCCAAAGTATGCGACATGATTGGGCAATTCAGCTTCAATCCGTTGCACTTGATGTTAGTACTTCGACACCTAAGGTGCCTTATGATCTGTATCTTTACGCTCGCCTCTTGAATTGTTACAAGTATCACCTTGCCTCCCTACATGACCTGGACTGATCTGACCGTTATATGAGCTGGCTGTGACCCGCATTGTCAAGTCGAACTACAGCAATGGGAACTGACCGCCATGATATAAGTTTTGTCCGACGATCGAGCGCCAAGGTCTCCGTGTGCGGTACGGATGTCAGAAATATCTTGGCCTCAGGATACCTTCTTTCGTTTGCCACTCTATTTTCGCATCCTCCGGACTGCCCCAAGCGCTCGCTCAGAAGGCCTTTGCTTTCTATCGGCCTACTTTATGCAGGCCGATAGGACCCTTGCACACCTTCCCCAAGGTGACCGCACTTCGATCGCAGATTGTGTGCATGTAGCCGGATCACAGACCGTTTGTGCTCCAATCCAATTACGGTGGTCAACAGAAGGTTCCGGCTGTTCGGCTATACCTCCACACGACCTTGGTTTTTTGTCTCGCCCAATGAATGGCGCTCTACACGCAGGATTACGTGGCCTCCCCATCCACATGCGCTGAGAGCTTTTGCTCAACTCTGTGTGTTTCGAACGATGTAGGTAGTGCTGATTTTGGCCACCTAGCTCTAACCGATGGTTTGGGGCAAGCTGCCGGAGGATTTGGACTGGTTCAGTGCTTTCGTTCACACTAGCATTGTCGATCTCCTCGGAAAGGCAATCTCATTTCGTGCTTTAGCCAGCCAATATCAAAATAATCTCCGCTGTCAGACCTTCATAATTCACGAAGATCATAATTTCTGAAAACGAGAACTTGTTCCTGGCGCTTACATTTCCATTGGGAATAGGTTTCGCGTTACTTTAATAATGAGAACAACCCGTAAAGCTGGGTCAGCCTTTGCAGTCGTGGTTTTCTGTGGGCGCAGTACTCCGCAAGTAATTCAATAGAAGCCACTTTCTTGAGAAAGCTCTTTGATTGAGGGGTCGTGTTCCATTTCGAGCTTAAGTATACTCTGAACTTGGCGTAAATTGTGCTTAATCAGCTATGTAATCCAAGTATTGAGATGGCCGTAAATCACTGTCTATGAAGTAGCGTACGTGTAGTCGCATGTTACAGCCTATCGTGTTGGCAAACGTCAATAGTTTACCAGAAGACTACTTGCCATGATAGACAGATGCCGTTAGGGAGCGCGATTCGGTTTGACATCTAAAGGTGCCCCATGTTCCACGGTCTCGCAGCAGTGCCGATAATCCAATCTAATGCTCAGGATGTCTCTACGGCGATCATTACGCAGCAGCAGTCGACCTCATACGAGCCCAGAAATCGCGCTGAGCCCTGGCAAGACTGCCGCAAAGAGCAATGCATCACCCAAGCTGGAAGTTGGTGACTCCCAAGCAAAAAAGAGAGTCAGAAAAACACCCGTACCAGAGTCTGCTTCGTTACTGGATCCGCCATCCACACCACCTCGAAAGCGAACCAGAGTCGAGACACCCTCTCCTAAGAAAAATTTGCAAGGATCTGCCCCGTCCAGCAATGAGCGTGAAAATCAGGTGCTTGCAGAGCGACCTGCACAACCGCATAGAACGAATGCTACGCTCAAAACCCCGGGCGGCTCTCGTCTCGTCCCTTATTCCAAAGAGATAGTTGACTCCTCTCCAATCAGAAGTGGCATGCTCCAACCCACGACTACCACTGCACAAATCTTGGACCAAGCTTGCGCTCATCTGATAGCCGTGGACCCTAGGCTGAAGCCACTGATAGAGAAACACCATTGCCGTATTTTCTCCCCTGAGGGACTATCCGAGGAAGTTGACCCTTTCGAAGCATTATGCAGTGGCATTATGTCGCAGCAAGTCAGTGGCGCTGCTGCGAAGTCGATCAAGAATAAATTCATCGGCCTGTTCAACCAGGACCCATCCGAAGGCGAATCGTCAACAGCTGCATCAAGGCTATTTCCGAAAACAAGCCAGATCGTCTCTTGCAGCATCCCCTTTCTGCGGACAGCAGGTCTGTCTGAACGGAAGGCGGAGTACATTCAGGGCCTTGCCGGGAAGTTTGAAAGTGGGGAGCTGAGCGCGAAGATGCTGATCAAAGCCAGTGATGAAGAGGTGCTTGAGAAGCTCGTTGCCGTCAGGGGCTTAGGCAGGTGGTCTGTGGAGATGTTTGCTTGTTTCGGTCTAAAGAGGATGGATGTACTCTCCACAGGTGATCTTGGAGTCCAGTAAGTCTAATGAATATGACATGAATCTCAATATTGAACCTCTTCAGGAGAGGGATGGCTGCATTTATTGGAAAGGTAAGTGCATGAGACTCCCAAATTTATGTTGCTTTTCCCTTTCCTAGGTCTCCCTAACGTTTCAATCCCAGGACGTGAAGAAACTGAAAGCCAAGGGAGGAGGAAAGTGGAAGTATCTATCAGTAAGTTGCATATACAGAAGCTTGTGAACCAGACTGGAAGCGTTTCAGGAGAAAGAGATGCTTGATCTATCTGCGCCGTTTGCTCCTTACCGGTAAATGTGCATCCTTCATCTCTGGGCTGGAGTACTGACGTCCACAACAGCAGTGTCTTCATGTGGTACGCATTTCCGCACCAGGTCCCCTACTTCGCATACGATGCCGCGTAATTTTCCGGGCATGTTTGGGGTTCATGAATAAATGTCCTCCAACGAGCATCGGAAAGTGTCTAGAGGCTTATTGCTCTTGTTGGATAGACGAAGGCTGACCCTAAAACCCAGGTACATGTGGAGAGTTGAAGACGTGGACATTGACGCGTTCGGAAGCGCGTAGAGAGGAATAGAAAATGCTACATGTTTATGGTGGCTGAAAAAGACCACGTTTGCAGAAGAATGTTTCATGACACTAAATTATGACCAGAATACTCTGAGAGAGATGGATTGACTAGGTTTTGTAATTCCGTAGTCAGTATAAAATATGGACCCTCGCTGACTGAATCTCGATTGCATTGTAAACCCTTTAAAATGTACAATAGGGTACAACCTCTCAGCCTCGCATCTATGATGTCAAACAACAGTATCGAACACGCCCTGACCGGTACCCTCAATGGTGCGGTTTCTCTGCAGGCTTGTTCGCTTGCCTCTTCGTAATGACCATTGACTCCAGATCCCCGCGCTCCCTCGATTCAGACTCTATCTCCTTGATAATTGGCGTCAGGTATTGGTAGTCCTACATGACCTGTAAGTGAATGCTCAATGGCCGGAGATTTACTAGGCCTGACATCTTCGGGTGTGGTCTGCTGGTCTTTGGGTAGCAATTGGTGGGCGAGCGAGCACTGATCGGTGTAAACTTCAAAGCTCCAAGCAAGGACGATTATTTGTCTGTATGGGGACTGACCTGAAAAGCCCTTCGAAGACGGAAAACGCGATCGTACGCTTCTTTGGGTGGTAGACGCTTGAGGGCGAGTAGTACAGTATCTGACTCCTCGGGGATCAGGTCATCGGCTCTAAAGACGAAGATCTTAGCTGCTATCTTGGTCTCTTTGGGAAAGTTCATTTGCGATTGCGGGGGCATCCTACCTCAGGCCAAGCTTCCTGTATCCCGCTGCATCTGCATACCAATTTGCGAATGGGACCATCCATCGCTTCAGCCATGGACGTTTGAGTATGAATTTCGTAAGTGATGGAGCAGACATCGTTGCTGTGCGGCGATAGTCCTGAAGAATCACAGAGTCCAGATCATTGGTAGACTCAGGGAATTCAATGAAGCCTGGCGTCGAATTACGACCTGACTTGCTCCATGCGCATCGAAGTGGAAATAGATTACATACGGGACAACGCTAGTGCACCCGATAACGGCAAGCGAACATCAGCTTCGGGCAACTGGATCCAACACCACAAAGGTGTCGTCTCACATTGGGTACTTCTCGCTTTGTGTCGAAGTATGTGTTGGTATGTAATAATCAATCGTCACGAGCTCAACTCAAGTCCGTCTATATCTGAGCGTCCTCTTTATGGCGTGCATCAATATTTGAAGTAAAGCTCTCTTGAGCTGCGGGGTATCGCATCAGCAATTCGGGCTTGGTGACCCAAGTTGTGGGGACGGCATTGTCGCTTTCACTGGAAAATGCATACTCTGTGAACGATCCCACTACCATTCCGCCAAGGATGTCTTTTGACAGAAAGCCAACGTCACCAGTCTCGACCCCTGATACTGCTGCCTCAGCACATGAACCTAATACTCCGACTGGACCTCTCGAGTATTGGGTGACACAGCTGCCCCAAGAGTGGGTGGTGCCCGTTTCCGGAGCTCTGGCTGGGGCATTCTCAGGTATCGTGAGCTGTCCGCTCGATGTCATCAAAACGAAATTGCAGGCACAAGGTGGTTTCCAAGCTCGACAAGGAAGAGCGGCACTCTCGAAAACCGCATACAGGGGTGTACAAGGAACAGCTGCGACGATATGGAAAGAGGATGGCTTGCGGGGCATGTATCGAGGGCTTGGGCCAATGCTCTTGGGTTATGTGCCGACCTGGGCAATATACTTGACCGTTTACAATAAGGCGCAAGCCTACTTTCGTACGAAAACAGGTAAATATTGCTGTTCACCCTCGACATGAGCAGGTTGCTGAAATGCTGGTCCTAGATAATTGGTTTCTCGCGAATATCTATGCCTCCTTATGCGGCGGTGCATGCTCAACGATGGCCACCAATCCAATCTGGGTTGTCAAAACACGGCTTATGTCACAGTCGAGCACACATTCCTCGACCTCTTTATCGCGGGCTCCTTGGCAATACCGCGGCACTTTTGACGCCATACGGAAGATGTACCGTGCGGAAGGTATAAAGCCGTTCTACTCAGGATTGACGCCAGCCATGCTTGGATTGACGCATGTGGCAATACAATTCCCTTTGTATGAGGTGTTCAAAAAGGAGTTCACAGGACTGGGAGGTTCGGAGTCTGCAGAAGACAAAGCTCACCATTTCTATGGCCTATCGCTTGCAATATTTCTTAGCAAGGTGTGTGCGAGCACTGCTACATACCCGCATGAAGTGGTTCGCACACGATTGCAGACACAGCAGCGGTCACTGCCTGCTCATTCAACCGAGAAGGCCGGAGATCATGGTAGACCGCCCGGTGGTCCGCCGCCTAAGGGAACGGTCAATGGAATGATCTACCGCGGTACCTTAGATACCTGCAAGACTATTCTGGCCGAGGAAGGTTGGAGAGGCTTCTACGCTGGACTCGGAACAAACCTTATACGAGCCGTGCCTTCAGCAATGACGACAATCCTTACTTATGAATACTTGAAGAAGACGATTTTTCAGGCGCAAGATGAAGCACGACTGAAAGTGGCAGCGGCAGGGTCATCTCCTGTATGAAGGCTGCATGACCGGGTTTGGATCCGAGTATTGCGGCATCTTGCAGCATTGTTATCTATGGGATCGGTGCATAGGGTGTTCGATTTCTTGAGTACATGGATGGGCTAGGACAAAGCAATCCGAGGCGTGGGATCCGGGCATTGCGGTCAGAAGACGGCTGAACATTGGCGTGGAAAGAGGATCTGACGATATTGCGTGCGAAGAGGATCGAGTGTCTTTTCTGTTGCCAGCTGTTGAACCGTGCATCTTGTATATACTGCGTTAGGTTGCAATATACCTGAGGGTCTGCCAGCTGCCAATATAGCGTTTGGATTCCCTTTAGAGGCATCCGCGTTTGGAGAGGATACTCGACATCCACATTTGTATCATCTTCCAAAAGCTAAAAATTGCTGATCCGAGAGCCGTATCCCATTACGAATCGTATCCTCGAGTCTTTTCAGGCGTCTCCACGAATGATGGACTCTTGGACGTTGCCTCAGCCGCATTGCGACTCTACTGACTGGCCTCTCCTATTCTTGCTGAAAGTAGAGGAGGACAGGGATTGTCGATATATAGCACGGTCCTATCGAGGCCACTCGTCGAGCACCTAATCCGTTCTTTCCCGATCACGGATCCCTCCTCTTCCCCAAATTCTCCCTAAATTTGTCTTGCTCTTGACTCCTCCCCGGCTCCTTGCCCAACACCTTCTCGAGCTTGTTCTCTGTCCCAAAAACTAGCTGCCGTAGGGTGTCCTGGTTTTGCGGAGCTTCGAGCTTCCCATGACGCCGTTGGCTCTCATTCTGCCAGCTGATTTGCCCGCCATCTGCCATACGGTGACGCTCAGCATTGCGTTTCGCAGCCTTGATTGAGGTGCGAGAGTAGACGAAGAGGAGGCCGGCCATGGTGAATGCGACAAGCGGAGCCGTGATGGTGCGGGCGTTGATTTTGGTCATGGTGGATTGGTGAGGTTCAAGGGTCCCCGAGAGTCATGGCAAATGGATTCGAAGGAGCACGATAAAAGCAGGAGATCTCCCGCTCCAACATGTCCAAGTGGGCTTCTAGTGAAGCTGTTGAATCGTTGATGAATATTCAAAGTCAGGGTTCAGCAGTCCGATACGGAGCTACGGCGGGCTGATCGAATGACCCCTGCTTCAATTTCTTAGCGCAAGATTTGCATTTCGTTCAGTATCTCGTTCATTACGACATGCTCTGTTTAGGCAATGAAAGATGATGAAGCTTGGGCTGGCTACCAAGCTCGCTCCGAGCACCTCTTGGACCTGCCCTAGCTGCCTTCACAAGCAGAAAAGTGGCTCTCAGGCGGCTTCATATGCAACCAGATCCGGCAGGTTTCGAACAGGGAAAACCAAAAGGCGGACGGTGGTCTTAGCTACAGCCGGTGGATCTCTCGGCGCTGGCGCAATGTTGACTACAGCGTCAGATGACGTGAAGCATGGATATGCAGCAGCGGAAAGGACAGGTCGAGTGGCCAGCACACTGTTCGCATGCATCAATGAGTAAGTCTATACATATTTTCTAAAACATGACTTGTATCAGATTGCTGACCCCCAAAACTGATAGTTATCGAGTCACGCTCAATCACAGACCAGATAATGAAGTTGAGTGGTCTCCGCTTCTCAAAGCGTGTCACCAGCGCTGCGCCGACCGCACCCTTCGAGCAATTGAGAAAAACGGATCCATTTTCATCAAGCTTGGCCAGCATCTCAGCAGTATGGGCTATCTATTGCCTCTTGAATGGACCACCACATTCGTACCACTTCAAGACAAGTGTCCCGTGTCGTCCTACGAATCGATAGAACAATTGTTCCTCTCCGACACAGGCTCGTCAATATCCGATTATTTCGGGTCTTTCGAGAAAGTGCCAATTGGTGCCGCATCTTTAGCGCAGGTGCATCGTGCGACAATGAAGGACACTGGGCAAGAGGTGGCAGTCAAAGTACAGCATCCTTCGTTACAAGAATGGGTACCGCTTGACCTGGCTTTGACGAGATACACGTTCCATACCTTGAAGTGGTGGTTTCCAGAGTATGATCTATCATGGCTATCTGACGAAATGGAATCATCCCTCCCTAAAGAGCTGGATTTCGCAGCCGAAGGAGACAATGCCATGCGAACCAAATCATACTTCGAAAACATAAAGGGAACACCGCTTGTGATACCTGATGTGAAATGGGGGTTGAAGCGTGTACTCGTCATGGAGTATCTGACAGGTCACCGAACAGACGATCTTAATTACATTGATTCTCACGGCATTGATCGCGATGAGGTATCCGCGGCACTAGCGAGGATCTTCAACGAGATGATCTTCGGCGACACTCCACTTCACTGCGATCCCCATGGAGGCAATATTGCTATCCGCAAGAACGACTCAAGGCGGAAGCCGAATTTTGACATTATCCTTTATGACCATGGCCTGTATAGGGACATACCAAAGCAACTCCGTCGTAATTATGCAAAGTTGTGGCTCGCAGTCATTGATACTGATGAGAAACGGATGCGGGAGTACGCCCATGCTGTAGCTGGGATAACTGACGAGCAATTCCCACTATTCGCCAGTGCCATTACGGGACGAGATTTCCGAGCTGTCACAAGCTCCGTCGTGTCCTCTCGGACAGATGCCGAAAAGGATGAGATCTCCGGCGCAATGGGGGAGGGTCTCTTGCAACAAGTTAGTATCATTCGCCTTGCCATGTATGGAACTGCCGAGCTGACACAGTCTAGCTGGTGCAATTGCTGGGCCAAGTCCCAAGAGTTATTCTGCTGATTTTGAAGACCAATGATCTGAGTCTGTCTTGGGCCGCGTTCTCTAGCTGTCACACTTACTGATTGCTGGTAGCTCGCAACCTGGATGAGAACCTCCAGACTCGACAAGGTCCAATGCGTAGCTTCTTGATTCTTGCACGCTACTGTAGTAGGACCGTCTTCCAGGAACAGATGGAGTTGATTCGGGAGCATGGCAGCCGATTCCGTCCCAGCAATCTCCTACGCATGCTCCGGGCCTGGAGCTCCTACATGCGGGTGGAGCTTAAGCTTTCTTTGTACGAGTACTACGTATCTATCAGACGGCTTGCAGGCTTTCCCGTCGTCATGGGCATTTAGCGAAGATTATGGGTAAGGTATGTAGCAAAGGTTCTTGGCCTGGATTCCGACATTGTGCTGAGCATACTATAACGGGGGCTGCAGATGCCTTCTAGGCGGAGACGAATCAGTATGTTCGTCAATCGAGAGTCTATCGCTATTTCATGATTGTTCAACATCTCACTCGTTTTGTTCCCCACCCATCTTCACGGTTACGTCCTTTCATTGATGCGCCGGGGATGCATTCGGATTCGTCGTCGTCAGCAGTACCATGAGCGTTGCAAGAAAGTATTACTATCTCAATCACTCAAATGGTTGTCGCTCCGTTTTGAAGGAGGCCTAAGACTCATCTTTCCTACCGGTGGATTGATGAAACCGATCCCTGAGGAAGAGTGTTAACGTATTCCTGCGTATTTTCTTTGGGTAAGGAAGTCCGAGAAATCCTGCATTTCACCAAGGCCTATCAATCTCGCGAAAAGCGAACAACCAAATTCCAGCGGGTCAAACCGCAAAGACGTTCTGCGGGTCTTTCCCCATGATTTCCAAAGTCTTAAGCCGATGGTGCAAATAGACCCTGCGTATCCGTAGGGCTCAACGAGGTGGGACCAACTGCGGGGTGACTCGGTGGCTTTGACTTACGAAAAAGAGAACCAAGACCGTGTTTTTCAAGCAAGCTCTTTGCGCATCGCTCTCGCGCCGTCAATATGGAAGAACAAGTCAATAGACTTGTCGACAAAGTCTGGGGTACCCATCTCCCTCCAACAACCGCTTACCTCCAAATCTGACACTACCGCCAGACAAATTCGAACAACTCCCAAAATCCAAACGCCTCCTCATCGCCATCGCCGGCATCCCAGGCTCAGGTAATCCCCCTTCCCTCCCTCTCCTCACCCTCCTCACTTTCTCACCCCCACAACCCCAGGCAAAACAACCCTCGCATCCAGCCTCTCCACCCGCCTCAACGCCCGCCACGCCTCCACCTCCCCCGCCTGCGCCTCCACCCCCATCGCCGCCTTCCTCCCCCTCGACGGCTACCACCTCTCCCGCGCCCAGCTCTCCGCCCTCCCCGACCCCTCCACCGCCAACGCCCGCCGCGGCGCAGCCTTCACCTTCGATGCCGCCTCCTACCTCTCGCTCGTCCGCCTGCTGCGCGCGCCCCTCTGCCCGGAGACGAAAACCATCTACGCGCCGTCGTTCGACCACGCGGTCAAGGACCCGGTCGCGGACGATATCCCTATTCCGCCGACCGTCAGGGTGGTGGTCGTTGAGGGGAACTATGTCGCGCTCAACAAGGGGGAGTGGAGGGAGGCGGGGGAGCTGATGGATGAGATTTGGTTTGTGGAGGTGGGGGAGGAGAGGGCGAGGGAGAGGTTGGTGAGGAGGCATGTCGCGAGTGGGATTTGTGGGGATGAGGAGGAGGCGGGGAGGAGGGTGGGGGAGAATGATTTGGTTAATGGGAGGGAGATTCGGGAGGGGAGGTGGAGGGTTGATGAGTCGGTTGTTAGTCGTGACGATGAGGCGTGGAGGCCGGAAGCGCAGGGTGTTTAGAGAGGCAGGAGGGGAAGAGGCATGAGTGCCGGTGATCAGTTGTTGGGCTGGAGGGGCTTGGGAATCTTAGTGTTATGGCGGAGATGGTTAAGACATAGAGGCAGGACGTGGGTGAAGTCGAGTGTAAACAAGCGCTTTTATGGCATCGGCTAAGTTAAGGTCACTGAGCTTGACCGCAACGTAGAATACAAAGTAAGCAATCCAGCAGCCATTGGCTCGCACCGAATTCCCAACCCAATCCCTAGATCGCAAGTGCGAACCTCCTTCTTTCCATCGGCCGAGCAGCCAACGCAAGCTCTCGGAGCCAAAAGCGCGCAGTAACTGGCAAGAAGTAGATGACGAAAAAGATGTTTCGAGAACACACATAGTGGTCCGCAGTAGCTCAAAGCCTCTCCCTCCCGGCCCGGCGTTCACCCCCCGCCTCCTCATACCAATGGTCGGGAACGTGCCTATCCAGCCTATCCAGCCTATCCAGATCAGCCTGGATCCGCTGCAGCTCGGCCTCCCGCTCCCCGCGGATCGATTCCAGCTCCCGCTCTCGCACCCGCTCCCTCGCCCTCATCATCCGGAAGCGAGCTTCCTGATCGGCCAGCGTGCGCTCCGCGGGGGTGAGCTCTGTGTTCGGAGCCAAGGTTTGCTCCGCACGGTCGCTGGTGTTGTAGCGGCGGGAATAGACTGGGGGCGGGCGCGGGCGCGGGCGCGGGTGGGTCAATGCCGCGGGGCGTTCGGGCTGCATGTTGTCGTCTTCCTCGGTGAGGGAGTCCTCGGAGTCGGTGTTGTCACAGAGGGTGGGGTAGAGGTCTGTGGTGGAGGTGGTGGACGAGGGGGCGGTGACGAGGGTGCCGTAGGAGTTGGTTGCGGAGTTGGAGGCTAGGGAGGAGGAGGCGGAGGCCGTGGCGGAGGTGAAGGAGGAGTGGACGCTGGGCACGCGCTCGTCGGGCGTCATGGTGCGGACGAGGGTGTCCCAGGCGTCGTCGTCGGGGCTGAAGCTGCGGGAGCGGTCGCCGAGTCCGTCGACGGTGGGGTGGGAGAGCGGGTCGTTGGGGAGGTTCTCGGGAGGGCTGGGAAGGTGGCTGCGACGGCCTGGCATGCGGCGGAGGGGGGGAAGCTCGCTGAGAGCGCGGTCGGCGGCTTCGATGGTGCGGTCGGCTTCCTCGAGGGAGTGGATGGTTTCGCGTCTGGCGCTCTCGACCTCGTCGAGGAGCGCTGTGGTGCTTGCGTCGCCCTGCGCGCGTTCGCGCAGGCGTGTTTCATCTCTGTGGAAGAGCTCGTGATAGCGAGAAGGGGCGAACCTTGCTGTGTACTCTGCGGACCCGACTGGTGGCGTGGACTCTAAAGCTGCCAAATGGTTTGAGTGCTCCTCGGAGGATGACGGTGGTGTCGGCATACTCCGAGGTGGTGGGGACAACGTGGGTTGGTTGGAAGATAATTCGCGTTGAACCATTCTCCTCTCCTCAGACGTCAGCCGAGGGTTCTCTCGGGCTCTCTGGACGATTTCCGCATATGCCGCTTGCGCCGATTCAGACATGTCTTCCAAGCCAGGTAGATAGTAAGCTTCGTTCGGGTTGTTTGAAAGTCTCATGCGTTGTCCAGGACGCTCGTAGCTTAACGCATCGCGGAGCAGCGCCCGCCCACTCTCCATCCGCTGATGCTGACTGGCTGCATGACGCTCTCTGTCAGCGCGGGAAGCCTCCCGCCGCTCCTCCTCCCTCGAGAGACGGTCTCGTTCTAGTATGCCATTGCGGCGCTCTTCGCTCTCATTGAAAGCGGCCAATTCAGCGGCAGCATTCTCGGGTCCGTTGCGGCGCGAGAAGTACCTGAGCATACGGCGCTGATGGAGCTCTCGCGACAGAGCCTCATTCGACGCACGCATTCCTTGATCGCGAGCGCGGAACTCATCGCGATGGAAGCGATCGCGAGTGTGCGGCGTGTATCTCACAGTCCGTTGGCGGCGGATGGCGGAACGCGCCGGAGCAGAAGGGTCGGCTTTCGTGGCGACCTTCGACTCGGTGATCTCGGGCTCGACGAACATGCTGCGCGGAAGATGTCAGCCAATGTATCCCGGTTGCTGCCTTGGGATTGTTGTCTGCACAATGAGGCAAACTGGCAGAGGCGCGATTAGGCGCGGAGGACAAACTTACCGTAAGCCCATGATTGCAGGACGCGATGTGAGCCTGAAGTGATAGTGACGGTGTCTGAGTTGCCGCGTAAGTCTTTCAATTCAGTATCCGGCTGAACGATGATGATATAACAATTAAGGGAAAGATGAAGCGAATTGAAGATGACTGAGGCTGGGGTTTGTGACACAGGGAGACAGGCTGGGGCTCGACGGCGGAAGGGATTAAGGAGTCGATCAGGCAGTTTTGGCGCTAGCACTCTCGTAAGGCTGATGCTGTCACCCAATCACAGCTTGATCGAAAATCATCTCCAAACGCCGACTTCTTCCGTCAATCTCAAGCTTTTCTCCACACAATCAACAACACCGGCTCTTAGATCTGTAGTCACCAGATGGCACTTTGACAGGATGTTGTCGGCGGCTGAGCCCTCGCAGTGGTTGGATGCTGTCCGGCAATGATCAATCTTGGTCTGGCGCGAATCGCCCGATTGCTCGCACATACACCGCTGCCATGGAAGGCCATTCACGTTGCGGGTACCAATGGCAAGGGATCTGTCTGTGCATACGCTTCAGCAATGCTGCGAGCCGGAAATGCTCACTCCGGCCGCTTTACATCACCGCATCTGATGGATAGATGGGACTGTATCACTGTCGACGAGAAGGTCGTGGATGAAGGCCACTTCCGCACTGTTGAAAAGGAGATCAAGCACTGGAACATCGCCGACAGTGTTCAAGCGTCCGAATTCGAGCTGCTGACTGCGACAGCTTTTACAATTTTCACACGGGAACAGGTTGACTTTGCTGTTGTCGAAGTTGGTTTGGGTGGCAGAGAAGATGCCACCAATATCATACAAGATCCAGTGGCTACGGTGATCACAAATATCAGCAAAGACCATCAGTCATTTCTTGGCAATACAGTCGAAGAGATTGCTGCGCATAAAGCTGGTATCATAAAGCCTAACGCGCCTTGCTTCGTCGACGGTTCTAATACGCCGGATGTTCTTGATGTCATTCGAAATGAAGCAAGTCGTACCCAAGCTGGAGAAGTGGTCATAATACCACAGGATAAGGGAGAGCATGAAAGACAGCTCTGGAACGCTTTGCCCGTCCAGGACTTCGAGCCTCACCAGCGGATTCATGTCTCTCTTGCGTTTGCTGCTGTTGAAAGGGCTTTACGAGCCACTCGTGAACCTCAGAAGATCCTGGAGCTTGTACCTGCGGTTCAGAAGGCTGTGTGGCCTGGCAGATTACAGACTGTCAGTATTGAAGGCTTGACTGGTCGACAGCAACACGTCCTGCTGGATGGCGCTCATAATGCCTCATCTGCGCAAGTTCTTGGATCCTACGTCGACCGCAAAATTCGTCGACAGGGTCGCCCCGTGACATGGGTCATTGGTATCTCAAAAGGAAAAGCCTTAATGGAGCTGACCTCACACCTCATCAGGCCCCAGGATCGCGTCGTTGCTACTCGGTTTGGTCCAGTAGATGGTATGCCTTGGGTCGCATCGGCAGACACCAGCGATATGTTGTCTGCAGTAAGGCAGTCAGGTGTCATGGAACAAGACCTCTTCAACTCGAACTCTGTCCTTGAGGCTTTGCTCAAAGCCGTGGAGCAATCAAAAGGAGACCCAATGGTCATAGCTGGAAGTTTGTACCTTGTTTCTGACGTTCTGCGACTCTTGCGAGACACGATTGCTGAGGACTCTACTTGAAAACGAGGTGTCTGTAGAATCGCAATTAGCATTAGCATCAAAACAATATCTTCATGATCTCAATGCAGCCACTTCGTGTGCTCGTCAATATTGTATGGTAGTCATTCCGCTTCTGTAGATATCGCATCCGAGCCGACTCCGGCAACGAAAACCATATTCAGCCGTTAGCCCAGCCTGCGGTGGCGTCGACTACTAAAGCATTCTGGAGGCTCACTTTCATCTCCATCTAATTCTGTTAAAAAGTGCCGGCGCAGATTCACAGAATCCTGGTGTGTTCAGCGTTAAGCGCCAACTATGTTGAGAGTTGAACAGTGACCAGAACACCGTGACTACCGTAACTCCAATGGTCATCTCGACGGCTCAAGACTCAGACGCTTCTACTATTAGTGCATCAAAGCATCATGATTTACCATTTTCAGTTGTACGAACTCAGACCCTGACCAACGCTCCCCGTGGGAGGTGTCCACGATGGTCTCGAAGGCACCCATTCCGCAGCGCATTGAGAATGTGACAGATGGGCGCCACGGCAATGGGACAAAGCATGAGAACGGTGCAGCTTCAAGAGAAGGGGTCAAAGTAATCAATGGGGATGGCACACCGCGTCAGAAGAAGAAGGAAGATATCACCCCCAAGGCTCAAGATGTTACGGAGCTCAAAGACTATCAATTGGGGGACTGCCTGGGAAAGGGTGCCTTCGGCTCAGTCTTTAGAGCTTTGAATATGGGCACGGGCGAGACAGTAGCGGTCAAGCAAGTAAAGCTTGCGGATCTTCCCAAGAGCGAGCTGAGGGTCATCACGCTGGAGATCGATCTTCTGAAGAATTTGGATCACCCAAACATTGTCAAGTACCGGGGCTTTGTCAAATCGGCAGAATCACTCAACATCATCCTGGAGTACTGCGAGAATGGATCTTTACACTCGATATCTAAGAACTTTGGCAAGTTTCCTGAGAATCTGGTTGGGCTTTACATGTCTCAAGTTCTACATGGGCTACTTTATCTTCATGAACAAGGTGTAATACATCGGGACATCAAAGGAGCAAACATCCTTACGACGAAGCAAGGACTGGTAAAGCTCGCAGACTTCGGAGTGGCTACGCGGACGACTACATTACATGAATCGAGTGTGGTAGGAACGCCCTACTGGATGGCTCCAGAAGTCATCGAGCTGTCTGGCGCAACTACAGCATCTGACATCTGGAGTTTGGGCTGTACCGTGATTGAGCTTCTGGATGGAAAGCCGCCATATCATAAGCTGCAACCCATGCACGCCCTTTTCCGCATCGTCAACGATGATCATCCCCCATTGCCCGAAGGAGCTTCCCCGGTGCGTCTGATACGACGTGACGTTCTATTTGTGGCTGCTGAACGTATACGTAGGTGGTTCGTGACTTTTTGATGCAGTGTTTCCAAAAGGATCCAAATCTGCGAGTCTCTGCACGAAAGCTCCTCAAACACCCCTGGATCGTCAATGCTCGCAGGTCTGACTCCGTGGTGCCAAAGAAGCCCACCGAGTACAATGAAGCAGTCAAAAGCGTACAGGAATGGAACGAGGCACTGAAGTCCCCCAATGCAGGCTCCTTCCGGCGAGTCTCCCGTCCCATGTCATCCAGTCCTAATCCAGGACATCATGAACAGCCAACTGCTTTGAAGACGCCAGCAAAAGCGCCCCCAATATTGCCCAAACCCCGTGTCAATACGGAGCTGTTTAGGTCTCCAGACAATACTACTGATGATAACTGGGACGACGACTTCGCCTCCGCCATATCGCCAACTGCGCTGCAACTGCCTCACCTAAGACCGCACGACAACTTCGGTGGGCTACTTTCTTCAGAGAAACTCAAAGCATATGCTTCGTTTGAGACGGTGACGGAAGAGGCTAATTGGGATGACGAGTTCGAGGGAGAGCTTACTGTCAAGAGCCCACTTCAAGCGGTCAAGTCTGATCCGCTGCAGACGATTCGAGCATACTATCCGAAGAGAGCCGACGACATACAGATACAGCATACAGCGCCAACAAAATCACCGCCGCCGTCGGGCCAGAAGTCCAAGCTGTCGTCCACCTCCCGTCCGAGAAAGTCGTTGGCAAAGTCTGGTAGAGCCTTGCCACCGATCATGTCATATGGAGAAGACCCTGCCGAGGACTACTCTGACTTGATAGTCATGGACGACACGACGTTCAATCGCCAAAAAGCTTCCACGGCGGTAAGATACCTCCTAATATTTCAGATAGCGTGTGCTCATGACCTACGTAGAAAAAAGATTCGCTTTCGCTGAAACTGTACCACCCGTCTGATTTGGGCAATGCAGCTCGGTCCTTGCAACCAGTCAAGATCGGTGGCAGCTTGAGGCGCGAGCCAATTGCTTCACACCAGCCATCAATGAGGAGGACGCGTTCATCAGTCGAAATCCAGAAGTACGCAGAGAATGAAGATGAGGACTTCTCAGACATCTTTGGAAAAGCGAATGCGCCCTTCAACAAGCCAGAGAGCGACAAGGATTCAGAAAGCGGGACATTAATGTTGACTTCCAAACTGTCTAACAGTTCCTGGCTAGGCGAGGACGAGGACGAGGACGACCCTTTTGCCGAACTAGAAGAAGGCTTCGACGAAATGGATCTGGAGGCGAATGTCGCCCGGGACAAGTACGCCAGGTTGTGTACCCAGGTTGAAGGCCTTGTAGGCTCACTGAAAACAACACAAGGCGATGAACTCCTCGCAGACATTGCTGAGCAACTGTTAGAGGTACTTACGGATCTTCCTGAGACCAAAAGCGTCATCATCAGCGCCCATGGAATGCTTCCGATTCTAGAGATCCTAGAGACCTGCCGGCATCGGGACGCTGTGTTCTTCCTTCTCCGGATCGTCAACACCACAATACGCAATGATGTCGAGATACAAGAGAACCTCTGCTTTGTTGGAGGCATTCCGATTATTACTAAATTCGCTTCGAAAAAGTTTTCCAGCGAGATTCGAGCTGAAGCAGCAGCCTTTGTTCGCCAAATGTTTCAAACCTCAACCTTGACCTTACAGATGTTTGTTAGTGCAGGCGGTCTGAAAGTCCTCGTCGAATTCTTAGAAGAGGACTATGAAGAAGAACGAGACTTGGTGCTCATCGGGGTCAACGGCGTTTGGAGTGTATTTGAGTTGCAAGGTCCCACGCCCAAAAACGACTTCTGTAGGATCCTATCGCGGAACTCCGTTCTAGATCCTCTCTCTCTCGTACTCAGCAGAGTGCTCGACGAGCAGGGCGAACTTGCTGAACTATGCGAAGGTCGCATCGCAAACATTTTCTTCCTTTTCTCGCAAGCCGAGAACCATGTAAAAGAGCTCGTGGCAGATCGTACAGTGCTGCACCGTGAGTAAACTGCTTTGCGTTGTCGCATCTTTGCTGACCGGTAACAGGTGTCCTGAAGGAGTTGAAGCGCATGTCGCCGACACACCAGATCACCATGCTAAAATTCATCAAAAACCTTTCTATGCTTTCAACGACTCTAGACTCACTACAGAATTCCAACGCGATAGACGTTCTTACAGATCTACTTCGCAATAGCTCAAAAGACCCTCACTTTCGAGAAATCTCAAACCAAGTCCTGAACACCATCTACAACCTCTGTCGCTTAAACAAATCGAGGCAGGAAGACGCTGCACTGAACGGGATCATACCTGTATTGCAGCGTATCATCAAGACCGAACGACCTTTGAAGGAATTTGCTCTACCAGTGCTATGTGATTTTGCCTCTTCTGGTAAGGTTGGTCGTCGAGAATTATGGCGTAACAAAGGGTTGCCGTTCTATATTTCTCTCTTAGCGGATCCTTATTGGCAAGTCACAGCCCTTGATGCAATATTCATTTGGTAAGTGGAATTGTTTCCCTGAGCGATGCTCGTCACGCTGAACCGCTGCAGGCTTCAAGAGGAAACGGCGAGAGTGGAGGAACACCTGCTTGACGGATCCTTCACACAGGGTATTATCAAGTGCTTCACGACATCCAAAGCGAATGCCTTCGAGAACCTACTGGAGCCGCTGCAAAAACTTCTACGTCTAAGCCCTCCAATTGCGCTGAGTCTAGCGCATCCTGACCTATTTGCTCGGATTTCGCAGAAATTTCAGTCCAGCAAAGCCGTTGTCAGATTGAACCTACTACGGATAATCCGCAGCATTTGTGACTCTATGGATGAGCCAGGGAACCTACTTCTCCGCTATGATCTATACGACACCATCCATCGACTGGCGGAATATGACGGAGCGGTCTTGGTCCGAAACATGGCCGGCGAACTGCTCAAATCAAGTGAAGCAAGCGACAAGCTGGGCATGGGAAGCAGCAAGCGGAGACCTGGAAGACGGTCTAGCTCCGCCAACACACCACCGGGTCTGATATCCAGTCGTTCGATGCCGCCAACACCGACGAGCGGCCGCTCTATGCAGTCTACGAATTACTTCCTTGACCGGGAACCGAGAGAGCGAAGTGGGGCCAACGGACGTTTATCCTACAGGCCGGTCAGCAGAGATGGGCTCGGACCGAATGGCACACCTGTCATCATCAATGGGAGCGAGGCGTCCAAAAGTCGACTGCCTCGCACTACGTCTGGTCGGACATCACAGCAGTCAATGCTCAGTTCACCGAAGAAACAAGAGAACATCATACCCAGCGCGGCGGCACACCAAGCAAGTCCAATGCCTGCGCCGAATTCGAGAAGGCGAAGGCATATCAGTGGCGAGACTCGATGGACATAATTTGCATTGACAACGGGCGTACGATTTGCTATTCACAAGGCATGTACAAAGGAAGTAGTGTGGGTTATCCATTTGGGACATGGGAACAGCATACTCTAGGTGTTCTGGAGGGCATTTGAATGGGTTTCAGGGTCGTGCGAGGACAAAAACATCGCTACGGATTTGCGTACAGCGTTTCTTCAATCGTGATATGTATTCTTAAGCAAGAACCTTCCCCAAGGAAGGGGGATCAGAGTAATAAGATGTCGGGCATCAGGCAGGAATCAGCCCTTGCGCCCACTCCGCCAAAACCTCCCGCGCAATTTCACATTCCCTGAGCGGTGAATTGAAGACTTTAGCTATCAGATGTGTGTGCATCACGCACAGGGTTGCTCCATCTGACCATCCACGCTAAGATTATATTACGGCCATCGCTGGGTGGATTCCCTGATTGACTAAGGTAGCTTTTAAATTACCAGCGCCTGCGTCATTGCACCTCCATCGGGACTAGACTCGCAGCGTTAAAAGTCACATCATCTGCTTTCTCTTCCACTCCCCTTCCCTCCCAAACATCAACATCCCATCAAACATCCACATCAATCGAATACCACTACCTCATCTCGCGTTGAACTAGCAAAATGGCTACTCTCAGCTGTAAGTCACTTCCACTCTGTGTCCGCTCGTATTGGGTGGTTCGCAAGCATTGAAAGCAAGGTGACGGCATCCGCGGCCGCGTTCGCGATGTTTGGTGTTACAATCATTTGACCCCCTGCGTTAATCGACCGGATGAGACTGCGAAAGAGCCACTTACGCGAAGATACCGAGAGCAATGGGTGTCCAGAGCTGGCCTTGTTTTGTTGCCCTCACGAACTTCACAACTGCATCCACCCAAAACCTAGCTAACACAACTCCACTCAGACCTCCCACCCGTCAAGCCCTCGGCCATCGCCCTCGGCACCGCCTACACCCATCTCATCTCCCTTGCCGTCCTCGCTCCCGTCTTCGGTGACACCTACCACCGCGCCCAAGCCGCCAACTCTAAGGAGGAGTTTGCCAAGTCGAAGGAGGCTGCCGGCGCTGCCGCAGCCTGGGGATCTTCCCTCGCTGGTAGCGCTCTGCAGACCTATGGTGTCGGCGCTCTGCTTGTGTCCACGGGTGTGTTGAGCCACAAGGGTGCGGCGTACATGGGCACCTTGATTTTCTTCGCTAGCGCGGCTCCTAGCGTAAGTCTTCCCCGCCTGTGATCGCGGTAGCAACATGCCATTGGCAGCGAGACGACTGGCATTCCGATCCTCACTGGTAAGGCAACCAGCTTACGTTTATTACAGCTAGTCGCTCAAGTCATCACCGAGAAGCGCCCCACGGAGCAGGTTGCGATCGGTGCTCTTGCGCGCATGTTCGAGACTATCGGCCTCAGCTTGGTACTCAACTACTGGGGCGTGCGCACCAACCCTCTCGACTAAGCGATTTCCATCTCGAAGCTCGGCCTAGAATGTGATGTGGGGCGCTCAAGTGGTTAATGGGGACAGTGCAGTGACGGTGGGATTCTGTTCAGGAAGAGATAGATGCTGGTAGCAGCAGGGCCATGCGGTTGCAGTAGCTAATCAAACACTTCAACTCATTTTGTATCAATAGCGAATGCGAATTCAGCTGATGCTCCTGTTTAATCTGATTCCCCGATTTCGCGAAGTAGATCTAAAGAATCAGTAGCAGCGGTGCGGCTGACCAGTGACCAACCAGGTTTTAATCCGCGACTGACACAAACACGGGATTAGAGAACCGCGTGGAAACCAGGTCATGTAGTACTACGAATCAATCAATCAATTCGAGAAGCGAGGGCAAATGAGCCTTGAATCCAGCCAAAATGCGGCACCTCATGCATGCATGCAATGCCATCTCCGTAGCCCCCTTCCATTCACTCCTCAACCAATCCACAAACCCATGAAACCATCACCACGCCATCTCACAAAGCAAATCTCTATGAGCCTAGACTTTATTTCCATAATCCAAAACACCAGGAAGACACCAGGGGCAGTACTCTCAAGGACAGGAACACGATCCATCACCGCCGCGCACAGCAGCCCGTACCTCTCGAAACCTCGAGCCCGTCGGATCGTCGCTTCGATGACGCGTTGATGTGCGCGTGGGGTGAACTGTCCGGACGTGAAGACGTTGGAGAATAGCAACGCTTTGAATCTTACGTGGGAAAGTAGGGACGGGGGGGTGTGGGGGGGCTCGGATTCGGGGGAGGAGGGGGGTGGCTTTCAGGGGAGCAAGTTCAGATATGGTGTCAATTGGATCCGGTTGCGGAGACTGAAGCCTTGGTGCGCTTGGGATTAAGTTGCCTTCTCCGGATTGTTTATCTCCGGTGCCGTCCACTGCATCGTGGTCCACCCGTGGATACGTGAACACGTGAAGGCGTAAGATTGTGAGGCTGGAATGCTTGCGCAAGGGGCATACGATGAGGGGATGGTGTTATATTCAGCAGTGGCCAGAGAAGAGATACAACAAGCGAGCATCAGGCCGTAGATCCAGCTTCAATGATCATGGAATTCGTGTATCTCGCCCTTGAGGCGAGAGACGGTGTGCTATGTATGCTAGGCTACCAAAAGCCTTTGAGAATGGGAAGACACATGTTCCGCCATCACTGCTCGTGGCTCGCTTTGGTGCGAGTGGAGCAGAGTCCCACTAACGACGAGCCTTCCTCCTCCCTCCTGCATTTTCGTTCCCCATAGTCGGCTCGTTGAGAAAGGAGAGGCTGTTCAGCACCTGCGGATCCATGCGAGCGCTTGGCTGGCGTGAGTGGTTGGCAAAGCCTGTGGCAGTGCTGTAGCGGGAGCCGAGATCTTCGCCGGGCGGGCGAGGGATGATGGCGGGAGAGGGCTGGCTGCGGGTGTGGGTGGATTGGCTTGGGGGCTGTAGAATTGAAGGGTGGACATGCTGGTGACGAAGGGCTGGGTTGTGTTCGTTGAAGGGACGTTGGTGGCGCCGTGTGTTCTGACTCCGAGGAGCGATATAGGGGCTTGCTGCACGCGGCTGCTCGGTCAACAGCGAGCGCACAGGCGGAAACTGAGGGGCAGTGTTGCGGGAGCCATTCGGATTGCTCAGTGCTGTTGAATGAGGTCTCTGCGTAGGCTGGTGCTGGGGTGGAGGGATGATACTACGACGGGAAAAGTATGGGCTCGACGAGACCGGCGGGCCGTTCGAGCTGGGGATCCCTAGTTGCTGGCGGTGAGAGGTGGTGCTCGTAGGTGTGAGCATGTTAGAATTAGTGCTGCTGCTGCGAACGTGGCTGAGAAGGCCGGCGCTTGAATGGGCATTCAGGTTTCGGTCGCTCGTGTTACGCGGAGTGGGGGGCAGAGTGATCCGACCACGTTTCGGAGAGACGCTCGCAGGGCGATAGATGGGCCGTTGCGGCGTGGGATGCAGGATACTGTCCAGTTCGCCGTCATGTGTTGGCTGACCAGAGAGAAAAGGTTGATGGTATGGAAGCGTCGAGAGATTGAGTGGGGAGATTTGAGATCCTCCGCTATGATTTGAGCTGCTCTGGCCTGGGTACCACTGGTTGGGCAAGTTACTGTCTTGAAGAGTAACTGCTTCACCGCGATCTTGAGACCGAAACAGATAGCTCTGGCCCTCCATCTGCGGTTGAGACACATCGGTAGCACGACTACCATCGAAAGAGCCTTTTCCCGGCTGGCTTGAACCAGCTCCAGATGGCTGAACGGGCCATTGAAAGTCTCCAAGCGAGCTAAGTGAACTTTCGGATGGGTAGTACAGATTGTCCTGTGCTGGACGACTTGTATAAGCCGCCCCGGACTTTCCCACCTCAGAAAAAGGAAATATGGCCCCCTCGTCGTATAGCTCATCATTTACGACCGAGAGAACATGATCTGGGAAGTGACTGTGCCTATTGGTATGCCACGCCGATGGACTCTGCTGACGACCGCAGGCCTCTGCCAAGGGCATCGCGTTACTGACTCGACCTTCATAAGCACGAACGTTGGTTGGAGGCTGGTATAGCAGGTTGCTGCGATCGCCACAGGCTTCGTCGAGATTTCTCGGACGATGTGGTGTCTGCGCAGGCATCATGTTCCGCAAAGGTAATTGAGGTGGAGGCATGGCGTCTCGACTGTTCATCCTTCCCACAATCCCGGGATTGTCATCGGGCATTTGTTCTGGCGGGTCGCGTGGGGTGACTTCCCTCTTTCTCTTCACTGACCCCTTTGCTTCGGGAGTCTCTGCGTGAGATGCATGTGATCGCTGTACAGAAGACCTAGTCTCCAGCAGGTTTGTAGCTCTGTTCAAGTTCGCAAGATCATCAGCTGTGCTTCGGGCCATGCGGAGTTCGCCATCAAGGTGGCGAGTCGAAGCAGCGGTCTGCTGCTGTTCGTGAGCAGCATCTACATCTTGTACCCCTAGGCTCTGGTCGTCGTCAAAGACGCTGGTATCTTGGTAGGACAAGGTCTTATCGATCGATGTGACGTCCTGACCTAGATCCTTTAGCCGATCCCTCGCATATTCAAGTTGACTGTCGACAGTCAGTTCACATGACCGGTTCAATGACCGGGCCACTGCGCTCACGTCTGCAAAGACCCCGCCATCGCCCTAAGCCGTTTATTCTTGTGAAATCTCTGGGACCACACAGAATCCTGCCCCTGGTCACGGAGCGCCCTGAGATAAGTAGCTATTTCTTCGGACTTTGCCGCTTTGAGCTCGGCTTCGGCTCGTTTAAGATCGATAGCAGAAGCGAATCGTAGCATCGACACGTATTGAAACTATGATCATGTCAGCTACAGAAGACATCTGGAAGGCTTGCGACTCACTCGTAACGCCTCCATCTCCAGGTTGTTGAGCTTTGCAGGTGCTATATCGAAGTATGCTTGAGGAATCCCTCGGTCATGCTCGCCTGCTGCGGGCCCCTGGAGGGCATACAGCTCCTGTGGCTCGTTGCCTGCCTTGATCTGCTTACAATACGGACATGGTGCCCTCGGGCGTTGCTCCATCGGGTGGAATGGGACGCCTGCGAATGAAAACTCTCGATGAGCATGTAAGAAAGAACGACAGATCCTCGAGAATACATACCGCCTCCTTCGAAGTGCTTGGTACACACGACATGGGCACACCCGGTCAAGTACAGCTTTGCGATGCGTCCCCATTGTCTGTCTTTATTTTGCCGCAAAGCCAGCCGGTCGTCTGGCTCTTCATAGATCCTGGAAGGGGTATCCTGGCAGATGCAACAACTAAAGATAATGTCCAAAGGGCCGAGCGCTTTCTTGCCCGCTACTTCCTGCATATCAACTGCCAAGTTCAGTACCTCGAGTCGAGGTATGATGCCCGAGGCTCCTTGGCTACCCGGCACGTGCCTGGGTATTAATAGATCTTGCCATTTATGGTAAGTGGTCTTGACAGTGCCAGGAACCACCTCCATGAAGAGTCGGGATCACCGGAAGAGTGTATGGTTTGTTGTCAAGGTGTGTGCAGATGAAATGAGGAGATCACCAAGGAAAGCTGCAAGAAGTGAATGGCTGCCCAGGGCACACGACAACCCAGGCGCCAGCCAGGGCAGCGCCAGGGCAGTGCCAGGGCAGCAAAGAATAAATTCTGGAAGCAGACGCGACCTGATGTACCGTAGAATGCTCTACCAGGCTGAATGGCTGAGACGCAACTGGATAGAAAAATCTCGTAAAGTGACATATGCTTTGATCTTGGGGCATGGATTTCTTCAGATATGTACAGCTACACCACGATAGCAAAGAGCCTATTGGGATACCAACCATCATCCTGACCTATGTAAATGTCCGGCAGGGATATCTATAGAACGGTATTAGCCACAGATTCCAGGCTATAGCCTGTACCCCAAAGGATTCTCTTACTCGGGAGGATACCCTTCATAGCCGTCTTGATCCATCACGTACTTCCTGCCTCCCTCCGGCGATAACTGACTGCCTCCCGTTGGGAAAGGGGGTAATCCGTTTGGTCCGAAGATATTGGAAACGCTCTTCTTGTCCTTCTCGAACAGCGCCGCAAGACCTTTCTGCTCTCCCTCTTGCTTCACCTCCATCAATTGCTTTGCGCCTGCATCTCCAATTTGCAGCACATCTTCTTTTGGCTTCTCTGCACTCCCCACAGACAGTAATCCAACTACATCCGCTTGGCTTACTACGCTCAAACGAGGATAAGCACGGCGCATGTCTCTTCTGTAGTAAGGGTTTTCCGCGATATCTCCGGCTGGGACAGTTACGATATCATCGTATGCCTCTGGAGGGTTGGCACCTGGTGGAGGATTCCGATATTGCGGGTTAAGAGGCACACCGGAGGAGCGATTTGGATCTACCGCGAACGCCTTTCTTATGCGATCCCAGAAACCTGTGGTTCGCACAGTATATTTCTGCCGCTTATGAGCATTCTCCTTTCAAGCCGCCCTTACAGCTCTTACCTTCGTGTAGGATATGGCTTTAGCTGCTGAAGCGAGTTGCCTCGAGGCCCCAGCGTTTGTAGCCATACTAAATAGGTGAGTATCGGCCCTGATCAATTGACTATATAAGCTTGAGGCACATGGGATCTGAATAAAACACTGGCGAGAATGTGGGATATATGTCGGAGGGAGTGAGTGAAGCCGTGGACAAGGCTGCTTTAGTGAAGACGTCCTACCCATATGATAATCCGTCCGCTTCGACGAAATACTACCTGGAGAGTACGACACCCACAACGCATGCCCAGATGAGATCTTTTGATATATGGAAATCGAGATCACGATAAGTATGCATAATATGAGGCCGGATGTTTTCTCATTTGTAAGCTATGTCAACGGATTTATTCCCACTGCAACAGCCAGAAGCGGCATAAGATAGGCACCACTGTGGCTTTGACTTTACAAAGGCCTCCCAAACGCTCTGTGTGGGAAAAGAATTGCTCTGGGCACGCTCATGTTTGACAGAAACAAGATTGTCAAGATGATTCCCTCCACACGCTTAACTTGGCACTGGAGTACTGGCAGCTGGAGTCCCACCAGCAGGCGTACCATCGAGCTTCTTGGCTGTATCGGCAACTTGCGCGGCGACTTCAGCGGGTGCTGTACTCTCCCGGGCCTCTGCCCCATTCGAAGCCGCAGGCTCTTCCACAGCTGGAGGGGGATGGTTTGTTTGTTCAACCTCCATGGCGTTCGTCTTCCCTTCCTCGATCTCCTTTTCCACCTCCGAGCCTTCAGTCGCCTTACCGGCGTCCGCTTTCATACCCTTAGCCGGAGCATCAGGCTCAGCCCCAACCAGTTTCTTGACCACTTCGACAGTAGCGGCTGGGCCCTGGGTCCTTATTAGGTTGCATATTCATCATTGACCATCGCTGAACAAGGAGACCTACCCCAGCTTCCGCAGCCAGAACCTTGCCCTCTTTGTCTACAACGAACACGCCTCTAGTCGTCCCCTTGGGCGCTTTCTTCAACCCAATAGCTGCAATTAAGCTGACCGAGGGATCGCATAGAAGCGTATAGGGCAGATTCTGCTTCGTCTTGAACGTAGTATTCGACTTCGGTGAATCGCTCGAAAGGCCGTATATCGAGAAGCCAGTTGAAGTCAGAGAGCTGTAAGCGTCGCGGAAGAGGCAAGCTTGAGTTGTGCCTTGTCCACTGTTAATCTCCACCGCATGGCCGCTTGAAGAGGAATAACGCACATCCAGGGGTGGAAGCCTTAGGATAAGTGAAAAGTACCACGCCATTCCCACTCTTCTCCACCAAATCCTTCAGAGTCGTCTTCTCCCCATCGTTCGTCTCGACCTCGCCGCCAAAGCCATCAAGGGTGATTTTGTCACCTATGGTGACCTTGGAAGGACCGGTAGAAGAGCCATTGGCCTTGGAAGACGTGGACGACTTGACGGAGTTGGCTTTCTTGGGCGCGGGAGGTTGGGTAGCGGGCGCCTCCTTGCGTTTGCGGAGTTCAACCATGGTCAGTCTTGTATCAGTGAAGCCTCGACGTCGAGGTTGGAGGGGGACAGGAGTCGCAGTAGGCGGGCGGCGCTACATATTTGAGGTTTCACAGCGACGCTGGCGCATCCGCTGAGGGGAAGTTGCGCAGATCCGGCTTGCTCTGAGGTGTGTGTGATTGGGGAATTCCTGCCCGAGCGGAGATGCACGGCCTCTTGGGCTTTAGGGTTCATCGGCGGTTGAGCCAGGCTAGGGCGAGCAGGGGTCCAACCTTCCATGGTTGCAGAAAGTCTTATTTCTTGATAAATTGGTCTAATGTTTATACTGTAAAGGCGGCAGAGGGGGTTTCGAGCTCTCCATATACGTTGAACGACAAAAGACTTCCATGAAATGCACCACAACAACCAACGCCGACGAAATTACGAGGTACATGCCACTAGATCTACTGTACCTCTCGCGCCTTGTCGCTCCTTTGCGACTGAAATTCTTCGTACCCCGGGCGATAACAAAGCCTCCATAGCGTTGACCACGTATGTTCCTTACAGAGACTATCTGAAGATGTAATGCCTGCTTGCGTACATGTAGCTTCTTCCGTTTCTCGATCAACAATAGATGGAAAACCTTGTTTGCGCGATTGATTTGAAGCTCGACTTGAAGCTTTGGAAGTTTTTTTTCCGGTTTGCCAACGTCTTAGAGAGGCGAATGAGATAGTTCATCAGATTTGGTGGTACACTGATGATAAGAGTACTGTATGTATCTCAGGATGGTACATCAGTCAAGCCAGACATCTCCTTGATAGAGTTGGTGACAAGGGCGATAACGTGATTCCAAGGGCGTTGATTATTGTGGTCTATTTTAGCGGCCTGGATCTTTCCACATTACAAACTTCCTTCCTCGAGAATCGTTGATGGTCGTCGCTACTCTCTTTCTCCGCAGCAGACTGACATGTCGAGCAAATTGCAGAGTGCCTTTATGGACCTGCAACCACAAGCCTTCTCGATCAACCGTAGTCGAGCCTCCGTTTACCGTCTCAGACCTCTCTTTCTCTTCAGTAATCCTTCTCTTCCCCACCCAATCTCCACCTCTCACACAACGTCGTCTTCTTGGTTTCGGTCCCCAATCAGCCTCGCTTCTAAACTCCATTGAGCCTCGCTTTTTGGTCCCCAGTTCGTCTCATCTTGGGCCCTGCCGCTTACTATGGCTCTCAATCACGCATTGGCCCGCAGGCACGACAATAAGAAGAAGCTGCTCGCCTCGACAACGATAGGGCACCTGTGCCCCCGGGGTTGGCCAACCCCGGGGCACTGCTTCCTTTCAATGGAAAGGCATCAAGCTTCAAAAGGCAGAAGCTTACTCAGGGAACATCAACCATGAAGGTTTGCAAAAACCTGATACCTTTTGTGATATGGGTCCATGCTGACAAGGCTTTCCAAGCCGGGGTTCTCGAGTGTATCGCGTAAGGCGCCTAGAAGCCGAGTCAAGCAGAGATCTACCCCTAGGCTGTAAGCAAAATCCTTCGTGGTATCGTGGAAGGCCTGGCTAACATCGGTGACCCAAGAACAACGCCGGATGGCTCGATCAAGAATCACTGTACGCCTCGCCAGCCATGGGCAATTTGGTCAAGCAACCAGGTGATTTTCAAGACCGAAGAGGTTGTTTCCTTGATATCTCAGTTGCTTACCTATGGCTGATTTGTGCCATCTAGCATCCCAAACCTGGATGACGACTTGGATGACGATCTACCAGAACGATACGTTCTTATATACAGCGCCGAGGAAAGGGACACTGTGTATTCAAGTGTGGGGGGATGTCTATATCGGTAAAATCAATCCCTCAATCTTAGATGGGCTGGCCGATTTTTGACCGTTAAAAGCCCACTGCACCTCATAGCTACTTTGCTTTAGATACAGCAGAGAGACAAGTCGTCAAAAACATCTTAGATGTTCAGCGAGAACCTCTAACTCGGTGCTAACGATGATTTCCCATACAGTGGCACGAAGTGGTGTACCCAAATGCTTTTGGCACACCTCGAAAAGACGTTTCGACGACTTTGCAATGGGCGGGACAGCCAATGGTGGCCAATAGCTGAATGAACAAACCGTCAAAACATTAGCTATGCTGGATCCAATACCCAAGCAAAGAGTCTGAAAAGGCACCGAGAAAAGATTCAACCCGCTGAGGAGAGCGCCATGTCATCGCATGGGATACCAGATTACAGAGTCGTTACTCGTACGTGACCACGCTCCACAACCAAGTCTTCTACCCTTGTCCACTTACGCCTGCAGGGCCAACGATAACCTCCATATATAATAAGGGTGTTGGTTCCTAAACTTAGCTGCCTGACAAACAGCATTTCAAGCTCCATCACTACTCTCCACTGCCGCAGCCGGTTTCGGCATGGTTGGAGCGAATTTCGATCTCTCTCGGATCTTATGGCCATATCTGTAAAAGATAACAGGTATAGGAACTAGAAGAGCAGCGACACAGCCAAGAAGCGTGCCAGCCCAGTTGACCCCAATCGCCTTGAATAAATATGTGGCGAACAGTGGAAACACCGCCCCGGCTAGAGATCTCAGGAATGTGTTGGCCGCTATGGCGGAAGCAGCGCTATAGAGAGGTCAGCTATATTAGCCACTTGGAAGGATAAAAAGTTGCAACATACAACATAAGGTAGGCATCGACTAAATAGTTTAAAGATTGCAGAAAGATAGCCAGAAGCCCGAAACCGGTCATCAGACCAGAAAGCGTTGGGACAATCCACTACGACAGGTCAGCACCCGTTGCCCACTACGTGAGCTGAAGCCGAACAACTTACGGGTATGCTTGGCTTATAGCCTGACCAAGCAAACCAGAGAAGCCCACAAGTGAACGAAACCCCTCCCAGAATCACTGGTGGTAGGCGCCACTCCGGTACAGGAATGCCACCGTTGGCTTCCAACTTCCGGTTATATCCAGGTTGGGTTAGGACAATATACACTCCAGCAATCAACATACCGATGATCATGCCAAAATAGGGCAAACCGCCTAAACCAGGGTTGAAGTGGTGGATCTGTTGGAAAACGATAGAATAGGCTGTCAAAAATAGATACAGCAAGCCGTAAATGAACGCCATGTATATGCTTAGCAAGAGTACAATGGGTTCAGTCGCCAGGATCCGCAGAGGGCGGCTAAAGTTCTTGGTGACCAATTCTCGGAACTGGATCTCAGGGTCAGCTTTCCTCCCTGCAAGAGAGGCGCAAAGATCTGCATACATCAACCTCTATTTCATCTTGTTTCGCATGAATGCCCCAGTTCTTGGTTCGGCGCCGAAGCTCCGCGGCTTTCTCTACCAATACCACGGGAGGATATGTCTCCTCGAGGAAGATCAAGTCAAGGCCAAAGGCTACGAAGCCCATCAAAGCGACGAGGTATTCTGTCCATCGCCAGCCCATGTTGGGATTCATGACGATGAAGCCGCCAATAAAAGGAGCGAGGAGTGGGCCGGTGAAAACTGTCATCGAGAAAACGGTAATCGCAAGACCACGAGTACGATTGTCGAACATCTATGATTGAGTCAACAAGTCCCAGAGTGTCCAATGTCCGCTAGACTCTTGGGGCTTACGTCGGAGAAGATGGCCGCAACCACAGCAAGTGGACAGGATCCAAAGACGCCCCCGAAGAAGCGACATATGAGAACGGTCTGCAGGTCTTTTCCCACTGCGACAGCGATCTGGAATATAGAGAAGCCAAACATGGCACCAATCAAAGGCAGCCTTCTACCTTTCAATTCACTGAGTGGGGCCCATAGGATAGGTCCGGTTGCGAAGCCAAGCACGTAGAGTGATACTCCGAGTAAGCCAACTTCAGTCCCAACACCGAAAGCGTGCGACACTGGAAAAGTCGCTGCTGAGAAGATACTACTGGCAAAGGCGGACACTAGAGTGGTGTAACCAAGAATAACGCCCAAAAACACTCTAACGTAAAGGTGAACAGGCGTTCTGTAGTATTCGGGTCAGGATGCCTTACTTCTTCTTCATTGACCAGTTCTGCGGATGGAATGGATCATCGTGGCCATCGAACTCCACAACAAAGTCCTCAGCAGCAGGAAGCGGAGGTGGGTAGGGCTTCCCGCCGCCGAAGTTGGGCAAAGGTTTCTTCGACTCCCGCGACGTGAGGCTTCTGCCCACAGTTCCGGAGTGCTGGCTACGTTGCGTCTCCATCCGGCTGAGGGCAGTAGGATTCCTTTCGAGATCGCGTTGTGTATTGACCCGGGACATGCCCATCTCTTCCCTGACGATCGACGCTGCCGAGGAACTGGACGAGGACGAGCCGGTCGAAGCTGTTTGCGCTCTGCGTAGATTGCCATCTTCGCTCTTCCGTGGTGGGAAGCGACCAGGACTTGCGTCGCGCTCAGCTTTCTCCAGATCCCGGTCCACAACGTCCATCGTAACAGCTTAGTCGAATATAATCACTCCGAGAGCTATGGTGGGTCAAAGGTGAGATGGAACCACTGCCGAAGCATATGAAGTATTGCTTGACGGTTGGGCCCTTTGAGCCTTCGCGATAGCGGGATGCTTACTTTAAGGTAGGAGAAGTAAGTGTCGAGAAAAGACCTCGGGTCGTCTACGGCCGATTCGTTTCTAATGTCCGAAACAAATGCATGAGCAAAAATTGGCGGCCCAAGCATTGTCGACATGGCATGGGGGCACCGAGGTTGGATGGCCCCGTGTTTAAAGTTCAGTTCCAAAGTCTGTCGGACCCTGCGCTGTGGATGACAAAGATCCTGCAAGGCTACTGGAAAGACGGCCCGACCGCCGTTCATGAGCGTACTTTAGTCCTACTCAAAGCCATATCAGGAGGATACTTTGACAGACGACGGGACCAAAAGACGGAATGACTGTTTGGTCATGACGCCCAACGTAAAACCGAGTAGTTGTACAAAATCCTAGAATTCATAGCCATTCAGAATTCTGCGATCATTGTTCACCAAGACGCGAATTCTGAAGAAATTGGTCCTTCCACGCAAGGTAAACCTCATGCCGTGCGATGTTGGCCATACGAGAAGACTGATTCGTCGATGGCTCCGAATTCTTGTGCGAGTCGGTGCATCTGCTCAGCCTCCACATGGCAGATTCGGGTTTGGCTAACAGTACATCGTTATTATCTCATGCGCTCAGCGCTGGCAGAAGTGGGTTCACTTTCTAGGGGTACGCGCGGTGAGGGACTAAGGTAGCCCCTGGAAAGTGAACCGTACCGGTGCATGGGCTATTTTATGCACGCTTTGGTAGCAGTCATAAGCTCCATATGCCACTTGATTGCAACTACATGCTAGAGCAGACAGCTTTTCTAGATCACAGCATCCTCTGACACCTGCTGCATCGTATTTAAGTCACTTCGATCTTCCCCAGCACCCTCTTCTTTTTCCGCTCAATCCTCTCAAGCAAAGCTAGCTGTCCCTGTACATTTCCTTTAATCGAAGTAGCTTGCCGCCTGGTTCGAACCATGAGTCCTACAGACACAAAGGCAGGGGTTCGTATCCTGGACCACCCTGAACGCCCAACGCTAATGCCGCGGGTATTATGATGCCGCTAAATCCGAGAACAGTAAAGAAAAGAACAAAGCATGCATCAACAAACTACCGGCTGGACCATGGAAAGGCTGCACAAACGAGCTGGACTGACTGCCGCTTAGCTGGCATGCAGTGGCAACTGTTGCGGTCAGACAGCTCACCGTCATTTCATGTCTTCGCCGTTTTCGACTGGATGATTAGCAGGGGCATGGTGCATGTGTTGGTGGTGATGCTGATGCGGGCCTTGTGGGGGCTGTCCATAGCTGTTACTGGGAACACGGTGTGGTTGAGGAGGAAAATGGTATTGCGGTTGCGGGCTCTGGGCATAGTGTGGTCGGGGAGATCCGTAAGCTTGCATTGGCGCCACTATGTTGATCTTAGCAGCCGTGCAGAATAAACAGTGGACAGCATTGTGAACTTACTGTGTGGGGGTTGTTGTTGCGCGTAGACAGGTTGGCCATACTGGCTAGGGTTCATATACATATGCTGTTGACCTTGGTGAGAACCTTGGTGCATCATCATCGGAGCTCCTCTGCCAGGGCTCGGGTACCCGCTAGGTGGTTGCGATTGTCCTCCGTACGGAGGCGCCTGGCCAGGAGCGTAAAAGGGCACTTGAGGGTTGAACGGGACCATACCGTGCGGTGGGATTACAAAACCGCCCTGAGAAGACTGCTGGACCATCACTGGCGCCGCTAACTGTGGTTGCGCTGACATTACTTGGGGGCCCCCAGGGAATTGCCTTAAGTGCGCGGCTTGTGGGCCGTTCAAGCTCATCGCGTACTGAGGCATAGGCTGGCCAAAAGCCAGCTGAGCCGGCTGTTGCATGGGAGAGGGATACGCCAAGGAGTTGTTTTGCGTCCTTGGCGACGGAAACATTGGCTGATTGGACGCTGATAGATGCATTCGCTGCTCTTCATAATGATGTTGGTGCTGTGCTGATGGGTATTGCGGTACCTGTGGCTGGATAGGGAACGGCGCTTGGTGAGGCGGAGTCTGCAAGTGAGGAGCTCCATGTGGACCTTGCTGTAGATGATGGGGCAGCTGGTGCTGGTGCGGGACGTTGTGGTTGATCTGGTGCACTGGCTGAGGAGATACCTTGCCGGAAGCTGGCGCAGGTAATCCGAACATATCCTTGTACGATCTTTGATCGTTCTCGTCTTTAAAGTCACTCCATACGGGAGTGGTTGTAAAAGCGTTCTTAATGCCATTGTTAGATGAGTAGTCTTTGACACCGCCTTCTTTCTGGGCGATCTCCTGCAGGCGCTTGATGGGGTTGAAATTGTCGAGAATCGATGGGCGTTCTGCTGCTGCTAGAGGTTTACGGTTTCCAAAGAAAGCGGTGGGAGTTGGTGCACGCGACGTTGGACGCGCGCTTGGTGTGGAGATTGGGCTAGATATCGCGCTCGGGGCACCAGGAGGCTTAAAAGAGTTCGCCGCCGGGTTGGGCTTGAACTCGGCTGCTTTGATATTGAATTTTGAGGAGACGGCAGAAGTAGGAGTGCGGACACTACTCGGGGTCTGCGAAGTTGCCATTGGAGCAACGTTGGCCGCAGGACGCGTGGAAGGTCTTGAGATACTTTGGATAGGCAGTGGGTTAGGTACAGCAACAGGCATTCCGGCCTTATGGTGCCTATGGCTATCTTGAAGACGGTGGCTGAGGAGGCCTTGACTAGCCTTGGGTGAGGTCACTGTCAGATTCTGCATTTGTTGCTGCATCTGTTGCTGCATCTGTTGCTGTCTGTCTCTGATGGGCAGGGCAGCTTGCGGACTTTGTGATGAGTACCCTTGTTGTGAGTAAGGGTAGTCCTGGCGGTCATTAGATTTTGCTGTAGTCTGTGGATTTCCTCGCGGCCCCTCAGGCACCGCTTTTAATGGCGTTTGCTCTGATGTTCCCGTTGCAGGTTTTGTTGACGCGCTTGCTAGTTGTTGTGCGTTTCTTTGTGCCCTTTCCATGATTTCCTCTTGCTTGGACTTATCCTTTGCAAGTATTGGTACGAGATCTTTGGGTACAGGGGTGTGCAGCTTGAAGTTTTGCGAAAACTTCATGAGGTCATTAAGCTTTACAGCTTTGTCCTGAGATACACGTTGACGACGGTGGTCCGAGACTCTCATCTTCTCAATGTTTGCGAAATTCCGGAACGAGTCGAGGAGATTGGCCTCCACATTGGCGGTGGCAGAATCACTGGGTATTGGACCCTTGGCAGCATTCGATGGGCGGCGGTTAGCACTAGCTTCTTCACTAGGCAGTGAAGGCTTTATAGCTGCTTCGGGCTGCTCTGCAAGAGCACTGGTCGTAGTATCTAGTGAAGGAGTGTCTATACGAGACTGAGCAGGTGGAGTGGTTGACGCTGCTTGATGTTTTGGTTCTGCTCGAGAAACTTGTGAAGCGATGATTGCGGGATCCACCGGTGCTCCTTGGACTGTCGCCTTGCTAGTAGGCAAACGACGCGCAGGTGGCATATATCTGTTGTTCTGACCTGACTGCAAAGGTGGATAGTCCGAGGTCTGACGATTGACTTCACTGTACCTACTCGCAGGTCAGCAATGTCGGTGAGTGAAAGCTCAAGGTATGGCTCACTTGGCTTCCTCATCGAGTCCGTCGTCCTCGTCCATGGTGCCACGCTCCTCTCTGACATGAGCGTTATTGGCTGAAGCTCCTTCAATCTCTCGTGCGATACGCTGAGCCTCAGCCTCTCGTTGCCGATAGTCAGGGGTAGATCTATCAATGCGAGTGGTGTATATGTGTTCGTCGTAGTCACTCTTGACCCCGAAAAGCTGTTCGTTGGCCTGGAACTGGTCCCACGCGCCTCCTGAGGACTCAAGAGACATATTGGCCATCGCCGTTGTGGATGGTTCCCAACGCTGGAGATCGCGCTCTCGCGCAGCAATGTTGCCGGAAATATCGGCGTCGGTACGGAACCCTGCGCCCGAACCTTGCAAGACAGTAGTCAGTATTCAGTACGCAAGCACTAGGGGAAGCCTACCATTTTGCATCTTGCTTTGCGTGCCGACGAGGTCGCCTTCAACTGCTAGATCAATGACGTCTTTGACATCGAAAGTCATAGCATGGTCATCGCCAGCACCAATGTAGTCCCAAAAGTTCTCTGAATTGCCGTTTGAGTCGCCCTTATTGCCCAATTTGATTTGCTGTACCATCTTCAAAAGGTAGGCGGACTCGTGGCCTTCGATCGTCGCGCCAAAGAAAATGCCTCTGAAGGAGTCTCCAACCTTCACTGTGACCGTGGCAGGCAAGCCCTACATGGGACAATCAGCGACTGACTGACAACCTCGTACCCAGCTATGATCCGACTTACTATGAAGTTTCCGTATACAGATATGAGCCGGTCGTGGGCATGTTTGTCGGTCGTACCCGTTTCATGGTTAGGAAAGGGCTTGGAAGGGGTCCCCTTATTTTGGGGTGTATTGCCATTCTGTTGTGCAGGAGTCGTTGACCGTTGTGTGAGGGGATTCATGCCGGATTGCCAGGCTTTCTGTGGAGCCTTCCTACACGCCAGCATTAGCTTTACATATGGACATAGGCAATGCTCAGTACATGTGAGAACGGCCTTTGCTCCATACATTGTCTCTAGTCGCGAAAAAAGGTGCAAGCAATGATTGGTGCACGATCCCTGGAGATCTACTTCCGGCTGGGCAGGAGGATCGAAGTCCTTGTGGGTGAAGATGAAATTAAGGATACGGGAGGGTGGGACACAGGAACGTAGTGAATCGTACTGAGATCGCGGATATCGTGGTCTGAGAGTGGTGCTTACCTCGGTGCTCCGTCATTTGCAGGACCGGTTTGTTTTCGATTGCCATCAGCCACCTTATTAGCAAACGATTGCTTTGGCGGCTGCTTCCCAGATGTCGACATAGAGTTGTTGACGGAATTGGCATCTGTGCCAATTGAGCCATTGACCATCATGGCAGCCATGGCGATGGGTCCTTTGGCGCTGTCAGCCACAATCGGCCCCGAGAGCCGCGGCGTGCGAGACAGTCGATCCAAGTTGATGGCACTTTTGGACGGTGACGTGAAGATAGTAGATAGGGTCTACCGTGGGTGGGAGGGGCGGTAGACCGGGCTGGAGAGGATGAGGAGGTAGCACTATCGAAAAGTTGAGGTTGACGATGTTTCGAAGGAGGAGCTAACTACCGTTTGGCGGGTACGATACCAGTCGGAGCTAGGCGGTAGTCCCTGGAAGAGCCCCAAGTAGCCCACCACAGACAAGCCAGCAGTCTCTTCCGCCGACTAGCACTTTGGCAGTCTTTCCCCAATTCCAGGACTGGCGAATGGAGAGTTGGCTGGCTGGTTGCGAAATTAGGGGAAGATTACTTAGGGCACAAGCATGACTGATAGCAGTAATGCGGATGGCTGACAGACACCCCGTTGGAATTGCGTTGTCGGTTCTCTAATTGATGGAGATTGTGGGAAGATCGATAGAGGGAATTGAGTAGTTGTGAAGTGCTGCCAAGTGAAGCCCGTGGTGAAGTGTGTGAGAGGAACAAGACATATCTTACAGATTGTAAGAAACGTGTTTAGCGTGGTACATAATTATCACTAAGGTGAAGTGCTTGGCAAGGGTCTTCCCGCCTAATAACAGACAAGCACTGCGTAAAATATCCATCACTGTTCAACTGAAGGCATTTTGCTCCCTTCTGCCCTGTGCTTGTGAGCTCTGGATATACATTTTCGGGAGGGTATTGAAGCTATGCAAGCCATATCAAACTCACAACGCCCTGCACAACGAAGAACCTTTGCTGGAGAGGTTCCTAACCCACCTCAACCTGGAGCAGCACAAATCAGTTCATCCCAACACCCGTCGGGCAGTCGCAGCTCTTCCGGTTCGACCAGATCGTCCACATATAGGGGCAAAAATGTATGTATGCAGCATTCCTACACAATCGTAAAAGCCAACGTTGCAGCAAATGGATGGGATTACAGTTGCTAATCACTTCCCACTTGTTCAGACATCGCAGCAGCTCTCTCAAATCGAAAAGAGCGTGACCCACCTCTTAATCGCCACCAAACAATTGCTTGAAACACTGACGCAATGGTCGAGGCATACGGCGACGGAGGGAGAAGTATCGGACGTATATGTCCGCCTTGGATATGAGTTCAACATTGCTTGCAGGGCTTTCACGGTAATCGGGGTTGATACTGCTGATCTCGGCCCGGTGCCAGAACTTTTGAGGGCAATACTTGAAGAGACTTTGAGCCAGGAAGCCAGTCCCGCGAGCTTAGACAGGTTCCTACCACGAATACGAGATATCATTATCACGCTCCTTCATGGGCTCAAGAGAAAGCAGCAGAGGCTGAGGGCTAAGTCAGGGAAGGATAGTGCGTTGGAGCGAACGTTGGCCTCGGCAGGAAGCTCAGGAACCCTCAATACCGGCTTGACTGAGATGTTAGAAGATGCTCAGCCATCCAGACGATCGGGAGGGAAGGGACCCGATAGACGTGTCCTCAGTGGGAGTACCATATCCGACGACAGCCAGAATGGAGACGTTGTCGAAGATCGTGGAGTGCCCCCAAGGTTCCCTTCGGCTCAGCCAATATGGCACAACAGCGGCGGCGTGCCTACAGAGGGGTCAGGCAGGAATACAGGTCAAGAGAGTCAAAGATCGTCTCTGATGCCACCGCCTCAGATATCTACCACAAATCTTTCTGGCCAGATTGTGACTGCTATGTCACCATATGCAGAAGCCTTCCATCGAGAACCCGCACAAAGAGAGAATCCCCTATACTCAGCACCTCATCCACCTCCACCGCCACCGCCGAAGCAACAAGATGCTCTGGCTGCTTTGCAACGGGGAGGTGATTTGGAGAGACGAGCCTCGAGAAGGTACTCGGCATATCAGATATCAAAACATCTTGGTGCTTCGCCCAATGGCGTTCCGATGCTTCCCCCGGCGCAGAACTCTCCGATTCCAAACAGAGGTCGAGATGTACGAGAATCGATGAACGCCGTTCGTGTTCGCGGATCTGGCATACATAGCCGACAGAAGTCCAACGTCCAGCCCCGAGAACCGTCGCCGGCCAAGAGCTTCGGAGCTAGTAACAGGATATCTGAGGAGAGCAGCCAGAGTAGCGGTATTTCTAATCCCAATACAGCTGATTTGAGAGCCGACGACAGTCCAATGACCAAAACGCCCGATGATAAGCTTAGGCGACCTGATATGCGTCTTGATGACGACTACCCACGGCTTGCGGCGACCCAAACAGGTACAACAACGGACGAAGTCGCTGATCTCGCTGCGGAAGAATTGCCTGAGAATGAAGACTTCGTTCAAGAAAAGCCTCAGGGGACCGAGACGCTAAATCGCCAAATTGGTTCTACGACAATGTATGAAAACCGACAGGCTGCATCGTCTAGTCCAGCACAGTCTCAGCAATTTGTGCCCGAACAAAGTCCACAGCCCGGTAAAGAACTCACAGTGTTCTTGCAGTACAAAACGAAGATCAAGAAGTTCGTATTGCCAGAAGGCTCTACGGATCTCTCAATCGCTCGTCTGCAACTTGCTTTCATTGAGAAGTTCGCTTGGAATACCCATAGTAATGGCATCGACTTACCAGAAATATATATCCAAGACCCAGTGTCAGGGGTACGCCATGAGCTGGAGGACTTGAATGATGTCAAGGATCGTTCAGTCCTAGTACTGAACATTGAGGTACTTGACGAAGTGAAAAGACATATCGATGAAGGTTTGGGAGGCTTGCGCCGCATGGTAGAAGGTGTACGGACAGTCATCGATGGACAACAAAGCGTAATGCAGCAGGTCTCTGAGCAGCAGTTGAATACTACAAAGGAGGTAGCACGTCTTGCTGCCAGCCCAAGCAAGCTTGCTGGCCGCATTACATCCTTTGACAAGCCTAAAGTCAATGGCATACTCCGTTCATCGAGTCTCCCCAAAGGATCTTCGAACCAAGTCCCCAGCGTACGATCATTGCAACAAGACCTTGCCGTCATGCGACAAACATTCTCATCGCTGGTCACTGATATCAATTCTTCAATGACCAAGGTACAATCCAAAGCGGCGACAATCAAGACTTTGGCTATCGAAGGAGCGGTCCCTTCCTTGGACAGCTCCACTGGTCGATCATATGTAAACGCAGGCAAGAAGACGCTAGGCGAGGATTCCGAGAAGATTGTTAATCGGGTAGATGATCTGCAAGACATTGTTGAAGACCTCCGCAAAGACGTGGTAACGCGTGGTGTGAGGCCGCTCCCGCGCCAACTCGAGACCGTGAGCAAAAGCATCAGCATTGCTACGTCTGATCTCAAGAAGATGTTGGAGTTCCTCAAACGCGAGAAACCCATATGGACCAAGATCTGGGAAAAAGAACTGGAGCTTGTTTGTACCGATCGAGATCTCCTGACGATGCAGGAAGAACTGGCTGCCGATCTTGAAGATGACCTGGAGAAAGCTACGCAGACTTTCGCGCTCGTCGAACAAGCTACAAAACAACAGAATCTGCAATCAAGTCAGGGTGGTCCTACCAACCTACGAGCCGCCTCGAGAGGTCTGAATGCTATTGCGACCGACCAGGAAATAGACCCCCAGAAAGCAAAAGATGGCGTTCTCGGGGAAGTGAGGGCGTTGCGGCCGAACCACGAAACTAGGCTCGAGGCCATTGAGCGCGCCGAGAAGGCAAGGCAGAGAGAGCTTGAGTCCAGACAAGAAGGCGAATTCACCAAGGAACTGGGGACTTTCGTAGAAGAAGGCAAGCTCAAGAAAAGCGGGGGCGTCGAAGAAGCGGAGCGACTCAGGAAAGCCAAGGATGAGAAGAACCGGAGAGAGGCGTGGGATAAGCAGCAAGAGAGAACAAGTAAAGGGGCCGGGGCTGAGAACGCACCTCCAGTGCCGGAACAGTCTGATGATACGCTTCCTGTCCAAGACGGCGAATCTAACGAGGTGACATCCATGGAACCTGGCGCGGTCGGAGCTGAGTCAACACGATATGCGCAAAACAGTTCCACTGGACCAAGCCAAGCCGCTGACGATGCCAGCGTAGAAGAGGGTAAGCTAGCTTGTTCTCGGTGTATATTCTATCATCGTGACTGACGCACCTTAGTGTCTCCGAAGGGGCGGAAGTCGTGGCTACCGGCCATATTCACTGGTTGATCTTTCTCACGGGTATTTGATGGTCAGAGCATATACCATTTTCTCTGCGTCACAATGTTTCCAATGGACCATAGCGATGGCGCAAGGCGTTCTACAAGAGTATATTGCACGCTGGCGTTTCCTGGCTGAGAGACTGATGCCCTTTCGTCGACATAGTAACGCATATTTGACTGATAACAGAGCTGTCTGAAGACTTTGTTGCAGATCCTATCCACCCATGAATCTTCAGTCATATCTTCAGATCCCTGAAGAGACCCAACCCACATGGTTTTGTGTTCTGCAGTGTGGCCAAACTAGCTTATGAAAGTGCCTACATGCATGCCCCTCCAAGATGCTCCCTTCTTGCAATGCTAATTCTTCCATGAAAAGCCAGGGTTTACACATGAAATACCAATTCGTCTCCATCGCCGACCCGATCTAAGGTAATTGATAAATACTTTACATTACCGTAATTTAGATAGGGTAAAATTGCGGTACCTTTGAATACCTTAAGACTTGGCGAGTGCAGGGATCTAGTACCAGCCTGCTTCCTTTGCTGCCCAGCCATCTCTCATAGGAGTTGCTGCTAGTACTCAAGAATAACTTATTAATGATAATGATCCTTCTCCTTGCGATGTCTCCCCGGCCTTTCTCGTCTTTCCCTGTGTGTAAAGTCGAGAGCATGGTGTGAAACACAAAGCGATTCACAGCAGCACCGCATGGCATCACCTACTGCACCTTAAGCCAAGCCGAGTACCGGTTTTTCACCTTCTGACAACGCCGAAGCCTGTGCTAAGACCAGCAAAGCAGGTATTAGAAGAGTCGATGCTTACTATATTACATTTCGCTGCGGTGCCGGCATCCCTTCTGTTGCTCATTGCGACCCACGCGCGAAGTACGTTGAACGATCCGCTACCACGGGCTTATCAATATATTCCATCTGTGAATCCGGAAGCTCACTTCGAGACCAAGGCACAATTTCATCGTCCACGAAATAAGTGGACAGCTGAAGGAAAGCCCGTCGCAGTTCTCAGAATGAGTGATGATGAGGGGGAGATGTTCTTCCCCCAATACTGGCAGTTCCAACCCGAAATACAAGACACAAAGGATGCTAGGCGATTACGAAGTAGAGACTCGTCGTTAGCACTGGTCAGAGACTCATATATCTCGAACGAGCTTACGAACGCATCTATACCGCAACCATTACAGGCCCCATTCTCCCTACACACAGAGCAGACGCTGAGCGACCATCCAATCTTAGGGCGACTGCCCCGAGCTCTCTTCCCTGTCCAGAAACGCGACTTCCACTGTCCCACAGATACATCGGCTTGCGATTCTATCAGTCGCCCAGATAGCTGCTGCCCTACAGGAGACGTATGCCAGCGAATTACAGATACGGGACAGGGTGATGTTGGCTGTTGTCCACAGGGTCAGGGCTGCTCTGGACAGGTATCGCAATGCCAACAGGGATATCAGAGCTGTCCTGGGAGTGCAGGGGGCGGGTGCTGTATACCCGGATATGCATGTGCCGGGATTGGCTGTAAGTATATGGTTACATTTAATAACCGAGAAACGCAACTAAAACAGACCTCCACTAGGTGTACTCGCTTCAACAAGCACCGTCATCGTCAATCCCACGGTCACCGCGTCGCCCACGGATACAAGGACGTTCAACGTTTCCTCCAAGATCCCAACAACCTCCACAACTACCACAGTCGTCCCCGCAATTATCCTCACAACGACGGCTTCCTCCCTTTCCACCACCGCAATTACTAGCACCCTCGTCTCCACCTCTTCGCCTGCAGCCACAACATCCGGCGTCGTGAACGCACCAGTCCGTCCCACCTCTCTCACTACAGACACCATTACCACCACATCCGCCACCCCCAGCCCGACCATCTGTCCAAACGGTTTCTACCAATGCCTGGCCTACTACCACGGGGGCTGCTGCCGTGTCGGTCGTGATTGCGGCCTGACGGACTGTCCGTCGTCCGCCTCCACCACGATCGCCAACACTAACGGCGTTACCATTGTCGCACCCACCGGAAATGGTGTCGGTGCTGCAACCCCAGGCCTGGGCAAGGGAAGCTGTGCCACGGGCTGGAGTAGTTGCGCCGCGAGCCTGGGTGGGGGATGCTGTCCAGGGGGATATGGATGTGTCACGGGGACGACGTGTACGGCCACGGTGGCCGGGGAGACCCCCACCAGTGTCGCTAAGGAGCCTACGAGCGATGCGAAACGCCTTGCCTACTCGTGGGGCGGTATTGCCGCGGTGACGGAGATGGTTTTGTTCTTATTGCTTTGAAGGCATATCTTGGGGGCATAGCGAGGGTGTTTCGGGAAGATACCCTTTGGAGATCGCGTGAGAAGGACATGATCGAAGTGAGCTATTCTACGTTTTTTTGGCAGCTTTGGAGAGCTGGATGTACTACTAGAGGTAGCACAGATCCCCACAATGCCTTGTTTCAGTCAGCCTCGAGAATCGGCCGTGTATGGCCTCAATGAAGGGGGCCCAGATCATAGCGTTCGTACCGAAAGTTGTAAAGATTGACCTCGAATAACTTTCTGTTCATCTGCGAGTTCTGCCCTTTCAACATAAGACTCAAATCATCCCCTCTACTCACGAATCGGAGATGTCAAACAAAGCCAGGGACTCGAAGCTGTCTGTCAAGACATAAAGTTCAAACAGGAAGCAGATGTCTGGACGTCAAATCCGATACAATCGACCCATACCTCATGAGCTTGCTTCCAACGAGATAGACTTAGCTAATCTCAAAGCTCGTAAAGTTCGCAAGACCATGCCTATCTTCTCATTTACGTTCGACTTGTCAGATCGTCAACCACACACATCAAATCACCTCATTCCCGACCCCCTCCCCTTCTTCCTCTCCTCCAACCCCTCAACGCCCTTCCCCCAAGCCCCAGCCTTCTTCCCCCACCGCATCATCCCCCAAGCATGCGTCCATCCTATCCTAGGCGGTGGCTCCACAGCCGTGCGAAACGGACTGGCTCCATGCCTAAAGAGCTCTCCCTCGCCACTTGTCTGCTCTTGGCCTGTCTCGGCTGACGACTGCGATGGACTCGGTACCCCCTGCACAACCTCCCCCTCCTCTCCACTGCTCTCCCACCGGCGCGCATCTCTACTCAAAGGCCTCCACCACCCCTCCTCCTGCCTCGCCCACCATTTCTCCGAGCACATCTCCCACAGCCTGCTCCTTGCGCGCTTGTAAGCGAATTTCTCGTCCTCGCCTGTGTACATCCCTGTTCTCGTGAAGTCTGGCCCAAGGGCAGGAGATGGGGAGCCGATTTCGTTTCCAGCGCCCGGAGCACCATCGCTAGCGCCACGCGATCGACCCGCGCCGAAGATGGGGCCGAAGTCGCTGTCTTCGTCGGCGAGGATGGAGCGGGTGGATTGGTGAGGCGAGGACGAGGCGTAAGTAGGTGGAGAAGCGGAAGAGGTGTATGACGAGATGTTGGGGCGGAAGGGGGAGGTTGTGTCTTGGTAGATTTCGGAGAAGGTTTCGGCGTAGACGCCGTCACTGCCCCTTGCTATGAGAGGGCCGTCGGCGTTGTGCTGAGGTCTGGTCGTAGTGGTTTCGGGGAAGAAGAGATCGTCTGGGCCGGCTTCGGCGCGGATGAGAAGTTTGCAGCGGGCTTCGTAGAGAGCGTCGAGGAGAGTGATGAGGCGGCGGGCTTCGTTCTTGTGGAGGTGGGTCAGGATCGGCACGTCAGTGAGGATGAGCGTGTGGAATTTTGAGGCGAGGGTGATGTAGTCTGCTGGACCAAGATTGGTAGTGCACAGCTCGGTGAAGGTCCAGTGAGTCACACCAGAGAGGTGACGAGGAACGAGGAGATTGCGGCCGTAGACACGCAGGGCGGTGGTTTCCCAAGGTATATGCGCCGAAGTGCCTAATGGATCGGATGCAGCTTGAAGAGAGCGGAGGACTGCCGCCTCCCAGGCTGGCTTGGAGAGATCGCTATCGCTTGATAGAGACGACGGTGGAGGTTCCAGTAGGTAGTTCTTCGGCAGAGACAGTTGTGACCTCTTTCCTTCATTTTGTGGATTCCGCTCTGCTGGCTTCGTGTGCACACTTTGCTCATAGCCCAGACCCACGTTACCGGCGACCAGGGGCTCAAGACCCTCGAAACCCTCTCCATTAATCGTAGTTGCTCCCTCAGTTTCAATATCCTCTGACTTCTCTGCTTCATGCCTTCTCCAATCCTTTATACCTTCCATCTGAAAGACTTCACATCGACTGCGCAATACATCTAGGAAGGCAGTGAAGTCGTTCTTCTGGGAAAACATGGACTCACTCCTTCCGCCACTCCCATTGTCTAAAATTCCCCATCGAGAACCGAAGAGGCCTAATCGAGAAGCAGGCGGCGCAGTGAACTCAACGCCGGAAGCATTAGCGAGCTCTTCGGGCATACGATTACTTGTTGCGATGAGTACTCCGCCAAGTTGAAAGAAGGAAGCCAGGAGATTGGACAGAATCTTCGAAGCAGCTCTATCCGGCAGCTGAAACTCATCTAGAAACAGGATGGGTGACGTAGAGATCATCTCTCTGGCTAACCATAACAATGAGTGCTCTTGCGAACGTCAATACTCTGTAATTCTCTGGCATGGCAGGGCATGAGTGATCCATCCTCCACTATCCGTTCGTTCACGAGGGAAAAGTATTCCGGTTGGGCCACACGTGCTCAGCGGCATTCCATAGCTCATTGGCAAGAATTCCCACGGCTCTACTCAGGTATGAACTATATTTCCTGACGTGTGCTTCGGTAGCAGAACGATCGAGACCTAGCACGGCGCTTGACCAACTTCTGGATCTCCTCAGAATCCTTCGTTACAAGCTACAAGTACCATGCTTTCTTCATGGCTGCACAGGCCGCACCCTCACACGCCTAGGTAGATATTTCATTGATTCTCTAGATTTAATCTTAATGATCTTAATGACCTTAATGACCTTGCATGTTCAAATGTATTTTAATAGATCTACTTACCATCAGAGACATTTCTGCCGTGTAAAATCATGCGGACCAGCCGTCTTGCTTTTTATACACTACTAGGTTGTTTTGCGAGGTCAGATAGAACGGGCTTCTCAATGAGCACTAGTGCCACTTGTATGCGTGGATAGATAGTAGACTTCGATATCATATGATTTCTATAGGGGTCGAGTCGGAAAAGAAGGTAGCTGGGCACGGGATGGGCTTCATGTATATGCAACTCAGCTCTCATCTACTCACGTCCATTATAAATTTTCCGCTCCTTTTGCCTGTTTCAGCTTTGTGAGGCCTCTTTACTAAACAAGATATTAGCTCAAAGGTGGCTTTACATTGCAGAAGAGTAATCTAACACCAAGTTTCATGTGAGTGAACTACAGCTTATAGTTACCGATATCTATCATAAGTCATCAAGTCCTACCTGATAGTTTCAGGTCAACAGAGGCATCTTATTAAACTTACCTCCATCTCATTCATCGAGAGAAGACATAGTATCCCATGTACAGGCACCAGCGAGTGCTAATTCGAAACCCTGCTTTCATTGAAATGCCTTTCTCATGATCCTCCGACTGATTTATGTCCCTCATGTGTTTCGACCTTTTGCCGCTTCGGTAGTGGGCCATCACTGGTCTTTCAGTCCATCAACATATCGTCCACACGTGGTTTCAGAGTATGAAGCAACGGAGTCTTCGATGTACCAGCTTAATGACGCTGCACGACCACCATTAATGCTCTCTACAACCCGATGACCGTACATGACCCAGTGCCCGCGCTCGCCTACATGTGCGCAAGCAAACCCTGCAACACCCCGGTATGGCTGCAATGCATACCCCAACCACCCACTATTCTCCCTTCCACCTATTGCAAGCCATCGATCCCCAAGAAATGACCTCGCTCCTCAGCTGGCTTCCAGCATGCTTCGCTCTTTCCTTTCCGTAGTCAACGTGATACCGCAGCACGTGAGCCCACCATGCCACAACCCAAGAACAAGCAAACATACAACGAATCTATAAGTAGAAGCGTTTTCCCCACCGGAAGAGGACCACAGCAAGCACAACATCAGTCGCACATCCACAATATCTCCAACCAAAGACCATCGATCATCAAACGAAAGCGATAGCAAAGCCTCCCCACAATGTCCAAACAAATGACCAAGGAAGATTCCCAGCGCGTCCAGTCCTCGCAGGTAGGCCATATTCCTTTGACGTCAGCTTCAGTGGTGGTGGCTGTCAATGCTCAAATACACACAGGCGACTGGTGGCAAGGAGACGGGTAGCGGAACCTTCGCCGCTCGTGCTCAGTCTGCAGGCGATAAGAATGCAAAAACTTCCTCTACCGGTCAGGGCGGTCAAGGCGGTCAAGGCGGTCAGAAGGGCAGCGGTGGCGCAGGGAGTGGCCCCGGTGGCAAATAGAGTGTGTTCAGTGGTCGCGAGGGTCAGTGGTGGGAATTCCGGCACATGCAATGACCAGTAGGAGGGAGACCGGAAGGTTGAGCAGACGAGAGTGGGTGCCACTGAGCTGGACTCGTGGATGATGGTTGATGAATTGTATTGGTCCGGTTTTTTCTAGATTTCCTATCTAATGCAACACTGCCGCGGCGAAAGCTGATCAATGAAAATTGTCTATGGAAAGATGTCGTGACCGTAGAGGCCACGGCTATACCCAGAGTGCCCGTCATGGGGGAAGTGCTGCTTTCTGAATTGGACATGCGAAGTAAAGTTGGCTTGGAACTCTCTCGTCCATTGGTTGCAAACACCATATCTCCCAGGTACCGAAGTTGGATCAAAAGCGGCCTGCTCGGATTTCTTCCTGCTGCTGCCACGTAAACCATGGACTGGCCTGGATCCTTCTCTCTGCCTGAGCACTCTGTCCCCTGGACAGGGTTATTGTGAGTGGCGGCCCACGTGCAACCTGCGATACACCGATTAGCTAGTGGATCTTTGGAATAGATGGAGGAGAGATACACCAGCAAGGCAGTGTATGACCGTGTCGTCCTCCTCAACACGAGTAGAGGCCAGTTGCGGCGGAGCGAATGAGGAAAGCTTGGGCATCAACTTACTACTGCACGCGACTCCTTCAGAGTGCATCGCGTCGTCCAGTATGTCCGAAGCATTTGCGGAAAACAGCGATCGGGTCCCCTATCGTCTAATTCTGGCATCAATTTTCGGTATCTTTCGCGATCCACATTTCCGATATTGGCCATGGCAAGGACTATGGCAACGAGGGTACTCATAGGATTCTTGAGCCCAGGGACATTGAGCGGGGGCGGCATAGAAGGACCTTGCAACCCAAGAATGAGCACAGCTGCACGATATGACTGAGGCGGGTCTCTAGCCTGTTGTACTATGATGTTGTCAGGGGCTTCGGCGTCCAAGACTCGACTCAAAATCTGACGGTGATAACGTCGAAAGAGGGCTCGAGTCAATGGAAAGGCCAAGAGAAAATTCAGGAGGTTCGTCGGAGAGGACATCGAATTCATAACTTCAATGAGTATATCGGCAGCCAGGGCGTTGAGACCTTTCGTAAGGGAAGCGTTGACTGGTATCAGGCCCTCCATGTCTCTCGAGATGGACTCTTGTGGTTCGTGACAGCCGAACAGATCAGCGCTCGGGAAATTCCTCGCTGGTGGTGGTGTAGGTCAATTGAGAGGCAGAGTAAGTAAACGATTGTATAGTGATGAGCTTGAGACAAGGAGTGGGCTGTGAGAGATGTGTCAAAAGGTCTTGCCGGGGATAATCCAAACAGAAGATAGGCATCATATAGATATTTATATTATAACAATGCTCGAAAACACCTCATGCAAACCATGGTAGCAGATATAGCATTGACCGAAAGGGGAAAATGATGGAAATTTGACTGTAATCGTCTCCTTCGAAATATTATAACAATGCTCGAAAACACCTCATGCAAACCATGGTAGCAGATATAGTATTCACCGAAAGGGGAAAGTCATGGAAAAATGACTGAAATCCTCTCCTTCGATTTCCATATCCCCTGGAAGGGGAAAACCGCGCACTGGGCCTGATGCGAATGCTTTCATGTAGTGAACCTAGCAGATCCCTTATTCTCAAGTCGCCTGGCAGTCGTGGAAACCCGTTCCTGTTATCTTAATCACTAGGTTGCAGATATCGAAGTGCTATTGACAGCTGCAATTAAAGAGCGAACTATCCCGTTCTTTGAGGTGGGTGGTATTATCTATAATCCCCTTAAAACGCCCCAAGTGGTAAAATCAGCTTACTGAGAAGGTTTGACTATCTGTTGCTCGCTTTTGGAGCCTGCGCATGTGGCAGGCCCATCGATGATTTGTCGCACCGCCAATCCTTGACTATCAGGCCACTTCAATCTTCACCGCGAAACAGAAGCGCACCTGAACAACCAAAACTGTCAAAACAACTGCAGTACATCAATGTAGGGGGAAAATCGCGCTTCTCCATCCCTGGTTGGGCGAGCAAGGAAGAGGTCGTTCCGCTCCGAAGACTTGAAGATAGCGTCAACAGTTGATGAGCTTATCTTTTGGGAACATCCCGACTGATGGAAAAGATTGGTACAAACCGATCCATCTATATTCATGCTTAACATAGAAGCAGAGGATTAAAGACACCCGAAGCCTGATGACAAGAGAATGAGTGAGTGAAGAACTTGAGCAAATATGAGCAGACTCCTATAGAGGGCGGCTACAGTCCATATACATTCCGAAGGCAAGTCGAGTTGACTTCGCTCCGTTGCCGTACGTCTGGTGTAGGGCCATCCCCTCGAAAGCAACAACATCAAGGAGTAGCCTTGATCATATGCTTCGAGCGCGTGAATATGGGAGATGTCGGGCAGCCTTTGTGATATGATGACTTAGCTTCCGATCTCATGACGCCGCCGTTGTGAACGGTTATCCGGCAGGGCAAGTCTTCATACAGGCACGATAGCGACCGTATCTGGCAATTTGCGAACTCGTAAAGATCTCAGATAGCACTCAGTCCAGGCCTCCAAGTGTTGCCGATTCTCTCAACCTCCTTGATGAACTTCTGGCTGGTAATCTTGCCACCCTTCCCTTTCCCTCCACTTGCCGGCGCCATTGGTGTATGGTCATCTGGAACGTAGAAAGGGTTCTGTAGTAGTCGTATGTAGGCTGACTGCAAAGCTCTGAATGCCTGAATCATGGGAGACCCGTCAACGCACTGTTCGATCGTCTCGGGCTACGAATAGAGATATCGAGGTCTGCCACAATAGGCCTTCGCTTGTAGCGAGTAGAAGTGCTTACCGACTTTACATCCCCATCCTTCAATGCTTTCTGCGATACCTCTCTTCCAGGGTCATAAGACCTTCCATCTTTCCCCCAAGTATCAACAATGATTGCAAACCTAGCTCCTGTGCCGGTCTCCCACCCGTAGATGCTCAATCTCTCGTCCACATGCTGTAGGCAGCCCAGATCCTGATCCACGCGATTGTTGTCCCGCGCTCTTTCTTCGAAAATATCAAGTGACGAGTTGAGAAGCAGTGAAAAGTCTAGATAGGCGGAAGGATTGGTCAGGTACGGTGGAAAGAGGGCGATGTGGAGTGGGTTGTCCTAAGGGGCGGTAGAGATTAGCTAGATCTGGCTCAGATCGTGGAACGCAGGATCGACAGAGAGAGAATTGGAATTACATGTTTGCCGATCACGCCTATACAGGCAATGGAGGCAGTTGAGGTCATCACTCTGCCTTCGTTAGAGGTTAGTCAAGAGGACGTCGAATCCCGTAATCGGCGCATTAATATGCACCGATTTATGCACGGCCATCACCCTCAGGACGAAAGGTTATACAATGTTTCTACGAATTGCTACACTACCATATGTTGCGAAAAGATCAGCATAGAGCCTGTGTATCACCACATTGCAAGATTTAGACAACGCTAGTAAACGCTCAATTCCGCTACTACCAAAGTCATTTCATCATGATACGCCAGTAACAAGCAGATGCTAATGGCGACGCTACAGCATGTATTCGAAGCAAGGCGCAACCGAAGTCCAGGTCCTCCCACAGAGTCAATCGCTACCATCATACAGGACTGGTGTGCCGTAGAAGAATGGTTTCCGACCGTGGCCTGTCGCCTTCCGTTGGTGGCCAAGTCAAAACCCTATCCGGCGAGCGTGGCTGGGATGTTTCGCAGTCTTCTTCCAACTCAAGCTGACTTATAACCTTGACTATTCCATCGCTTTCCGTCGTACCTCCACTGCCCTTCGAGTTCAAGCCTGCTGCAACCCAGGATCGGGATACGTGTCCGGATCTTCGCCCCAATGGTCGCGAGAGCTGTAAGTATGTACGATTTCGGTATCGAGGTAGGCCTGTTTGGACATCTTTGAAATGCTCTCGGGAATCTCCAAGCAGGGATGGGAGAAGCCTCTGGACCAGTGGTTTGAGATGGATTAGTGAAGCACAAATCAAGCCACTGCTGTATTCCGCAAGTACCCAATCCTCGGTCTTGACAATCCACCAGCTGGGACTTGAATCGAATACTGCAGTCGAAGTGAAGAATGACAATCGTGCAACAAGGGAAACGCAAGGGCTGTGAATCGTCAGTCCGCCGATGAAATGCCGAATTAGTGGAGGGCTCACATTAGACCAATGGAGAATATAGCCATCACGAGAAGCCTGCGCCTCAAGGGCATATGTAGGCCCCACAAAGTGGGCATGGGCAGAAGGATGATCATCACGTTAATCAACAAGGAGTAAATAGCGTGTGCTTGAAAGAGGCCACCCTTGTTGACGCATGTGCTAGCCTCATGGAACGTCCACGCCTTAGGGTCGGGTGTGCATTTGAAGACCCAAAGTAGGAGGAGAATTGTACAGCCTCCGGTGCACATTGTCATTATGGCCTGAGCACCTCGGCGTACCCATAAAGACGGAAATAGACGTAGGTACAGGAGCAGGATAGAGAATTTGATGGAGGCTATCGCAAGAGAATAGAGGATCCTGGCGGCATAGAAGATCTGTGTTATCATGAGCCGGTCCTGCCTCCAGGAGTGTATGATATCGTCAACGTACCTTCAGCGTGTAAAGTTGGTCAGCTGGGCTCTGGAATAGCAAGCCAGCGCCATGGTTGAGGCAAGACAGTGTCATACTTGTTTCTGCTATCGCAGTAACCTGACAAAAAAGGTTCAGCAGTCGGCTGGGGATCAACATCTTCCACGGCAACTGACCAGACCAACGGAGATGGCAAGATCGTCCCACCCTGGACTCTTGAGTACGAAAAATCTCGTGAACAAACGAAGAGCGACGACCAGAGTAGCCAGGCTGATCAGGGAGACTTGGACTGCGAGGAGTCGAGTCCTCCTGTCCGGTGGGCCTTGCGGGCTTGCATCATACATTCCGTAGTAGGACTCTGTTGTACTATGACAATTGAACACACGAACTCATCCACAATAGAACAAAGGGCTCGCAGGGAATCGGCTCACAAGTAAAGTAGGTACAATACGAGGACTGATGCATGTAGGGGTAGCGATAGGAAGTGGAGTCGGAGGGAAGTCACGTAAGCGGCCCATTCTGGGGGAGTAGTACCAAGGCACGGGAGCCACGCGACATATAAAGTAGTCTCTACAGACGCCCCAAAGTGGCGTCTTGGACTGGAGAGGAAAAGCTCGCCGTTGGGATTGAGTCAAAGAGTTGAATTCCCATACGTGGGCAATCGAGTCAGAATGAGAGAATTTAGGGGAAAGATGCATACATATAGAGATGGGGTTACTTCGCGTTCTGCACAGATTTGTCTATTGCATTCATCTTCATCTTGCACGATCAAAGCAAAGAGACAGAGTCTGCTTTACTTCACCCCTTTACCAGCCTATCGAATCAAACATAAGAGTGCTGCATCCATACAGCCGATTCCACCGTCATGTCCGCCCACTCTGCCAGTAGATTGAGAGATGCGTGGAAAGCCACTTTTCGCAAGCTGAGCCCCCAGGCGACGAGTGAGCATCCAAGGCCCAGCAAGAGGTGCGACAATCCCCATCATCCAACAGACGTCGAAGATGGGTACTTCTCCGACTCCATCATCTGCTTATTACATACGCGAGGAGCACGGCGATCAGAGATCGAGCTGCAAAGAGGCTCGCAGCAAGTCATCGGCTTACAAAGAGGACCGCGACCGACTAATGACCTGCCACAAGATTCGGCGATATTGATAGAGGAAGCTGAGGTTGGAAGAATGGAAGAGATCTCATGGAAAGAGATCCTTTGCCAGGGTCCAGGACCCAAGCCAATAGGATCGATGGTCTATCGCTTAGTCACCAACAAGGTCGCCAAGCACATCAAGCGAGGGTCAAAGAGGTCATCGCATCGACCAACGACGCCTCAGCTCCCAGATCCCCATCACTCTAATTGCGAAGAGGTTGCGAACGAGCAGACCTAATCATCTATCCTCCTCCTTACCGTTAGACATGGCTACCATGCTCTCCACCACCCGGTCAACGGCCGCATTGGCATTGCGAGGTATGTCTCTTCATTCAAGTGCGCTTGCCACCAATACTGATCGTCAACCATCAGCCAAACCAGCAACCTCACTTCTCCTCTCACGCCTTGGTCCTGCCGCCTACATCTCCTCCACATCATCCAAACCCGCCACAGCAATCACAAGATCACAAGATGCCCACGGACCTCCCCTCACCGCCACCGGCAAACCAAGACGCGAAGTCCCCCTCCCCAGTCAAGAGAAGAAAGAAGGCGCCATGCAATACGCATTGTATGTCTCCGCATCTTATCACTAGTCCTCCACTCCACCCATCACTTACACCCTCCTCCAGAACGACCCTCGACCAAGTCGCCAACTGGGCCCGCCAAGGCTCCCTCTGGCCCATGACCTTCGGCCTCGCCTGCTGCGCTATCGAGATGATGCACCTCTCCACCCCGCGCTACGACCAAGATCGCCTGGGCATAATCTTCCGCGCCAGCCCGCGCCAGTCCGACGTCATGATCGTAGCAGGCACACTCACCAACAAGATGGCTCCCGCTCTCCGACAGGTCTACGACCAGATGCCCGATCCGCGGTGGGTTATCAGCATGGGGAGCTGCGCGAATGGGGGCGGGTATTACCATTACAGTTACAGTGTGACGAGGGGCTGTGATCGCATTGTGCCGGTGGATATCTACGTGCCTGGGTGTCCGCCGACGAGTGAGGCGTTGATGTATGGCATTTTCCAGCTGCAGAAGAAGATGAGGCATACGAGGAGTAAGTTGCACCTCCGAAGCACACCTCAATCCCTTTGAGCGTTTCACAAGCTTTAAATGCGTCTCAGCAACATCCGCTCTGCTGGCGTGCCCCAATCCATTACTATTTGAAAGGCAAAGCTGACTTCGACACCTTGCAGTCACAAGGATGTGGTATAGGAAATAGACTTGCGGGGAATGCTTTCGATTCATTGTGCATATTTCACGATAAAGACATCCCATTATTAGCATCAGGCCCGCGGCGTATCAGATGTCTGGCCCATGGCGTTGGTAGACTTACGAAGTCAATCAATCATACATTGAACAATCCAGCTCGCGGGCCGACCACCAGTCGAAGAGTGACTCCATACTACTTATCTGTGCCTCGATGTGGTTTTCCCGTCAGGGGGGCCGCCCCTAAACCCCAACACCACATTCGATGGTTTCTTCTCGCTCGAAGATCCGATTTCTAGGTACCCTGGACGGTTAATGGGTTTAGCGATCTCCTCGCACGGATTGTCGTTTTGCCGATGTGATCCCTACCTCCATCGTCATTCCGTCAAAGCGTACATTTATTCCACGCAGTGTCAAGGAACAGGTGCTACTGTTTCTCATCGGATACGGTATTCGCACGTACAGTAGTGTTTGGAAACTCCGTGCCGTGCTTCCTGTGCTTGGATGAAAGCCAATTGGATGAAGTCAAGACCTTCGTGGCGAAGTATCCTCCTACAATGATCAAAGCATAGTAGTCTGCTGGAAGAATCACAGAGGATAATTATTGATGTTTTGGTAACAGTGATTATAGTGATTTATGTTATAAGCTTTCAGACACCTGGGTATAAAGCTCGACCGAAGATCCTCGCACCCGAGATCCAAAAGCCCACCCTGTGGATGCGACCGGAAAGCACCGTGAAACCGAAAAAAACACCGAAAATATGGTGGTAACAATGCGTAGCCCCCCACCATCATCGGCCCTAACCCAAGAGTCCCTTCAGTACCAAAGTCCGCCTTCGGACACACACGTCCTTTGCCCCCGCAGGCGCAGGTCCCGTACATCCACCATCGCAGAGCAAGAGCGTCTTTGTCGTGCTCTCGGTATACGTGCTGGTAGCTGGGAGCTTCGCAGGACAATCCATCACCGTGGGCGCACAGCTCGCGATCGTGCTGGTTTTGGTCACCACTGCTGTTGATACGGTGGTGGAAGTGACCTGCCCGCCAACTTGCAGTGCCGGTGTGGCGGTAGGCATAGGCGGCGGTGTGCAGCCCCCTTCGCAACTGTAGAGGGTGGTGGTGTATTGCGTCGTGTAGGTTGAGATGGTGGAGATGGGAATGGTGCAGCTGGGCAAGGTTGGCGGGCAGGACGTTATAGTTGTGACGCCGGTTGTGGAGATGACGGACGTCACAATTGAGGTGCTTTGAGTACCTGAGGGGCGGGGTGGGAGGGTGAGTGTGGCCTTGGACGGGTCGAAGCTGGGAGAGGAGAAAGTATCGCTTGAGGAAGCTGTAGCGGAGCAGCCGACGCCGCCTCCGGAGCCGCAGACTGTAGGATGGGTGGTAGGAAGTGCGGAGGTGCTGCCTTGGAAAGACGGAGCGTAGCAGGTGCTGCCGCCTTCGGGCCCGCAAGTTACGGGATGGGTACCCGATGGTGTAGAGGTACTGCTGACTGCGGCTGCTGAAGTTCCAGATGCTGTAGCGGCAAGGGTGCTGCTGGCTGTGGCTGAATCTTGAATGGTGCTGGGACCGAAGGAGAGGAAAGGGATGAGACTCTGACCACCCCCGGTAGGTGTGGGACTGATTGCACCAGTCAGGAGGTCGGACGTTGCTTTGGGACCGCCTATTACAGCTGATGCTGGCGTGTTTGGTCGGACTTCCAGCTGGACATTGGCGCAGGTGGACATGTCGGCTGGCATTGCGTAATAACAGCCGCAGTAAGCGTAAGCTTGAAGACTGTACAGGCTATGTTCAGAACTTATGGGAGTAATGCGGTTTGAAGAGCCTTACGTGTAGTTTGAGCAGTCAACGTAACCTAGCTTGGCGTCGCTACACATCGTTTCGTTGTAGCTGTTCAGGACCAAGCAATCGTTGTAAAGCTGATAGTAGTGTGCGCATGTCGGCGCAGCGGATCGCTGTACATAGGCCACTCTATAGAAATCTCAGAGTCGAATTCCATATTCATCTTGAAGCTCGAGCGTACATCTCATTGTAGCATACATTGAAGTTGTTCTGCGGGTTCTGATTGCAGGCATCTTCTATTATCTGTCGCGATATCAGTAAATAGCCATTGTGCAAGTGGAGGCCAACGAACTCTGTCCTCGTTCACGTCAGGCCCAGCTGGCTCACAGTTTGCCCGACGCTGTGGTATCGATCCACTTCTTGCCTGAAGCCCTCGGGGACGAAAACCACTGCCTCCCACAGGATGCGCGACCCAAAAAAGCATCCAGAGAAGCGCAGAGCAAGCCGAAAAGTGCGAGAATGGACTCATTGTGACAGCAAAGTACTAGGATACCGATACGACAAGTACGAAAATTGAACATTGAGCTTGCAGTCGCGGGCTCGTTATAACATCGTGCCAAGATGCCTCGCTAATCAGGAATGTGGGAGGCAGGGTAACGCAAGATCTGTTTGCAGAACTCACCCGCTTTAGGGTTGGATGGGTGAGACCATCAGATCAGAAGGTTATAGTGATTGTGGAAGCATAGGTCTTGTCGGATCTCGATGTCGCGTAGAAGTACTAGCAGCCTTGCAGGATGGTCGATATTTCTGATTTCTTCAAGAGGATCTTAGATCAGCGTTCCACTCGTCCACAGGCAGGCTACACTCAATGAGCACTTCCAGAAACAGCTGAAGCTGCTGGTGTAGGAACCGCGGTCTTAGCGATAAGTAGGCCTAATGTCATATATTGAAATTCCGACAGAGCGTATTCTCGCCCCCCAGGATAGCTTCAGAAAACCACCGAATCCAAGGTTTGGGTGGCCCGGGCCGGGCACCATAGATTGAGCTGGATCACCAGCTAACCATGGTTCGTCATATGCAATTGCCATCATAAGCACGGATTCAACCAGAGCGGTCGAAGTCCTGTTCCTGGTATTTCGAGAACGACCCATTAAGGCCTGAGGTGCCGGCATCAGGATGGTTCGATACCACTTCATACTCCAGCTGTGTGATATTGAAGGCGCTGAGCAACACATATCAGCCCACCTAATCTGAAAAAACGCAGTATGTCTCCGAGGCATCGATCTGGCCGGTATCCCTAGCTCAATCGGCGGTTGTACTTGAGGTCCTCGTAGCGTAAAGGAGCCTCTATTCATACAGCATAGAGGTCGAAACTGGAGAGTAAAACTCGTTCGTTAGGCTTGCATCGCTATGTGAGCTGGAAGGCCCAAAGTACAGCGAGTCGGAGTCACTAGCGACTATGGCGATTTGCTGCCGTTAGCGTGGGAGGCAGATCCTTTGTAATGGTTCCAGAACCTTGCCACGGCTTGTTGTGCGACTTGGTAGTCCTTGAACCGATTTCGATAATAATTGAAGACCGCGAACTCGTCCTTACTCATGACATACGATGTTGGCTGTGCCTGAATCTTCCGCCAGATGTCTCCGATAGCTCGTTCAAGGACGACCGTGACTGAGGGATGGACCTGGCCTTCCTCATTGTTCCTGATAATCTCGAGCGCTCTCGCCATTGTGAGCTGACCGGTGTTTCCACCCTCGGTGCTCGCCTGACCCATGGTACAAGAGGAATACTTTATGATAGAAGCAAAAGCCGTGCGTGAGGTCTTGGCAATCGATGCTCTGAAGGTGGAGATGGAGAAGAATTGAGGAGAAAAGTCAAGGTAGCAGAGAATGGCGGACACGTTTGAAACCAGGATAAGGAATGCTGTGCCAGCAGTTTATATAAGATTTTCCAGACCTCATAATCCAGCCTTTTGGGCTCACCCGGCCCCCAGGCATAAATGCGCGGGGCATTGCCTTAACCTTCGCCAACTGGCGCTTAGTGGGTTTCTTTGAAGGCAATTTCGCAGCGAACTCGGTGTGATGGTGGAAGCGAAGGCATACAATACTCTCACTTTTCGCCATCGACCGATGCCTGGTACTTTAGCGGCTTTGGGGAAAGGTTCCCGCCGACACTATCTACTAATCACACTGTCTATCAGGATTTGACAACGGCGGGTAGGGAAAGTACTTCAGGCGACGAAGGATCTGCAGTCAGCAGAGGTCACTGAGCAGGCTTCTCATTGCTCGCCATGTTCCAGACGAGCTGAGTCAGGCTGCGAAGCTGGAAGCCGCCGCATTGACGCTCCAATGGAACATGGGGACTTTTCCAAATCCGTGAGGAACGATAATGCAGGAGATTGTTGTTCCGAAGTCAGTTGTCAAACCTTGTCTCACCGCCAGCTATCGAGGCTATGGACCATCGACGGTTCAGAGCGAAAGGGAAGGTCGGACGTTGGAGATTGAAGACTAGTAGCTGCTGGCATCACGCGAGGAGCCAAACTCAGAATGTCAGATCCCACGTGCTAGTTCGGCATTTGGGCTTCTAAAGTAAGTTTTGGACTTTCGGACTTCGTTCAAAGTCAAAGAACAATTGCCAGGGCAAAGGGGCGAGTTGAGCATTGTCTAGTACCTATTTTGGTACGGACGTTGTGAAAAACCATCACGATCCTGAAAGACACCCCTGTTCGGTCTCCTCGGATTCCAGGACATTTTTCTTCTCGTCTTGAGAAGACTTCGCTATATCACCCGGGCGTACATCCGCTGCTTGTAAACACAAGGCTCGTACTACATTTGCAGGTCTGTACGACTGAATGCGAAAAGTCCGGCTTCACGGCAGACTACGAAACTCTGGCATTGCTGGCATAGGTGGGTTACTTTGCTGGTCTCAGCATGAGCCTCAACGATCGCCCAAAAGTGGGGCTTGCCATGATTCGGTTCAAGCCTCTTACTTCTATGGAGTATTCCAGCTCTTATCGAGACATTTGTTTCGCTGCTGCGTCTTCACCGAGGAGCATTGCGCTACCAGCCATTGGCGACCCTTGATCTTGTAGCGCTTACGTAGTGGCGACTTGTGTCAACCAAGGGAGTCTGATTGTATGCCGTAAGGCTCCTGGTCGCCTTTTTGACTGTGGAAGCGTTCTAGTCTGCTCTCTGATTCTCTAAGTTGGAGACTCGCTCGCGGGGTTCATGCAGCGGTGCCCAATCAAGGTGGAACACATACCAAAGGAATGGGCGTAGCGGCGTCATTTTGACGGTCGGATTTTCACGAAGCTGGTTATTATGCATTAGGCCAATCACTAGATAAAGTCTACAAACGGGGCGACAGGGAGGAACAAGGTAGGGAGAACAATCTCGGAACTCTTGAGAGGCTCAACTGTCTTCTCAAGACAGGCGGTCCACTCAGGATGCGTGCTAGCTGCGCCACGGGATGAGCACAAGGATTTTACTTCATGTTCAGTACGGTAGTACTGAGCCAGGCATATATCTTGTGCTTTCCGAACGCAACGCCCTACTGCATGCGGTATGCAGCAGTGACAGGAGCAGCTCTTGGACGTTGGATCACGGAAAATTTAATTAGCACAATGCACGTCAACTTAAATCTAGTGCTCTGGCACTAATCACAACGTCCGGGCCTGCAATTTTGACTCTCAGCTAGAAGCAGTAGTGGGAACTTAACCAAGTTTCATACCTCAACGGAGACTGGCGATGCTTCTGAGTGGCCATGTACAGGTAACCGGACCCAACTCAGTTCGACCTCGTTGCCAAGCACCAGCTGGCCTAGGTTCGGCAAAAGCCATCCCCTGACTGATATAAAGTACTTGATGATATATGTTGTCAATGGCCCCTAACTGCCTAAGTTTACTCATGAAAAATCATAAATAGCCTGTGTTCTATTGTTGTGTATCTTGTACCATGGTATGGCCATCTCGTACTATCTGATGAAAGTTTCAAATTGTGGAAGGTTCATAACGGCAAGAGCTGAACGTATCTTCCTAATAATCTTCGCTCATGTTGTTATGTAGTGCGTTTTTCCGGGATCAACTCGGACTGCCCAATCATATCCAACAATCCTGCTCTGATTTTCACTTCTTCATTGCCCTTGTTGACTGCTTTAAGATTCTCAACTCAAAAGCCGAACTCAGCAGAGACATCACCTATTAAACTGCCTGGTTTTAGCTATCAGTCATCAGTGATTGATCAGCCCGGTCCATCCTCACTTCCTCAACCCGCGTTTCCAACAAGCGCCGGGAAATAGGTGCCACGCTTCCATGCTTGCAATGGATTGCTGTTGTAATCTTCCAAGTGTAGGACACGTTCACCATTAGTTCAGTACGAGTAGATCAACAGAAACGAAGTCATGGTAAGACGATCCCAAGAACATTGATTCACTCGTTGTTTGATCTGAAACCATGGCCAAAAACTGGAGCTCGGACCAACTGAAGTGGACTTGACCTTTGAGCGATCGCGTTCAAGTCTTGCGAGTTCTTATAGGGTTCACTGACCTGATAAGACATCAGCTGCCTGCTACGTTGCTCATACATCCAATAGCTCATGGCGAATTTAGCATCTTACCGCAGGAATTTGTGACCGAGCTAGTGCTGTCCCAGCATCTTGACTTTGGAAGCAATGAAACGGAATTTTCACCATCAAAGCCATTCAAGTAGACAGAGTTTTTGACTACTCTCCATGTAAGTCTCATAGAAATGCAAGCATCACTTAGGACGAAGCCACCAAAACCCACATCTGGGGCAACAGTGACCATGGATACTAGCAAAGATCTCATCATTCAGAATGAAAGTCGGGAATGCTCAACCGTTGCACGACTCTACGTTGGGCATCTCGACCAGTGCAGGCCGACGGGCGAGGAGTCAATCCATGCGTATTAAGGAGAATCCGGCAGAAGCACGTGACGCGGAATCAATCCGGTCTGTACCAGACTGGCGCGTCATCCCAAATATGACAGCTGATATCGAACTCCTCTGTGGTGGCATGATGCGATCTTCCACAGATCAGTTGTGACAGCTGCAGCTCTTCTCTTCGCACACATACAAACTAGCTCATGCACAATGAAGGTAACAGGCTTTCTGCGGCAACTTTATCTACCTAAACTTCCACCACCATTACGACGGCCATTCAGCGCACCGCTGCGGAACTTCACCACCTGCAGACCACTGCCATTCCAGCAATCTCCGCTTCTACAGCTTCTTTCTCGCAACTCTCGTCGGACGTCCGTCCGCCACCTCTTGCAAAAACGTCTATCCTCCTCTAAACCCCCATTTAATCCGACCCCCCATCTCAACTCACCGGAACCTTCGCTCTCTCTGTCTCAACGATTCAGAAAACTTAGCCGAGAGTACGGCTGGTCTGCCTTTGGCGTCTACTTTCTCCTGACCGCTCTAGACTTTCCTTTCTGCTTCCTGGCAGTAAAATGGCTTGGCACGGACAGGGTAGGCCACTGGGAACATGTCATTGTCGAATGGATTCGCAGTGTAATCCCTGCATCACTACTTGGGAAAGAAGGTGCGCAAGCTGTTGAGGTCGAGGGAGTGGGAAAGGCAGAAGAATATGGGGTCATAGATCCGAAGACCGCAGAAATTGGGTTACCGGCCTATGATCATGGGGTTAAGGAGGCGGAGAAGCTCAATGAGAGCGAGAATGCGAGTAAGTCATGGCCTCGGAGCGAAAGGCAGGCAATTTCATGCTGATTGTGCACCAAGGTATTTGGACCCAACTAGCGCTAGCATATGCCATCCACAAAAGCTTTATCTTTTTGAGGGTACCACTTACAGTCGCAGTCACGCCGAAGGTAGTCAAGACCCTCCGTGGGTGGGGATGGAATATTGGCAAGCGGCGACCGAAGGCTCCTATTGACATAAAGATTCCAAAAGACATAAAGAAGGATTGAGGTGTCACGGACCTAGGGCATTTTCAAGTGCGATGCACCAACAGCTAAAAGGCGGACAACCGGTGCAGCGGGATGTACAATATCAGTATAGACTGCCTTTTTGGGCATGGATACTTCTCCATCTTACATTTCGCACACTAGAAATCACTCAGACTCGTCTACTGCCACCTGCTGGAAATCCGCAGCTCTGCAAGCACCTACAATATCAGTAGGCTCCTATTTTTGACTGGCTGCTCGACGTAAATTGCCGCATGCTCCCCGACAGATGTCCTACTGCGCATGTCATCGTGCCTGTTTGGCGAACACCTCCAACTCCCGCTAAGCAGGCTTCAGGAACTCTCCTCACTCCATCATGCTGTCTCCCGGCAAGACCGTGTAAGTTATCTAATCTCCGTTACTTCTCGAATCAATGCTGCCTATCACGATTGACCCGGTAGTCACACTTCTGCGACGCAACGTGTCGTTTCCTATTCGCGCTTCCCGCTACCGTTGTGTTCACAGGCAGCAGTCGATAACATAAAACCACGGCACTCCCTTGAGACACACCAGATTCATCCATCATACTCCTCTGCATTTCCCCCCTCTCGCTTCGGAACGCATACTACACGTAACCCAGCTCCCAATGTCCATCGCACCCCCCACCTACCCTCCCTCCCCCACCTCCCCCCTCCCCCACCTCCCCCCTCCTGCACCTCCCCCCCGAGCTCCTCCTCCACCTCTCCTCCTACCTCCCCTACCCCGACGCC
>JAABUS010000543.1_pt1 | contig 94624 bp, 25 predicted proteins | sample 5560161 | NCBI WGS metagenome assembly JAABUS01 (sample SAMN10711885, study PRJNA513376) | rock metagenome | isolation source: Antarctica rocks | place: Antarctica: Victoria Land, Trio Nunatak nord | collected 2016-01-04
TCTTATATAAGATACTTTTATTAACTATAGTATATAACTATTATCTTTTAAACTAAATCTTAGTATTTGTATTTTATTTAATATATTTGTTTTTATCTTTTAATTTAAGTAATAAAAAATTACTTAAAATTTTATTTAATATTTCTTAAAGTTTTCTTTTTTTAGTATTAAATATATAATTAAAATTTTAATTAAATTAACTTGCAAATTAATTAAAATCTAAGTACTAAATAACAAATTACAAGAATTAGATTTACTAGAATTATTTTCAAATAAAAACAACTATTAATTAGAAATTCTTAAAAAATTAGATATTTTGCAGTTAAGAATAATATAAACAATATCTTTAAGTAGTTTAAAGAAAAAAATTCTAAAGTAGAACAATAATACAAAAAAATAATATAAATATAAAATAAATTAAGTAGAATTTTATACTAACAAGTAATTATAATCTAATAATATAGCAAACTATAATCTTAATAATATATTACAATTATATAGATCTTAGAATAGTAAATCTTAATATAATAATATAATTTTCGATTTCTTAATAATTCGATTCAATTTCTAATAAAAAATCGAAAATTAATTCGAATAAAATTAAATTAATTTCAAAAAAGTAGAAATCGACTTAAGTTTTAAGTTAATTCCTAATATTAAAATTGTCGAATCAAGTTAATTTTAATAGTTAAAATCGAAATTTAATTTAACAATTAATCTATTACTATATAATTAAAAGATAAAATTGCAAGCTAAATTAAATTTATATAAAATTAAATTGTAATATTTTATAATTAAAAAAAGTTATAAGCAATATCTTTAAAAAATTAATATAATAATCTTTAATTTATAGTTTTTTAACTCTTTTAATTAAAATATTCTAATAAAAGATAAATTTCTAATCTACTATATATAGAATATTTCTAAACAAATTAAAATTGTACAATAAATATATTAGTTAATAATCTATTTTGTAAATTAAGAAATATTTATTTAAAGAAATAGAAGTATTAAAGTTCTAGCAATTTTATATTGTTAATAGAAAACTTAATATTGCAATTAATTAAAATAAAGTATTAAATAAGAAGAATTATCTTTAAATAATTTGAAAGTAAATATTGTAAATAAGTTTTTTATAAAGTATAAGTTAAAGTTATATATTTTTTGTCTAAACAAAAAAAGCAAGTTTTACGAGAAATAAATTTTTGAACGTTGTATAATACTTTATATTATCTTACTATCTTTATAAGATAGCAAAGCAAATCGAAGATTTATTCGTATATAGTTTTGTAATGTTATAGCGCCACTAGCGCGCTAGCGTCTTATGGTATAGCAAGGCATGTAATCTTGGCTATCTACAAAAGTTCCAAATTGCATAGCTTCCCTTTTTGGTTAGATTGCGAGAAGCAGGCTCCCACATTATGACGAGTATTAGATAGGGAGGAAGCTCGTCTCTTGTTGTTCTTCAACAATTAGTCTTACTACTATCTATCCCATATAGTTGGGGCATAGTAGTCAAAGCCTATTTATTATACCTCACGTCTTTCATATCTTAGTGCGCCGGCGGGCAGCAGGCGCACTCGCACCTTACAGATTTGAGGCATTCTAAAGCTTCAGGCAACGTCGTGTTGCAGTTGAATCTTGTTTAACAAAGGCATAGGGTGCACAGCTGACAAAACTTCTCAAAGAAATCCCAGGCAGGTTAGTACAAAAGTCAACTACCCCGGGTTCGAGCTTGCCATCTTCCACATATCTCTCCGTACCATATTTTGGTAGACGAAGCTGGATCTACAAAGCCTCACCATGACCGCCACCGCAGACTCCGCCGAGATGGCTCCTTTCGCCCCAAGACAATTGATGCCCCGGAGTCCTGGTCTCCTGGAAACATTAGTGGCCGATGTGACCGAACAAGTAGCTGCTCATCTCCTCACTCTAATCCCTAACTTTCCAACCAAATCGGTCATCCATGATAATGCATGCGGCACCGGTCAAGTGTCCGAAGCTATCATGTCGAACCATCCTAACTCCATCACTATCAATGCAACCGATGTCATGCCCATGTTTGTGCAGGCTTGTACCGGTAAAGCAGCTAAGAATGGTTGGCCGCTCAAGCCTGCCGTCATGGACGCTCAAAAACTCACTTTCCCGGACAACACCTTCACCCATTCGTTCATGAATATGGCACTCTTCTCTATCCCAGACGCTATCTCCGCCGCTAAGCATGTTCATCGTACTCTTCAGTCCGGCGGCATTGCACTTATTACAACATGGGCCGTGGAGTCGCAAGGACACGCTGTAAAGGCTGGACATGATACAACAAGGGGAGGCGGCTCGTTGGCTGTGTCCATTTCACCTGAGTGGCACGCAGAGGAGAAATTGAAGAGTACACTGGAGCGGGGAGGGTTCTCCGCAGGCAATATCAAGATGTCGCAGCATGAGGTTTTCTTGAAGATCGAAGACTTAGACCAATGGGTGCAGATTGCGTGGAGCTATCTCGGAAGGCCATTGAGTGGATGGGCGAAGGAGGACGAAGAGAAGTGGGACCAGGCAGTCGCTGCGGTCAAGAATGCATTGGAGAAGGACAAGAACTTTGAACCGTTGGAGTCGGGTCAGAGCCGGGTCAGGATGGTTGCAAATGTTGCTGTTGCTACGAAGTAAGGGAACGATTAGGGAATGACAGTGCTTCTGGACTTGGAAGAATACGTCTCTGCTCATGGCTACTTAGACATACGAAGTGCACTTCTCAAACATGCCTGCATCATTGCGATCATTGATGCAACAACGTTTAAGCTTGACTGACTTAGAACACTGTATTTCTCTTCAGTTACTAAGGAAATGAAAGCCTTAGCTAGGTCAGAACGACACCGGAGACTCACTTCCTAGTATTCTGTCGACATCTCCACTCGCCATGCCTAGTCAGCGCCACATGGTGGGTTAGTAACCCAAAATTGATGGTCCCATTGAGCCCATCATTGATGTATTGCGCACAGTCAGCACTACCCTATCATCAAGGCTGATGATTTTTAAAAGAACTCCCTGCGGAACACCGACACTATTTCTCTAACAATCTGGTCTATATTTCTTCACAGAACATGGCGTGACTTATTTGGGCGAATTTCGTGGCGGCCGATCTGTCTCATGACAGAATACTTATTGCCAAGTTTCAAGCATGACAATAAATGAAATACATGGCCAGAGAGAAGAATCTAGCCAGGTACCTTACGAATAGGTGTTCTAGCGCTGAAATTGCATTATTGAGCTGCGAACTTAGTCAGCCGTACTTGGCTTCCTGATAGCCGAGCCAGGTCAACCAAAGGGTTCTTCAAAGATCCGGCAGACGGCTCTATCGATCGTGCAGTGTCAGCGATTGGTCTCAACTTTTGGCCGACTATACCGGCCAGGACATCGGAGAGCTTCGGTAAGCCTGCAATATCCGCCTCCACACTTACGGGTGAATTGCGCAGCGTATGCAGGGATCTCGGAATAATTCCCATTATCCATTCCATAAAAACCCCCTGCCTCGATGACGGCAACGCTGTACGAAGAGTTTAAAGCTAGTCTATGAGCGACCGCCAGACCGGCGGTACCGCCTCCAATCACCACATAGTCGTAAGTCACAGGAGTGTCAGGGATCCCGAAGTGAGAACCGATGAGCTGAGTAGCTGCCAGGCTTTCCGAATAGCTACGTGCCGCTGTGCAAAAGCACGATGCCCACAGCAGCTCCCGCATGAGGAGATGCCTCAGGGGCTGCATTCTCGGAGACTTAGGCATTGCTGTGCAAAAGGCCAGAGGTTGCAGCGTGACAGGGAACGGTGCGGCGAGATTGCCAGTAAGTGGCAGAGAATTTAAGTCACGCTGCAATATTTTGAAGTCCTGGCGCAACTAACTGTGTTCGGACCGCTCCGGTTGTGGATATGCGCTCAGCTGGGACATGAAACTCTCTCTCCGCTGTCATGCAGCTGCGAGCGCTCGGAATCCTATGCCTGTCCCACGTAAAGTATGTGGGAAGAATTAGTTGCAGGCCCGTGTTGCTTTTTCAGCCAAATATGTAGGCGGCATGCGAGCAGTAGTGGCTGGGATGGACTCTGGGTTCCAGGCAACCCATTCTAGGCAACCACGTCCAAGCGGCGCATGAAACGTTATTACCGGATTACGTCAAGGCGATCCTTTCAAGTATAAGGGATGCATGCAATGCAGCTATCTCGAACCCTGAGTGGCCCATGGAACGTTGGCGTTTCGAATGGCTTGCATGCAATAGCGAATAACGATATCCCGGCAAGGCTGTCTTGTGCAACGTTTGTATCAAGCTTCAAGAGAGATGGCGCGGCCCGCTAAGCGTAAGCGCACTAGCGCCGGCTAATAAACTCGGCCCTCTCACCGCCTCGTCGGACAAGGCGGTAGGTGAAACAACCCTGGTCAAGCACGACAAATCACCATGCCCCAGCGATCCTCCAACGCAGCTTGCGCACATTATCTTTGCACTGACGTGGATCATTCCTTGAGCTAAGAAACTTCTTTTATGGATAGGCAATTCAACAAGAGTGCGAAGCGACGGATCCCTCCATAGTGTGAAGGTCAACACAATATTGTTCAGCTACTAAGAACGTAATTTTCAGTCATTGTCGTAATGTTACGTGGCATCCGTTGGTCCAAGAGCCCGATTGAAATCTCGGAGGCTCGCGCCCATGAGAGCTTGGAACAACCCAAGCTGCTTTGGCCATCTCACCAATCGCGCCGAGGCTTATTGCGGCTCAGCTCGTCTCGACCCTTCTCGATCATAATCTCGCATTCCAGATCCGACCTCGATTGATTATATGTATCACGGACGGGCAATGTGGACTCCCGGTCTCGCTTCTGACTCAATATTTCCTACCTCGACCCAACTCAGCGACTATCGGCAGCATGCATCATGCCATACAAAATTCGAAGATAGCCTTGAGAGATGACCTGGAGCCCTTCTCGACTGGGCGAGCCCGCTCGACTGTAGTGATTTGCGTCGTCTTCGTCATCTTGGCAACCATCGCTGTAGCCGCTCGTTTCTGGGCGCGACGGATAAAGGGAATGAAACCTGCACTCGACGACTGGCTGGTTGTCATTAGCTTAGTGTTCTATTATCTGTCAGCGATCGAAACAGTGCTGCAAGTGGGCATTGGACGACTAGGCCATCATCTGAACGGGGGAATTACACCAGACCAACTCATCAAGATGGGCAAGGTTCGCCCGATCACTCCTCTTTTCTGTGTTGATGGCAGACCTGATTCGATCTCTTCAAGCTCGGGGCTTTCGGACAATACGCTTACGCTTTCACAATGGGCGCCATTCGATGGTCCATCTGTTCCCTTCTATACCGCATATTCATCACAAAAGGATTGCGTCGGCTCAGTAAGTGAATATTTCAATTGACACTCACCTTTCCACAAATATATCGACATGACCCTGACGTTTCGATGCTCAGTACTCGCGTGCAGCGTCATCAATGTTCTCTGGATCGTCTTCAACATCATCATCATTTCTGTCCGCTGCGTTCCTTTCTCCAAAAACTGGTCATTTACCGAGTCTGGGACCTGTCTGCCCCAAATACCTATCGTAGCAGCTGTTGCAGGATGGGGTCTTGCAATCGAATTGGCTATCTGGTCATTGCCCATACCTGCGTCATGGAGGCTGCAGTTGCCCCGTTCCAGCAAAGTAGCGCTGAGTCTTATCTTCGGACTTGGCATTCTTGACATAGGTGTTGGCATCGGGCGTCTGGTCACGATCTTACAAGTGGATGAGAAGGACCCGACTTGGTCTGAAGTACCCGCATTGGAATGGCTCGCGATCGAGCCAAGTATAGCCATTATAGTCGCATGCTTGATGATATGTCGACCGCTGATAGAAAAGCTTGGGCCTGCGAGCTGGCGGCATTCTTCTAGGAAGAATCATGTCGATGAAGATTACATAAAGCTTGTCGGCCGTAAGCTCGGTCATCTCTCCCGAAACGAAGCCACCTGTGATGGTAGCGCAGCCGGCAGCGTTATCGCTTCTCGGATGGAGCATGACAATCCGCAAAGAAGCGCCATTTATGTGCGGAGGAACTTTGATATAACCGCTGATGATAGGGTGTGAATTACATGGTCTTGAAATGTTATCGAGTTACCAGCTGCAATTATGCAGCTTTGCTACGACGTAGTTATTTCAGTGAAATCACAATTCAGCTGCAAACGATTATGCATTCCGAAGCATAGCCTACGTCTATTGTAACGATCTCCTCATGCTTCATGATGAGACACTAAAATTGCGGATGCTATTTTCAAGCCGCTTGCGCAATGAGGTCCGCAGCCGATTCTGCCACTGCATACATGGGTGCTTGCAGATGTGCCGTGATGGAAAGGGGCATGATGCTAGTATCCACCACGCGAAGTCGATCAACGCCGTAGACGCGACATTGACTGTCCACCACCTTCCCCATGCTTGCGGTACCACCAGCATGAAACCATGACCAAGCTATGGCCTTGATACGTTGATCTAGATCCTCATCCGACGAAGCAGAGTTGATGCGAGGCATGCCTGGCGGCGGCGTCTCATCCACAATGTACTCTTTCATTGATTCCATCGCCTGCAGCGCACAACGCATCCCGGCACGCAGCACCGCGCGATCGTGTTCAGTGGTGAAGTAGCGTGGGTCAATGATGGGACTGTCCGTTCCGCTTTTGGAGGCAAGAGTGACCGTGCCACGAGATGTTGGGGACAAGCAGAGAATTCCTGTGGTGATATGAGTGCCATCCATGGGGGCTACTTCGACCGGCGCTGCTGCCGTGATGCCATACATGACTGTCACCTCGTAGTCTGTGCGCTCGTCGGATTGGAACGTTGTACCGTCGATATCTGCGGCCTTCCGCAGATCTCCATCTGGCGCGGCTGCGGTAGCCATCCAATCCATCGGATTGCCTGTCCCATATTCTGGTTTGTTAAACGCAGGTGAGCCAATCGCGTAGCCTTGATCAGGGTTCTTAAGCTTCCAGACAATGTTTACCGATCCATGATCGTGCAGGTAGTGTCCGACTGGTAAGTCAACGACTTGCTTGATATCAAATTTGGACAGTTCCGTCTGAGGCCCAATGCCAGACAGCATCAGGATTTGAGGGGTCCGTAGTGCACCACAGCTGACGATGACTTCTTTCGCAGCTGCTAGTCGTCGGCCATCGTTGAGCTCAACGCCGACTGCAATACTGTTCTCGATGATAACTCGCTGTACGACAGTGTTTGTCATAACGTGAACACCTTCTAGATTGTAACAAATTGCGGCGTGCTGCCGAGAAGCATTGTGCCAACTCTCGACGAGCTTAGTAACCCCGTTGGGATGGCCGCTGTTCACGTCTGCGTTGAATTGAAGACCCGTAGACAGCAAGGCGTTCCGCACCGGCTCACGGAGGGCGTAGTCCCGACCACCAGAAGAAGTGTGCATAGGACCAGAGAAGCCATGGTGAGATTTATCGCCGTTCTCGTCGTGCCAGTGTTCTGATTTCTTGAAGTAGGGCAGCAGGCCCTCGTATGACCAACGAGGGTCTTCTACCATTCGACTCCACGAGTCGAAATCAGCGGCGTGGCCTCTTGTCCAGGCACCATAATTGACTGCACTACTTCCAGAAACTACTTTGTTCAGCTTGTGATGACGAAGCGTCTATCAATGGAGGGGAGAAGAGCTTACGCAGTCGGCCGCCCCAATTTGGTATTTTCCGGTCCTGGATCTGAGGCTGCGGAGTAGATTGATAGCTATATTCGAGGGGCGTACCATGCAACGTTGGATACAGGACAGGTGATAGAACCGTAGGATTTCTGGACTCATCCGGGCCAGCTTCAAGAAGAGCTACGGACAAGGAGGGAAGCGCTTCGCACAATCTTGCAGCAAGAACACAGCCAGAAAGGCCCCCACCAACGATGACAAAATCGAACTGCTTGTCGAACGCCATGGTTATGAATCCGAGAGTCTGTTAGTAAGAAAATCTTCGAGAATAGTCAAGGAGGAATCGCGAGGGTAGTAGCGTACTAATCACTTGTCTGGGCGGTTCTCACGACAGTAGTGCTTGCGGGCGTCCTGAAGTTCCCTTAGAGGTTCTTGAGCTTCCTAGGTATTCTCTCGCACACACCTAGAACCCGAGGAATGCAAGTTGACGTCATAATCAATCCGTTGCAGAGGCATGCGACGCACATGAGTCGGTAATAGGCGTAATTATTTTCCAGGCGAAGCAGGCTGCAGGATTGCACTTGCATGGGGGGCTTTTCAGCTAATGAGGCGCGGTCTGCAGGGTCTTTTGTGGGACACCAGCGCGGTAATTGCCGGCCTGTAGCCTCCAAGCACCATAGGCTCCGTATCTCGGTTCCTACGCAGGATCGTACTTGCATGTCAGGCAGGTAGGCTTTTCAGCTACTGAGGCGCGGTCTGCGGGGTCTCTGGTATGAACCCGGCGCGATATAGTCTGGCCTATAGCCTTTACGCAGTATAGGGACTGTATCTCCGTTCCTTCAACTCCTTTTACATGCGTATGTCTGACCGCAACAGGATTCCTTAAGCTGGAACTTCCGGCGGCACCAGGTGCCGGCATATTTCGCTGCCACTTCCTGTTCGCTTAAATGGGTGACAAAGCGAGCAGCAAGCGGCAGTGAAATACGCCGGCACCTGGTGGCGGCAAGAACAAGGAGCAGTCTCAACACCACTGACTAGTTATGGTGTTCCTGTACATCTCAATGGGCTACCAATAACATTACCCTTGTGGAGATCTTTTGTGGGAGCTTCTTAGCTTATTATGGCTCTTTGTTCTCAATTGCCGGATATCTCATCAGTCTAGTCCGAGCTATGAGGCGGTGACGACTGCGATTACCTCTAACGTTCCAGAATCCAAGGATGCTCAGTACAGGCCCGGTTAAGCCTCTAGGCACAGCAGTGATCACATCGACTCCTTCCGCTTGAGAATTTTCTCCTCTTTGGGATACCTTAAACAGCAACGGCTTTTCCTCTGTTCGAGCCTGCAGATTTCTTCATCGTTCTTTGCTTCGAGAATCTGAGACACCACAATATGCTCGACCACACTTCAGAGATCCCGCCATCAGGACCAGATAAGCGCGGCGAGCTCGTACGTTCGCTTCAGGGCCAGCACATCAACATTCCTGACCTTCATGGCTTCTTTCGATCATGGCCAGATGGTGTGAACCACGAATTGGATGCTTTGCGAGAATATGTCGACCGAACCCTAGACAAGTATGAGCTTTCACTTGCTTTCGGGGGAAAAGCATACCCGTCCTGACACACTAGACTCTTTCCATTGGGCAAACGCCTTTCGAAGCTTAAGGCCGCGGATCCTGCTCTGTTCGGAGCTTCCTGGTGGCCTTATGCCCCGTTAAAGAGACTTTGCGTCGCAACCTCTCTTTCCATATGGGTAAGTGCGAGGCCCAGCTGGTCAAGAAAACACTGTCTGAGAGTTTATGCGAAGCTATTTGCCTGGGACGATGGTATGCCATGCTAGTATCCCTTACTTCTCGCTCCTCTCAGGAAAGAAGGCTAAGGGAGCTCCCTAGAGATCGATTCACTCGAATTCTCGGAGCTTTCGAAAAGTTTCGAAAAAGCCCAAGCTTTTCGTGCACTTACTCTCGAGCGCGTCGACACCCATCTTGCTCTCAACGAAGGGGCAGGATTCCAAATTCCAAAGACCACCGTGACGGATAACTGCAGCTCTATCATTGAGCAATTTGCGCCTGTTGGCCGTGCAGTGGTCAAGCATTACACGGTTGGTAAGGACCCCTTCCACACACGTCAGTAGGCTTTTTGGCCGGCTCATTTTATCATCGATAGAGCAGAGACAAGCTTTGATGGAACAGATCAAGCTTTTCGTCGAAATGTCGGAGGTAGAGCAACGTGTACAGTTCAGTGGACACATTCCGTCCGTTGAATCATACCAACACCGTCGCATGGGCACCAGTACTGTGGGTGTTTGTTTGGCCCTCCACGAGTGCGTACAGATTTCATTCCACGGGAGCCACTTTATTCATTGAAGCAACATAGATACACACTACAAATATCTTTGCCTCGCCGGGTCTTGAACAGTCACGCGATGCGCTCACTCTGGGACGCAACAAATGTTATCATCTCTGTGTAAGTAAGTGTTGCTTTTGTACGGTGCCGTTAAAGCCTGGAGCTGATGCTTGTTGCTAGCACCAACGATATACTGTCGGTGAAGAAAGAAGTTGTAGGCCGCTTGAAGCCAGTTTCTTACGTACATTTGTAGAGCTAATCGATACAGGCTCAAGGCCAAGTGGACAGCCTAATACCTCTGCTCTACGTTGAGCACGGCGACAATGCACAAGCTGCTGTGAACGACGCGACGGCGATATTGGAAGCAGCCGTCGTGCGCTTTGAAAAGGCTGCAAATACCTTACTCGAAGACAAAACCAACGACAGATTGACCATACCAGGTATAACCAGCTTCCTCGACAGTTGTCGATACGCCTGCACGGCAAATTTGAGGTGGAGGTGAGTACGGAACCTGACCCAGTCCCTTCAGCATCTAATTGTTGGGTCCTTGCGTTCCCAAATTGATTTTTTGATTGTTTAGTCTACGCTCAGGACGATACAATCTGAACATAGAAAAACTAGATGGGGGTGTCACGCTTACAATTTAAGGTGGAGGCAAATAGCCAATCACTTTTATCTCGCCCCTAGGGCAGGAGGGTGTTCAAGAAGTGGCCCCAATCGGAAGTGTGCGTCTCCGATCTGATTTTCTTTTAGCAAGCACAGGACATTGGAGGGTGGCCATGGTCAGGTAGCTACGCCTGATAATTAAGTTTGGCATATGTGCTGGCACTGACCATTAGCGTTTCAAACCTTCTAGACATGCATTGAACGTATCCCTCATTGGAGCCTCACAGATCACACCATATGAAGAAGGATTCCAAAGGCTGATAAGGATTGCCGAAATTAGTCCTCCTTTGAAAAGTCTCCGTAGCAGACTATTAGGTGTGAGTGGAGTCCGAATCAGGCAGAATGCAGTGGAGCATGTCCGTACTGCATGATATCTGATGGTGGGCAGCTTGCGCCACAACCCTGCGTCTGTCTGCTCGTTTGCCGAATTGGTAAAGATGGACATATTCGTAAATATAACTGTTTATTTCGTGACCAGTCCCTCTCGGTCATGTTACGAGAATCGAAAATTACATGTTACTTGACTAGATGTATTACCGTAATGTGAAATCAGTCGGGGGAGGCACTAAGAAGAGCTTAGGTCGTGAGAAGCAATTAGAAGTCCAGAGCATCTGAAGTCTCATCATAAGCTCTGAGAATATTGTGATGCATTACCGGTCACGGTCATCCCTGGTAGTCAAGTCTGTGGCGCACTCACGGGAAGGTTTTCTTCCTGAGCTGGCAGCTATGCAGAGGCACAGCCATGCACGCAAAGACTGCAATTTATGATCTTGTTTTCGGGCCTAGCGTGTTGTTTGTGGAGCCTACTTTGGTTCCTTGAGCCCGCACTCTTCTTCTTTTCAAATAAGTCAGAATCCAACTACCTCTTGTTATATTGCAGGCATTGTAGCTATTAGGAGCAAGACTTACAGAGAACCAACGGAAAAACCATAGCAATCGAAAGATACCATCGCAGCTAACGTAGACACTGTTCAGATGGAAGAAACCCAAAGCCATGATGGGGGAAAGGAGCTGCAAGAATCACTACCCCAAGAAGGACCACCGACTGTTTCACGACGCACCATCGTCGGGTCTCGCTGGGTTTCGATTGTTCTAGCGATCCTCTCGTCCACGTTCTTTTTCGGCCTAGATAACACCGTCGTCGCGGTTGTTCAGCCCATCGTGGTTGACCGATTTGACTCTCTTGATCGCCTTCCGTGGATCTCCGTTGCTTTCCTTGTCGGCGCCGCCTCCACGAACTTCTTCTGATAAGTCTAGCAGCTCCAGCAATACTACTGAGTCAGGTCTGGCTAACATGATCCATACGGGTCAGATGTACAGCCAGTTCAATCGAAAGTGGGTCTACATTACCTGCGTCACCCTTTTCGAGATCGGCTCAGCTGTCTGTGGTGCTGTATCGACGATGACAGCCCTGATTGTTGGACGTGCCATCTGCGGTCTGGGTGGATCAGGAATGTACACGGGTGTCATGACCCTGCTGTCCCTCCTCTCAACTCAAAAAGAACGCCCGATTTATCTGGGATTAACAGGCCTCACCTGGGGTCTTGGAGTCGTGCTGGGCCCCATAATTGGCGGGGCTTTTGCGTCGAGCAGTCTCACTTGGCGCTGGTCCTTCTACATCAACCTTGTCATCGGTGCAGTGTGTGCGCCTGTGTACGTATTCCTGATTCCAGCTCTTGATCCTCACCCTGGTATCCGGATGAAGGAACGCTTCAATAACATCGATGTGATTGGGACTGTCATTATGACTGGAACTTTCCTTTCAGGCCTAATGGGAATCAGCTTCGGCGGAGTCGTTTACGCCTGGTCAAGTGCAAGGACCATCGCATTCTTTTGCGTCGCCGGAGTATTATTTATAGTTTTCTGGCTTCAGCAAATCTGGTGCATCGGGACCGCGCCAGAGTTCCGCACGTTCCCAGTCCAATTCACAAAAAACAAAGAGCTCATTCTCTTGTTTTTTGCTGAAGCGTGTGCCACGGTTTTGAATTTCGTCCCAATATATTTCGTACCCTTGTACTTCCAATTTGCCAAGCACGATTCCGCATTGGAAGCCGGTGTTCGTCTGCTGCCTTTGGTCGTGTTCCTCGTGGTTACCATCATCGGCAACGGAGCACTCATCTCCCATTATCCAAGGTATATGCCATGGTTCCTTTTCGGCCCGGCGTTCGGACTTGTCGGTGCTGCTCTACTCTACACGGTAGACATCAACACTAGCGACGCGAAAGTCTACGGCTACACAATCCTTGTGGGGATCGGTTCAGGCTGCTTTGTCACCCTTCCTTTCTCCGTCGCTCAGGCTCAGGTCGAGCCAAAGTACATACCAGCGGCGGTAAGCTTTCTAAGTTTCTCGCAGCTAGCTGCATCTGCCACGGTACTATCGATCGCCAACAGCGTGTTTTTGAATAAAGCTACGAACAAGATTGTCAGAGTTGTCCCTGCGCTATCGAAGACGCAGATTCAAGGCATCATCTCTGGTGTCAAATCGACGACTTTCGGGACTCTAGGACAGAAGGCACAAGATCAAGTCATTGGTATCATTGTAGATTCCCTGAACAAGTCTTATATCATTTGCATGACTTGCAGTGCACTGGCAATCCTGCTTTCACTCTTCCTGAAGAAGGGAAAGATGCGAATTGAAGGCGATCAGCAGTGAGAGTTTTTACCCCTGTTGACTTGTCTCAATCGGAAGAGCAGGAATCCTGAAATGCTTCGAAAAGTCATAGCTATATCATTAGGGGGGATTCGTCTCTAGCGCAATGTCTTCTTTGGTGATCTCTTTTCGACCTGGATTTTTCAAACGTCTGAGAAGATATCAATGGGATACTTAGGCGCCACAATTAGATTTTTGTCCCATGGCAATCAAAAACGTCTCCTTCTAAGACTCGACGATGCTACTATATTTCCTCTGCACAATACGTGTTAGTGTTTGCTATCGTGATTCCGAGGATGTGTACCGTGTTCTAAACTCCATAGCTACTGTGTGGTCAAGTAGAAGTCTTAGGGTCCCAAGAAAGATAATTCAGCAAAATCTCCAGAATCGAATACAACCCTATAATCAATCTCAAGTAAACTACATGTACATACTATGAACGCTAGAAGTTGCGCAGGTGGACATCGCATCCATTCAATCAAAGCGCGACCTAGACGCGGATCGAATAACTAGCCTCTTCCTACAAACGAATGGGTTCAGGCTAATCCTATCACCACAAACATACTTTGTCCAACGATCTGGATGAACCCTGTTTGCCCCAAAAGACCAAGTGCTGTCCTTTTTTGGGAAAACAAACATTTTGGGCAAAAAGTGTTCATGGAGACGTAGATATATCTTCTGCCCGTCATTCTCACTTTCGCCGTCTCAAGATTATAATCTATTCATTCTGCATTGGCGGACACCAGGAAGACATACGATGATTTCGATCAATCTGCATCATGCCATCCACCACCAACAACTCTACTTCCACGAGTGGTCTTCACGAAGAAGCCATTTCCAATCGTAAGGAAGCTTCAGAGGTTACCCCAACATTCAAAAGTTGTACCAATGGCAACAACGTGACTGTTGGACTCCCGGACGGCACCTTTATCCTTTTTACTCAATGGCTCCACGATGCAGATTGCGACCAAGGTGCGGCCAGAAACGCTTTGACTTCCTTGTGCCAGCAGCCTACCCAATCTGTCCGGGTTGAGTCTGTTCGGGTGTCAGGAAAGGGCTACAATGTGACTGTAGATATTATCCAGGATGACGGACTCAGCTCCAAGTTCCCGCTTCCGTGGTTAATGGCCATGGCACCTTTAGTCGCTGCGAAAGTGGAGAGCCGGCAAACATCCAGGAAGGTGGCGGAAAACAGGGGGATGGACCGTCGACAGCCTCAAGATCCCCGAGGTGTCCTACCAGAGTCTGTTCAGCGATGACGTAAAAGCAGAGGAACAGGACTCCATAATCCTTACCATCATCGACAATATTCTCTCCTCTTCATCTCCAAGGATCATTAAGATTGTTGATCTTCCAGAGCCCATTTTTGAAGACGAACGCAATCACATCAGCTACTGCTTTCGGGACTCGAAACAGGCAGAAAAGATGTAGCAAAGATACCATTTTCTATATAAGGTATTTGGGCACCGGCCACCTCGAAAAGCACCTCACCGCCGTCTAAATGCGTGCGGAAGAGGCCGCCGGTGGCATAAGGCCACCGGCAGGGTCACCGGGACTGCTCCGAAGCCGGCTAACTCCCTCCTATCTAGGCGACAGGAGCAAAAGGAGTGGGAGGGCGGGTCAAAAGAGCCGAATGCAATGAGAAGGGGAGGAAAGAGGGAAGTGCAATTAGTGATGCTATATTACGGTAAAATGCATGACGTTACCGTAATACGATAAAATGGGAGGTTTTGCCTCGTAATACGTAAAACGCGTTAAGACCAATGTAGAAGTTCTAGTTCTAGAACGCTAAACGTTTCGAATTAGCGTCTATCTAATATAACTTAGCGTCAACGCATTGATTGTGTTAGTCTTGCGAACATATCTAATATTTTTTTTTTTTTTATATTATTATATTCTTTTCGATATCTATTATTTATATTTCGATATCTATTGTCTTCTTTGCAACATATATATCTATAATACTATATTTTCTTTAAATTTAGTACTATAGAGATCTTTTTCTAAGAATTCTAGTCTATTAAATTAAATAATAGACTAAATAGAATATAATTATTACACAAATTATTAGATCTTTGTTTATATTATAAGAATAAAATAGTATCTATACAAATATAATTTTTTTTTAAATAATCTCGCAAACAAATAGAGCAATATTGTTGATAATATTAGAAAAAAAGAGCTTTTAAAATTGTTACAATTTTAGGCTAGATAGATTTTGTTCTTCGATTATTCTTTAGATTTTCGCTTTCTAGTCTTAAGTATACTACGAGTAACGTCTAGCGTCTTGGCATTTATAATACTTAGATTTTCTATATATAGTTAGTTTTGCATAGCTAGTATTTTTGTTAATTAACTATATACTAGTTATTAAAGCTTTAATCTTAACATAATATTAGCTATCTTTTTAAACACAACTTTAGAAATTGTATTTTAAAGATACTTATATTTGTTATTTCTTTTGTTCTATAAAACAAATTTTAAATGTAAAGTTATTAGAATAGATGCTTTACAAGACGTAATTAAGTTGTAACAATAAATATCTTTTAATTAATATATAATTTAACAATATTTAATTTTGTTAACTTTTTAGTAATTTTGCTAAAATAAAGAAACAACAAATTGTCTTAATTAAGATTTAATAAATTTACTAAAATAAAATTAATAAACTTGCTAGAATAAAAAAACAACAAATTGTTCTAACTTCGACTTAATAAATTTATTAGAATAAAATCAATAAACTTGCTAGAATAAAGAAACAATAAATTGTTCTAATTTTAATTTAATAAATTTGCTAAAATAGTATTAATAAGTTTACTAAAATAAAATTAATAAATTTGCTAAAATAAATTTAATAAATTTGCTAGAATAAAATTAACAAATCTACTAGAATAACAATTACAATACAATTTTGTTGTTATCTTTAAACAATACTTTTCTCTTTATATGTTAGAAAATTCGTTATATAACAAAACAACACTTTAAACAATATTTATTTTTAATATCGAAAATTTTGCTCTATAAGTAATATAAATTATTTAATATTTATATAATTTTAAATATATTTAATCTTAAACTTTTACTTTTGTTTATAAATATTTATATTATTTGTATTTTATTTATATTTGTAATATAATTAATAAGAAATTAGTTTCAAAAAACTAAGTTAAGTTTAACTCTAACAAAAATCGCAAATTATTTAAGAAATTTTTAATAAATAAAGATTAATTAAATATTAATATTATTTTTTGTTATAATTATTATCTTGTAAGTTCTTTATTAAATTAAAATAATCTTAAAGATAATTTACAACTTAAAGAGCACTCTAACTTATTTAAGCACAATATATTCGAATTTTCGTTATTTATTCGATTTAATTTTTGCGAAATTATAATTAATAAACTAATTAAATTAAATTTGTTTAATAATATAAATTTGTTAAATATATTTATTTAATCTTTAATATATTAGTTGTTAGATAACAATTTTGTTCAATTTTGTAACAAATATATTAAAAAAAAAGACAAAAATAAATTGAGTTAATATTGTATTCTAATTGATTAATTTAACGATTTTAACGAAAATTAATAAAAAACGTCTTAACTTTTGTAAAAAGCAATCAAAAATAATATGAAAAAATAACTTCAATTACTTTATAAAAATAATACTATTATTGTCGAATTTCAAGTTAATAAAAAGATCAATTTTAACTTTATTTATTAACTAAAGATTTAAATTAATTTTTTATAAACTTATTTAAGTTGAACGAAATTAACAATAAGTATTTGCGACAAAACAATATATTATCTTTAATAAAAGCGCAATAACGCTTTAGTTTAATACAATTTGTTTAAAGCTATTATATATTAACTAAAACAAAAACTTTCTTTTTTTCGAAATAAAAAAACTATATTTATTAAATCTATTTATATAACTTATAACTTTAACAACAACAACAAATATAATTATTTTTATAAATTTAATTTATAAATAAAAGATCGATTTAATAATATTTATTTTGTTTGTAATCTTAAGTCGAAGCTACGAAATATAAAAAACAATAAATATTTTTTTAATATTTTTATCTTTACTAGAAATTTCGAAAAGTTTAAACAATAAATTATTGTATTAATTTCTAAGTTTAGCAATATTTTTTAACATTTTATTTTTAAGAAAGTTAAACTTAGTTTTGTTATTATTAAAATTATTAATAATATCTTTAAAGAAGTTAAGTATTGTTTGCTTAATAAATTTGTTAATTTTTATTTAACAATAAATAATTTGTTTAAAGACTTAAATGTTTAATAAAATAATTTAAATAAAAAACAATATAATTTTGTTAAAATTACATTGTTTAAATTTGTTATAAAAAATATTAAAATCTTTAATTAATATATTAATTGTTTTATATCTACAATAATTAAAATTTTTATATTAAAAGTTAATAAAATATATTAATTTAACAAAGATTTAAGTTATAGACTTTAAAGTCGCTATATTACTTTAACAAATTATATTATTTTAAATTAATTTATTAGATTAATTTGTAAAATTGATCTAAAACTTTAACAAATAAAGAAATCTTATTTAACAATTATTTGAACTTTTATTTATATATAAGCTATTAATAACATTATTAAGCGCAATAATTGTATTAATATTTTTAAATTTTTTAAATATATTAATATAAATGTTTGCAATATTAATAGCTTTAATATGCGTATCTTTATTTGCAACTAAAAATAAAATATAAAAGTATAATCTTAAGCTTTTAAAAATAAGATTAAGTTTTTTAATTTTTATTAAAAATATCTTAAGTTAAAATATAAATTATATTATAAAAACGTTTTTTGCAAAAATAAATTAACTAAGATTAAAAATAAAGCTTTTGTTAAATTTAAAACTTATAATGTTAGCAACTTCGAATTAGCAATATTTAAAAAAAATAGTTTCTTTAATATTTTAGATAACAATTTAGATAACTTTAGCAAATTAAAAAACTAAACGTTTTTAACAAAAGTTGCAATTCGAAATAGAAACTAGCGTTTATAAAAAAACAATAAAGAAGCTTAAAATCTTGTTTAATTTATAAAATAAAGTTTTGCTTATTAAAGTTAAACTTAATTCTAGCGTTATTAACAACAAGTTTCTTAATAATTAACAATTAGATTTTTATATTAAAATTCGCTTAAATTAAGTTTATTTGTTTTTCGATAAACGTTATATTAAGATAATACTATTTATTAATATCGAAGTCTTTAATAAAGTCTTTATTAATAAAAAGTTTATCAAACTTTATAAACTTTCTATTATATTGTTTTAAAATTTTATTAAATTGTATCTAATTAATAACAAATTTATCTCTAATATTATTTATATTGCTTAAGTTATTGTTAATCTTAACAAATATATTAATACTTTATAATATTTAATAATTAAATTAAGACAATTCGTAATTATTTTCGACATACTTTAAATTAAGAAATATAACGTACAAATTAAAGATAATATATAATCTTTTAAGTTTAATTTTAATTATTATATAAAATATTGCTTGTTAAATTAATAATTATTAGAGATCTTTAACAATTAACGCAAGCAACTAGAATGTTTGTCTTTAAAATCTTTTAATAAAGTTGACGTTTATTAAATAAATATCTTTGCATTTTTAAAATTTGTTAACAAAGAAAGCTATAAAATAGATGTTATACTATTTAAGCATTTTGTTATGCTAAATTAATTAAAGAAAAACAATAAATATTTAGCTTATATTATAAGCAACAATATTACAATAAATATTGCAATTATTATTTTTAATAATTATAATAAATTTTATGCAAAGCTTAAACGAAATTCTTCTAGTTTAAAGCAATTAAAAAAATAGATTTATTCGAAATTTAAATATTAAATTAAGTTTTTTAATTTATAAGAAACTAACAAGTTGTTATTAAATAAAAGTATTAATTATGCTATTAATTTTGTTTTAAAAGCAACTTCTTTAATCAAGAAAGTCTATAATATCTTTTGTTAAAAAGAAGAGATTATTAGAGTCTATTTAAATAATATAAAAAACAAAGATTAAATTCGCAACAATATCTTACAATATGTTGTTTCTACTTTTATAATTAAGAAGTCTAATAAAGATTTATGTGTTTGCGTAAATTATAGAAATTTTAACGCTTTAACAATTAAAAATCGCAATATTTTATTATTAATTTAAGAAACTTTGCAACAATTATGCAAAATCAAGTACTATAACAAGTTTAATATTATTGCAATCTTTAATAAGATTTAAATATATTTTAATAATAAATACAAAACAATCTTTATTATTTGTTACAATTTATTTAAGTACGTTGTAATATCTTTTAAATTATATAATATCTCAATTATATTTTAATCTTTTATTAATAAGATTTTTAATCTTTACTTAAACAATTTTTGTATTATTTATATAAATAATATCTTAATTTACAATAATATTAAAACAAAATATAAAAATTATATAAATAAAGTTTTTGTTAAACTTTATAACACAAATCTGTATTTAAATATTAAAAAATATATTTTCTTTATTAAGCAAATCAAATATTTAAATTTAATTATTATTATCGAAGAAATTCGAATAAACTTTAAGAAAATTAAATGTATTTTTAAGTAAAAAGCTTTTATTTACGTATACGATATACAAATCTTTCTAAACTTCGTTAATTTTTATTAATAATTTATTTATAATTATTTAAGTTTAATTAAATCTTTGTTAGCGTTTAATAAGCTTAAAAATAAAGATTTTAATTTTTTATAATAATTTGACAATTTTAAAGATTTTGCGTTTCAAGTTTTCAAAAAAGTCTTTATTAATTAATTTATTTTGTATTATTTTAATTTCGATCTAGAAATTTAGATCGAAAACAATATTTTTAATTTCGTAATCGTTGTTATACTATTACAAATAAACTTAAATAAATTGTTTTATTTAATAATTTATATGTTTAAAATTATATTATTCGTAAAATACAATTACAAAATTTATAACAAAAAATTGTTAATTATTGTTCGCGCTTTTAAGAAATAATATTTAGAGTATATTAACACGTTTGTTAAGCAATTTATTAAAGTTATTATTAATTATTATAATTTAAAACATTTAATAATTATTAAGCAACTTAATTGTTATTAAGTTTGTTAAATTACATTCTTGTTTAAATTTAACTTTAAAATTATTTGTTAATTAAATATATTAGACGCGAAGTTAAACAATCTAATTAAGCAATCGCAAAATTTACTCTTTAACAAAAACAATTCTCGCAATTAGTTTTAACAACAAATAATTCTTAAACAATATAACTTAAAACTAAATATAATTAAAGTTATTATATTAATTTTGTTACTATTAAGTATTATCTACAATCTAGTAACAAAATTAGTTTATTTGTTTCGAAATTTTATCGAACTTAAATTAATTGTTAACAAAAAAATCGCAAAAACTTGCAAAGAATTTACTTAAATCTTGCTAACAATTAACGAAAACATAGAATTATTTATATTTTTATTATTTGCAATATTTGTATTACTTTAACAAAATAAACTTTGTTTTATAAAAACTTTTCTCTTAGTTTCTTTGTTTGCTATTGTTGTATTTATTATCTTTTAATCTATAGTTTCTTTATTTTTACTTATTAATTTTGTTTTTCTTTTAGATATATTTGTTTTATTTATAACTTAATTGTTTATATTCGCAATTTTTTTTATAATTTAATTATTGTTTATTGTTGCAATTAATTTAATAATAAAAAAGAAATTTAAGATAAAATTCGATTTTAAAGTTTTTGTTTAACAAATATTAAAGATATACTTGTATAACAAAAAGATAAAACAAATTATCTAAATTAAAGAAACTAATAAATAAAATTTTTTAACTATTTTTTGCAAAACAATTAAGCTAGAACATAAGAATTGTATAATAATTAAATATTTAACAATTAATGCTAAATTTGTTCGAAACAAAATATATATGTTTTAAAGTACAAATAATATTCTTCGAATTAAAGCAATTAAATTTTAGTATAAATTATTAAGCGTTAAATATTTGAATCGAACAACTATTTTTAAAAAAATATAGTATTACTACTATTAATTTATATTGTATTTAAATATTAAAAACTATATTAAAAGTTATCTTATATACAAGTATATTAAATTATATCGCAAATATAAATATAATCTATTAAAATTTTTGTCTATTTTAGATTGTTATTAGCAAGATGTATTTTGCGACTTTATTATTTCTCTATTGTTATATTGTTATAAAGAAAAGATTTTTCAATATATCTTAATAATAATTAATAAATTATTCAAAAATTAAAAGTTTATACTTATAAATTTTTTAAAAGTTAAAATTATTGTTTAGATTTTTATTAACTTTGTTTAATATATTAAAAGCTTCTTAATTATTATTGTTTTTAATAAAGATACTTAATTTATCGTTTATTTTTAGCAACGTTTTTGCAAAAGATTAGAAATTAAATCTAAATTATTAATTGTATTTTATTTAAAAATCGACAATTAAATTGAAAATATTAACGTTGCTTTTAAGCAATATCTTCGAATATATATGCAATACAATTAAGATAACTAGATTAATTATCTTGCGATTGTTAAGTTTGTTGTTAATAATTACACTAGCAAATTTATTAGCTTATTATTATTTTTTATTATTAAAAATTATTTATTACAATTAGACTTAAAATTATTCGAAGTCTTTTTTAATAATAGTACGTTAAAAGCTTGTCGCAATATAAAAAACATTAATAAAATTGTTAAAAAAATTAAGATTTTGCGTAACTTTTTTCGTTAAAAGCTTGCTTAAACTTAAGTTAAACAAATAAAGTTTATTAATTATAAATATACTACAACTTTAAAGTTTAAAATTAATAATTAAATTATACTTAATATTTAAAATATTAAAATTACTTAATTATACAAGTTCTTAAAATATAAAAATGCAAATCTCTATAAAATTATTTAGACAATTAACAATTATGTTTACAAACTAGAATTGCTCGAATTAATAAAAATTTATTTAGTATTTTATTTATAATTTTTGTATTTTAACAAAAGCAAGTCTTTATTAAGTTAACAAATTAAGTTCTTGCAATTCGTTAATATTGTTAACAACATTAATAACAATTTCAAATATTATATTAAAAGTATTAAGATATTATAATACAATATGCGCAAAAATAACAATAATATAAATTTAAGTCTAATTGTTATTAATTACAAATACAAAATATTACAATATTAAATTCTTTTTACAAGTTACACAAATTACAACAATAGATTTAAATAACTAAATTACTTTATAATTAACAATTATTTTAATTTTATTGTTAATTTCTATTATAAATATCTTGATACAACAAGATTTTATTAGATATTTAAGATATCTTTTGATTAAAAACCTAATAAGTAGAATAATTTACGTTTATATATCTTTTGCGCTCTTTTATTATTGTTGTTAAAACGTCGTTTAATATATATCTATAGTTTTCGTCGTTATATTTAGAATTAATTTCGAAAATGCATTGCTAATATATTACTATTATTAAAAGTCATTTGTTATATATTCGCAATTAAAATTAAATTCGATATATTACTTTATCTTTTGTTATATTTAACAAAAATTTCAAAAACATATTATTAATATATTATTATTGTTAAAAGTTAATTAACATATATTTGCGATTTTTGTTGTCGTCTCTATAGTGTTTTTGTTAGATATTTTATAATCGTTTTTTCTAAAGATCTTTCGAATCAAAATTGACTTAACATTTCTAAATATATGTGTTACGAGTCGCGTGCTAATATGTACTAGTTGTCGCGCATCGCTCTTCACAAGGTAATTAAGAAGAAAAAATCTATTAATAGAATTAAGGTAATTAAGATGATTTAATTCTTAAACATCTTAAATTCTAATTAAGATAATTAAGATAATTAAGGTCTTAATTATCTTAAACATCTTAAACTCTTAATGATGAAAAAGGTATATAGCTTTCGAACGCGACTTTCTTATGAATCGTGTTTAACTTATTATAGATTTCTACTTATTGTTACTTTGATTCATCGAATCTCTCTTAAGATTTATTAAACATAGAAACTATCTATAGTTGCAATTCTTGTTACCAAGTGATTGCTTGCATTGCCTAAAGACGTCTACAAATCTCTTCAATAGCACAATTTATCCTAATACCTTCGTAGGAAGTACTAGCGTAACAATATGTACGATTGCGTATAAATTGTTGTTAAAACACTTTTATATTTCTTTCTTTATGTAGTAGATTTAGACAATCGTGTTTAAACATAGTTAAATTTCGACAAATTTCGACTTTCTGACGTCGTTATCTTTTTTGTTATTGTTAATTTCTCTTTTAAATTACGTAACTAATTAACTTCTTAAATTCTTTTAAATATAATTGATCTTTTAAATCTTTTTAAACGCAATTGATCTCTACTTTGTTATCGATTTTTCGACTTTTGTATTACGTAATCTAAACTTCTTTTTAAAATTAAAATTAGTAATCTTTTATACTCTTTTAATTTTTTTACATTTAATATTTTCTTAAAAATTAATTACTTTTCTCTTTTCTCGATTGCGTTGTTGTTTAACAAATCGCTCAAAACTTGATTTTTATTATTTAATAATTGCTTAACGTTTAATTTTAAATATTAAATTATATCTAACAAACGTACTTAATATTAATCGAAGATAATTAAAAGTTAATTAAAACATTATGTACGCTTTTTGCTTTATATATTATTATTTTTTGTATATTTTATTTTAAAATTTTCGATTATTTCTTTTTACTTAACAAATTTATTTTCTTGTTTAATGCGTATCGAAAACTTCAATTTTAATTGTTAAATAATATTTAATATATATTTAATATTAATCGAAGTTTATATTTAACAAGCACTTAAGATTAATTAAAGTTTAACAGAAATGGAGCTTTAAATGGATTACTATGACTAATTATAACTTTAAGTCGGATAATATTATAACAATACAAAGTGCAATAGACAATTACCATACTAAATAGTATGGCAGACGACCAAGCACTGCCCCCTTAATCTCCCTTATCCCCGGCACTAGCCCCCCTGTCCTGCAGGGCTCTATAACATCAACACCAAAGTCCTCAAACGTCTCTTTACCTCCGCCTTCTATTATCCCATCCGAGGCGCCGACACGACATTCAACGTCTCGTCCCACGACCATGACACCACACGTAAAGTTGGCTAGCCAAATTACGACACCACTCAGTTTCTCCTTCCGCACGTCGACCACGCCTTCTACGACCACCCTATTCAAGTTATGGGCTTCTACGGCCTCGAAGACACAAGCCTCAACACATGGACCTCTCCCCTCGCCGCACTGGAGACACTGGAGCAAGAATCCCCTGAATCCTATCAGCATCTGTGCAACGCCCCCATGATCGTTGGCCGCATGTCTCGCTTCTACGGTGAGCCGCTGTACCAAGCCACAGTCGATACGGCCGTCACCATGCAGCCTGGCACCGACCGGGTGAAGTGCTTCCGCTGGCATCCCAACCTCACTGGCTCTCTCCTCGCGCCGTATGACTCCTACAAAGAGGCTCGCCTCGCGCACCAGAGGATCCAGGAGATCCTACGCATGCACACGCATCAGTTGAAGCTGGTGCTCAAGCCAGGGGATCTCTATGTTTGGGACGATTTCCGCCTGTTGCACGGGCGCGAGATAACAATGGAGACGCCGAGGACGGGCATGGGACAGACAGTGCCGGAGCAAGTTGTGCATGATCGGTACCGAGCGCTGTTTACGACGCGGTTGAAGGGTCGCATTGATGGCGAGTGGCTGGTTCACATGCCGATGCCGCAATTGAGGGAGTTGGTCCATATCTATGAAGCGGACTAATCCTGGATTGATGGCTAAACGTTGCCTTTGCTGGTAAGAGATGTAGAACACCTTGATCATTAAACCGTTCGTTTTCCTTGCTTCCTAGATAGCCTACTTATAAAAGGTGCCGTAAATTCTGTGAGATCTTGCTTCACTTGTTCGTAGGATATCTCCTGACGCAATACATGCCTAATGGATCCCGAGAGCCGCCATTCGTACTGAGATCTGCGCCAGCGTCCGCTCGTTACGGTGTCAGTACTGGTCCCCTCGTCACGGTGCCAATATCCCACATATACACACCTCCAGATTGATTCATTCAATCAGCACGCCCTACTACAATAGTATCCCTAAGTTTAGTCTGAGGGACATTTACGCCCTCCTCCGTTGCTCCCACACTCCTACTTTCAAACGTTTTCCTATGTTCTGGGTACGATCGGCACCTTGATAACAACAATACTTGGTAGAGTTATGTAAGAAAGAGGTGCTCCTCCTACGAGACTTCCATGGATAGCTACAACAACAGCTATCTAAAAGATTGAGATCAGAGATTTGGTGTAGTCGTCGGTAAAAAAATATCCGAGATTGTAAATCTGGTTCGTAAGATAGGGGAATGAAGACAATGAGAAAAACCATAAAACTACCTGTTTATCGATCGGTGGTCCTCATTGGGATGAATTACCGCTGATCACCTGTGGTTGAGACACTCGACCCGTATTATCGTTGTGTCCCCTAGATGATGCCGCAATCATTATAAATTAAGAGGTGAATTTTCTTCACTTGATCGCTTGAGTTGAATTGAGATCCCGTGTGCACGATGGCACAATCCTTCCGCAGAGCTAGTTGTAGCAATGCAACTCCAAGCAGCCACTGTGATATCTGACAAGTTCGCATCGAAAGGTGAGGTCTCGGCACGAGGAGCATGGTAATAATCAAGTGCCCAGTAGCATTCTGCTCGAATACGCTATTGACTCTAATTGGGCTACCTATTTTGTAAGCCCACAAAGCCGTTATATCGGATTTCTGGCTTGAAAGAGCCTTCGTTGCCATCGTTCTCCTCCCAATACTCATGGTAGTGCGGCTAGGCCTTGCTCCGGGACTCCATGGCTCGCGCGTTTATGAAGGATCTGTTGCCAACGCTCCATCGCACGGTCGATGACCGTCAAGCCTTGCTCTTTGATTTCGTTCTAGTTCGTTTCCTGAAAGACCTCGCGGACTTCACTATCGTCGCCGTTGCTTATGCACCAGCCCGGGTGAACATAATTTGCTCCTTTTCCCCTCTTAACACGAATCTCAATCTCATCCAGGTCGTAATTCTTTCATATCCATTACAGTCCTGACAATCCTGCATCGTCTTGGTCCCGTTTTCGATCTTGCAGGCGCTGCTTTTCGTGACTGGGAAAATGTCCACTTCGCACCGGAGTCCGGACCATCTCGGGCTTTCACCAAACACTCCCGTCTTGCCAGGTTATCCCAAGGTGTCCGATGCAGTATTCCGTTCACCTGGCCGAGATGGACGCCGGTGGAGAGGTATATAGGCTGCTGGAACCCATCACCTTCTATGAGGTACTCTATGTTGTCCATCATGTATTGACCACAGTCTGACCGGTGCTTATCTGTGGGCCCGTGACATGTATCTCGAACGGTCAAGGTGGATAGTTGTAAACCGGGGAAATTTGAGAGCACTGTTGGAAGTGAGATATAATCGCAATCGCCCTCGATGAATTCGTCCGTGTCGAACGGGAGCAGGTGGCCTTGGACCGAAACATGCCGTAATTCGCGGACGTTGTGGGCTCCGATGCTGGTAAGGTAGTCGATCAAGTGCGCCGTGGTTGTGAGGTTGAAGTGGACAGTTTCCTAGAATAGAGGCTGTAATTCGTTAGGGATCTGGCGAGACAAGCCAACAAGGAAGGTACAGCCCAGGTGAGGATGTGTGAGAGTGAGGGACGAGTAGAGGGCGCTGTATATCATCCGCCGAATTTCCCCAGGGGAAATAGAATAATCCTCTCGCGGCCTACAGTCTTACTCAGACTGACAAAGAGCATATATCAGTAAAGGAGTACTCACCATGAGGTTGAATCGTTGGGAGCCAACGAAGCCAAATTGAACAAGGTGTGCCCACTGCCAAAGGTCAGCAACTGCTTTGTTGAAGCGACCCCTCACAAGTGTTGAGACGTACCGTGATAAGTCAGTCCAAAGGCAGACACGTCCAAGTCTGTTCGAGTCTGTTCATGCCCATGGAGTCTCCTTGACTTTTCCTAGATATCTTGCCCTCTGCAATGAGGAGAAGATGCTCGAAAAGTATCAAGATCCAGCGGTTCGGACAAAAAGTGTGAATTTGGCTTCACCTTGACCAAATTTACTATTTGCGTTGATGACATTGAGGTGCTCAGGGTTATCTTTGCAAACCAAATCTGTGTTGTCAAGCCAAATCGCCACAACAAGCAAGTTGCATCATTCATTTCCGCCATAGGAACGAGCATATCCGTTGGTGCGTGTTGATAGGCATGTAAAAAGCAGAGGAGCTTCTGTTCTTACATGAATCTTGCGCACTGTTAATCTGCGGGTCAGCTGAAGTACACTAACCTTGTACGCTTCTCAGAATTTCCATATTGCTAATTTACAAAATGAACATGTGTGGCATTTTGTATCGACGCTAAAAATGGTCGGACTACCAATTGGTGCGCCTTCTGGCTACACTACCCAATGAATCCCTGCCCAACTTTGACCCCCTTGTAATCCAACAAGAAACTCATCGTCTCCCATCTCGGCCCGTCAACAAACCCACCTCTACTATGCTGAAACCCCATGACCAAATGTCGGAATATTGTTCTCAGCGCCAAGCTCGCAAGCTTCCATGTCAATGTGCCCACCCCGGTGCCTTCCTGTACACTGTGCATGCGTACCCTAACCTGGCGGTCAGAGCTGAACGCCTCCATATCGACGTCCTGGTTAATACTGTGTCCGACACCATATTCGGAGCAGAAGACATTACTCATGAGGAAGGCGGTGAAGACCCGGGCAGGATCGAGGGGGCGGTGGTCGAAACTGTAGCGGATGACAAGGTTGGGGTCTTCGAAGCAGGTAATGCTGCCGGAGTCCGCTTGAAGGGGTTGTGTCATTGCGGAGTCTCGAGATGCGATCTCAATCGTATCTCTGCGCGCGGTTGCGGTATTGTTGCCTTTGCCGACTTCGTGGGGCGCAGGCGCTGTAAGACCGATAGCGCCCATCAATCCAGCATTGCTGTCGATGAGAGCTTTAGGCAATGGCACGAGTTGAGGCATGCGGTAGCTCAGGGCAAGATTATTGCCGAATACATAGACAGCCCAGACCATGACGCCGAAAGGGACATTTCGCTCATCAGACGGTTGGATTAAGATTGCTCCTCCGGAAAGAATCATGCCGAAGTTGATGCGCCGGAACATTAAGTAGTCTTTGTTGTAGTCGGCGAGATCGTGTTGAAGGTGGTAGAGGCAGAGCCAGACCTCACGGGGTTCGAACATGTAGACTTCAGGGTTGTAGTACATTTTCAGGTGGAGTCCGGGGGGCTGCGTGGGATCTGGGGCGGAGGCACTGCAGTTAGATATGTTAGCTCACGTCGAATGATCTTGAAGAGTAGTAGGCGCAGCCTTTGACTTACTTGAACCGAGGGATCGTCAAGGTGGTACTGTTGCTCTGCGACAATTGGTTTGGTGGTGGAACCAACAATGCTGAAACTAAGTGCAACAAAACGAAACTGTACACTGCGAGATATCCCATCATCTTTGTAAGTCCGGAGAAGCCTCCAAACGCTACGAACGTCACAAGGTCAACAGGTGTTGGGGGGCATTCTCATGGTTGTTATAGTCGCTTGTCGCATCTGGAAATCCCTCAAGAGGTCGCACATGGCGAATATCGCGGAAGTCGCATATCATGAATAGTATCATTGGACAATCCTCACGGGCTTGTGTTGTAATGATTGGAAATGTACCTCTGATCATTGATAACGAGGCGTACATATGATAAGCTTCGATTGGCGCATCGATTATTTCAACCTTGATGACTCGGTTCTAGTAAATCAATATCATATACCGCGTACATTCTTATCAGCCCAAAAAGCTGAAGTGACCATGGGCTTCCCGATTCTCGTTCAAGTATGGAAATTCAGGAGTCTTCCCACCCTCAAATCTTCATCGTATTTTCTCGTTGTGCTTCTTTTAGCGTCCGAGACTCTGTCTCCGCGGCATAACCAAGAACATCTCGACATCTATGTACCTGGGTGGAAGCAATGAAGTTGCTTTGAGGCAGCGAATATCCGCCTGGCTGGCTAGTACTTCAACGCGAAGTCGAAACGGGGACTTAAGGCAAGAGTGTCATCTGTCGTCTAAGGTTTGTCGTAATTCTGCTAGCCTCTTGTTAGGCGTCTGTCTGCTTGTTGTATGCCTTAGATCTTAGTAAGGTGTTGACACGGTACATCATTAAAAAATTACTTGCGTTTGATGATGTAGTGAAAGGAAAGAGAGAGCGGTTGACAGATTCTCTAAAATATAGAATTCGATGTGTCCTGTCCGAACAAAAACCTATCCACATGAGGACCCTCACACCAAGCAATCTAAGGTATATCTCTGCTGCCTACCTAAAGTACCTCGACACAAATCAGAGACAGGTGCCTTATCTCACGTCGTGAAAGAGGTCTTATATTGAGATTAGTCGTCATGACCTCCTCGACAGATAATCAAGGATTCTTCTCCCTGCCTGGTGAAATCCGTACTAAAATCTACCGCCTTCTGCTTAAGTCCAATGCTGTGTGTCAGAACTCAGACCCCAGGCATAATAACACAATCGCACTAAACCGGGCTCACCGAACGCTGGACCACACAAAAGTCGATCCTAACATTCTGTGCACCTGCAGGCGTGTAGCCTTCGAAGCCTCGCCCATCCTATACACAAGCAACAACATTACTTTTCAAGCTGTCGAAGATATGACTGGATGGCTTGCTACAATCGGCGCCCAGAGAAAGAAAATGGTCCGCTTCGCTAGTATTTACACAAGTCTAGCAGGTTTCAAGATGGACGACTTTGAGGAAGTTTTCAAGTGCTGCAGCGGCTTGCGGAGACTGCACGTTCGGGCGTCCATGATGTCTTGCGCACCTACTTATCGCGGGAAAATGATCCGTGAGTTTCTCAGACGGGCACAGCCGTTGCTGAAAGACCACCCGACCTTGATCAAATTGATGAGCAAGTGGAATGGAGGCTACCAGCACAAACCGACAGGGTCGGTGTTATATCCGCATTTTTGGGACGCGCTGTGCATCACCTTTGTTGCGAGCGTAGACGATGGAATGCCAGGCATTGATGGAATAGTTATCAATATTGAGGATGCAATCGAAGACGTCGGCGACGAATTGATTGGTTTGGGAACTTGATTTGCAGGCTCCAGGTGCTTGGCAAAGCCGCTCTATGCTTCCGCAAGTTTTCATTGTGTCGCAAAGCGTTGATGAAGATGGGTGTTCGAAGTTGGAAGAGTTTGGGATTGATATCGAGACATGGTACAACGTTCAAATTGTCAAGGCAGACAAAGCTACGCACGGATTACATGTCAATGAAGTCGCAGACTTCCACGACAGGAAACAATAGCATCCTCGAAGGAAGCTTCCCCGTAGCGGTAATGAGAAAGCCTCCGACTTGAGGTCTGAAAGGGTTCCAATCCAATTTATTCAAATCATCGCCTGGTTATACATGTACAACAGTTGCTAACATCATGCAATGGATGAACTGTGTACACCGGCGCTATCGAATCTAGAGGTTCTCCTGCAGAGACTGGAGGTGTAAGGCGTCTCTTTTACGCATGCCCTGTTTCGCTTATCATTCTTGTATGCCAATTTTGAAAGGGCCAATAATGATGATGGGCGATCGGGAAGGGATACCACGTTGATGGCGAAAAGGTTTTGATATGCCGACATTAATTAAGATGCGGGATCGTTCCGCTAGTCGCCAATACAACAGCAGTTCTGACGGCAGAAGCATAATACAATGGATTGAAGGACTACGATCCAGAAGCTGGTTCAGCAGCTGATGGAAGGCTGGAAGAAGATACCCTATACCAACAATGCTCGAATCCTGCCAAGCTAGCGATGCCTCCCAAACGGCCCCTCTCCCCCTCTACCACATCCGCCTCCACCTACACCTCCTTCCCAATTACCGATCGCTCATCGCGCTTCCTCGCCATCTACTCCCCAATCCTCTCTGCCAAAGCCCTCCAAGCGCAGGATGAAGTAAAGTCCGCAACCCATCGCATCGCCGCATGGCGCCAGCCAAGCACCCAGCGCGCTCTCAGCTCCCAGCGACTCTTCGATATCGGCCATGACGACGATGGCGAGAAGTACGGCGGGAAAGGTCTAGAAACGGTGTTGGCCTCGCTAGATGTAGAGGGTGCGGTGGTGGTAGCGCGGTGGTATGGTGGGGTGATGTTGGGGCCCGTCAGGTTCGAGCATATCAAGGATTGTGCGAAGGATGCTATCAAGCAGTATCTTGAGGAGGAAAAGAAGAAGGCGAAGAGGGTGAAAGTCGAGGAAGACGAGACTAGAAGGCAGGAGTTGACTCGTGTGCTTCCAGAGAGAGATCGAAGCATTTCCGTGTTGAGGGATCTGCTGGCGGAGAAACAGCGGAGAGGCGGTGCGCAGGAAGCGCTGAAGAGCAGTCCGGCAAAGGTGCCAGAATACGCCAAGCTACCCCTGCCAACTTTGGCAAGTCTGGAAAGGGCGCGAGATGCGACGATTGGGTGGATTTTGAAGCAGATCGAGAAAGCGGAAGCGGCGCAGGAAGAACCGTCGAAGGACTTGAAGCCCGAATTCGAGGGTCCTGGACAGAGTTGTGGTGACGTAGAAAATTGGGACGATGGGGCGAACAAGGCATTAGAGGTTGCGAAATCGCCACAGCAGCCGGGGACCTGAAATCAGACCTGTTCACAACTGCACTATGCGAGTGGAATTCAGCATCCAAGAAGTGTTTTCCTCTGAGCAAGAGTCAGGTATGACTCGGATGATGGAGCGTGAGAGCGCTCGGTTATTGAGCCACGACTCCTTGGATTCTCACCATTGCAGACAACCTGCTAGTTTGGTTGACGGCTGTCCTGTTTAGTGGTATGCACTCAAGTATAGAGATTAGATAGGTAGCTTTGGCCTACTTTTCTCATTACTGTGTGCCGAGACTGATGGAATTTTAGGTGTTATCCAATACCCAAGGCGTCAAGTCTGTGCTCTAGGTTGGGTGCTGTCATCACGGAGCCCATATAGCACCATTAAATGCACAATTTGTGTCAGTAAACGATCGACTTCGGCGTGAGCGAGCAATGCTTGACATAACCTCAGTGGGCCCCTCGTCAGCGTAATGTTCTGTTTCCGACTCTCTCGAAACCTCTCGCTACACATCCGTCTCGAACCCCTAAGATATCGCTCGAGCAACCAGACCTCGAAACGCACAATACATTCCTTTTCCTGTCCCATACTGTCCGGAAATTGATACCACAACATATCGACCTTCAACAACGTGGCAACACCCTCGTGCTTCACTTCTCTAGCCGCCAATCCCAGCTCCATGTCTGTATCGTTACTCGAACACCGCCGCAGTGAGAGGAGCAGGAAATCTCTGGAACGGCTTAGACTTTCTCTCTCTCTTCCAATGGGTATTCGCCTGGTAGTCGAAACCTTGAGTTGGAATATGGCGATCTAGTTGTTCACAGGAGATCTTTACTGATCTTCGACCGACGCAGCTTCCTCCACTGCCTGGCGCCAATATTGCAAGATCCAAGGGAGGACAATACCATCCACCGTGTGCTCGCCTAGCGCCGGTATCCGCTCGGCTGCGTGGTCTTCGGTGCTCAATTTAGGTGTGCCATCTCGCCATCGTAACTGTGCCTTCAGAGCTATCATGGCTTGCCCAAGCTCTTTACCCCCCACTGGCAGGATCCTCGCAATGCTGCGCCACATTGCATCCCTCAATAACCGTTTCCTATGATATTCCAGCATGCCGTTGTGTTCAAGCTGCTTGTCGAACGTTTCTAAAGCCTCCTGGACCAAATCCTTACGGTTAAGAGGGTCGTCGTCGCCGCTCACACCTACCTCCGGATGTTGAGGAAGCCAGTGCGTTATAAACGCCAGGTACATCGGTCTCTCGGCCTTCTTGCCCTGCGACTTTTCCACTTGTTTCTCAAAACATCGCCGGCGAAACAAGCGCGAAGATGATGCCCACAGGAAGACCTCGTTCAAATCTGCGAATCCCTCCATAAAGCGATCTGCATCCAGACCTAAGAACGCCATCATCTGCTCGGGACTGCTTGTCAACCGAAGCAAAGCCTCCTTCGCATGCGTTTGTTCGATCTCAGCGATCCGAAGATGAAGACCAGTATCATTGATCGTGAAGCCCTGACGGTTGGCGGCAGATCCGAGGATACGCCATAGATCGCCGTGGGTATAGATAATCGTTTCCCACTGGAAGAGGCCTGGTTTACACGTATGGATATCCAATTTGAAGCACTCAGCGGGGGACTCCGGAAGAGGAATGGCGAAGGAGCTGATGCCTCCGGCTTTGACATGGTCTTTTGCTCCCAAAGCAAGGGCGAGCTCTTTCGGGGTGAATTCGTGATTTGGGTTTTGGACCAGGATGTCGATGTCTCCATGATCTGGCTTTTGCGGTGCCTCGGCGGGTGTGGATACTCGTTGATAAAAGTCCAGCAGCTTTCTGCAAATGCGTCAGCTCATATACCCAGCTCAGAGAAGATGGTCTCGGGTCGCGCGAGGAGCCAAGGGTCAAGACTTTTATTGTGGCGTAGGGGAGACCTTGGTAAGGCTCGCGAGTATCCCTCAGTGTAACAGCTTCATGCCGCCCCGCTGTCGCAAGCCAAGTCTCAATGATCAAGGGGTGTTCTTCTCAGACTCAGCAGTGAGCGTTGGCCGGTTACTTACTCTTCATAATGATCTCTCAACTCGATGTACTGCTTAGGCGGCAACCGAACGACATTCGGCGGACATGGACGTGACGCAAACGCTTGACCTCCCATCTCGCAGCCGTTCACTTCCTCTTACAGTCAGATTTGTCCATAATCGGAATTGGCTATCTGTCGAAGCTGTCAGTCTCAAGGGTTTGAATGCGCAAACATCGATCGTACGCAGATTGGTGAGACTGGCAAGACGAAATGCGAGTGTCTTTTGGGGAAAGGTACTAGTTTGAGTTTTAGTGATGTGAAGAAGGACCTGCCCGTCCTAGGGTTCCAGCAATAGCAATGAGTCTCCCAATACTTGGCTTGACTTGGAGGGAAGGGCCACTCACTCAACTATCGCAATGGGTAACCACGAAGCTTTCAAAAGTCGGAGAAATTGGCTAAGCTAGAATCTGGTAATCCAAGCCAAGGGTCTCTCACATGGTTCTGGGGACTTCTATCGGCCATTGTATCGTCGCTTGCCATCGAGGATGTAGCTCTTTTACAACGGCTTAAGCTAGTTGAGCGGCCCTTCCCTCAGACCACCAACGGCTAATGACTCGACGATACGGAACGCCATTATGTGCGAGGATACCAGGCGCTATCGGTTATCGTGCCAGCATTCTTTCAACATAGACGATAGCTCCCAAAACGAGTACCGAGGTCCTATTGTCTGCGTTGCCGTCAATAGTGAACCTCTTGGAGCGCTGGCATCCGCTCCGACCACTCATGCGCCGCTGGAATGCTCGTCAAATGGTACTGTACGTCTTACGGGAGTTGGACTATCGCTTCGTACATAATCGTAAGAATAATGATCTCATGAATAAAGCACGTCGCAAGACCATCATTGTTCTGGCGCTCCAAAATTATCTAGCAGAGGATAGGGGCGAAGGGGAAGGAATGGACGAGACCTTCAAGAACGCGGCAATCTGTCAGATAAGGACGTTTCTCTTCGCAGGCCATGACACATCTAGCAGTACTCTCTGCTACTGCTACCACCTGCTCTCCCTTCACCCGCATGTCCTTCGCAGAATGGTGGATGAGCTTGACACGATTCTGGGAAAGAATGTCGGGCAAGCAGCGTCACGGATTGCTGGAAACCCTCATCTCCTAAATCAGCTTACCTATACCTTTGCAACCATCAAAGAAACTCTACGGCTATACCCGCCCGCATCAAGTACGCGTATTGGTGAACCGGGATTCTCGGTGACCTTGCCTGATGGTCGTCAATGCCCGACAGAAGGGCTCTTAGTGTGGTCGAACTCTGTCGCCATCCATCGAAATCCGGATTTCTGGCCGCAACCCAACGACTTCCTTCCCGAGCGCTGGCTTGTTGAAAAGGATGATCCTCTGTTTCCTGCAGCCAAAGGCATGTGGTGGGCCTTCGACTATGGCCCGCGTAACTGTACAGGGCAGGAACTTTCCCTACTGAAGGTGCGACTGATCCTAGCTTTGATTGTCTGAGAATTTACGATCGAAAGTGCATATCAGGAATGGGATAGGTTGCACTCGCCAAAGGGCTGAAGACTGTGAATGGCGATAGGGCATATCGGATTTTGCTTGGGGCTGCCCATTCCAATAATAGCTTCCCGTGCAAAGTGTTGGTCAACGGACGATGACCGAAATAGTGCAGAGATACAGGGGTCAGTGAAGTGCGTAGGACGTTCTAACTTTCAGAGTATTAGTCTTCCTCTACCAAATGTTCGCTATCGTCGCTAAGACGGAGTCAAACGAGAGTCGGCTCAAGTCTTCGACAAGATCGACGAGCAGGACACCCACTTAAACTACCACTTTATCGTGATGATACAGCTCCCGAAGACTCGCGTGATCGCACGCAAGCCGGGGCAATCGAGAGAATCTTATCATGAATTTTCTTGTGTCGGGGAAAGGTCGATGGGGAAAAATACGGTGCTTCGAACGTCAAGTCGCACAGCGCAAAAGTCTGTATGGCAATTAAAGCGATCACGAAAGAGGCTCTTGCCATGGCTAATAGACTCTGAAATTCAAAATCCTGCAGCAACCTACATGATTTTGGCCAAATCAACGCGGTTCTTAGCATCGCATCACTACTGAGATTTTGCAAGCGAAATGACTCGATAACGGATTTCCTCTTTAGATGGTTTCTAGTGGCAACAGCTGGGTTGTATAACTAGCTGCGTTCTGCTGCTAGCAGCGCAAATTGCGTACGTTGGTTGGAGGCGCTGTACTTGCATCAATGGTCGACTCTTGCGTTCTGATAGCACATTGGCTTCACTTGCGCTCCAATCGATTCGGACGATTACTTTGCCTCCACAAGGAGCTCTTGAACACTATCTTCGGCAAGCCTCGATACATGGCTAGGGTAATCGCTACTATTATTTCCTGATCGAATAGTACCACGCCTCTTCGGCCAGGCTTCCGGCTTGTATGGTGGTCTGTACAGCTGTTTGATGTCCTCCCTCGTCGGCTTGAAAGATGTTTTTGGACTTTCTGCAGGAGGGTACGACCTTTGTGCAGTGGTTTCAAGTCCCCAAGTCATATCTTCTCCTACTGATGGGAGTCGTCACCGTCGCGATAGTCTTAGTGCATTATCTTGTTGGGATCTCTCAAGATCCATGAGAACCACCCTATGTCCCACAGAAACTTCCATCCGTTGGCGACCTCGTTGGAATCCTCCGGCATGGAACCAAGCATTACGATTTTCTTACATCGGCCTCTCATTTGGTAGTGTCAGCACCCTGAATTGGCCAACATGAGGGGCTTTTCGTAGTACAGAGAACACTTAGGGAGGAGGTATGGAGGTTTAGTATGGAGGATGCGTCTGCCGATTCGGTTCCAGGTACGGATTTGTAGGGCGCGTAGTGCAATTAGTGATTTGGGGAAAGTAAGTGTCGGGTCATGCGCCGAAACGACGGCAATACTTTATTTTGCCTCAGTTCTCAGACGTGCCGCGCCAAGCCCCTTCGGGTCGGCGGCTGACAAGCAGCCTTCCAAGTGAAAGCGCTCCTGATGTTAGTCAGCGACTTAGCATGCCAACTAGTGATGCTATATTACGGTAAAATGCATGGCGTTACCGTAATACGATAGAATGGGGCGTTAAGACCAATATAGAAATCCTAGTTCTAAAGCGCTAAACGCTTCGAGTTAGCGTCTATCTAATATAACTTAGCGTTAACGCGCTAATCGTATTAGTCTTGCGAGCATATCTAATACTTTACTTATTTTTTGTGTTATTATCTTCTTTTTTATATTTACTATTTATATTTCGATATTTACTATCTTCTATGCAATATATATATTTATAGTACTATATCTTCTTTAGATCTAGTATTATAAAGATTTTTTTCTAAAAGTTCTAGTCTATTAAATTATATAACAAACTAGATAAAATACAATTACTATACAAATTATTAGATTTTTGTTAATATTATAAAAATAAAATAGTATTTGCATAAATGCAAAGACTTCTTAGATAATCTCGCAAACAAATAAAGCAATATTGCTAATAATATTAGAAAGAAACAATTTTTAAAACAAAGTTAAAGTCTTATATTTTTATTACTTAATTTAAAAGATAATTCGCGAATTAATATTTCTATATTAAGACAATTAATACTTAATATATTGCAATTTAATATTGTAAATTAAAAGAAAACAAATAAATTAATTGTAATAACAATATATTGCATAAACAACAAACTTAGTTTACTAAATTATTATTAATAACAACAATTTCTACAAAAGTTTAATCTTATCTATTGTATATTTTATCGAAATTAGATTGTCGAAGATCTATTAAATAAAATATATAAAAATATAAAGTAAGAGATTATGTTTATAATTTAAAGCAACAATTGTATTAATTTTGTTATTAATAGTTTCAACAATATTAATTAATAGTATATTTAAACTAATTGTTCGGGTCGATTTTCTCCCAAAATCTATAACTCGATCCGAAAATTATATCTAATTAGATCAAGTTTTAACCTAATATAGTTAGTATTTTTATAATTTATACAATTTGATTCCAACTATTAGAATCGAACAATTAGTCTAAGTATATTACAAATTTATCTTGTAGTATTGACAATTGTTAGAAACTAGATTCGAAACCTCTATTAAAGAGATATTTGAATTGGTAACTAGATAGAACTTAAGTCTATACTAGATTTAATATACAAAACAAAAGACAAAAGAAAAAAGAGAGAAATAAGACAATATTAACTATATAAAATTGCAAGCTTTATACTTAGCAAGAATTAATTTAGGTTTAATTTAATTTAACTTAAATCTAATCTAGTTTAACTCAAATCTAATTAAGATCAAACTTAAAAAATTAAGCAAAATTAAGATAAAAAGTTGTTTAATCGACAAATATAGCTAACAAACTACTAATTTAATATTATAATAGTAGCTTTTCTCTATAAGACAAAGCTTTTGCAAAGCAATTAAAACAATATAATAAACTATTGAAGAATTAAAGAATTAAGAGTCGAAAAAATTTTAAGAAGTAAAATAAAACAAAACAAAATAACTAGATTTATTAAATTAGATAAAGACAAAACAAAGCAAAAGCGAAACAAAATATTCGAATTTATTAAATTAAGTTAAAACAAAAAATAAAGACAAAACAAAATATCTAAATTTAATAAATTAAACAAAATAAAAAGAAAAAATCTTTGTTATTTAAATAAAATCTAAGCGAAATTAAGCGAAATTAAGTTATTTTAGTCAAAATTAAACGTGTTTAAAGTAACAAAACATTATTAAAACAAAGAAAGAAGATCTCTATTATCTAAGCAAAATTTAGACAAGATCTAAATAAAATTTGAGCAAAATTTAGTTATTTTAATTAAGATTAAACGCGTTTGAAGTAACAAAACACTATCGAAACAAAATAAAAAGATTTTTATTATTTAAGCAAAATCTAAACAAGATCTAAGTAAAATTAAATTAACTTAGTCAAAATTAAGCGCGTTTAAAGTAACAAAACACTATCGAAACAAAATAGAAAAATCTTTATTATTTAAGCAAGATTTGAACAAGATTTAAGCGAAATTAAAGATACTTTTTTTTTTTAATATTAATAATTAGAAATAACACAAAGTATTATATATAATCTCTTAATAATAAAATTAATTAAATAATACTTATTAAGAACTTGTTAATAATTGTTTAAAAAATTAAAAAAATTTTAAATAAAGAAATAATCTTTTTAGTTAACATAGTATTTAAGCGAGACAAAATTAAAATATCTATTACGTTTAAAATTTAAAATACTATTAATATATTAAAATCTTTTGTTATTTTTAACAACAATAGATTTACGAGATTCTTAACATTATTTAAGAAAAAAATCGATAACAATATAATTAACAAAAATAGCATAAAAAACAAGATAAACTTTTATAAATATAAGAAGTTCGAACTTAATAACTAAAGAATTTCTTTTAAAGATGCGCTTTATTTTAAAAACATTAATATAACAATTATTTAATTTAATTGTAAAATAAGCAATATTAAGATTTTTAATATTAAGTTAAACTTTGTTACTTGCAAAGTATCTAAAACAAAAATAACAAAAACAATTAATATTAAACTTATAAATAGCTTAAGCGACAAACATTTTATCGTATAAATGCTAAGTAAGTTTCTTTATTTTTTAAATAAAACTTTCGACATTAATTAATTAAGTTCGAGCCTAAATCGTAAAATCAAAAAGCAAGAATTTTAAAAACTTAAAGTCTAAACGTAAGTTCTAGCTTAAATTAATTAAAAAGAGCAAGACAAAAATTATAAATAAAAAGATATTGTTAACAATAAACTTAATATCTAAAAGTTATTTAATTTAGTTATTTTGCATATAATTAACGTAGACGCAAAAATAATATTTTATAACAATATTAACTTGTTTAATTTAGTTATTAATTTTAAGATAATATATAATAAATAACTTAACGTTAATCTTTAGCATTTAATAAAAATATTCTTAAATATCAAAAATAAATTGTATATCTTAATTAAATACGAAAAACTTAAGTAATTTGTAACTTTTTTAGATATAAACGTAAAAGCAATTAACAATTTCTTTTACTTTTATAGAAATAATAAAAACTAAATATTTTATCTTAATAAAACAATTAACAAAAATAAAAAGATATTTATACGTAATACTTATAAAAATATTAAACAATAAAGAATCTATATAATTTATAAAGATATTACGCTAATAATATTTAAAAACAAGAAAAGAACGCAATTATTTTTGCGTCTTTTATTTAAAAGATTTGAAATAAATATATGTATAACAATTTTGTACAAAGTGCTAAATATATTTATAGATATTAGATTATTAATAAGCTCAACTAATTAATTCGTAATATTTTGTTTTTTTTAAATAATTATTAATAATACTATTGTAAATAAGCTAGATTATACAAAGACAAAAACAATTTAAGTTAGAAATATATTTTTTTTCTTAAAAGTATAAAAAATTAAAGCGTTTTTTATATTTAACTAGAGAGATTTTATTGTAATAATATACTTTATTGCAAAGCGCTTCAAATACTTAAAATACAAATTAATTGTTAATTTCGACTTAACTTTATAAAGTTTAAGTAAAGATATCTTTTAAATTTTTGTTAAAACTTAAGATTTTTTAATTTAATTAAAGTTCGATATTATTAATGTTAAATTCTTTTATATTTAGCTTTATCAAAGTTAATATAACAAAAAAAGTTGAAAAAATTAAAAAAAAATATAATTAAACAAGATCTAAAGTAATAGCTTAACATTAAAAATTTTCAACAATTTTAAAATTTAAAATATAAGTTTTTAAGATTGTTTAATATTGATATAAATATTAAGAGTCGAAAGTATTTCTTTTTTTAAAGAAATTTTTTAAGCAACGTATAAAAGCGTTTAGTTTTTTGTTAATTTTATTAAAATAATACGTAATTTAATAATTAAATTAAAACAAAAACTCGCTTTATTAAACTTAACAATAACTTAATTATTTAATTAACATAAAATACTTTAAATTTTTATAATTTATAATTATTTTAATTAAATAGATTAAGCTTTTAAATTCGAAACATTATTCTTTAAATGCGCAAATAATAATTATAAGTTTTTTATTATAAATTTTATAATTATACTTAACTAAATTGTGCTTCTTAAAAAAGTAAACAACTAAATAAAAAACTTTCTTTTTATTATACTAAAAAAGAATATCTTTAAACATATAATTTAAAGTATCGATTTTTATTATAATTTTGTAATTTAAATTGTAGTAGCAAAGCACTATATTAAAGATAAAGACTTTCTTCAAAATAATAAATACTAATTAATATTTCTTAAATTAAACAAAGAATTAATTCTTTCTAGTTAAATAAATTAACAAAACAACTATTTTACTATAATTGTAGATAAATTTTTTATAGAAATTCGCAAATTCTAGAAAGCTTTAAATATTCTTGACGTTAATTAAAATAAATTAATTAACTATAATATTTATTTTGATCAAATTTATCTTAATTTTTTTAATAATAATTATTAATTCTAGATACGAGACTTAAGTAATATAAAATTTGTATTTAATTATATTTGCTTATATGCTTGCTTCGCATAGCTTTTAAAAAAATAGATTTAATATAAATTATATACTTTAATTTATTATTATTATAAATAAAAATATTATTTAAATAAATAATACAAAACTTATTTAAAAACTTTTGAAAAATATTGTTAATATATTTTTGAAATAAAATAGATTTATTATATAGATTAAAAAATATAACAAAATATTTAAAGAATTTAAAACAAATACAAAAGACAATAAAAATTTTATCTTTTTTCTAAATATATAGTTGATTAAACGCTAAAATAATATTTAACTTAATAAAGATTTTAACTTAATTAAGACAATTTAATATCTTAAAAATTAAAAACAAAAAATATCTATTCTTAACTATAATAGCATTTAAATTTTTGTAGTTTACGCAAAATCTAAGTTTATTTTCGAATTTTTTAACAAAAAAAACAAGAATTGTTGTTTAAAAGCAACTTGTTCAAATAAATTCTTTACTAAGATTTTTATTTATCTAACAACAAAATTTTAGAATTTTATTACAACTTATATTGTATAAAGCAAAAATTAAAAACTAAATATTTTCTTTAAAGTAAATAACGTAATTGTAAAAATAGAAGAAAAAAAAATGCTTATCTCTTTTTTAAAAAAAATATTAAAAAACTTAAAATATTTAAAAAATAAAATTGTAATTAAATTAATATTTTTGTTTTATTAATAATATTTTAGATTTTTTTAAGTAATAAAGATTGTTAAATAAAGTTTCTTTTTTATTTAATAAAATGCTAGACAATAATTTTAATTATAAGTGTTAATTTTAATATTCTTATAAAATAGCAAAAATTTCGAAAGATTTAATAAATTAAAGATTTAAACAAAATTTAACTCAAATCTAAGCAAGATCTTAATTAGATTCAAAAAAATATCTATTTTTTGTAAAGTAATACTAAATATTTTAATATTCTTTGCGCAAATAACGCAATTAAATTTATAAGCTTTTAACTTAATTACATTAAATTATATAAAAAATTGTTTAACTTGTTTTGCATATTGTTCGATAAAAATATTAAAAAATAAAAGACTTCGATACTTAATTTTTAAGAAATATTTTTTTTAAACAATTTAAAAAATACGATTAGAGACTTCTTACTTTAAACTAAATAAAATAAGACAAAATTTAAAATCAAAATAATTAAATTGTTTCTTGTAAATAAAACTAAATTGCTTTTAAAGAGCAAAACTAAATTGCTTCTTATAAGCAAGTTGTTTTTTGCAAATAAGATTAAATTGCTACTAAAAAGTAAGACTAAATTGTTTTTTATAAATAAATTGCTTCTTATAAACAAGATTAAATTACTTTTAAAAAGTAAAACTAAATTGCTTTTTGTAAACAAATTGCTTTTTATAAGCAACTAGATTGCTAAATATCTTCTAACAAGATAAACTTAAACTAGAAAAAAAAAATTAATTATTAAAAAAAATTGCAAAAACATTTTGATTTTGAAGCTTCTATACGTGTTAAGACTTTTTGAAAACAATTTTTTTTTTTTTCTTAAATAGTATTATAGATTTTAACAAACAATTAATAGCAATATTTAAAATAAAAAGAAAAAAATATCATAAAAATATTATAATTAAAGTTTGCGTTAATAAAGTAACAACAAAGTTACAATAAATTTATAACAATAAAATACTAATTAAATTTAATAATATAAAAAAATAATCTCTTAATATAATTGTCGAAAATTATAATAATTTTAACAATATAAATAATGTTGTTTGTTAAAATTGCTTAATTATTAAAATTTCGAAATCTATAAAAATAAACTAATTAATAAAGAGAAAAATTATATTATTGCGTAAAAGATTTATTAATAAAGATATAAATTAAGACTTTATTATTAATTAAAGTTATAATAAGAATTCGAAATTAAACTTAACGTAAAACAAAGAAAACTATTATATAATTATCTTTAAAGATAAAATTAAATTTAAAGAGTTTTAAAGTTATTTTAATCGAAAATCTTTTCTAAAATTAAAAAAAAAAAAGAAAAAAGAAGCTAAAAGATAAAAAAATATATATATTAATTTTCGAATATAAATTTGCTCAAAAACTAAACTTTTCTTATTAATAACAAAATATCTTTGTTAATATTAAAAATATTATTTAGATTAACAAAACAAAAAAAGAAAGATTTTTTATTAAAAGATTTTTTTGTAATTTTGCTCAAATATTGCAACTTGTAATAGTAGCACAATTTTTATTTATTGCAAATTTCTTTAATTTTTAAAATAATTAAGAATTTGTTTTAAACAATAATAATAACAAAGTTTAAATTTATTAATTTATTAAATACTACAAAAATTGTTAATACAAATAAAACAATAAAAACAAGAATAATAATACAAGATTTTAACAAATTGTTAATAAGAATAAAATTAAATTTTTGTTTAATTAAAGTAACAACAATTGTTATAATACAAGATTAACAATATTTAAGCTACTAAAGCTTCTTGTTAATTTTAATAAAAACTTAGATCTATTGTTAAAAAATAAATAATTATTTGTTATTAAAAGTTTGTTAAACTATAATAGCAACTTAAATAAAAAAATTAACGTTGCGCTTTATACAATTAATTAATAAAGCGTTCTTTATTTAAAAATATTCTTTTTTCTAATAAAAAAAATTATAATATTCGACAAAGTTAATAAAGTCTTGCTTTAAAGTTTCGCGAAAATACAAATATATATCTTTTAATTCAAAGAAATTGCTACAATAATAACGTAAATTTCGACGTTATTTGTCGAAAAAAACAATAATATAAAGATTATTAATTCGATATTAACTTATAAGATTATAAGTCTTTTTATTTATAATAAATTATAACTTTGCATAGACAATTTTAATTTAATTAATAAAATATTAATTATAATTTATATTTATACGTTATATAAGATTTTGCTCTTATATATTTAACTAATTTTTGTCTCTCTTATGTTATAATATATCGAAAAGTTTTTTTAATTTAAAAACAACAAAAACAATAATATTTATAAAAAACAATAAAAATTATATAATAAAAGTAAATTAATTACTTATAGCTTAAGCAACAATTTGTGCAATTGCAATTATAGATGTTAAATTTAATTCTACAAAAAAAAAAACTTAAAGCAAACAAAATAAAAATAATATTAATATTAAATTGTACTTGATTTTAAAGTTCTCGAAATTAATATAGAGCTTTAACTAAATTTTAAATAACTTGTTAAGCGAACTTCTTAACAATAAATTTGATCTTTAGTAAAGGTTTTAGATGCTTTATTAAATTAATAATTAAATAAACATTAATATACTTAGAGAGACTAGATTTCAACGCGTAAAAGCGTTGCAAAAAGTATTAATTTTTCGTAATATTAAAAACTAAATTCGAAATCTTTATTAAAGAGATATCTAAATTAGTAACTAAATAAAACTTAAATCTATACTAAATTAAATATATAAAACAAAAGACAAAAGAGAAAAAAAAACAAAAAACGTTAACTATATAAGATTGCAAGCTTTATATTTAGCAAAAATTAATTTAGATTTAATCTAGTCTAATCTAAATTTAATTAAGATTGAACTCAAAAAATTAAGCGAGATTAAAACAAAGAATTGTTTAATCGACGAACGTAGCTAGCGAATTGCTAATCTAACATTATAACAACAATATTTTCTACTATTTATACAATAAGAATATACTAGATATTAAGTATAATATTTAGATTCTAGCAAAGTAAATTAATAATAGAATACTTAATTATTGCAATAAACAATCTCTTAGAATTAACTTTTATACTATTAATACAAAAAATAAAATATAAGTTGTTTATACTATACTAAGTTCTATTAATAAGTTCAAATATATTTTTTGAATACTCTACAATAGTTATAATCTTTAATTATTAATATATAATATTGCAAAACTTTTGTAATTTGCAAAGATCTTTAAAATAATTTCTACAATAATAAATTACTTTTATAGAAATAATAAGCAAATAATAATATTGTAACAATATTAAATACGCAAATATAAAAGATATTACTTAATTATTTTGTTTATTAGAATTTGCTAAGAAATTTAGATTAGTATTGTTGTTAAAATTTATTATTTTAATCTAATTTAATACTAACAAGCAATATATTTGCAATTTAATTCAATTGTTTCTCTTCTTTGTAGCAAGAATATTTTAAAGATTTATATTATTAACAATATTAAAGATCTAAAGACGAGCAAATCTATTAAAGCTTAGTTGCTTAATTATTGTTTCTAAAATAATCTCGAAAATATAAAGAAGATATTGCAAACTATATACAAGCAATTGAAGATATTAGAGTCTAATTAAGTATATCTAGACTATATAATAACTAGATAAAATAAAATTAAAATATATTTACAAAAATTGCTTTTTTGTTCTAATTATTCTTATACAAACAAAATATAAACAATTTTTATATTTTATACAATTATAAAAGATATTATTTATTTATAAAACAATTGATTTAATAAGTAGATTATCGACATTTATTTAATAGCTTATTATTTTAATCTAGCTAATTAATATATTGTCGCAACGCTTAATAAGAAAAACAAGCTACTACAATTTTTAAAAAATATATATATATATAAAAGAGATCTTTTGTTAGATTTGCAAGCAATATTATTAGTTTAAATTACGTATAAGATTGTTTCTAATTAGCAATTATATATAAAGCGAAATTTACGACTCTCTATTGTTTTGACAAATATTCTATATTATCGATTTTAATTTAACAAGTTTAGTTAAACAACTATATTAAATGTTAACGAACTTTATTTCTTCTAAAAGAGTCTTTTTAACAATAAACTTTATTTATAACAAAGCTCGCAATCGACTACTAGTTAATTGTATCAATATATTTTAATTTCTCTTTATAAATAATCTTGTTTTAAAGTAACAAAAGAATAGATAGTAGCAAAGCTAATTAATTATAACAAATAATAAGAAAATAAATATTAAATATTGTTTACAATCTATTAATATTGTTGTCTTAGACAAATACGAACGCAAGAACAATAACAATATTAATAAATAAATTGATTGCGTCGACTTAAGTTATCGAGTTCGAATCAAATACTTAATTCGAATTAGATTAAGTTAATTTCAAAAGTTAAAATCAAATTGTCAATTTAATTTCTAATTTTAGAATTAACAATTTAATTCGATGTCTAGAATTAAAACCAAAACTTGATTCGAAAAAATCGACTCGAATTGCTAAGACTACTATTTCTAGTAAATTTTATTATTTTTAGTAATAATTAATTATTTTTAGTAATAATTAATTATTTTTAGTGTTGCGCAATACGACAACAACATATCTAAAGCTTGCAAATCGTAATAGTAGCAAATAAATAGTTTAGAAAGCTACTCGTCTACTTCTAATTAATTTGCTTAGCGAGTTAATTTAAATCTAGATTAACTTAATTTAAGTAAACTAGACTCAATTAAAATTAACTTAGAGACTACAATATATTTTGCAATTATTGTTTATATATAATTATCTTCTATAGAATTAATAATTTACTACGTTGTTTATTATATTTTTTAACAAGTTATAAGTTCGAGTTTGCAAAGACTTTTAATTCAACAATTTCTAATACTATTATTGCGACAATCTTGATCGCATTTTATAAAAAACAAAAGATACTATTATTAATAAATAGAAATCGATATATATCTTCGAGTTACGTAAGAAATTTTTGCGCAAACAAATTAATTTTGTTTGATTACAAATTTTACAAAGAACAAACAACAATAAAAAAGATTAATTTATATGTTTAAAAGAGAGTTAATTAATATTTTAAAGAAAGCAAACTATATTGTTTAAAAGAGAGCTAATTAAAACTTTAAAAAAAGCAAACTAAATTGTTTTAAAGAAAGCAAATACAATATTAAAAAACATTATTAAAACAATAATATAACGACAATTTTTGCACTAAATTAATAAAAAATTAGTATATTAAATCTCTTTATTATTACTTAACAAATATTACTTTATTTATCTTTTTATTTTTTTATTAATTTTACTTTATTTATTTCTATATATTATAGAAAACAATATACGCAAAACAATTAATATACTTAGTCGAATTACAAACAAATAATAATTTTGTCAAATAAAAAATTATTTTATAGTAGAAAATCTTTAAAATATAATTTAATTTTTAGATTCTATTGTATTTTTTATTTTTACAAGCAAAACTAATTTAATATTATCGATAATTTTTTAATCTAAAGACGTAAAAATAAATATTAAGATTACTCTTTATATTTAACTTTGTTTGAACAAAAACAACAAAAAAAACATAATTGTTATAACTATTATATATAAAATATAAAGATTTTTAATATATAAGTACAAAGAGAAGTTTTAAATTATTGAAAAATAATACTTAATAAACTTTATAAATTACAAGAAGTCTATTAATTAAAGTATTAATAAAGTATAAATATATTTTAAGAAACTAAAACAAAAAATTGTTAAAATTTAATTTAATATAAAGAAATTATATTGCAACAATAGATTAATTTAGATATTATTAGTTTTTTTGTTTTTAAAATATATTGCAACTTAAGATACTTTTAATACTTAAAATTTTTTTAATATCGATATAACTCTTTAAAAATTGCAAAAAAAGAAAATATTACTTAAAGTTAATAAGACTATTATGTAAATTAAATAAGAAACTAATTGTTCAAGATTTTAACGTTAGTATTAAAGTTTTTTTTTAAAATCGAATTTTAATTCTTATTAAAAATTTAACTTTTTTGATCGAAAAATTAATAGAGATATATATTGTTGCTATCTCTATTAAAGTTTTAAGCATTTTGTTAAAAAAAAAATTTTGTATTAATATTCGCAAATATATTTAAAAAAAAATAGAAAAAACAAAAATTATTAAAAATAATAAGCAAAAATTTTACAAAAAGTATTGTGTTTACAATATTAAAAACAATAACTTGTTAAAGAAATCTTTACTTAATAATAGCAACTTCGATATTAAGAAAAACATTAATAAAGAATTTGCAACGTTGTTTAAAAAAAATATTAATAAAATTCTTAACAACAAATAAATTGTTAATATTGACGCTTTCTTATATATAACTAATTAATTTCGATATTTTAGAAATCTCTTTATTGTTATTTCTAAACGCATTGTTAAGATTAAAGAGAAAAAATTGTTTTTAAATTAATATAAAACAATAACAATATATGCAAAGAACAAAAACAAAATATATTTAATAAATGTTTTTTTTATTTTAGATTTTAAAGTTAATTTTTTGTTTAACAAACATATATATTAGAAAGATCTATATAAAGATTTTAACAAATATAGTATATAAATACGAAATAAGCAAAGAAAACGTATTTTTATTATAAATTAACAAGAAGACGTATATATAGTAAGTAAAATAGCGTTAAGCTTAAACAAGTTTGCTCTTATTGTTTTTATATAACAAAAATCTTTTGTAGCGTTTCTAACAATTAATAGCGTATTTAATTAAAAGAATTAAATGCAAATTAATATTAATAAAGTAATTATTAGCAACTTTAAAGCAAAACTATATAGTTTTTAATATTGTTAATTTGTTTATTTAGACGCAATTAAGTTGCGAAAGCTATATAAAATTACTATACTCTTAAAGCTTGTTTTTATTATTAAAGATATAAGAAATCTTTGTAAAGTATATATATTAATTAAGTTTTACAATAAGAAAAATTATTATATTAATAAGTGTAAAACAATTATTTTAACTCTTATTTTAATTAATATTTGCGAATTATTGCTAATTTTAAAACTTAAATACAAGTATTTTTTTAAAATTGTTAACAATTATTCTTATAAAATATAAATATTAACAATAATTAAATAAAAACAAGTTATAGATATTCTTTGTTAATAATAAATGCAAATAGAATTTTAAAATAAAGTTAAAATATTTGTAATTTATAACGACAATAATATAGAGCTTAAGTTAACACTTAATAAGTAATATTTATTTTTTAATATTGTGCTTAACTATATTTTGTTATACAATTCTCTTTAAAATAATGTCGTTAAACAAGATATATAAATTATCGAAAACTTTATAAAAGTTATAATTAAAAAGACGAAATTTCTTATTAAGTTTTAGCTAAAAGTTGTATAGATAAACGTATATTTGCAAAATTGTATAGCAATTAGATTGCTTATTAACAATAAACTTATTATATTATAACGAGATAGAGATAGAATTCTAGTTAGTAAACAATTATAACAATAGAGACTTATCGCGATATATGCATAAATCGCACTATATAGTCTAATAGTATATTAAATAGCTAAGATTCTAAGATCTAAGTAAAAGAGATCGCATATATATTGTAGATAATCGCTAATATTAGTGACAAACATTATCAAATTTATAGTCTAATATTATTTAGTTATTTGACTACATATAACTCTCTTTCTTTTAATAATTGTCTTTTAATTATTAAATTAAAAAACTTTTGTTTTTGTTCGTACAAAAGTTGTAGTAAGAAAATAAAAAAATTGCTTTTATCTTTTTAAGATTGTTAAGTTAAATTTTTGGTTTTTTTTGTTACTTGAATCGATTACGTGAAGAACGTAATAAATTAATTCGCATAAATTTCTCTTAAAATCGAAAAAATTATTTGATCGAAACTAAGTATTTAATAAAATTAATTGTTGTAGATTTTGCTTATCTCTTAAAGACAATAACAATAGTAATAAGCTTTTTTGACGTAAATCTAGAAAATTAGTCTAAAAGAAAAGTAATAATAATAAAGTAAATTGTTGTTATTGTGTCTACGTTAAATTCTTTGAAACAAAAAATAAAATATGTAATTTTAAAAGTTATTTTTAGTCTTAAGATATTCGATCTAGATTGTTAACTTAATTTTGATTTATAACATTTCTTTTTAATTTCGAATTAAAATAACAAAATTTTCTCTTTTTTGTCAAAACAAATAGTTGAAGACTTGAATTTTATTTTCTCTTTATAATTAATTAAATAAAAACTTAAATTGTTTTAGATATTAAGTTAATAAATATTAAATGTTTTAAAGTTCTTAGACGTTATAAATTGCATTTACAAATATAATTCAAATACTTTACTTTTTATCTTTTAAATCTTTCTTTATATTAATTTCACGTAATATATCGCACGTTCTTAAGTTTGCTTTATTAAATAATTAAATTTCTTTATATTTTTAAACAATATTCTTAATTTCTTTATTATTTTTGTCAAGTTCTAAAACGCACGTTTTATAATAATATTTCTAATATTAAATATAAAAGAGAAGTCGATAGCAATTTTAAAACAATAAAATATATTAATTAAAGATAGATTTAACAAAGTTAAGTTTTAATAAACTATAGCAATGTTGTTTCTTATATTTATTTAAAAATTCTTTAAAGTTTCTTTATCTTTTAATAGAGTTATGTAGATAAAAAATATTTTAATTTTTGTATTAATTTCGATTTTTAATTTGCAATAAAAGATTTAAGATTGCGCAATTTGTATATCTTTAAATTAACAAAATATATTTGCTTAACGTAATTTTTATTCTAGTAAATTTTTCTTTGTTAATTTAGTTTCTAGTATTTCTTTGTTTTGTTATTCTTTTTTTATTGCTTTTTGCAATTATATGTCGATTTAATTATAAAAATTATTTAACAAATATTTTTTGCAAGATAAATTATTTTGTGCAACGAAAAAAACAATTGATTGCAATTGTTAAGACTCTCAATAAATATTTTAATTTACGTCGAAATTAAAGTAACGTTTTGACGTTTAATTTTTATACTTTTTAAAGATTAACAAATACAATATTGTTAACAATTTATGCTTGTAATCGTCTTATAGAAGTATGTACGTTATATAAGAATCTAAATTTATTTGCACTATTATTTGCAATATAGAGAACAAACAATTAAGAAGTTACTCTTCTTGTCAATTATTATTTTTTCGCTAATAATATAATATTATTTGCAATTCGTTTTAGAGTTGCGACTATATTTGATATTTTAAGTTAACAATTAAATAAGCAAATCAATTTTAATAAACAATTATTTTATGCTAATTTGATTTCGCTAAATTAATATTGTCTATTACTCGAAGTTAAACATCAACTTATTAAAAATTATTAAATAGAAAGATTAGCTCTTTTGTTTTGTAAACGTATTGTCTCAAAAAAAATTTAAAAACAAACAAACAAATATTAGATTTAAAATTTAACTTATTCTATTTTATAAACGCTAAAAAATTGTTTTGTTTTTTATAATATTAAATTATTTGTCTTTTGATTTAATTATTAAGAACTCGATTTATTCTTAATAAAAATTCTAGCTTTCTTTAATAAACTATGTAGACAATTAATTTTAATATAATTGTAATTAGATTTTTTTTTTGCTTCTTTGTCGATATAGCTAATTTAATTAGTTGAAAAACTTTAATTAATATTGCTAAACAATAGTTAATTTAACATTGCAAGTTTATATTTATTTTTACATATAAATAGTTTTTTGTATTGTTTTTTTTGTTTGTTAAAATAAAAATAGTTATTGTTTTTAAAAAAAAAAATGCAATTTTAATAATTAAAGTACGTAATTTTGTTGTATTGACAACTTTAAATAATGTAAGATTTAACAAAGATAATCTTAATGTCAAATCTTGCGATTGTAATAACAAAAAAGAAGTTTTTTTAAAAGAATTTAGATTCTAGTTTTTTCTCTTGTTTTGTCTTTTATAAGTCTTGTTATTTTTAGATTTTAACTTTGATTTTAATTAAGAAATTAACAATTTAAATTCTTTTTATTTGTTGCTTTAAGTTTGCGTTTTCTTTATATTTTTTACAAAAGAAGACAAAATTGTTTAAACTTTTGTTTAACAAATCTTTTTTAACTTTGCGTTTAAAATTCTTATTAAATTATATTTTTAAAAATAATTTTTTATTTTAATTTTCAAAAGCTTTTGTTCAATAAACGCTATCGTATTTTTAAATTTTTTAATATTTATTTTGTTATAGTTGTTAACTATATAGTTAACAATATATTTCAATTTTGTAGTGTAATATTTAAGTCGATCGCACACAACTTAATTTAATTTCTTCAAAATTCTTTGTAAATCTTGACGTTTCTTTGCTATTTACAATATAATTTTAATAATTAATTAATTTATATTTTTAAACAATATATTTGTAGTTTTTGATAATTATAGTTTGCGAAGTTAAACTTAACTATTTTGAATTTGTAGCTTCTTATTTTAATTAATCTTTTGTGCTACGTTTTTTAATTTTTGTTATAATAAATTACTTATTAGTACTTGAACGTTCTTATTAATTGTTTGTTACAAATCTTGCGTTTAATTTTCGATTATTTTTAAAATATTCAGAATTGTGTTTCGAAGATTTTTCAAACGTTCTTTTCTTTTATTGTTAATAGTTTTATTATATTAAAACAAAATATTAGTTACTTAAATATAGACGCAATTCTTAATAATTAAATTGTCTTTTATAAGTTAAATAATTGTTTTTTGCAATTCGATTTAAGTTTAAGTTTAAAAAGTTTGACGCTATAACGTTTGTAATTGTTACAATAGTATTTACTAATCTTATGCTTAAAATAATTTAATCGAAAAAGTTAATTTTTAATTACAAAGAAAATATATTAACGTTATTAAATTTTGATTTGTGTTTTGTTTAACAAATGCAAGTTGTTGCTCTTTACAAAATCTTTTTGTTAATATAAATAATAACTTTTATTTTTAATTTTAATTTTTTAGTAAAAGTTAAGAAGTTTCTTTCGCAAAAGATTGTTTGTATCTAGTATTTCGTAATTGTTGCTCTAAATTTATTATAATACAAGCTTAATAAAGAAAAGTTTATACAAAAATAATAAATTAAAAAAAAAATTGTAAACAAAGAATTAAATTATTGAATTACTATATTTTAATAAATAAAGCAATAACTTGTTTTAAATATCTAACAAATATAAAGCTTTAAATATAAAGAATCTTTACTTATAGACTTGATTGTTGTTTGCAACATTTATATTATTAATTACGCAAAAAAGCTATACTAGCATTTATTTATATATTAATTTGTAGACGAATATGAAGCTAATATAACTAGCGTATAATTTCGCTATTTTTATTGTTAAGAAATGTTGCGTAAAAGATAATTAAAACTCGTTCTTTATAATTTAAGAAAATTGTTAAAATTCTAGAACTTTAAATCAAAGCTTGCTATTAATGCTTTTAAATCGCTTTTTAATTGTTAATTTTAATTAATTAAAGTAGACGAATAAACACTAATGTTGTTCGCTTGCTTCTAATTGATCGAAATTGTTAATATTTTAACTTTTTAATTTTTTTGTCTTTCTACTTGTTTTTTTCGAGTGTTTAAAATTATAATGCTTTGTAAATTACTATTACGCTAGTACTTCTTGCGAAGATATTAGAGTAAGTTGTGTTATTGAAGAGATTTGTAGACGTCTTCAAGCAATATAAGCAATTACTTGATAACAAAAATTGCAACTATAGACAATTTTTATGTTCAATAAACTTTGAGAGAGATTCAATAAATCAAAGTAACAATAAGTAAAAATCTATAATAAATTAAACACGATTTATAAGAGAATTGCGTTCGAAAACTATATATTTTTTTCTTTATTAAGAGTTTAAGATGTTTAAAATGTTTAAAATCTTAATTATTTTAATTATTTTAATTAAAATTTAAGATGTTTAAGAGCTAAGTTATTTTGATTATTTTAATTTTGTTGACAAATTTTCTCTTTTTAATTACTTTGTAAAGAGCAATGCGCAACAACTAGTACATATTAGTATACGACTTATAACATTATTTTCTCTCTTTAAGAATGTTTGTTTCGAAATTATTTATTCTTTCTTTATTATATTAACGAAATTAATTATTAAATAACGTCGCAATTCGATTGCTAATTGTTGCTATAAATACGTTTTTATCTTAATGCGTTCTTGTTGAACTTATATATTGTTTAACGTATTTTACTAAATAAATCGAAAATATCTTTAGTGTAAAAAATGTTATCGAAAGAATCAAAAATGTAATTTAGCTTTTAACTATTAAGAAATAAATAAAATTATAAAGAAGACTAAAAAGCTAAATAATAAAATAACGAAATTGCGTCTAAGAATTGCGCGTAAGACAAAACAAAAAAAACATTAATTTTGTTGTTTAAAAGATATAAATAATGTTAAATCGAAAAATATTTTAGAAATTAAAAAAGACGAAAGAGAGATTAAAAGTACTAAAAAGATATTTGAAACTTTATTCGATACAAGTATCGATTTATCTTTATTTGCTCTTTTGTTTTCTAATGTTTTGTCTTCTTTTATAAGTAACTTTATTGTTAACAAAATTTTTGTAGTTTATTAGAGCAATTCTTTAAATTTTTGAGTAATTCTTGTGTGTTTTTAGAGATAAAATATTCTTTTTACTTAATAAGATACTTTTGATTTTTTTATTATAAAATTTTTTTAATTTTAAATTGTTTCTTTTTTTGGAATAAAAATAAAAAATGTTTTATAAAGACGTAATTAAATTTGTTAATTTCAACAATAAAATATAAAATATTAGAAATACTTTGACGTTCTTAAGTAAATCGAGTTTATAATTGATTAATCTCTTAGTTTTTTTAACAAAAAACAATTCGACTTTGACATAATTTAATTTCTTGCTTAACTTTCTTATTTTAAGATTTTTTATAAAAAGATATATTTTATCTTTCTTTTTTAGCTAAGATGTTGTTTTTCGTTTTTTATTTTAGTATTTAATTAATTTTTTTTGCATTTTTGAGATGTTGTTGTGTATCTTTTTTAATGTCGCTATTCTTTTAATAGCTAATTGCGTTAATAGATGCTTACATTCTTTCTTAAAAAGATTTAATTTTTTGTTATAATTAACGAAGAATAAAGTTATTTTAGTAATATTCGAAATCTTTGCATTAAGTGCTAATTGTATTATAAATAAAAGTAATACTTAATTGCTATAAGTATTGTTAATATAGTATCTTAGATATTGTTTAAAACTCTAGTTTGTTTGTTTTATTTAATTGTTTGTAATTAGATAATAGACAATAGATATTCGAAGTTTTGTATCTAATATTAGAAGAAGCGTCTTTTAATAGTTAGACATAAAGAGTTTGTCTTTGTTACTAGTTAATTTCTTAAATATATCGTAATATTATATAAGTTGATTTAATATAATGTATTTTAGTTGTTTTGCAATAAACTTCTCTTTGCATGCGATAATATATAAATACTTAATAAACTTATTAATTATTACTAGAATCGAATTATATTTGTTTTCAATTGCTAAATTTATTAATTTAGACAACTTAATAATAAAATTTATCGTAACTTTATCTTATAATAATTTAAATAATTTTTAATATTAAATTTTGTTATAGTTCGCATACGTATTATATTTGTTCTACTAATAGCTAAGACATTGTTTAATATATATTTTGACAACTTGTCTTATTTGTAAAAAATAACAATACTAATATAAAAATTGAAAAGTTTTTGTTACTTTTAAATATTTTTGCAATAATTTATTATAATGTTCTTTTATATATTTGTTAATTTTGTTAATAAATATTTGAAGTTTTTCTTTCTTTATTAAAAACTCTTTTGTATTATTTCGAAGTATTTGTAGTATAGCGTTTAGCTTATACTTGTTTGCTAATAATAATTTGTTTTTGTTAATCTTAAATATATTGTAATTAAACGATTTTTTTGTTTTTATATAATTATTTTTTTTGCTAAGTGTGTTTGCTTTGTTGTTATCTTTATCTAAAATATATTATATTTTAAACTTATATTGTTTAAGTCTTTTTAATTATTATATTTGTTTTTTGTTTAATTGTTTTATAATAATAAAGTGCATAAAATTTTTGTAATCTATAAGAATTGTAAATTTTAACAATTTTTTTATATATATTTTTTATAATTTTAAGAAGACTACTATAGCGAGTAATTTTTTATTATAAATATTATAGTTTTGTTTAATTAATAAAAGTTTTTTCGAAAAGTATATTATTAAGTATTATATATTTTTATATCTTTAATTGAAGTATATATTAATAACTAAATCTAATATGTTAATTTTAATTTTATTTAACAATTGCAAATTATATATTTTTAATATTAGCTTCTTTAAGCATTTTAATTTAAGATTTTAAAAATTTTTTTTTGCAAGTTCTTATAATTATAACGTATTTTTTTTTGTAAAGTTTGTCAATAATATCGCGTTTACTAAGTAGTTTTTAATAAATTTTTTATTATAGTTTATAAAACTTGAGAAGAATTGTATTTTTTTAATATTTGTTAATAATTTTTATTTTTTAATTGTTTATAGTTTTTTGAAATTTATACGTATTTTATGTTGTTTAACAACAAATTCGAAAAAGTTAACTTTCTTTTAATAAAATTTGCATTTCTTTAACTTAAAATATAAGTTTTTTATATTTAAATATTTTAATATTTTGAAAACACAATTAATATGTTTTTTTAAAATTTTTAAGTAAATTATAATGTTGTTCAAATATATTATAACAAATCGATTCAAATATTGTTATAATATATTACTAATTATTTTTTAATATATTGTCGAGATATTTGTAAATTTAAACAACATTATTATATATTTGTATAATTTATATTGTGTGCAAAAGATTATTTTTTACTTTTTTTTTGTTTTTATTCTAATTTAGTTGTACGCTTCTTATAAATTTAATTTAATAAAGTATTTTGCTTCGAATAGTTAATTCTAAAGTTCGCTAATATTGAATAATAAATATTAATTTCTAATTGTAATATTATTTAGCTTTTAATAATTAATATATAGACAAAGAGTTTTATTCTTCTTTAATATAAAGAGAATTAAATATTTTGTCTATAATTAAAAAATTTAAAATTTTTTTTTTTTGTTTTTTGCTAGATATTTGCGAAGTATTTCAAACTTTTTTTTAAATAAAACATATATAAGTTTAAACGTAAATTGCTTGTTTAATTTAAGTTTAATTTTGTAATTTTACAATTAATGTTTAAAGAAAATCTTTGTTGTTTTTTTTTCTTAAAATAGATACTTTCAATTGTTATATATTCGTAATACGTGCTTTAGCGATTTCTTTATTATATTAAATAATTTAAGATTTCTAGAAAATTTGTAATTTTTTTTATTTACTTTGATTTTATAATTTAATTAATTTTTGCTAGTATTTATTAAATTGAACTTTGTTAAATTGTTTTTTTGCAAAAATGTAAATTTGTTGTTTGCGATCAATTTTCGATTTGTTTTTTTATTTATTATTGAACGCTATTGATGCGTAGATTAAATATAAATTACGTAATTATATTGCGCAAATCTAAGTATTTATATATTTTAATCAATTTCTAGATTGTGTTGTTTTAATTAAGATATTCTTAAAACAATATTATAAGTAATTATTTTTATTATATTAAAAGTTAGTTTCTCGTAATGTTGCTAAATAGCTATTGATAATCATTTTGTTTCTTTGTTTACTTTTTATTTTTGTTAAATAATAAATTTTTATTTACAATTATTAAATTGTATGCGTTAAACTTCTTTTAAATAAAATACTTTTCTCTCTTAATAAAAGCTTTAATTATAAAATTATTTGTTGTATTAAAATTAATTATTGTTATAAATTAACAATTATTAATCTTAATTAATATAATAAAATATTGTACGTATACTATTAAGTTTAATTGCTATTGTTGGACTAACATATTATATTTCTTTAATATGCTCTTTATTAAAGAATTTAAACTTTTTTTTATTTTTGTGTTATAACTTTTGCTTCAAATACTTGTTTGCGCTAAGCTTTTTTTTTATACTAAATTAATAATTTTAATTTTCTAAAAAATTAATTAGTTTTTTCTTTGTTTTTTAGATAAGTTTAACATAAGTTGTTATAATATTTTGTTTAACTAAGTGTTGCATGTTTCTTTGCTTTCTTTATTTTTTTTTAAGATAAATTTATATTGCTTAATTGTTGTTCAATTTTATTAAAAATTTCTCTTTTTATAGTAACGTCGCTTTTTAGCGCTTCTTTGCATTTATTTACGATTTGATTTATTTATTGTTTTTTTAATAAACTAATTAAAGTCTTAAGATGTTTTGTAATATTATTTAAATATTTATAAAAATTCTTTTAGTTGTATTTGTTGTTTAAGTTTATTGCTAAATAAAAATATAACGTTTTTGATTGTTTCGCTCTTATAGTTTTATTAAGTATTTAATTAACCTTTTGCGTAAATGCGAATGTTTTATTTAATAATATTTTATCTAGAACTTTCTATAATTAATCTAGATTTTTTATCAAATAATAGTTGTTGTTCGATCTAGTTTTAAGAATGTTTGTCTTTGTATTAATTTGTTTCTTAATGTTGTTTTAGCTATTAAATATCTCTCTTAATATAGTATTAATTTATTGTCAATTTATTAAGTTTTGTAATTAATAATCTTTTGCGAAGTAATTTAATTTGCCACATAAATAGTACGTTTTCTAGAATTTGTTATTTTGCTTTTCTCTAAAAAATTTTCTTTTATGTTGTTAAATAAAATTTAGTTTTATAGATATAAATTTACAATAATTTAAATTATTGTACTTCTAATTAAAACAAAATTCTTTTTACTAATATTTAATTGTTAATTCAAAGAAAATTCTTGCTCTTTTTCGAGATTAATTGTATCTTTTTTTTATAGCTTTTTTATATAATTTGTTGTCGAAATTAATAATTATTTCAACAAGATTAAATATATTGTTAAGAATTTTTTTATTACGCATAATTTTGTTTTTTAGATTGTTCTTAAAATCTTGTCGAAAGATTGTTATAAATGCGATATTATTTTATTTGATTAAATTAATATATTTTTGAAATCTAACAACGTAATTTGCTACAAAAATTCGTTAAGTTAAATGCTAAATTACTTTGTTCGCAATTTGTTTTTCGTTAAATATTTTAAAGATTTTTCGAAACTTTTTTTTAAAATTATTGAAGTCTATAAATATCGCACAAGAATTTTCGCTATTATTTTTCAAGTATTTTTGTAAATTTGATTTAAGTTAATATTAGATTCTTTCTCTAAAAAATGTTGATGCAAAAACTGTCTTCTAGTTCGCTAAAATAAGATAGAAGATAAAATAAATATTTATTTGCATAAACTAGTTCTTCAAGTTAATACGATTTTTATAATAGATATTAAGTTTATTAATTCTAATTTTGTCGTCTCTTATAATCGATAATCGACGTAATACTAATAAGCTAATGTTCGAAATAAAGACGTATTAATTTAATATAGACATTTTTAAAGTGTTTAAATTGTTACACTAGTATTTCTTGCGAAAGTATTAAAGTAAGTTGTGCTATTGAAGAAATTTGTAAACGTCTTTAAATAATGTAAGCAATTACTTAGTAACAAAAATTGCAACTATAGACAATTCTTATATTTAATAAATCTTAAGAGAAATTCGATAAACTAGAGTAATAATAAGTAAAAATCTATAATAAATTAAATACAATTTATAAGAAAGTTGCGTTCGAAAGCTATATATTTTTTTCTTTATTAAGAGTTTAAGATGTTTAAGATACTTAAGATCTTAATTATTTTAATTACTTTAATTAGAATTTAAGATATTTAAGAATCAAGCTATCTTAATTACTTTAATTCTATTAATAAATCTTCTCTTCTTAATTATCTTGTAAAAAGCGATGCGCGACAACTAGTATATATTAGCACGCGATTCGTAACAATTACTTTGCGTAATTAAATTACTTTTTAATGTTTATAAATTAATAAACTCTATATTAAAACTCTTGCAAATAAAACAAATATAAAGATCGCAACTTTTCTTTTTTTTAAAAAAAAAATCTTATACTTTTATATAATTTAAATAATTGTAATAAGATAACAATAATATAATAATCGCAAACAATCTTTTATTGTTTTAATCAAACTAATTTTTTGCTTTTCGCATAAAATTATCTTTTATTTTCTTATTTTTGTCTTTCGACTTTGCGAAAATCTAAAAATTTTAATTTCTTTTTACGTATCTTTTTAGTTAATTTTCTAAATAAGTACTTTTAAGCTTTGTGTTATTAATTTCTTTTAAAACATAAAAGTCTTTAATTTTATTTTCTTCTTTTATTTTGAAAAAATTTAATTATTAAAAGAATAATTTTATGTTGTATTTTTTATTAAGTTTAATATTATATAATAAAATCAAATCTTTAATTTAAAATAAACGCGTTAGCAATTAATAATTATTATCGAAAAGATTTTTATTTGTTTCTTTAAAACAACGAAAACGCAAAGTTGCTTTTTAAACATTCTTATTTTTTCTTTTTAATTGTTTTGTTTGCAATGTTAATAAATTTATTATTAAACAAACTTTTTCTTAATTTATAATATACTAGATTAAATACTTTATTTTAATTAATAGCACAACTTTGTATTTGAATTTAAGATAAAACAATATCTTTTTAATAAATTTTCGAATTGTTATTCTATTAATTTACAATATTGCGTACAAATGTTATAACTAATTTGTAAAGACTTTTTTAATTAATTTGAATAAAGTATTAACAATAAATCTATGTTTTTTTTTATTGTTTTATTTGCTTGTAAGTAATAAGTTAACGTTGTTACTTTTTTAATATTATATCTCTTTAAAAGTTCAATTGTTATATTGACTTTATTTTTGAGTTTATTGTTTATAATTATCTTCTTAATATATCTATATTAACAAAAATGTTCTTTTATAAAAAACTTACTATAACAAGTGCTTTAAGATTTAGAATTGCTTTAACTTTTATTTATTTTGTTAAATTATTTCGAACAACTATTAGATTTATTTTGACAAACGTTTTTGCAATTAATATATAAATGTAGTTTACAACAATCTTTTTTTACAAATTAAAAATATAAATCGAATATATAATTTTCTTTTGTTTATTAGAAGTTTTTCGCTAATATTTATCGCAACTTGCGACATATTTTTTGCAAAAATCAAATAGATTTTGTTACTAATACTAATTTGCAACGCGTCAATAAATACTCTCTTTCTCTTTATAATTATTTTTGTTATGCAAGCTTTTTACAATTCGATTTTTGTCTTTTGTTCGATTTACTATTTTAAATAGAGATATATTTTTATTTATTTTTTAAAACAAACGCTCTTCTTTTATTAAAAAATAAAGAGCATAATTCTTAAATTTGCGAAAATTCTTTTAACTTATATTTAATCTTTGTAGCGAAATTAAATATTGTGCGATTTGTTTAAATTTATCGAAATATTTATTTTTAAAAATATTTTTGTTCTTTTTTAATATTGTTATTTATGCAAGACAAATGTAAATATAATTTAATTAATTATTAATAAAATTATTAATATCTTTCTTATTAATTTTGTCGATATTGTTGAACAACTCTTTTAATTTTTTTGAAAGTTTATTAATTGTTGTATGTTTTTAATCAAATATATATTATATATTAAAGTCAAAAAGACGAATTTACATAAACAATTCCGGAAAAGATACTTTACATAAGCTATTCCTGCTATTTGTTCTCTATAGAGACAACATTAACATTTCTGCTCGTTTCTACTTGCGCTAATCTAATTAGGAAATTTAAATTATTTATATAAATTAGTATTGTTTTATACTTAGTTCGAAATTTTTTAGCTTAATTAGACTAGTACTAGGGACGTAATAAATTATCAAAATTAGGATTTTTCGATTCTATAAATAAATTCGCGTCTATAAGCGCCAATCTATTAATAAAATCAAGAAATTCTATTTTCGATAATTTATTACGTCCCTAGTACTAGTCTAATTAGGCTAAAAATTTCGAACTAAGTATAAAATAATATCAATTTATATAAATAATTTAAATTTCCTAATTAGGTTAGCGCAAGCAGAAACGAGTAGAAATGCCAATGTCGTCTCTATAGAGAACAAATAGCAGAAATAGCTTATATAAAGCATCTTTTCCGAAATTGCCAATATAAGTTAATTAACGAATTATTAAAGTGTTAAGTAGATTCGTCGCAAAGCAATTAAGTTAAATTATTAAAATATTTGTATTAATTTTAATTATAAATTAAATTTTATACAATTAGAATTGCACTTTCTTTAAGATTTTTATAAGTTTTTAATATTTTCGTTTTTTAACGTTGTATTAAAATTCTTGTTCGCTTCAAAGTTTACTCTTATATTGTAAAGAATATTTTCTCTTTGTTATTATATTAATTTGTATTAATATAATTTCTTAATCTTTTAAACTAAAATCTACAATTAAAATAATTTTGTTAGTTAAAATAAAGTAGTCTAAGATACGTATTGTCGACATATTTATTAAAGCAATCTTTAATCTATTTATAGCGTCTTGTTGCTTAAAGTTCTAAATAAAGATATATTTTGTTTTAAATAAACAATAAATTAGCTTTGCGATAATTATAAACTTAAACACTTAAATTTAATAATAGACGTATACTTTTATAAAGACTTTAACTTTAAAAACGTTTTTACATAATAATTATTCAACAATTTTGATAATTTTGATATTATTAAGAAATTGTTTATTGAAATTATATACGAAATCGACAATTTTAATTCTTCACTTGCAAAATTAAGATTTTTCGCCAAATATAATGCACTTAAACAATTTTATATTTATTAATATTATATTTTATTATTAAATATGTTTTAAAACAAATAATTTAATTTCTAGAATTATCTTCTTGTTGTTATAATTTAACTTAAATTTTTTTACATTTATATTGTTTACAAATAAATAGCATTTATTAAAAAGATTCTTAAGAATGCGTATTATAATTTTTACAAATTAAGCAATTAAATTAGTAGCACTTTGCGATAAACAAATTATTTTAAGTAGTTTAAAAAAAGTTATAAAGACAATAAGATTGCAACTCTTTAACGCAAAATCTATTTAATTATATTTTGAAAAGAAATTAATTAGTAACGCAATTATTATTTTGACAAACTCTTTCGCAAACTCTTTAACATTAGAAAATATATTAGCATTTTAAATAATTATCTTGTTTATCTTTATAGTTGCATTAATTATACAATACTTGTTTTTCTTCTTTTTTATTTATTAGAAATTAAGAATTTTAATACAGACTATAATAATATTTTAGCAAACTTGTTTAAAGACGTTTTTCTAATATCTTAATTACAATAAAATTTAAAATTTAAGAAATTAAAAATTCTAAAGCTTGTTATGTCTTATACTTTATAATGCGAATTTTTTGATTAAATGTAATTTTTGATCTAATTTTGTTTATCTTAATAAAGTTTTATATTAAAACAATTTTACAATTAAAGAGTATAATAATTAAGAGTTTTTATTTTTGCAAAAAGAGTTTAAATTTTATAATTAATTTCTAAATATATTTTTTAGTAAAACTAAAATTATATTTAATATTTAAGAACTTAAGTATTAGAAAGAGATTGTATCTTTTGTTAAATTTTTTTTAAAAATCTTTTGTAATTAATAGCTTTAACATTTTTTTTTCAATTTAAAGATTTGCTTAAAATAGGATTAAAATTGTTTATATTTATTAAATTTGTTTTTTAAGTTTTTCGCTTATATAATATATTTATTTAAATAAATAAGCGCAACGCAATAAAAGATTAACAAAGAATATTAAATTTTCTAAACAATTAAATAGTAAAAGTCTTCTAATAATATATAATTAAAAAGTTCGAATTATTAATAATTTTAAAGATATTTAAAACATAGTATTAATTTAAATATTTGTTCGATTCTAATTAATTATATTAACAAACAAATAGACGCTAATACTATTTGTTTGCTTTAATTAATTAGAATTTTGTTGATTTTTTTCTTTAATTTTATTTTGCAACGTTGTTACTCTAATAGTTTTAATCTTTATTTTCGAAAATTTCTTACAATTAAATTTGCGAAATCGAGCAATTATATTAATTAAACAATTATTTAAAGATTTAAAGATTTCTTTAAGAATACAACGTTTTTATTTTTGTTACTAAAATAATTAACAAGTATTCTTAAAATATTAATACGCTTTGCTTTGTTTTTAAAAAAAATTGTTAATTTTAAAAAATTGTTGTTTATATTTACAAAATTTATTTAAATGCTTTGCTAAAAAGATTAATCTAATAGAATTTTGTAATTAAGTCGAAAAACAACAAAAATAAAGATATAAATTATTACTTTTTTAATGAATATCTTTATATCTTTTATTATTTCTTCGAAACAAATATGTACTCTTGTAATTTTTATCAATAAAATAGAAACATTTTGTCAAATAATTAAATTAATTTTGTTCGTAAAACTCTTGCTAATACAATTAATTTTCGTACTATTATTAAATATTGTTTTAATTTTTATATTTTTTAATTGTATTTATACAATTAAACAAACAACAAAATATAAAGTTTTAAAAAAATTTATTTTTGCAATAATATTTTTAAAATAAACAATTTTAATAGATTTAACGTTAATTGATTTTATAATAACAATTGTTTTTTTCTTTTTTTTTATAAGCTTTTAAGATTTTTTTTTTGTTATTATAGTATCAAACTTTTTATTAAAAAGAGAACAAAAAAAAAAGCAACTTAAATTAGAACAAAAATCTAAAAAAATTATTATTTTTATTTTTATTTTTAAGATAAAAATATTTTAAGTTAGAGTCTTAAAATTAATTTAATTTTTTACAATTTATAATATTTTTTTTAAATATTTTGTTTGCTATATATAGTTTGCAAAAAAAAAAAAAAATCTTTTTAAATTTGCTCTTTTAATATTTAGTAACTCTTAAATTAAAATTAATTATTGCAAAAACATTTTTTATTATAATATTTTTTACTTTTGTTTTTATTTTTTTTTATTTTACGTATATTTTTTTGTCTAAAACTTTTGTTATCTTTAAATAATTTCTAAACTTAACATTTTTAATCTTTAAAAATCTCTCTTTTTTTCTAATTTTTTTTTTAATTATTTTGATCAATTGCTCTATTAAAGACTTTTAGAGTATTTGTTGTTTAGAAGAATTTTGTTTTAATTAAACTTTTTAAATCTTTACTATTGTTTAATTCGATTTACTATTTTTTTTCGTCTTTTGACAAAAAACTAGTATTTAATCTTATTATTATTATTGTAATTACAAAATTTCAAATACGATTTTGCGTTCTTTATTAAAGACAAATTTTTATAATCTTTTTTATAATTTTCGCATTATTAAGAGACAATTTTATTTTTTTATCTTTAGAATTCTTAAATTTATAACAAATTTTATTGCTTTTATTTATATAAATCTTTTTATTTATTATTAAAATTGTTAACTTTAAACAAACTTATTATCTATATAAATTGTAATAAAACAAGCACTTATTTAATTTTAGTTAAGATTAATTGTACTTAAAAACCAATATAGATTCTTAATAAATATAAATTGTTTTTTAAGATAAACTTTAAATTGTTATTTAAGTTTAAAAAGATATAATATACAAAATTCCTTATAATTGCGTTGTTATTACTTGTTAAATTATTTAATAAATTTTATTTTTTATTATTTTGCAAACATTGTTAATCTTAAAATCTTCAAAAATTCGTATTAAAGTATTTAGTGTTTTGTTAATTTTTGTATTTTTAATTGCAATTATTAATAATACTAAAGAAGCAAAGACTATCTTTAACGTAATTTTCTTCTTTACTAGATCTTGCTTCTTGCTTATTATATTTATTAATTTATTTATATTAATACTTGCAACTTACTAAGCAATTTAATTGCTATTAATGCTTATTTTTTGATAGAATGTAAAAGAGTTTAGATCTATCGAAGCTATAAATAACAACTATATACACTACTAAGTGCGTCAAATGCGTTTGCTTATCTAGATGTATTAAGATTTAATTGCGATTATCTAATTATAATCTATTGTCTAGTAGGTGCGATTAGGGGTGAAACCATCTAGTTTATTATCTAGTGCAATATTGTAACAATCTGTCGCCAACCAAAAAATGCGTAGCGCTCTCGCTAAGTTTATAAGTCGTAAGCATCAAATAGCTATAAGTCGTAGTTATAAATTATAAAGAAGTTTATAAGCTATAAGCACTAAATAGCTATAAGTCGTACTTATAAGTAATAAGAGTAAAAAGAAAGAGAGTTATTATTAAAGACAATTGCTCAAACGATTGCTTTAACGAAAAGTAGACTCTAAAGAGTTATAAAGAATCTTGTTGTATAAAACAAACGCAAATATAATAGATGCTTTCTTAAACGTCTTGAGTAATACGTAAATAAACACTTGTAATCGACGAAGCATTATTCTTTATTGCGATAGCGTCGATATAGATGTCTCGATAACAAGCGATTGCTTTAACAATAATAAGACAAGTACCGCTTGCTTTAATAAGAGAACAACAAATAAAATATGCTTCGCGATTGTCTACTTTAATAAGAGAACAAAAGATAAGATTTGTTTCGGAATTCTAAGTGATAGCTCCATTATAAAGATGTTAGAGAGATAATTGACTTCGTAGTTCTTAATTAGGTTAATTAACTTATTTAGAGCAATAACAAATTTTTACTTATTATACTTAGAGTTATAACTCTTTCATCGTAAAAAATATTAAACGATCTATATAGAATCGTATTTTCTAGTACGTCTATTAACTAGCTTCTTTATTTTATAGAATTTTATTTATAATGTGTTAGAAACGTCTTCGACTTTAATCTTTATAAAGTAGTCGAGACGCAATCGATTATAAGAGTTGTTATTACTTAATAATAATTTCAATTAAATAACAAATATAACAAGATAAATGCGCTATCTAGGTAATAAATTAAACTTATATGTTAGTCGATCAATGCGCCATTTAATAAGAAAGAAATCGATTCGCTAGTTACTAAGTTTTCTATTATGTTTACTAGAGAGTATGTAATTACAATAAAGTCGCAAGAACGTCTTGTCTTCTAGCTTAAATAGTAGAGAGATATGCGTTAAGTTATATTTAATTTTTAACAATAGATTAGTATAGAAGATAGCGTTTACAACTTCTTGTTAATAGCGAAATTGTATAACTTCAAAGTTGTTAAGTTGCGTCTTTACTTTCTTGTCTCTATTCTTGTTTTTATTTATTTTAATAATTACATAAATAGCCTCTCTAACCTTAAACTTATAGCATATTTCGTTAGATAATCTTTCTATTAAAGCATTAGATAAGTTATTGAAGCACATCTATATAAATAATAAAACTTCAATCTAATTTATGTCAAAATTGTTTAAGATAAAATAGCGAAAAGCAATCTTAAACGTCTAGTGCGTTTTAAAAAATTGTCAATTTGTAAATAATATGCTAAGCTAAAAAGTATTCGTATATTAAATTTTTAAAGCATAATAATTTAGAAGTCTAAAAGAAATTTAAGATTACAATTTAATATAATTGAAGTCAATATATTTCAATTCGTAGATTGTAGTCTATCTAGAATCTTGTTAACTTATTTAGCGACATTAAATGTAAATCTCTCTAGTATTGACAAAACTCTTCTTAAGAACTTCTTAATAATATTTAGTACGCAATTGTACTTTTGAAAGTTAATTTAAAACAAAGTTAGAACGAAGTTTATAACAATTGTATAAGAAAGAATAAAGAAAATAGATATAAGTATTAACTTTTCGTAGTTGCGATAACGTCGCATCTAATTTAGTTAATACTAAGAACAATATTAAATGTAAATAATAAGCTTTCTTAATAACTTATAAATATAGATTACTTTACTTAGTCTAATATAGACTTTATAATAACTCGCGTAAAAGCAATCGTTGTGCGTCGCTTTTATTATTATGCTTTTAATGTTACAAAATATGTACAATTGCATTCTTTCGTTCTTAAGATAATAAATAAGCTTATCTATTAAATAGAAGTCGATATTAGTACGAATCGACAATATTGATTTATCGACGACGATAAACGTTGCAATAGCAAAAGATATTAAGTCTATAATATTAGATAATGCTTTTATAGTAAACAATAATGCTTTAATAATATTAAGTAATACTTTTATAATAAATAATAACGCATTAATATCGCAAAATATTTTTATAATAGTAGTTAATACTTTTGCAATAAATAATAATGCTTTAATAGCGATCGCAAGAGCAAACTTGCGAAGAACAAGAATAAGTTTGCTTTACACAAGATTCTCTTAATATTTTTTTTAGATATTAAGACGAAAGACGTTATTTATAATTACAACAATCTAGTTGTATGCATATATTTTGTTATTAATATTAAAAACGTTAACATAATCTATTTTGATAGATCTAGTAAGTAATTGACTTAATACATTTAATACTAGATTAGACTTCTCGAATTTGTAACGCACGTTTAAGCGAAACTAAGATAAATAAATTAATGCTTATATAAGCTTTATGTTTAATTTATCAATATTGCTAGAGATAAGTTTTGTTTGATTTACGATTAACGAACTTGCTTTATAATTCGTATATATTATTGTAAAGTAATTTGAACTAACAATTATTAATTGTATTTTACGAATTGTTTATACTAATGCGATTATTTTAAACTTGATAGATCAATAACAAGACTTAACGTTAAACAACATCTTGCTAAGAAATATTATAGACTTTATGTTATTACGTTGCGATAACTTGACGTATTAAATCGTCTAAACGTCTTAAATCGTAGACTCTTTATTTTGCTTTACATAATATATTATTATTTTATAATTTCGCTTCTTTAATGCATTAATGTTGGCAAACAAAATTCTAATTCTATTATAGTAAGTTAGAAAGATAACTTTAATAAAGAAATCTTAAAGCTAGTTAAAGAAGTCAAATTCGACTTCGCTAGATATAATTATTATAATAAAGTGCAAATGTCGTCTTCGAACAATCTCTTTAATAGATTTGTTGCAAAGAAGATAAGTTTTGCGTTCTTAAAAAGTCTCGACTTTTTGCGCATAGTATAACACATACTAACGCAAGTAGCTAATTTTGTTAAGATAGATTTCAAGATATTTTAATATCGTCGAGAATTGTAACTCTTAAATCGTCTTAAACTTGTTTTTCGCAATAATAAAATTAAAGTTATTTATCTTTTAATTAAGCAAAGCAATAATAGAGTAATTTAGAAAGATCTTGCTTGATTTAATAACAATGTTTATCTACTTAAATAGCTTAAAGATCTTGTTTAAGTAACATAAATACTCTTTTAAGATATTAGAATAAATAACAACGTCGTCGACATAAACTCTTGCAAAATTATATAGACGTAATATAATATCTATTTGTCTTTGAACATAAGTTAAAGAGTTGCAATATCTTATAATTGTCACATTTTATTGCTTACTATCGCAATAATTAATTACAATAAGCTTGTATTAATCTTAATATTGCATCAATTATTAATAAAAGAAGCTAGTACAATTTATAACTAAAATATACGAAAATTTCATTATCGTAAATAGAACGTTAAACTATAGTAATATAGAGTAGACGTCAAATATAAAAATCTTGTTAAGATCTTTAATGTTGACAACGACACAATTCTTGTATACTTCGTTAACAATTCGTTATATTACAAAGACAAGATAGTTGTACAAGATAAACTATGTTGTTTATAATATCTTTCTCTTATTATATAGACGATTAAATTTATTATCGATTGTTTTTTTGTTATTTAAACTTAGAAAATACATTCGAGACGCGTCTAATTTTGCGTTAAGAAAAATAGATATTTGTATTTATTGTTCTTCTAATAGATCGACAATGTCGTTGAAGTTGCAAAAGATACTCTAGTATTTTTTCGCAACAATAAATAAACAATTGTACGCGAAACTATTCTTATAGACAATAATTTTATTAGACATTACTAATTTTATTAGTGCTTTAATAGACGAAGTAATACTATCGTAAAATAAATCAATAATGTTATCTAATAATAGAAGCGATAATAAAGTGTTCAAATAAGAAATTGTTATTAAGAGCGTTAATAACAATATTGTTGTAATATTGTTTTAAAATATAAGAAATTCAATATTGCTCTTAAAGATTGCGACGATTGCTAGCTTTATTACGACAATATATTTTATTGTTTACTTCAAATATTTAAATTATTCTAATAAAAAGATAATTGCTAAGTAAGCATTTTTCGAATAAGTTAAATAGTACTTATCTTTGTCGTAGTTTTACAATTCTTTAATTATAAAATTCTTTAATATTACGAAGACCTAGTTAGAGACGTTTTTTACTTAAATTGCTTTTATATTTGCATTTACTATATAAGCAAAGAAGCTATTATTAGATTCTAAGACTATATTCGATCTAAGTAGAAAGCTATAATTTTTATTATTTAATATAATTTTTTTGCGACACTTTATTAATATTGTTATAATTGTATGTGTCGAAATTGTTATTTGCTTTCGACTACGTAATTTGCGCTCAACGCGTTCTCTCTTTAAGATTACGAAAAAAGATATTGTTACTTTACAACTATCTATAATTATCTTTTTGTATATTACGTCAAAAAGTATAACTTCGAATTTAATTATATTAATGTCAATAAGCACTTTTGTTCAAAGATTATCTATTACGTAAATCTTTCGTTTAAAATATGCAATAATTGAAACTTTATTATAAGTTTCGATTATATAGAAGTTAAGTTTATAATACTTCAAGATATTATATTTGCAATTGTCTATATCGTATATTTTAAGAGATATAATTGTTTGTCGAATTAATTTATATAATTGCGAAGCGAGAAATTCGCAATCGATTAATAATATATTGTATTCGAAATTAGAGCACTTCTTTATCTCTTTATTATTAATAGAGTAACATATTAAAATACAAATATAGTATTAAGAATAAAAGTTATATTTAGATTAAATTGTAGACGAAGCAATAAATTCTATAATAATAATAATCGCAAACTTTATTAAGATTTTATTATCTAAGTAATTGTTGTAATAAACATTGACAACGTCGATTTTATAACATGTTTAAACATAATAATAAAGCTTGTTGTTAAATAAGAACTTCTTCTAACAACAACAACAAATAATAAATAATTATCTTAAGACTACAAAGTTAATTTCGACAATCTCTTTATTGTTAGTGTTTTTACAATTGATCTCTATCTTATTCTTTGCTTTATTTGAATAAGTCAAGTAAGCACTAAAGTTACAATTATTATTCTAATAATTTTCGTTATTATAGTATTCTTTGTTATTGTAATACGCATCTTGATCGTAATCTTTTATATAGTTCTTTTAATTTTTTACGTCTCAATAGACTAGTTGTGCTTGAGTTCGACGTTAATTGTTATTATTGCGTCTAAATAATTAACGCAAAATCTAATAGAAATTTGACTTGTTTAAGGGCGCGTTTTGGGCGACAAAATTAGTCGTAATTTGCTTCGATTACAATAGAGCAAATAAAGTTTGCTATAACTATTAATCGTTTAAGAATTAATTTCGTTGCTAATATAATTGCTACTTATTTTAGAATTAATAAGCACAATTTTAATAAGAAAATAACAACGTCGATTGCTACTAAGATGCGAAGTTCGCATAACTTAATACAAAGAACTAAAAGACAAACTAAAGCTCTAAACAAAAGAATTGATTGTATTTATTATCTTGCTAATTAAAGCGAGATTTAAAGTTGCTAGATAAGATATCTTTACAATTGTAGCTTTAGTTATCTCTATTAGAGTCTTTATTATAACTCTTATTCTTATTTTTTTGCTTCGATAGTTTCGAACGTACTTTTATAAGCTTCTATTATATATCTTTGCGATTATTAAGATTCTTAAGAAATATATTAAGAGTAATATTGATTTGCGACATAAATACGTTACGTTAGAATTTGACATTTAACTTATTTTAAATAATTTGCAACTAATTGTAAATAAATAGTATTATAATGTTAAATTAGTAGTTCGCCAACTACGTTTGTCGATTGAATAACTTTTCGTCTTAATCTTGCTTAATTTTTTAAGCTTAATCTTAATTAAATTTGAGCTAAACTAGACTAGATTTAAGTCAATTCTTGCTAGACATAAAGCTTGCAATCTTATATAGTTAATATTATCTTATTTTTTTCTTTTTTCTTTTGTCTTTTGTCTTGTATATTAAATCTAATATAGATTTGAGTTTTATTTAATTATTAATCTAAATATCTTTTTAATAAAGATTTCGAATCTAGTTTTTAATATTACGAAAGATCAACACTTTTTGCAACGCTTTTACGCGTTAAAATCTAATCTCTTCAAGTGTATCAATATTTATTCAACTATTAACTTAATAAAGCATTTAGAACTCTTACTAGAAATCGAACTTATTGTCGAAAAATTTGTTCGACAAATTACTCAAAATCTAATCGAAACTTTATATTAATTTCGAAAGCTTTAAAATCAAATACAATTTAATATTAATATTACTTTTATTTTGTTTGCTTTAAGCTTTTTTTTTGTAAAATTAAACTTAATATTTATAATTACAATTGTACAAATCGTCGCTTAAGCTATAAGCAATTAATTTATTTTCGTTATATAACTTCTATCGTTCTCTACAAATATTATTGCTTTTGTTATCTCTAAATTTGAGAAACTTTTCGATATATTACAATACAAAAGAGACAAAAATTAATTAAATACATAAAAGCAAAATCTTATACAACGTATAAATATAAATTATAATCGATATTTTATTAATTAAGTTAAAATTATCTATGCGAAATTACGACTTATTATAAATAAGAAAATTTACAATCTTATAAATTAATATTAAATTAATAATCTTTGTGTTATTGTTTTTTTTAACAAATAACGTCGAAATTTGCGTTACTATTGTAACAATTTCTTCGAATCAAAAGATGTATATTTGTATTTTCGCAAAATTTTAAAGCAAAACTTTATTAGCTTTATTAAATATTACAATTTTTTCTATTAAAAAAAAGAACGTTTTTAAATAAAAAACGCTTTATTAATTAATTATATAAAGCGCAATATTAGTTTTTTTATCTAAGTTGCTATTATGTTCTAACAAACTTCTAATAGCAAATAATTATTTATTTTTTAATAATAAGTTTAAGCTTTTATTAAGATTAATAAGAAACTTTAGTAATTTAAGTATTATTAATCTTGTATTATAACAATTGTCGTTGCTTTAATTATACAAAAATTTAATTTTATTTTTATTAACAATTTATTAAAATTTTGTATTATTATTTTTGTCTTTGTTGTCTTATTTGTGTCGACAATCTTTGTAGTATTTAACAAATTAATAAATTTAAACTTTGTTATTGTTATTGTTTAAAACAAATTTTTAATTGTTTTAGAAATTAAAGAAATCTATAAAAAATAAAAGTTATACTACTATTGCAAGTTGCAACATTTGAGCAAAATTGCAAAAAAAAAAATTTTAATAAAAAAAATTTCTCTTTTTGCTTTGTTAATCTAGATAATATTTTTAGTATTAACAAAAATATTTTGTTATTAACGAGAAAAGTTTAATTCTTAAACAAAGTTACATTTAAAAATTAATATATATATTTTTTTGTTTTTTAGCTTTTTTGTTTTTATTTTCTTTTTAATCTTATAAAAGATTTTCGATTAAAACAACTTTAAAACTCTTTGAATCTAATTTTATATTTAAGAATAATTATATAATAGTTTTTTTCGTTTTATGTTAAACTTAATTTCGAATTCTTATTATAATTTTAATTAATAATAAAGTTTTAATTTATATCTTTATTAATAAATCTTTTGCGTAACAACATAATTTTTCTTTTTATTAATTAATTTATTTTTGCAAGCTTTAAGATTTTAATAATTAAACAATTTTAACAAACAACATTATTTACATTGTCGAAATTATTATAGCTTTCGACAATTATATTAAGAGATTATTTTTTTATATTATTAAACTTAATTAGTATTTTATTGTTATAAATTTATTGTAACTTTGTTGTTATTTTATTGACGTAAACTTTAATTATAATACTTTTATTATATTTTCTTCTTTTTGTCTTAAATATTGTTGTTAACTATTTGTCAAAATCTATAACATTATTTAAGAAAAAAAAGAATTTTTGTCTTCTAAGAAGTCTTAACGCGTATAAAAGCTTCAAAATCAAAATATTTTTGCAATTTCTTTTAATAATTAAATTTTTTCTTCTAATTTAAGTTTGTTTTGTTAAAAGATATTTAACAATTTAGTTGTTTACAAAAAGCAACTTGTTTGCAAAAAACAATCTAATTTTGCTTTTTAAAAGCAATTTAGTTTTGCTTACAAGAAGCAATTTATTTATAAAAAACAATTTAGTTTTGCTTTTTAAAAGCAATTTAATCTTGTTTACAAGAAATAATTTAGTTATTTTGATTTTAAATCTTGTCTTGTTTTGTCTAATCTAAAGCAAGAAGTCTTTAATTGTATTTTTTAAACTATTTAAAAGAAATATTTCTCGAAAATTAAATATCGAAACTTTTTGTTCTTTAGAATTTTTATCAAACGATGTGCGAAATAAGTTGAATAATTTTTTATATAACTTAACGTAGTTAAGTTAAAAGCTCGTGAGTTTAATTGCGTTATTTGCGCAAAAAATATTAAAATAAATAATATTATTTTACGAAAAATAGATGTTTTTTTAAATTTAATCGAAATTTTGTCTAGATTTAAGCTAAATCTCGCTTAGATTTTTAATTTATTAAATCTTTCGAAACTCTTGTTGTTTTATAAAGACATTAAGATTAATATTTATAATTAAAATTATTATCTAATACTTTATCAAATAAAAAAGAAACTTTATTTAATAGTTTTTACTATTTAGAAAAATTTAAAATATTATTAACAAAGCAAGAATATCGATCTAGTTACAATTTTGTCTTCTAAATATTTCGAGTTTCTTAATATCTTTATTGACAATTCCGAAACTCCTGTTAATAGTACTATTAGTGACTAATAGTCAAATTAGCTAATATGTTGATGTATTCGCTTTATATAATTAAGCGCAGAATTAAGTTGCAATTAGTAGGATTCGCAAACGCGTAATTGACATGCGCTTCGCCAAGACTTAATCTTGCATGTCGTCAAGTTCTACGAACGTTATCTACGAGCGCAATCTACGAACGCAATCTACGAACGCAATCTACGAACGCAATTTACGACTATTATAACACAACACAACTACGCAATGGAGACGTTCTCGTCGACGCATAATCTACGTGTAGAAATCTCCCAAATTGTTCGATTCTGCTATACAAATTACTATAATATGAACGAGTAACAAATAAAGACATAAGCAAAGCATTGTGAGAGTTCGTGCGCATCTTAAACATTAAAATTGGACTTCTATTAAGCAAGCGCCAAGACTTTTCCTGCTAAATGGACTCTAGATTAACTAATAGTCAAATTAGTAGAATTCGCAACTAGCACTTTCTAAGTAGAGATTCCGGAATTGTCGATGTTCTTTAAGAAAAAGATAAATATTTTGTTCTCTTATTGTTTTTACAATTACGCTATTTATTTTAAAGAAAATATCTAGTCTTTAGTCTTCGCTTTATACAATATAAGTTGTAATAAAATTCTAAAACTTTGTTATTATCTAAATAAAAATTTTAGCAAAAATTTTATTCGAACAAGTTGTTTCTAAACAACAATTCTTGTTCTTTTTGTTAAAAAACTCGAAGATAAATTTAGATTCTACGTAAACTACAAAGATCTAAATATTATTATAATTAAAAATAGATATTCTTTATCTTTAATTTTCGAGACGCTAAATTGTTTTAATCGAATTAAAATCTTTATTAAATTAAATATTATTTTAGTGTTTAATCAACTACGTATTTGAAAAAAAGATAAAATTCTTATTGTCTTTTATATTTGTTTTAAACTTTTTAAATATTTTGTTATAATAAAGTTAAACGTAAAAGAACTTAATATTAATAACGTCAAATTTTAGTTAAATTAAGAAACTCTAAATCTTAACAAAAATTTAAAAGACACTTTTATTTAAATTTTGTAAAATTAAGTCGAAGCTAACAATTAATTTATATTTTAAGTACTCGAAGCGTTTCGCAATAAAGTACGTTATTACAATAAAAAAATTTTAATCAAATATAAAAAACGCTTCAACTTTTTATATTTTTAAAAAGGAAAATATATTTCTAACTTAAATTGTTTTTGTCTTCGCGTAATTCAATTTGTTTACAATAGTATTGTCAATAATTATTTAAAAAGAACAAAATGCTACGAATTAATTAATTAAATTTATTAATAATCTAATATCTATAAATATATTTAGCGCTTTGTACAAAATTGTTATACGTATATTTGTTTGAAGTCTTTTAGACAAAAGACGCAAAAATAATTGCGTTCTCTTTTTGTTTTTAAACGTTATTAACGTAATGTTTTTATAAACTACGTAGATTTTTTATTGTTTAGTATCTTTATAAATATTACGTATAAATACGTTTTTGTTTTCGTTAATTGTTTTATCAAGATAAAATATCTAGTTTTTATTACTTCTATAAAAGTAGAAGAAATTGTTAATTGCTTCTACGTTTACGTTTAAAAAAATCACAAATTATTCGAGTTCTTCGTATTTAATTAAGGCACACAATTTATCTTCGATATTTAAAAACATCTTTGTTAAATGCTAAAAATTAACGTCAAGGTATTTATCGCGTATTATTTTAAAATTAATAACTAAACTAAACAAATTAATATTATTATAAAACATTATCTTCGCATCTACGTTAACTACATGCAAGATAACTAAATTAAATAATTTTTAAGCGTCGAATTTGTCGTTAATAACGTCTCTTTATTTACAACTTTCGTTTTACTCTTTTTGATCAATTTGAACTAGAATTTATATCTAAGCTTTAAGTTTTTAAAACTTTTGCTTTTTAATTTTACGATTTAGACTCAAATTTAATTAATCAATATCGAAAATTTTACTTAAAAAATAAAGAAACTTATTTAATATCTACGCGATAAGATGTTTGTTATTTAAGCTATCTATAAGTTTAATGTTAATTGTTTTTGTCGTTCTTGTTTTAAATATTTTGCAAGTAACAAAATTTAACTTAATGTTAAAAATCTTAATATTGTTTATCTTGCAATTAAATTAAACAATTGTTATATTAATCTCTTTAAAATAAAGCGCATCTTTAAAAGAAATTTTTTAATTATCAAATTTAAACTCTTTATATCTATAAAAGTTTATTTTGTTTTTTATATTACTTTTATTAGTTACATTGTTATTAATTCTCTTCTTAAATAGCGTCAAAAATCTCGTAAATCTATTGTTGTCAAAAATAACAAAAAATTTTAATATATTAATAGCATTTTAAACTTTAAACGTAATAGACGTTTTAGCTTTGTCTTGCTTAAGTACTACGTCAACTAAAAAGATTATTTTTTTACTTAAGAATTTTTTAATCTTTTAAACAATTGTTAACAAGCTCTTAATAAATATTATCTAGTTGATTTTATTGTTAAGAGATTATATATAATACTTTGTATTATTTCTAACTATTAATGTTAAAAAGAATAGATAATATCTTTAATCTTGCCCAAATCTTGCTTAAATCTTATCTAGATAATAGAGATTTTTCTATCTTGTTTTGATAGTGTTTCGTTATTTCAAACGCGCCCAATCTTGACTAAGTTAATCTAATCTCGCTCAAATCTCGCTCAAATCTTGTCTAGATAACAAAGATCTTCTTATTTTGTCTTAATAGTATCTTGTTACTTTAAACGCGTTTAATCTTAACTAAGATAATCTAATTTTATCTAGATCTTATCTAGATAACAAAGATTTTTTTGTTTTATTTTACTTAATTTAATAAATTTAGATATTAAGTTTTGTTTAGATCTTGTCTAGATAACAAAGATTTTCTTCTTTTGTTTTAATAATGTTTTGTTACTTTAAACGCATCTAGTCTTAACTAAAATAATCTAATCTTATCTAGATCTTATTTAGATAACAAAGATCTTCTTGTTTTATTTTATTTAGTTTAATAAATTTAGATATCAAGTCTTGTCTAGATTTTGCCCAAATAATAGAGATTTTCTTTTTTTGTTTTAATAGTGTCCTGTTACTTCAAACGCGCTTAATCTTGACTCAATTAATTTAAGTTTACTTAATCTTGCTCAAATCTTGTTTAAATAACAAAGATTTTCTCTTTTTATTTTGCTTAATTTATTGAATCTAGATATTTTGTTTCGTCTTTGTCGTTTTTTATTTTAATCTAATTTAATAAATCTAGTTATCTTGTCTTATTTTATTTTGCTTTTCGAAATCTTTTTGACTCTTAATTCTTCAATTCTTCAACAATTCGTTATATTGTTTTGATTGTCTTGTAAAAGCTTTGTCTTATAAAGAGAAGCTATTGTTATAATATTAAATTAGCAATTCGCCAATTACGTTTGTCGATTAAACAACTTTTCGTCTTAATTTCGCTTAATTTTTTAAGTTTAATCTTGATTAAATTTGAATTAAACTAGATTAGATTTAAGTCAATTTTTGCTAGATATAAAGCTTGCAATCTTATATAATTAGCGTTGTCTTATTTTTCTCTTTTCTTTTTTGTCTTTTGTTTTGTACATTAAATCTAGTATAGACTTAAGTTTCATCTAGTTACTAATCTAGATATCTCTTTGATAGAGATTTCGAACCTAGTCTCTAACAAGTAGTTCGATCGATCTTATTGCTCTTACTATAGTTTGAGCGTACTTACGAGACTCTCGTAGTTGTCGAACGTCTTGTGTAGTGTATCGCTTACTAGTAGTAACTTTTATAATCTTAATCAAAGATTTACGAAACTAACAAACAAGACTATCGATTTATTCGTTTAAATAATTGTTATATTTAAGTAAGCGACGTTTATTATTAATAAGTTCTAAGATATATTAAATAAGTGCTTATCTTCGCAAGCAAATAGAAAAATTATTGCGTATTAATTTGTTATCTTTGATTGATACAATATTCTTAGCACGATTTACGAAGACATAAACGTTACAAAAGATAATGTTCTTTTTAACATACTTAATAACAAAATCGTTTAATAAGAACTTGTTATTATTATAAGAATTAAAGAAATCAATATTATTTGCGTATTATTTAGATAAATTATTTGTCTTACTTGTCGACTCTAGTAATTCGATAGATTTAGATAATTTGATAGATCTTAAAGAACTTTAAGATGAATTATAAAGTATCTTTTGCATGCAAGTCAAAACACGATTTATTTTCGCATTAATCGCTTGATCGACAACTACTTAAATAGTTAATCGATAAACATAATATTTTGAGAATTTATAAGTGCGTCAAAGATTGCTTTCTTAACAAATATCTCTTCGATCTTAATAAAAGATAATAAACTTTGCGATCTAGATTTATCATCAATATTAATTTTGATAAACTCGAAGATGCTTTTGTTATTGATTGATTTATTGCATTCGTGAATTGAAATATCGTTTAAATCGTTAAGATATTTAGTTTTGATTTTCGAAGCAAATAATTTTAGATTAAGTAAAGTATTAGTAGTAGAGAGTAAGCTATTTATATCATTTAATAAGTTATAAGATTGCTAGAAACTTTTATATAACGTAAATTAACAATACGATGCAATAACGTTGTAGAATTGTTAAGTTGTTACACAAAAACAAATAATGTTAATAACTTACTCAACAAAATAGACTAAAGATTCTACTAAAATAAAATTTTAAGTGTTTTGACTAAATCTTGAAGTTGCAAAAGAACGAAAATAAGATGCTACTATAGTATCAACTATGCTAGTAATAGCAAAAAATAGTTTCTTGATATATCTATAAAAGAATTAAATAAAAGTGTTGAGAGCAAAGACGATAACAACAATGTTGTTATTAAGTTAAATAACTAGTTTGCAACATTGTTTTTAATAATTTAATCAAAGCTCTTAATAATAAGATAACGATAATCGTCGCTACATTGCGATGTTTAACAAAGATAATTCTACAATAATACTTAGATGCAAGCTTCAATTACCTAGATAGAAGAGAGCAAACATCAAGATAATAATCGATAACTTTAAGAATTAGTTGTTCGAGCAATATATAATGCTTACAAACAATCAAAGTTAGTCGTATAAAACGATTAAATCTATAAAATTGAAGCTATTATTTAATAAAATATAAAAGAGTTTAGATCTATCGAAGCTATAAATAACGACTATATATATTGCTAAGTGCGTCAAATGTGCTTGCTTATCTAGATGCATTAAGATTTAATTGCGATTATCTAATTATAATTTATCGCCTAGTAGATGCGATTAGGGATAAAATTATCTAATCCATTATCTAGTGCAATATCGTAACATTTTTCGTATAATTATCTTATTTTCGATTAATTTTATAATTGTCTTGTATAACAATTTAAATATTATAATAATTGCGTTGTTTAAATTAACTTTATACTTTTACATTATCTTAGTACAAATATTACAAAAAAGATTCTTTAAATATTACAAAAATCTAATATATTTATTAACTTAATTAAATTTAATAAACTTCGAGAAAATAATTTTAAATTGTCAACTATATTTACGAATACTATTCGACTTTATTTTTGATATATCTTTTAAAAACTTTAGAAAAGCACAAAAGTTAATTTTTTGATTTAAATTCTTATCTTTATATTTTTTTTTTAATTTTTTTATTATTTTAAATTACTTTTTATTTGTTTAGACAATAATAAATTTAATAAAGTTCTCTATAAGCTTGTTGTAATATTAAGACAACTTAATAATTTTGTGCTAAAAAATAACTTTATGTTTATTATAAAAATTCAAAAATTAATTTAGAAAGTCGATAATATTAAATTTATTAAAGTGCGATACTTTTAGCGTTTTTAAGAAAGATATAGAGATTACGTAGTAATAAAACTTTACAATTTTTATAAAATTATTAAGTAAACTTGTTATTAATATAAATATATTAAGAGAAAGCTTTGCAATCTTTTTATTGTTTTAAGACATTATTTCTAAAAGAATAGTTTAACAACAAATAATAAAAGTAACAACTATTAGATTAAAAAAACTAATAATAATAATTAATTTAAAGAATAATACTTTCGATTTATAAATTTTTTTCTTTTCTTTGCAAAAACATTAAAGAGAGATTTTTTTTTCTTTTTTTAATTTTGCGTTATTTTTTTGTTTATCGCTTTTTTATCTTTTTGATTGTTCATAAATAGATATTCTTGATCTATTGCTTCTTTTAGTTAGTTATTAATCTACTATTAACAAATATCTTCGCATTGAAGACTTGTTTCAATCTTTATTAAAAAAAAAGTTTAAATAGCGTTTTTACTCTTAAGTAGATAAATAAATTATGTTGCTAAGAAGTTTCTTTTAATAACGTTATTATATTTAGCAAGCAATTTATTGTTTTAATAGTAAATATTAGTTGCAATTTCGATAAAACGTCTTAATCTTTAAATAAATTTATAATTTTTATTGCTATTTTTAATACTTTAATTTTGTCTCTTCTTTTTTTACTTTTTAACTTAATAATACTTTGATTTTTAAGTTATTAATTTTGTGTTTTTGATTTTTAAAATTCTTGATTCTAATAATTTGTTAAAATTAACTTGTTTCTTACATTCTTTTTTTTGTATTTTTGAGTTCTTAAATTCTTGAATTTTTAAGATTGTTTTTAAAGATACGTTGATAGCTTGTTGTTTTAATGTTTGTTGTTGTAATTAATTTCTCGCGTTAAGCTTCAATATAACAAAATAAAAATAGAATTTTAATTAATAGACAACTATAACAACAAAAACTTATTGCGATATATATATAAATCGCACTATACAATTTAATAATGTATTAAGTAGCTAAGATTCTAAGATCTAAGTGGAAGAGATCGCATATATACTACAAATAGTTGCTAATATTAATAACAAACATTATTAAGTCTATAGTCTAATATTACTTGATTATCTAGCTACAATATCTATAAAGACATTTATTAATATTAAACTCTTTATTAATTATTTACGCGTATAGAATTGCATATGCTATTTCTATATAAGTTTTGAATCTTTTTTTGTTAAAGACAAAAAAGATAAGTTTATAAATAAAGAACAAATAGAAGTATTTCTTAAATATATTGACAAAATAAATGTATTTGTCAAAATATAAATATTGAACTTAAGTAAAATTATTAGATATAATATTGTCAAATATATTAAAAGCGAAAACAAAGAATATATTGATTTTAAAATATATATTAAGATTATTAATATTTTGTTAAAAAGATAATTAATAGATAGATTTTGCAAAGATACAATTAGAAATAAATCTAATTTATATCTTGCTTATATTAATTTAGATCTTGTTTATATTAGCTTAGATTTTGTTTATATTAATTTAAATTTTGCTCAAAATAATCTAAATTTTATTTAAATTGCTTTAGATTCTTTTTAAATAACTTTAAATAATTTTGTTTTATTTAAACGTTATATATAGACATTTTTGCATATTGTTATTTTAAAAAGAAAACAAATTAGTAATAGTACAAAGAACTTAAAAAAATATTGAAGCAAAATTGTTTGCGCTATAGTAATCTTTATAGCTTAAAACATAATTAGTAAAGCTATAGACTCAAAGTGCGACTTTGCAATTATTAATAAAAAAGATAGTAATACTAGCAAGCTTGTTATATCTATATTAAAGATATAAAATAAAATTGTAAACAATCTTGTCTAAGAAAAGCTATAAAAAGATGTTATATAAAATAAATTACTTGCTCTTGCTACTAATAATATATAAGAAATTGTTATTTCTTTTCGAAACATTAATATTGTAACAAGCAAATAAATATTAAAAACAAAGATATATATAGATAGAATATTAAAGAAGCTTAAAGCAAAATTAATTGCAAAAGATTTTATATAAGTTTTTAAAATTAATTATAAAAATACTTTTGTTTCAATTGTTAAATTTGATATTTTACAAGTATTTCTTGTTATTGTTATGCTAAAAAATCTAGAATGCTATTAGATAGATATTAACAACGTCTTTATTAAGTCTTTTTTTAAGAAGAAGATTTATATAACATTTTTATTTAGAGTAAATATATCTCTAGAACAATGCTTGCGTATTTTTCGAGATTTTTATAATTTAAAACAAGTTGTTTGCGATCAATATAAACGCTATATTAAAGAGTTTGCTAAGCTAGACTTTAAACAATGCGATATTAATTTTTATTTTTTGTTGTATCTTGAACAACGCATTATGCTTTTACTTTATGTTAACAATATTGCTATTGTTATACAATTAATAAGTAACGTTAATTAATTCAAATACAAGTTTCAAAAGATATTTAAAATAAAGAATCTAAAGAAAATAAAACGAATTCTTGACATTAGAATTATTTGCAATCAAAAAGTTAAAATTTTATACATAAATTAATCTTATTATATTAACAAAATACTTAATAGATTGCAAATATCTATTGGCAAAAACAATTTAACTAAATTGTTTATAAATAAATACAATTCTTTTCGATCTATTAAACTAAAAAACGAGCGAATTAATTAAAAAAATTATTAATACGCAATCGAAAGCATTATATATATAGCTATTTACATTTATTTAGATATTACTTTTGCAATAGAACATCTAAATTAATATCTTGTTAATTTGATAAAACATTATAATCAAGCTTTAAAGATATTGTTTTAATATTTTTGCTTTATTATTAATAAAAGACTAACGTATAACAACAATAGAAGTTTATATTTAGTAATATACTTTAACTTAGACTATATATCTAATAGATTAAATTAAAAGTTAATTCTTAAATATATGTTTATAATAAGTAAAGAATTGATCGCATAAATATTACGCAAGCAAAAGTTAATAACAATATCTACTATTAAAGTTAAATATATAACTCTATCTATATATATTAAAAAGAGTCTATAAATTATATAGATTCTAAGAGATACTAATTATGCGAAATACTTTAAAGATCTATTAAATTGCATAGATATTGTCAAAAACAAAATACACAAATTCGTATTTTTTATACAATTAATAGACGACAATTAAGCAACTCTAGTATTTATTAAAGACGCTTATATTAATAATAAATCAAAGTATATCGACGTAATACTTTATTATATTAAAGATCTCTACAAAAGTAATTGCATTTGCATTAGTTTTATAATATGCATTATATATATATATTACTTTTGTCAAAATATTGCGTTTTTAAAAAATTACTATTTATATAATTCGATTTTCGATTTCAATATTAGAAATTAACTTGATTCGACAATTTTAATATTAGAACATTAGCAATTACGGAAAAGATACTTTATATAAGCTATTCCTGCTATCTATTCTCTATAGAGACAATATTAGCATTTCTGCTCGTTTCTACTTGCGCTAATCTAATTAGGAAATTTAAATTATTTATATAAATTAGTATTATTTTATACTTAGTTCGAAATTTTTTAGCCCAATTAGACTAGTACTAGAGACGTAATTAATTATCAAAATTAGAATTTTTCGATTCTATAAATAAATTCGCGTCTATAAGCGCCAATCTATTAATAAAATCAAGAAATTCTATTTTCGATAATTTATTACGTCCCTAGTACTAGCGTAATTGGGCTAAAAATTTCGAACTAAGTATAAAATAATACTAATTTATATAAATAATTTGAATTTCCTAATTAGGTTAGCGCAAGCAGAAACGAGCACAAATGTCGATGTCGTCTCTATAGAGAATAGATAGCAGAAATAGCTTATATAAAGCATCTTTTCCGGAATTGCCAATGAAATTAAATCGACAATTCAATTTTAACTTTTGAAATTAATTTAATTCGATTCGAATTAAGTACTTGATTCGAACTCGATAACTCGACTCGACGCAATTAGTCTAAAAATACTATAGTAAATCAAATACTAGTTTGCAAATCTTTTAATAAAAGCTCTTAGATAATAATAATAATAAAATCTACAACAATACTTTCGATATCTTAAATAAAGATTTAAGATCTAAATTCTAAGTATTTATAAGCTATTTATATTATATATTTTACATTTATTTTTAATTTTTATGTCGAAAATATCTTTAGAGATCTATCTAAATCTTTGATAAAATATAAACAAATTTCGAAGTATTTTCTCTTAAATCTCTATTAGAGTTGTATAATAATATTGTTTTAAGATATTTAGAATTCTTAATAGTTATTTATCTTTGTATATATCTATAATATTTGGAGAATACTAGAAGAATTAGATTGTTCTTATTGCTTTCTAGTAATATTTGTATCAAAAACAAAGAAATTTCTTATAATTCTTCTAGATTTAACTTATTTCGTTAAAAAGTCTATCTAGTAAATATTTACTTTATATATTATTCTTGGGATTTTTACGAGAAAGAGTCAAATCTCTATAAAAACGCATCAAAAGAGTTGAGATATCTCTAATATTCTTTTTTCTAGATTTATTGCGTATAATGTCATAGCGCCCCCGACGCGCTAGCGTCTTAGGGTATAGCAGAACACGTAATTCTGGGTGCCTATAGAAGTCTCGAATAACACAACATTTCTTTCTAATTAAATAGCAAGAAATAGGCTCGCACGTTATAGCAAGTATTAGATAGAAAGAAAGTTTATTTTTTGTTGTTCTTCAACAATTAGTCTTACTACTATCTACTTTATATATAAAGAATATAGTAATACAAATTTATTATATCTTACGTCTTTTATATCTAAGTGCGTTAATAAGAAGCAAGTATATTCGTATTTTACAATTCTAATTGTTTTTTTTTAAAGAAAAAGACTCGAGACGTAATAGTATTATATCGAACTATAGTAGTTTAAATTACAATAACTATTTAACTACTAAATTAAAGTTTAAAGACTTTAATACTTTTCGAGACAACAATTGCTTGCAAAACGTTAACAAAAATACTTTTTGCCAATATAACAATAGTAAAGAAGATAGCTTAGCTACAATTAAAATTTCGATTTTATATCAATAGATAGAAATTTTGATAATAAAGATTTAAGATCTACAAAATGCTTAGTAGATTCAAATTATAACAATCGAAAAAACAAATTTTTAAGTTTCTTAATTTGTTATTGTATTGCTATCGATAATATTTAAGTTTTTAAAGTTCGAGAAGCTAAAATTGTACAAAAGTTAAAACGTAAAAGAGTATATTATTTAATTTTAAAAAATTCGATATAAATATAATACGATTTTCAATATATTTTATTACGAATAAAGACAAAATTCTTTATTGTATATTATTTTTAAAAAACAATATTATTACGCAATAGTATTTAAGAACAAGCAATAGTACTAAGTTAAAGAGCAAAATCTTTAAAGAATTTAGAAAGTTTCTATTGAATTTAATAATTAATTTTGCTAATTGTTGTTTTTTGTCTACAAAAGATAGAAAATTACTAAATAAAAATTAGATTAAAAAATAATTATCTTTAAAAAATATTTAGATAAGCTAGAGATTTATCTAGTATTGCTTTTGAAAAAATATAGAATCTATATATTTTTAACTAAGCTTAAGTCGAATTTAAAAGTAAAAATTCTAGATATTAATAATATATCAAATATTTGCAATAAACTTTTAATTATAATTATTATATAAAAACAAACGTTAAATTGTATTTGCAAAGCAAACGTAAGCAATTTCGAAAATTAACAAGTAATTAAGAGTTTTAATATCTTTTTAAACAAATTTTATTAAAATTGATATTTAAACAATATCGACAAGTTTATTAAAAACAAAAAGTTTTATATTTTTAAAAACTTGTCAATATTGCGCAAGCAAGTTTATAAAATTAATAACGCAAACTATTTAAGTTATATTAAATACTTTAAATACTATAAAAAGAGATATTACAAAATAAAATATTTTAATAAGCACAAATAAAACAAATCTATTGTTGCTACTATTACTATAACAAATACAAAAAAAGATTAAACTTTATCAATATTTCGCAAACAAAACAAAAAAGATAAATAGAAACAATAAATTCAATTTTAGTAAAAGATTAAATTTGATTTTTTAATAACAAGCGTTAAGTTACAAGTCTAGTTGATTCGAAAGCTAAGATTAATCTTATTAATTATATCTATATAATACAATAAAAATTGCAATTTATATTTGCTATCTTATTGATATTAAGTTTTTTTAATAATAATAGTTGTTTTTGTTACAATGTCTATAAGTTAATCTATTACTTAATTAACTTATAGAGTTAATATTAAGAATATATAGATCTTAATCTTATATTAGATATATTAATATTATTTAAGCAAAATATATTAATTAACTTAAAGATACAAAACTAACAATTTAAGATCTTAGATAAAAAATTGAAGATAGTTGACTTTAAGTAGTTTGTTTTAGATCTTGTTAAGTATAGTATAGTTTATACAATTGTTTGCGCTAATATTATAGAAACGCTAGACAAAAAATTAACAAAATCTAAGATTTTTAAGAAATTAAAAGATCTAAAAGATGTCTATAATAATAAATTAGCTAAAATTCTATTAGAATTAAGAAAAGAAGATTACGTTATTAAGCTTTAGAACAATAAAGAACTATTATTTATATCTTTTTATAATTTTTTACAAAACAAGCTAGCAATACTTCGACAATATCTTAATAATATATTAGTTAAAAATTAAATTAAGTATTTAGTTTTGTTTGCAAATATTTTTATTCTATTTATATTAAAATCGAATAATAAATTATGTTTATGCGTCAACTATAAAGATCTAAATACAATTATTATTAAAAATTGTTATTTATTGTTTCTAATTACGAAAACGCTAGATTATCTATATAGAGCAAAGCGCTTTACTATCTTAGATCTAAAGAATATCTATTATTGCATCTATATTAAATGCGACAATAAATAAAAGACAATATTTTATACGCGTTATAAGTATTTTAAGTATTAGATTATACTATTTAAATTAGCAAACGTATTTGCAATCTTTTAGATTTATATTAATAAAATATTGCAAGAATTAATCGATATAACTTGCGTAATCTATATAGATAACATACTTATATATAGCGATAATTCGACAAAGTACTCATATTATATTAGACAAATATTAAAACATTTTTGCGAGTATTTGCTATACATTAATCTAAAGAAATATAAATTTAATATTACAAAAATTAAATTTCTAAGCTTTATTGTGTCTTTAGAAAATATATAGATAGATTTAGAAAAAATTAAAACAATTAAGAAGTAATTTAAATTAAAAACTTATCGCAAGTTTTAGATATTTCTAAGCTTTATAAACTTTTATAGACGCTTTATATATTATTATTCGAAAAAAGCTATTCTTCTTATTAATCTATTAAAAGAAAGTAAGAATAGCAAGAAATTTAATTCTTTTGTTTAATTAAATAAAGTAAAGTAGATATTTTGTTAACTTTGCAACATCTTTATGTTAACTCTACTACTCTATTATTACAATTTAGACAAGAAAATTAGAGTAGAGACTAACGTGTCTAATTTTGCAATTGCGAGCATTCTAAATTAACAAAATAACAATAAAAATTAGCGTTCAATAACATTCTAATCGCAAAAAATAATTTCGACAAAGCAAAATTATAAAATATATAATTAGAAACTATTAACTATTGTAGTTGCTTTTAAACAATAAAGATACTATCTAAAAAACAATACTTATTCTATTGAGATATAATCGAATTACAATAATCTTAGAGAATTTAAAAGTTAAAAGAAGCTAAACTTAAGACAAGCTTGTTAAGCGCTCAAGTTAATTGTCTATAACTTTAAAATCTTTTATTGTTTAAATAAGAAAAACTCGACAAATAAATTGTCGAAATATCTCAATTATAAAGAAATCTTACTATTAAATATAAGATTGCTATCGATGTTGCAAAACAAATTAACGCTATTATTTAACAAAAATTTGCTAACATAAAGCAAACAAAAGATATTAGATAATCTAATTCTTATATTTTAAAATAAGTTAACGCTATTGTTTAACAAAAAGTTGTTGACGCAAAGCAAACAAAAGACATTAAATAATTTGATTTTTGTATTATAATTAGCAAAAGTATTTATTAGTAACGCGAAGATTTTGCAATTATAAAGTAGAAAGAAAGTTTAAAAAGAACTAGTATCTTTATTTTAATTAACTAAAGTATAGATTGTTATCTTAAGAAAAGTAATTAAAAATATGCTAGAGAAATTGTATAAAAAATCTTAGAAATTAATAAAATTCTTAATAAAGAATCTTCAAACTAAAGATATTTAAATCAAAAAAATTTAAATCGAAATTAAAAAAGTATTTTGTCGCAAACAAACAATATAGACTTTAGATTAAAAAAATCTTATTAAATATAATAAATTGCTCTATATTTTAGAAAATGCAATTATTAGAAAGAAATTAATTTGCAAAAACTATAACAATTCTTTAATAAAATATTTTAAAATTAAAAAAATTCTAAATTTATTTTAGCAAAAGTATTTTTGATTTGTTTGCGCTAAGCAAATAAAAGCGTATATTAAAATATATAATATCTATTAATATATCAAAGTTTTTTGTTATAAGTTGTATAATAAGCTTTAATTCTTATTTGCAACAAAGAAATTATAGAAGAAAATTATTATAAATTTTGTAATAGACTTGTTGTCAAATAAGTATTATAAAATTGTATATAATTCGATTTTCGTAATAGTCGATTGCTATACAAAAATAATCAAATATATATCTATAATTATTAGAATCGATATCGCAAAACTAACAAAAATATTTTTTAATAAAATTGTTTTATACTTTGGAATGTTAGCTAATATAGTAAGTAACAAAGAATTTGTCTTTATTAGTATTTTCTAATTTGCTATATATTTCTATATATAAATTAAAAAACAATTAAGTATTGTCTTTTATTCTTAAACAAATAACTTAATTGAGCAATAAAATCAAACTCTTAAATACTATCTTCGCACTTATATTGACGCTAAATAGGCAAAATAAGCAAATCTATTGTTAATAGCAAAATTTGTCTACAATAATAATTATTATATCTTAGTTAAAGCTTTGTTGTTCTATTTAATATACAATTATTATTCGAAGATTTACTATAAAGTTAAGAACAACTTTACTAAAAAAAAGATATTATTAATATAAAAACGCGTAAAACAACTTTATAATTTAAAAAAAGTTTTAGCAAAACGTTTTAAAAATGTTGTTGTACAACAAACAAAATACTACAATAAAAGATATAAATTAAAGAGCTTTGCTATAAAAGAATTAATTATACTTTTAATTAAAAATCTAAAGCAAAAGAGATTTAGCAAAAAGATATTATACAAATATATTAAATTGTTTAGAATTAAAAATAAGATTAAAACGCAAATTTATTGTTTTATTCTACTTAATATTTATCGAATTTATAATACTTTTTATATTTTATTTCTAAAGCTATATTTGTATTGCGCTAATAATAAATAGACAAAACAAATATTGCAAGGTTCGAAACTTGTTAACAACAAAATTTAATAAAAAATTAAAGAAATTCTAGACAAAATTAAGTTAAAAAAACAAATATAATATAAAATTAAATAAATAAATTAAGACAAAAAGTACAATTAATAGTTAAGAAAAAAGTCTCTAAATAATGTTAATAAATTGCAAAAGAACTTTAAGAAACAAACGTATAATAAACAAAAACAAAAAAGATAGCGCAATACGTATTACGATAATAGTAATTATATTAACAATAATTTGTTCGATAGAATATTGCGCAATTGTTATTGTATTATTGTTGTATAATTAAATTATATAAAAAGATTTCTTTATTTTGTTATATAAGATATCAAAAATAATAGAATTGTCTCTCTTAATATAAATGCTTAAAATATAGCTTAAAAACAAAGCTATTCTATTATTGTTAATTAGTTAACAACGTACTATAACAACTTAGCAAACTCTTAATATTTTATCGAATTTGTCTTAAAACAATTAAAGAAAACTTTCGAATCTATTTAAAGATAAATTGTTAAATTTTTTAAAATTAACTATAAATAAGTTTTTGAAATTGTTCGAAGTATTTATATTATTTTAAGAAAGACAAATTGCAAAAGATTTGCTTTGTATAATTTTTTTTATTTTTGTTATAAATTTATTTTTGCTATTTATATATATCTTTCTATTTTTTTTTTTTAAAAAAAATATAAGCAAACAAAGCGCAAAAGAAATTAAAATAAAATTTATTATATTTTTATTTAACAATTTTTTCGACAACTTAAAGTTGATAAGAGATTCTATCGCAAAATTGTAAAATTTTGTAAAAAAATCTTTCGAATTTGTTCTATTTAGATTGATAATAAATTTAAAGACAATTTGTTTTAACTTTATTTTTTTTATTTTTATTAACAATTTATTTTTGTTTTTGTTTTTATTTTGCTTCAAATTCTAAAAGCATATTAATAAAATATCGAAAAGCAAACAAAAATACTTATCTTTAATATTCTCTTAAAAAGTAAATTGATTAGTTGCTATATTTGAGCGAGAGCTTTATCTTAAGTTATTTTTATCTTTGCAAACTTTTATTCGAACTTAATTTAACGCTCTTAAGCAAGAGTTAAATTTTGCTCGAATTGTCGAATACAAAATTGAGTTTAATTTGTTATTAATAAAATAAATTTTTTATTGCGTTATTAGCTCTTTATTGCGCAAACTATATTCTTTTATATATGTTTTATATATCTAATAATTATATTTCTTATTTTAAATTTTTTGCAATAATCGATAACAAGATTCTTTATATTATTTCGAAAGTATTTAACAAACTAGTAAATATTAACAATTGTTATATTGTAAGCGCAAACAAAATTTATTACAATACAACAATTTGATTTGCAATAAAAAAAATTGTATTAAGCACAAACATTTCTTTTCTCGCAAATATATATATACTTGTTTATACAAATTATATATAAGAGATTATTACAAATTATAATATATTAATATCGCAAACAATAAAATATCGAAATTGTTTATTCTTTTATTCTCTCGATTTCTCAAAAGATATAATTGAAGAGACAAAAAAAAAGCAAAAGATATTTTAATTTAAGATTTGCACTATATATATAAGTTTTATATATTATTGTTTTTATAACAATTTACTTACAACAATAAAGCAATTGCAATTAAGAAAAATATAGAAAGAAAGAAAGAAAAGAAAAGGGAAACAACAATATTTATATTTATAGTTTATCTAGCGTCTATATAACGCTAACTCTACTTTGAATTCTAATTAGAATTTTAACAATAACAAACGACAAAGCAATAACGTATTATAAATTGTTATTGTTGTTACTACATTATTTTACAAATTGTATTAAGTTAAAGTATAAACTTATTTCTATCAAATAGAAGACTCTTTTTCTTTTAATTTTCAAAGAGATTTAGAAAGATTTTTAACAAGTTTTTGCAATGCTAGCGCTTAGCAAATGTTTTTGTCTTAATAAAACTAGTATAGCTTCTTATATTACTAGAAATTAGTGCTCTAAGAGAGAAGATAATTGTAATGTTATAGCGCTCTCGACGCGCTAACGTCTTAAGATATAATAGAATATGTAATCTCGAATATCTATAAAAGTCTCGAATAACACGACATTCCTTTCTAATTAGATAGCAAGAAATAGACTCGTACATTATAGCAAGTATTAAATAGAAAAAAAGTTTGTCTTTTGTTGTTCTTTAACAATTAGTCTTACTATTATCTATCTTATATATAGAAGATATAGTAATACAGTCTATTATATCTTACGTCTTTTATATCTAAGTGCGTTAGCGAGAAACAAACGCATTTGCATCTTATATTGCGTTAAGTTAAGTTATTAAGTTTGAATCAAATATTCGACTTGAATTAAATCGAGTTGATTTCAAAAGTTAGAATCAAATTGTTAATTCGATTTCTAATGTTAAAATTGTCGAGTTAGATCAATTTCTAATGTTAAAATCGAAAATCGAATTATATAAATAGTAATTTTTTAAAAACGCAATATTTTGACAAAAGTAATACATATATATAATATATATTAGTAGTTATTATAATAAATAACTAAAATAGTTTAAAATATATTAAAACTAGTTAATTTAAATTAATTTTTAGTATTTTTTAATGTTGATTCAATTTTAAAAGTTGAAATTAAAAATTAAGTTAATTCGATTTGATTTAATTTTAAAAAAATCGACATTTGAGTCGATTCCTAATATTGGAATTGTCGAGTCGAGTTAATTCTAAAAGTTGGAATCGAAACTCGATCCAACAATTAGTCTACTTTTTTCTACTAGTAGAAGCTTTAGTTATCGCAAAGAAGATAGTAAATCTTTATAATTACTACATATTTAAGATTGTCAAGCATCAAATATATGTCTATTAATAGAAATCTCTTCTACTAGCGCATTTTACGCTTTTATCGTAAATGGAAATTATTTTATTAATAATACGACGTTTTATTTAATGTTGACTCAATTACTAAATTAGTAATTACTAAGTAATACTTAGTAATACTATATAGTAATACTACTTTACTATTACTTTACTATTACTATTAACTTTGAAATTTT
>JAABUS010000544.1_pt1 | contig 94554 bp, 21 predicted proteins | sample 5560161 | NCBI WGS metagenome assembly JAABUS01 (sample SAMN10711885, study PRJNA513376) | rock metagenome | isolation source: Antarctica rocks | place: Antarctica: Victoria Land, Trio Nunatak nord | collected 2016-01-04
AGCAGCAATGGGGCATGCATGGGCGCATATATGGGCCATATAGGAGCAGCAATGGGGCATGCATGCGCGCATACATGGGCCATATGGGGCAGCCCTATAGGGAGAGCAGGGAGGAAGGGAACAGCAGGGAATCCCTTCCCTTCCCTGGACCAGGGAAGGAAATTGCCCCAGGCCTATCCCTTCCCTTCCCTGCCCCTTCCTCCAGGGAAGGGAAGGGAAGCGAAGGTAATCCCTACCCTGTTCCGCAGCGTAATTACGGAGAATAGGAATAAATTTCTAGTTTATTTCTTTATTAGTATTTTTATACTTTCTTCCGCGACTATTTTCATACCCCTCTTTTAGATATACTTCTTAATCTCGGCCTTTATAATTTAATATATTATCTTTACTTTAATATTAAACTCGCTCTATAAGGCCTTAAAAGATTTATTTCCCTTTAAAATAAAGAGTAGGAAAGAGTTTATAAAGGAGAAAGAATTATTATTAATTTTTTATTTCTTCTAAACCCCCGAACCTATCTAATCCCGTAAACACTTATACTTCGCCGTATTTAATAATTAAATAGTATTTTATAAAAGCGAAAATTTAGGCTCGTTTAATAATATATTTATTATATTTCTTTCCTCGGTTACTACCGGCGTCGAAGAAAGTATATATATTATATTCGGTATTATTAAATTTACTTTAAATTATCTCTTCGTTTTTATTTCATTATATAATTAATTTCTTATTCCGACGGAGTCTTAATGAATTATTTTAATCGTAGATTTTCTATTAACTTTCGGTATAATAGATTATATTAATAAAGAATCCGTTAATTCGTCGATTTATTTTAAGTCTTTTAAGAATATACCGCCTACTTTCTTTTATTTCTAATTAGATTTAATTACTATAGTAGGCGCCTTCGCCGGAGTCGCTAGCCCTAAATATTAATAAAGCGGGGAGCTAGTATTCTATCGAAAAATATATAAAATATATTTAAATTTATTTAATTTATATATTAGCCCTAGAGATTATTTTAATATTTATTTTTATTAAGAGTTACTAAGAGTAGCCTTTTCCTATTAATAGTTACTATTTACTATCTTATATAGTTATATTAAATACGAATACGCGCGAATCGTATCGGGCGATTATATTATAGTCGGAGTATTATATTTATTAAACGCGTAAATTATTATTAATAGATCGTATTTAATAAATATATATATCGTTATTAAAATAATACGTTTATTAAATATATAAGTTTATATTATTATCCTATTTATTTATATCGTTATTTATAGTTTTATCGACTTCAACGGTTTTTTCGTTTTTATCACTTTATTAACTTTTAGTAATTTCTTTATTATAATTTAAATCGCCGCCTTTACCACTACCGCTACTATTATTAATACTATATAAACTTACGCGTTTAGTATTAAATATATATTTATTAGAGTTCTATAAATAATTTTTAATTCTATTTAATATATAGTTATTATTTACCTCTTTCCGATTTCTTTACTATATTATTTAACTAATATACTATTATCTACTAAACTTTATATAAATTATATTATTACTTTTATTCTTCTTTAATTTTATTTTATATAGGTTTTATTATTACTTATAACCTCTTCCCTAATTATTTAATATAAGTTTTATATTTATTTTTATTATCGCTCGATATAATCGAGTTAATATTTTTTTTTTTATATTAAATCTAATTAGGTTCTTCCGGTATAAAGGCGGCCTAGAATTCCTTAAATCTTTATAATTTAAAAGTAACCTAATCTTCTAGTTATTTTTCTCTTTATATAATATTAAAAGTATATTTTCTTTTAAGTTTAAAAACTTTACGCGAGCCACTTTATACTTTAACCCTCGTATTATTATCGGGTTCTTTTATTCTAGTGGAGGTTTATCTAAAATTCTATAATAAAGATAAAAGCGAATCGGGGGCGATATTTTATTATAAATAATAAATTAATTAAATCTAAAATAATTATATTTTATTAAACTTATATATTAAGAACTTAATATCGGCGTTCGGGTAATAATAAAGATTAAAGATATTAAAATATACGGGTTATAAAGGGATAAATTATAAATATTTAATTAATTTATTTTAAGGTTATCGCTTTACGCGTATTAATCTATATACTTTTTATATTATTAATTAATATAAAAAGATTACTTTAGAGTTTATTATCCGAAAAGTTAATTTATTCGTCGTTATTTAAATTATTAACGAAGGGTAGATTATATATCTAACGACTATCGAGGTTTATTATAACCGTATCGTTATTAGAGTTAAATTTTTTTATATTTTTAATAGTATCCTTTACCCTCTTTAATAGTATTTTATAAATACGGGTTTTATATCTTTTATCGTCGAGATTTATTTATACTCTTTATATTCTTTTTTATTAATTTAATATAGACTCTTATTAATTAGTTATAATATATTTATTAGTAATAAAAAAGAATACGAGTATTTATTTTAAACTCTCTCTTTTTTAAACTTCTCGACTTTATACTTTTTAATAAAGTACTCCGAGATAGTATATATTATTACTATAGCGGTAAATATAATTAAGAGATCGGGGAGAGGTTTAAAGAATTTTCTTATATTCTCTTTATTAATAAAACTATTCTTCGATAATTTAAATATTATATAAACGAGTATTTTTATTAGAATAGGGTTCGTTTATTTACTTTTTTTATTATCGACCTATACTTTCGTTAATTACGTTATTAGACTAGAGTATATCTTATATTAAGATATATAAAAGTTTGGCGGTATAATAGTCTAGCGGCGAGGGAGATTACGTTTTATTACGAGTCGTTCTATATATATATAATAATTATTATAGTTCGTACGATTACTAAGGCGTAGGCGCGTTATTATTTAAAAAAGTCGAATAATTATATATTAAATTAACTTTAATATAAAATATCTATCTAAATAAATTTAACTTTTTATACTTCGGTTAGGGTAGGCCGATTATCGATTTTATTAAATTTAATTCCGACTTTAAACCCCGAGTTCTTAGTTATAACCTCCTATATATATTATATTTAATTATTAATCTATTAAATATTATTATCCGGTTAAAGCTCTTTATTTTTACCCGGATTACGGGTATATCTAGTTAGGACGATCGCTTTTAAAAACTTCTTATAGTTAGAAACGATAATAATATATATCTCGTAAAACTTTACTTTTATCCGGTATTTTATATTACTCTAGAGGTAAAGATCGTATCTATATTAATCTTTATAAATATTAAGTAATTATAGAATATAGATTAACTTTACCGCTAAAGCCTCCCTCTATTTAATCTTTTACGAGATAATTTACCTATAGTAATTTTAACCTATAATTAAATTAGTTGAATTCGATTATATATAGTCCGAGATATTTATTTTTATCTTTATATATTTATTATCTAGGAAAGTTTTAGAGTAGCTCCGTTTTTTGTTATTTTTAAATAATTTATTCTCTTTATCGCTAAAATCCGAATCGTTATAATTATATTTTAATTTTAAATTAGAGTAACGATTATTCCGCTATAAATTTTTATAAAATATATTATTTTTATAATAGTCCTAAAAGGTGACCGGATTAATATTAAATATCTTTTAATTATAAATTGTAAATTTACCCTATTAAATAGTATATTATTAAGGTATAAATTACGAACTTATATACTACTTTAATCGGATTAAATAAAGTGGAAGAAAGGTATTAAAAAGTAGTAATTATTAATAAAAATAGAATTCACGCGGTCGAGGGAAAGGGGGGAAATTACCTATTTTTAAGAAATTAAATTTAATAGAATTAGACCCTAAAGATTTAATCCTAGTTTATCGAATATAATTAATATTTATTAAATATTATAAATATTAATTCTCGAGGTTTATACTAAAGAAGCCGGTTATTTTTAATTATTAAATTTATTATTATAATTAATACCCTTTTTCCTACTTAAATTTAATATTTTCGTTTTAGTTATATATCGAGAGCCTCGCTACCTAGGTTACTCGAGTTTCGGTTAAAGGTCTCGGTCCTTTAAAGGGGGGGCTTATTACTATATATATTATATAATACTCGATTAATAACTCTCGGATATTAAAAGAAAAATATTTAATACCTTAAATATATATTTCTATTAACGCTACTCTTTATTCTTATTCGTTAGAGATAACTATATTTAATAGACTAGGGCGGGCGTAGATAATCGCGTCTTTTTTATTATTATAACCTAAGTTAATTTTAATTAAAGATATAAACCTTTTAAAATCGAGGTTATTTATACTCGTTAACCCTATATATATACTACTCTTCTAAATATTCTAAGTCGTATAAATTATACTTTAGTCTATATCGTTTCTAATATATAATATTATATAGTGGATAGAATTAATCCGATTAATATTTTTATTTATATAAGTAGAGTTCGGCCTATTATTTAATTTTTTTAATAACTCGGCGCTCGAGAGTTCCTAATCTTTTTAGGTATTTATATAATATCGTTTAATCTTTACCCACTTTCTTTTATTATAATTATTTCTTTAAGCGAGGAAAAGTAGGTATTAATTCTTCTATTATTTAAAAATATCGCCGAATATATAAACGAACTTATTATAAATATTAATAAAAGTAAGTTATAAATAATCTTTTATATTTATTATATTTAGTCTTTAATTTAAAAGACCTATAATCTCTAATTATTTTTATAGTCGCGTAAAGATTAATAAATATATAGTTTTATTAATATTTAACTTCGCTTTTATAATCTTCGCCGATTATACTATATTATTAAAGTCTCTTAAATTTATTTTTAATTAGCCCGTCCCTAGTTATTATAAATATTATATTTAATAATCTTCCGTATATCCGTTAATATCGAGGTATTACTTTATTATTTATTTATTCTAGCGGTAAAATCGGGTAATAAGAAAAAGACCGAGCTCTAACTCTAATTAATATAAGAGTAATTAACTTATATTTTATAATAGAACGATTTCTTATTATTTATAATTAAATATATTATAATTTACCCCCGTAGTTTATCTTATAATATTTATTATTTTAATTATTCGCGCGTAGTCTATAAATTAGGTAGTATATTATAAATTTAAATATTATATTAACTATATAATTTATCTTCGCCTACTATAATTATAATAAGTTTAATTATTTATTAATATCTCTTATATTAGAAAATCCTTATTATAAATTAAATTATATAAGTTTTAATCGGTATAGTTATTAATATAAAATATATTATCTTTTTTTATAATCTTACTTATATATACCGGTATAATATATATACTCTTTATAATTTTTATTATAGGGATAATCTAACGCCCTCTAAATATCCTCTATTTAATAATTAAATTTACCGGCTATAATTCTACCTTTATTATATTATAGGTCTTATACGGAGAGCCTTTATTACGGATCTTTAAAAAATCGACGAGGGTATAATTATATTAAAATAGTTCACCTTTAGCGTTCTAATAATCTATATCCGATACTATTAAAAGAAGTCGGAGTTAGGTAGGACTTTAGTTATAAAAGAAAATTATATAAAATTATAATTATATTTTTTATATTAAAATATAATTACGTCTTTACTCTCCTTAACTTTATTAATTAACTTTATATATTACGCGGTCTGTAATTAAATTCTTTAGGTTTTTTAAATCTTTCCCGTCTAACTTTTAATATTATAAGAACGGATAAAGATAAATAAAATATAAATCGATTTAAATAAGATTAATTTCTCTCCCGTTTATAATTTTAATAAATATCGGTTCTTTACCCCCCTCTTATTAATATTAATATATATAAACGGCTAGTACCTTTAGAAAATATTCGATATATAGTTTCTTTTATATTACGGATAGCGGGTATTAATATATAATATTAAATTTTACTCTTAAAGCTCTCTTCTTTTCTTAAAATTTTAAATTATATTAAAATTTAAATAATCGAATCCCGCGATTAAATTTTAATACCTTAGTTATAAAGGCTATTATTTTTAAAATAGATAATCTCGTTATAAAATAAAATAGATTATTCTTTATAATTAGTATTTGTAGGTAATAAAAAGTATAGCGGATAAATTATTCCTAAAAGGCCTTTTATTTATTAATTAAATCGAAGAAAAATTAATTAAATAATAATATACCGTTTCTTTATATTTAATATTATAGTTATTCGTAGCGTTAAATATTCGAATTTACTCTACGTAATACGTTATTACGTAGAGTTTTAGGATATTAAAACAATTATTTAAATTTACTCCGTTATTTAATTTATACTAGCGAAAATAGTCCTTTAGTTTATTAAAATAATAAAGTACGTTTTAAAAATATCCTAGTATCTTATTATTATATAAATAATATTAAGTAATTAATATAAAGTTTATAAATACCTATATATAATAGAGTTCTCTTCTATATAAGTCGGCTAGTAACGGAGTAATTATTAGTATTAATTATTATATAATCGCTCTTCGGTCTTTATTTATTTATTATACGACGACGTTATAATATTTATAGTTCTTTAAATTATAAAAGGTTAGAATAATACGAAATCTTTCGTTTAATTATATTATTCCTAGCGCGTCCTTTAGTCCTATTTTCACTCTCTTTAATTTCTTAATAATAAGCGCGCTCTCCTCGATAATTAAAGTAATTTATTTAAAAAGATAATTAATCGTACCCTTAAATAATTAATATAATATATCGACTAGTATAGTTTTATATATATTAACCGTAGTATATAACTAGGCGAAATTATATATTAAATATATTTATTAATTATTATTCTTTAGGATATTTTCTTCGCGTTATCGCCGAATTTAGGATTAAATAAAAAAGTAGATTCGGAGGCGCTATTTATTTTAAAGATTTCCTCGTTCGTTTAATAATATTATATAGATTATATATTATCGGCCGCTTTTAACTCTTATAATTAAAATCTATTTTTTATAGTTTATTATAAAGCCTATAATAATCGGATAATAGGATTAAATCTTTTAATTTATATATATAATAAAGAGACTTATAATCGCTATAATTCTAATCGTTAATTTAAAATTAGGACTTTAAGATTATCTTAGGTAAAAGTTTCTATTATATTTATAATCGAGTATAATTAATATAGATTTATATTATATATCGGATTTAATATATTCGTCGTTATTAAATATAATAGGTAGAAGCCCTAAAAGTATTAAACCTAGTTATTTTTAACCTCGTTATATTTATACCTTTAGATTTCTTATAATAAAATAGATTAATTATATAATTAAATTACTTTTATATTATATAAGTAAAGTCTTATCTATAGAAAGAAATAATAATATTATAATAACTCTATTAAAAAGTTTCTTCTATATCTATTATTATTAATCGCCGGTATATATCTCGGTATATACGCGTTTATTATTATTATTATACTGGCGTACGGGTTTAAATATTATTTTATTTTTAAACGGCCGGTACTTTAAGAGAAATCGGAGGGCCTTAGTAATATCTCGATATAAAATATTATAATCCTTTAACTCGGTCCCCTAGATTTTTAATTAAATATTAAATATCTATTTTATTTATTTATCTTCGTTGATTTTAAATATAATACTATTTTATATTTCGGTTAGGTTATCGGTATTCTTATAATTAAAGAGGCTATATAGTAATTCGAGTTAAATATTATAGAAAAACCTATCGCGACCGCCTTTAGTTACTTTTTCCTTATAAAATTATTAAGCGAGCGCGTAGTCGTATATATTTAAAAACGGGTAATATACTCCTCTTATTTTATTAATAAATTAAGAATATTTATTAAATTTTATAAGATTAATATTTACCTTATCGGGTTTAATATTTATTTTTACGCGATAATTACTACCTTCCGTAAACGTTTTTACCCGAATATATAAAGATATAAATAAAAGACCCTTACGCCCGATATTAAAAAATAGAATTAATAACTTTTTTTATTTACTATATTTTAAATTATTATAACTAGGCCGGTTCGAGGGCGCTTAATAAATAATAATCTTTATATTTATATTAATATCTTTTATATCGACGGTAAAAGACCTTATTTTAATTTCTTTTATACTATTTATTTCTATAACCTTATTATCTCTCTAGGTATACGTTGTTAGTCTTATTAATTACGGGAGTCGCCGAGGTAAAAAGGGTAAAATTTATAGTTTCTTATATAAATAATTATCGACGAAGATTTTATAGTACGGTAAATATTTATTAAATTTATTAGAGTTTACGAAATTCCGTTTATAATATTTATATATACGTAGTATTATAATATTTATTTACCGCGGTAATACTATCGCTTTATAATTATTATACTATATATATAGTTAGGTAAAATCGGATATTCGAAATAAAAATCGAAAAAAGGGTATTCGATAAACGAGTTCGATATTTATTAAATATATTTTCCTATATAATATATATTATTAAATAATTTTTAATTTATTTCCTATTAATTTATAATCTTCTATATAATAATAAGAGTAGATTCTTCGAATAAATACGCGGGTAATATCTAGATTTATTATATAATTAAACTTTAGAGGTTACCCGCCGCGAGCCGATTTATACTAATAAATAAATAGTATTTTAATAGTTTAATATTTAGATTTTTTAAGTCCTTATCTTTAGAATAGTTTATTACTAGACGTTCCGCCGATATTAAAGAATAACGACTTAGTTTATTTATAATTTTATTAATTTATATATATTTAATCTTCCCTATTATTTAATTTATTAATTATACTCGGGATTAAGGCTATTAATAACTATTATAATAAAATAAATAGAAGGAGTTATTACTAAAAAATCCGAGATATATATATATTCTTTACGTTTATACCGATAATAAAAGAGGAAGTAATATAACTCCGAAATTATCCTCTATTAAAAAAGTGAAAGTATTAAAGATTAATAATAATAATAAACCGTAAAGGCCTATAGATAATATTTAATTTATAATTATAATAAATAGTAGCGTGTAATATAATATAAATAATATTAATAGTCGGCTTCTCGAAGGTTTCTATATTATATATTAAGCGAAAGTCTTTTTAACTAGCTCGAAGATAAATTTAAACTAAATCTTTTATCTCTTCCTAATAAGATTTAACCTTTATACTACCGATATTCTTAATCTATTAATTTATAAAAGGAATAAGTGGTTTATTTATAAATTATCTCGACTCGCTTTCTATTTAATTTAACCGTATAACTATATCGAGAATATATACGATTAAATAGAAGGGTTATTAGGGCTACGGATATTTATTTTTAATTATAAAGAATATATCGGCTCTATTAATCGAGTAGGTACTTTATTTATAAATATCCTTCGTATTATTATTATAATTAATTATAAATAAACCGGACCCGTTAAGTTTAATATTATTCTCGAGAAGTATACTCCTATAATTAAAGCGAGTATTAATATTAATACTTCATCGGTAAGTCCGGAAAAATAGTTTTATAAAATCGCTATTTAATCGGTGTAAAATGTGTATTTTGTAGCCTTGGCAAATCTTAGCGCCAAGATTTTTAAGTTAGAGTTAAGGTCTGCGCGGGAGCGCTAAACTTAATCCTAAAAATAACTTTATAGCTCTATAGGGCAGCGCTAGTAAAAATCTAATTAAAAATTCGGAATCTAGGCTAAAAATAGATTTAGTAAGATATTTATATTCCTATATAGAGGCCCTAGTCTAGATACTTTTAAAAGTTAAAGTCAAAAAAAAAGTTGCTAAATCGGTGTAATATCGCTACTTAATCGGTATATAATATATTTAGAATACGGGACATGAGTAGATACGTATTTCTAGTATTTTATATAATTTCGGTATAAAATACGTAAAAATCGGGGTTTCCCAAGTTACCGAAGTTTTATTAACGGCGAGTAAATCTTATTATTACTCTTAAAAAGAAAGCGGGTATAAAATATAAAATTATTACTATCGAGCCCGATCTAACTAATAATAGAGACGTTAATAATAATATTATTATAAAAGATATTACTATCGTTAATAAAAGTACGGTTATTAAAGATACTTTTATTAAAGAGAAATATATTTATAATTATAAATTTAAATACCTTAAGGCTCCTTTAATTAAACGCGCCGAGAAGTACTCTATAACCGTAGTAACCTTCGAGGATAACGGTACTACCGGTATAAACGTTTAAATCGCGGATAAAATTTAATATAAAAATAGGTTTATTTCTAGAAATCGGATTAAGGAGGAATAAAAGGATAAAGATTATCCTTTAAATAAAAAGTTACTACTTCGTAGGTTAACGGGGGTTTTTATAATAAATACTAATAAAGATCGTACTTTATATCGAATTATTTTAAGGTATAATTTAATTAATTTATTTTACTCGGCGGTTTATAGATATAAAGCCCGAATATAAAATTATTAAATAATTATAATTATTTCTCTTACTTTTATCTCTACCGAAAACTATTTATCGAAGGTTAATTTATAAAATAAGATCGTAGTAGCGAAATTAAACCGTAATCTTTAATACGTTAATTTATTTAAGACTAGACTCTTTAATTTTACTTTTTTTACCGCCCTATTCCCGAGTACCTCGATGATAATAACCGGCGAATATACCGGTATTTATATATATTAAGATATTTATTATATAACGAGTTAACGTCTAAAATACCCGCCGATTAGGACGTTTATTATCGTAAAATTTATATCTTTATATTTATTAATTATTTATTTTAAAACGATACGAGCTTCTTAGAAATTATTTATCTAAAATCTATATAAATATTTAATTATAGATACTTTATTACTAGAAATCTTACCTCCTATAAATATTATTAATTAATTATAAGAAATAAGTTATTATAATTAATATTTTACTTTACTCGTTTAATTTTAAATATAACTACGCTATAAAGAGTTTAATATACTTTTAATTATTATAAATACCTTTATACCTTTATTTATCGACTATAGTACTTCTACCTCTTTATTTATATATAATTATTATTAATAGGAGTAGTTATATACGAGGAATTATAAACTTTATAAATAGATAATTATTACTACTTTAAGATTCCGTTAATAGACTCCGTAGTCTTATTTTATTAAACTTAATCTACGTCGAAGGTCTTTATATCTTAAGTTATTTATAATTTATCTTATTTTTTATTTAATTTCTTTATATAATCGCCGAGTTAGGAGTAATAATATAAAGAGAGATTACCTTTTATATAAATAAATAATTACTATTAATAAGAATTTTAATTAACGGACTTTATAATTTCGTTTCTTTAAATTTTTATTTATTCTATACCCCTCTATACTCTAGATAATAATATCTTATTAATTTATTATATTAAATAAATAATAAATTGTAGTTACTCGTTTAGATAAAGATAACCCCGGTAAAGCTACCGGCGATATATATATAAATCTTTAAATTATCGAGCGCGACGAAGCCGATAATTTTATTAAAGAGCGAGCCGATAATAGTACTACGCCTATAAAGAAGAAGAACTCTTTATATAAAATAAAAATTATTTTCGAAGGCTAGGGTAAATTTATTAAATAATTTAAGAATAAAGATACCCGCGTAATATATAAGATTTATATAGACGAGAATAATAACTAGTTATTTAATATATATATCTAGATTAAGGTTTTTATCGATAAAAAAAAACCTACTCCCGATTACTCTCGCGAAGAATAATTATTTTATATTTAAATATTCCGGCTAAACGTTATAAACGATATTTAAAACGAGTCGTTAATCTATATATATTTTAGGGCTTTTATAAATAAATTTATTTAAAATAATTTTATCGAGTAAGTATACCTCGATTATTATATTAAATTATAAGAGGTCGGAGTAGTTACCTACCGTACTATAAAGTAATTAATATATATAGAATTTTCATTCCGCCTAGCGAAGGCGTAGATTAAAGGAATCCTATAAGAAATTAATAATTTAGGCGTTTTTTAATATATTTAAAATTAACTACTCGACGTATTTATTAAATTAGAGAATAATATAATTAAATTTACTACTTTCTTTTTAACCTCGGAGGCGGATTTATTTTTTATCCTATATAACGAAATATTATCTATATTTAATCTTAAGCGAGTATATATATTATATATTTATTAATTTAATAGTTTAGCCGATACGAAATATAAAATTTAAAAAGATTAAATTATACTAGTAGTAGATCGTTTAAAGATTAGTTTACCGTTTAATTTAATATATATTAATAATAACGAGTACTAGACTACCGAGAGTATATTTATTATTTACTAGGAGGAGAACGAGATAAAAGATATTAAAAATTCTTAATTCTAGGAATATTAATTACGCGCCCTAATAATTATATTAAAGGGTAATTATATTTATATAAACCTCCTCCGCCTACCCTCGAACTACGAATATTATTTTTCGACGGAATATAGTTTCGTAATTAAATTTCTTATTAAAGAATAAATAATAGTTATCCTATTAAAACTCTTTCTTTACGTTAATTCACTCGATTATATTATTATATTTAACCGTCTTTAGAAATACGAAAAGAATAACTAAAATAATCTAAAATTAAAGTCGGTTTTTAATTTAATAAACTCGTAAAATATATTACGCGAAAAGTTTAAGAAGTTCTATTTCGACGCGGAGCCGATAATTTATAATTAAAGTTATTCCTCTTTTATCCGATATCTTATATAAATTTAAATTAGCCGTTATTAAAATATTAAATCCTATATATAAAGAAGATATAAATTATATCTATAACCCTCGATAATAATAATTTATTATCGGATAAGATCTACGTATCTAGACTATAATTAATATTCTTTAAAGAATAAATTTTAAGGCTAAACTCGGATAATAAAATATCGATTTAAATAAATTTTAGGTAGGTATATTAAAATACCTATTATATATACTTAATAGCCTCGGACTCTTAAAGGGACTATAGGGAGTTAAGAAGATAAAACTCGATATAATTATTATTATATTATTTATATCGGCCGGTAAAAAGGTAAAGGTCTTAAACTTAATAAATAAAATAATAAACTCTTTTATTACGAAGTTAAATACCGAATTTACTCGGCTCGGTAAAAGAGGAATTAAAATTATAGAGAAGTATATAATTCGTTTTTATTTATTTACGACCGAATAAACCATTATCTAAAACGAGAATTAACGATATATAGTTTATAATACTAGTAATTTATAATAGTAACCTAACTCTTCGCTTTTTTAAAATTAATATAATCGGCTCGTAGTAGTTATAGTAAATAAAATTAAAAAGATATTTTTTAGTATTATAAATCGTCGCTATAAACTTTATAATACGAGTTTCGGTATTTTATTATTATAAATCGTAGGCCTTCTCGGTCGACCTAACCTAAATATTAATTTTACTTTTATTAATAATATTATTATAAACGGTAATAATACCCTTAAAGGTATATAATTAAATAATAATAAAATTATTAAAAGCGGCGAGTTATAAGGCGAGAGCGATCTTTAAATTAATATAATATAAACTAGTAACGCCCTTTAACCCGATAAATCGTAAAATAATTAAAGATAAAAAGGCTCGGATTATAATAATAATAATCTTATTAATTATAATAACGAAGATATTATCTTAATAAATAATATAGACTTCGAGGACTACGGGGGTAAAGTGGGGCCTATATTTAAAAACGTAATCTTTTAGAAAATTAAGAAGTTATAATAAATAGTAAAAAAGAATATTAAATATAGTAAATTAAACGAAGCCGGGAATATAACCTACTACTAAAAACTTTATAAATACTTTCGCGAGATATTCTATAAAGTTAAGAATAACGATACGTTCGATAGCGAGGAGGAATATTATATATTTAAAATATTTAAATCGTTATTCTTAAAGGATATCTTTACGAAGGACGTCGCTATCGTTATTATAATCTTTATTAATTCGGGTTATATAATCCTAAAGAAGAATTCTAAAGGCGATTATATTATTATTTAAGAAATTAATAAAGTTAATAACGGGGAGCTCTTCGTTACCTTAATATAATACGAGATTATTATATATTTATTAAAAGATAATAAATAACTACCGTTTAAAGAATAAAATATAAAGTATAATCCTTTTATTAAATAAATAAATAAGAGTATATATAAATACTAAATAATTCTAGACTACTTTAAATATAACTTAACGAAGTAATACCGAACTATTATAAATATTATTAATATTATCTCTAGAATTTAATATAGAAGCTCTATTATCTTTATAATAAATCCGGCTAGTCGCCCTAATATTATTATAATTACCGAAGTATATAAGAACTTATTTAATACCCCTATAAACTTTATTTAAATTAATACCGACGGATAATATTATAAAATAGGCTTCTCTTAATCCGGTTAAAACGAGCGGGAGTTATAACTTATTATAAAGTTTTATTAATACTATATTTAAAGAGGAATTAAAACTAAAGATATCTTTATCCTTATAAGTTATCTCGTATAAATTAATTTTACGAGACGAGCGCTAGCGTTTATTATAGGATTAAAAGATATAGATACCGAAACTATTAATAATTACTAAAGCGAAGAGAAGTTTATAGTAATCCTCTATATAATAGGATCCGAGAAGTTAAACTTTATATTCTTTAATCCCTGTTTTTTTTATTAAGGTTTCTCGCGTAAATAACGCCTTAACGATTATTATAAATTAAATAAGAATTTAATTATACGAGAAGAAATATAAGCGATTCTATTATAATTATTTATAAAAACTTCTAATAGAAATAAATATTTATATGAAATACGAAGAGAAGCTCCTAATATTTAATTTTATTAAATATAACTACGATTTAAACTCGGACGATAACTTTTAAAATAAGAATCTATATATAATAAATTAATCGGAGGAAGATCCTAGTAATATTATATATATAAAAGAAGGAACTAGAAATACTAAAGGATTCGATAATAATTAGGATACTACGGAAGTTTATAATATTTAGGACCCGATTACTTCGGGATCTAGTATTAATATAAAGAATCTAACGACTCCTATTATTAATAATACGTATAATTAAAGAAGAGGCCGTAATATAGGATATATAATAATCTTTAATATCGGTAATAGTAATACGTATAGTTAGGGATTTAATAAAAATATAAAACTAAATATTATATTAAACCTAAGGCTATTTAATTTATTATATTAAATATAAATAGAGGTAGAAGGTTTAATAAATCTTCGAGAGTTTAAAGAACTAGCGAGTACCTATTATTATAAGATAAAATTATAAATTAATAGATTTTATAGTTTATTAAAAACTTCTTTATTAGCCTCTTTATAAAGGAGTAATTATAATATATAAAATATCTTTAATAATTTACCTACCCTAATTAGGTACGAGTTATCTATATAAAAAATATTAGAACTATAATAGGAATATTATATATACCGTGTTATTTCGGAATAGTACCTCTTATATATAACCTAGAAAATAATACGTTATATTTACTTTTTTTTAATAAATAGTAGAGCGGTCTAATCTTACCTTCCTTTCTATTTTAACGAATTTATTAACTACGAATAATACCCTAATTATAGAACGTACTATATACGATTAATAAGTTATTATATATATATAATCGACCGCTCTTCCGGCTAGCCTTTATATATAAAGGGTATAATAATTATAATTATTAAACGAAGAGATCGAACCGAGTAAGGTAAATATAAATACCGACCGCGAGTAATCTTTATTTATAAATATTATTTTTAATTAACTACGAGCCTTATTATTAGAATTTATTATAGTATAACTTTATTTATCTTAACCTAGCTTAATTTATTTTAGATTTAATTTAAATTTAAATTAATTTTCTTATTTTATTAAGCCATAGTGCCTAGGGTGTTTATAATAATATAAAAGTAAATATAAAACCTTAGTGGGAAAATGATCTTTATATTCAAATAATAGAATTAATTTTTAAAGAGTTAGAGCGAGGGCTCCGAGCCTCTTATTTCTAAAAAGACTCCGGAGTACCGGAAACTATAATATAATATTATAATATAAATGGCGTAACTACGCCGTATACTCCTTATATAGGATTTATATATTATATTTAGTAACTACTATAAAGCTAGTTTTAATATAGTATAATAATTACCTCCCCTTCTAGGGGTTTCGCCCTCGAAACTAATAGATATTAATTTAACGTTTTAATACTCCGACGAAGGAGTATAATATAAGAGAATCTAAATTAAATAGGGCGTACGCGTAACGCCTACGCCTTTTATCTAATTCTATTAATCTTTTATCTTTATAGTAATAATATATTAAGAAAAATCTCTAAACCTAGTAGGAAAAAGGGAGGGAAATAAATTATATTTGAAAATTTAATAATACGTCGTATATAATTCGTAATCGGCGTAGTAATATAGTTATAAATTATATTAAATATTTAATAAAAACCTCTAAACCTAAAGAGAAAAGTAAGGGAAAGAATATTATAATTATTATCGAAAATTATAAACCTTTACTATTAGTAGGGCTTCAGCGATATCGGCGGTAAAATAAATTATTCTACTTTATTATTTAGGAAGAACTCTAGTTATAAGAGTAAATACGTACGGGTAAGGGTTTTAGTATAAATATAAAACCTTCGCCGACTTTTTAATTTTCTTTTTTTATAATATCCTATTATCTTTTATATATATAAACTCCTATATACTACTATCGATAACTATACTATATTTAGACTTTTATTAATTTATAATAGTCTCGGCCGTATCTTTAAACTCTTTCTTTAAGGTCGTAAATATTATATATATATTCTATAAATAAAACTAGAGTTAATATATCGTAGTTTAAATAAATCTTCTTTTTCTTCTTTTAAATTCTTTTTTTAAATTTATAATTATTAAAGTAAGTAAATAGTTTATTCTATCTTTAAATAAAATATTTATTTATATTTTAAAAAAATTAATATTATCGTGATATTTATTTTATTTTTAAATTATTAATATAGGTAATATATTATCTAAAAAATTATCCTAGTCTTTATAATTAAGATAACGCGAAGGGTCGTCGGTTAAATTATTCTTCCTAAAACGATACGAAATTAAGAAATTAAAAGATAAGAGTCTTATTACCTAACGCGCCTAGCGACTATTTAATTATTTAATATTTATAAAACCCTTTAGGTTATTATAATTGGTTAAGATTTCTACTTTATATAAATTACCCTCGAGGTAGTATTACTATTATTTAAATATTATAATAATTACGAGGAGCTCTTTATTATAAGTCTCGTATCGAATTTCTAAACCCTATATCTTACGGGACTAGAAAGCGACGGGATATTATTCGTTATTATTTTATAATTACGTTAAAATCGTAGTTACGATAAAATTAGAAGTATTTATCTTAATCCGAATTTTTAATTCTAGATTAAAGTATACTAGAATAGGTATATACGAGAATAAATCGCGAAGTAGGTAAAACGTTTACTCTATCTCTTTAAGTTATTTAAATAAACTAAATTTTTTATTATCTTAACTATTTTTTAATAAACCCGTTAATAGGCCTATTATCTACGAATAATAATAAATAAATCGACGATAAAAATTAATAAAGCCTAAAAATACTTATATATTATAAAAGGATTTTGGTTTTAGTTAGGACTAAATCGTATTAATCCTATATTCGTTTATCGATATACTTTCGGTATTTATAATAAATTTTAGAAATTTAATTAATTGAGTAAAAAACTCGTATTTCTTAAGATTTACGAATAAAGAATATTTTTATAGGCGTTCGAGTATTTATCGTACGTAATTAATATACTCCTCTTTTAAATTTAAATAAATTAGGATATTATCTAGATAAATAATATAAAATATATTTATTAAACCCGTTAACGATTTATTAATATAGGTTTAAAAAATAGTAGGTATATTCGTTAAACTAAATAATATTATTATATATTCGAAAAGATTATATTGTATATAAAATATTATCTTCTATTTATCGCCTTCCTTAATTCTTATTCGATAATAAATATCTTTTAAATTAAATTTCGTAAATTATATAGTATTATTCAGGTGGTCTAGCGTCTCGCTAATTAAGAGTAACGGGTAACGATTTTTAATAATAATCTTATTAAGACCTCGGTAGTCGATATATAATCGTAGTCTATTATTCTTCTTTAGAATAAAAAGGATAGGAGCCCCGGCGGGGTTTATAAAGTATTTAATTTAACCCTTCGTTAAAATATTATTTAAGTATCTCCTTAACTTTATTAATTTTAGATTCGATAGATTATAAAGAGGCCCGTATAACGGGTTACTCTTTATATTAATTATATAGTCGCCGTCTTTATACGACGGTAATCGACCTACTTCTTTATCTAAAAAGATATCGTTAAAATCTATAAGTTTATTAAGAAGCGTAGGCGGTACGATAGCGGAACTATTAAAAGATATTATATTAATAATAGTATCGTTTTTCCTAACCTCGTTTTTATTAATAGGATTTTAATTAAAGAGACTAGCCTTAATATAAATTAATATATATATAACTAGTTATATTTTTAATGATTTTATAAAATTTTTAAATAATTTTAATATATATACCTTTAGCGCGATACCGAACCGTTAGGTATATATATTATAATCGGTTTAAATCTTTTCCTTTTCTATAACCGGTATATTTATAATAATAGGCGAGTCTTTCTTATTAATAAAATAAAAGGTATTATTATATTTTTTAATTTATCCCTATAAATCGGTTAACCGGTAGACGATATTATAAATATTATAATAATAAATAAATTACCCGTTTATTTATTTAAGAGTCGGTAACGGCTCGCTTTTAAAATACTCTAAATTATATTATTATATAAATATCTCGTTAATAATATTTATCTCCGCTCCTAGATCTTTATCTATTTTAATACGAATAATTTTTATATCGATATTAATTAGGTTTATAATAACTTCGTTATTAATATTTATACTCGGTTAGGTTTTTATTTCTTTTTATTCCCTCGGGATAAAGATTTCCCCAAGGGTTTATTATTTTTTAACTCGGCGGTATAATCGCCGATATAATTAATAGTTTTTATTTTCTTCTCCGGATATTTATTAAAATAATAGCCGAGTTTATAATAATTAAAGTATTTAATATCCTTAAGATTTTTATCGCTCGCGCGAGTTATATACGTTTTATTTATATTTCTACGATTACCTCTATTAGAGCTTTATCCCTTTATATTAAATTTATTTTTATTATCTCCGCTCTTTAACCCCTTCTTATACCTCTTCCGAGGTTTTAATTAATTATTTTAATTATTATTTTATATTTTAAAGTCCCGATTAAGATTACGTTCGTAACGCGCCGTAAACGATATAAATTCGGTTCGTTTAGTAGGAATACTTTAGGCTCGGTTAACTTCTTTTAAAATATTAAATCTTAAACGGGTTATTAAATAAATTATTTATTACTCTTTATTATAAGGAGGTAATTCGGTTTTTAAGGTATTAAAATAAATATCGAAATCTTATATTAATTAATTATTCCTTTAACGTATATATTAATATTTAAAATTCGTATTTATAACTCGGTTTAAAGGGTCCTCGATTATATTAAATAAATAATCCGTAAAGAACTTTTATATTAATATATTTATTAGATAAAGTTCTTTATATTTATTTTATAACTTCTTAATTTACCTCTTTAAATAGGGTATTATATATAAAATCTTCTTTTCGTTTATTCGAAAATTTACGGGTATTAAGCGGAACGTAGTCTCTACGTTATAAATTTATTCTCGATAATTTTATAGATTCTTCGTATAAAAATCCCGTAGTTTCGATAATTATAAATTACCTTAATTTATATTATAACCGATTTAATTACGATTTACCGTCTGGCCGTTTTCGTCTTCTACGTTTAATTTTTAAAGATTATTTTCGATTTCTTTATCTCCTTTACCTACGATAGTACGTCGTAAGTTTTCGATATTCTTTTAAATTATAATAATAGAGGCCTCTTTCTCGAGGGCTTTCTATTTATATTTTAATTCTATAAATCGTTAGTCTACCGTAAGATTAATATTCTCCGGTATATCTCTAGTATTTTCGTTTAGAGTATTAATCCCGTACGTCTCGCCTTCGGGATAATTATTTTTAAAGAGATTTTTTATACTTTTAATAAATTATTATTTAAGAAGATTAAGAGAGATTAAAATTATTAAATTATAATACCTAAGGTATTTATAATAATATAAAAGTAAATATAAAATCTTAATAGGAAAATAATCTTTATATTTAAATAATAGAATTAATTTCTAAAGAGTTAGAGTAAGGGCTCCGAGTCTTTTATTTCTAAAAAGACTCCGGAGTACCGGAAACTATAATATAATACTATAATATAAATAGCGTAACTACGTCGTATACTCCCTATATAGGATTTATATACTATATATAGTAGTTACTATAAAGCTGGTCTTAGTATAGTATAATATATTTCTATTTTAATATAATCGGGATAGGAAATAAATAAATACTTTATATATTAATTTTTATTTAGATAGTAGCTAGCCCTACTCTAATTTTCGTTCTTTATCTTTTATTTTAACTTACTCTTATATTATAATTAAGTTATAATTTAATAAACCTAGCCGTTAATTTAATAAATATCTAGATATTAATCCCGTTTTTTAATATTATAAAAGATTAACTACCTAGTTAATACTCCTTAATATTAGGATAATTATTATAGAGGATTAACCCTTTAACCCCGAAGACCGTATACGATAATTCCTCGTCGAAGTTTAGAATAATTTTATTAGTTTCTTAAATACCTTCGATTATTTATATATTTAGGTCGAGAGTAATTTCTTATTCGATATTTTATTTTTATTTACGCCTCCTCCTCCTCCTACGCTAAATACGTAATTCTTAATTTATATTATTATTTAAATAATAGCCTAGGTCGTATTTATTATAATTTAAATTATATCTTAACCCCCGCTCTAAATATTCGATAAGAATATTTTTAATAATATTATTATTATAGGCCTACGTTTATTTTCTTTTTTAAATATTTAATAATTTACCTCTTTACGATCTCGAACGCCTCCTAGATCCGAAAAGTTCCTAGATATCTCGGAATATAAAGGGGACTAAGATAAATTAGATATTTAAAAATAAATATTAATATAGTAAATATATATTAATTATAACCGTTACTTTATTAATAGTAATAAGATCGTTTATATAAAACTTAAATTAGTTATCGGTAAAAAAGTCTTTAATTTAATAAATTATTATTAAAAAGAGGGTCTCTATACCTTAACTAGTTTTATTAATTAACGAAAGAAGTTATAAGAAGTATATAGTAACCTATTTAAATAAAAGAATACTCGGAATTATATCCGGGAATTTAAATAAGACTTTATATTTTTTAATAAATATTTTAACCTCGTTATTTAAAAGAAGGAATATTCTCGAATAAAGAACGAATCTTTAATTAATATTATAAAATATAATATTAATTATACTACCTAATAGGCCTCTATCTCTTAAAGAAAAATTAATAATTAACGGTTATATACCTTCGATAAGTACGTTCGTATATACTCCGAAATCGATTAAGAATTTTAGTAGATTAAGTATTATTTATCTCGTTAAAATACTACTCCTATTAGATTAAAATAAACCTTAAAGAGGTTTATTATATTTTTATTAACTTCTACCCTTATAGCCCGCTTTATTATAATAAATACTTTTATCTTTATTACCGCGGTTTTAACTCTTTTATTTAGGGAGTTAATAGACCTCGATTCTATTTAAATTATTATTAAAAGTAAATTAACGAGAACCCCGGTTATTAAAGTTATCTACGAGAAGTAGAGGTTTTATTTCTATTATAAATCGCTTAAATATAATATAAGAGTCTATTTAATTAAACTAGTTAGCCTCCGATCTAGTATTATAATTATTATCGATAATAATAAAAGCGTTATAGGAGGAGTTATTTTAAACGCGGGAAAAGAATAGTCTTAATATAAAATCGTATATTAGGACTATAGGTACCTAGAACCCTATATATACTTTTTTATTTATCGACTATATCGTTTAATTTACTTTTATTACTAATTAAATTTTCGTTTAAATTTATTATATAGCTTTTTAAAACCGACCCTATTTTTTATAATAAATATATAGTTATTTCTTATTAATTACGGAATAATTAGTCCCGAATTTAAATTAAAGCCTTAATTAATATTAATATATCCGGCTACTTTTTTATCGATTATAATTTTATATATATTTAGTATCTACCCCTTCGCTTTCTTCGTTATCTTTACGCTGCGGAATAGGGAAGGGAATTGGTCTTTTTAACTCTATTCCCTTCCCTTCTTTAGGGAAGGGAATTTTTTTTGTATTAATATTTATCTTAATTTTTTGAATTCCCTTCCTCGATTTTCGAAAAAGTCAAAATTCTCTTCCCTATTCCGTAGCGTAGTTATCTTTATATTATCCGACTCTTTAATAACGTACCTATCGTTATAGGATATATTATTTATATCGTAGAAACGATTTTAAATATTTATAATTATTAGGAACGAATAGTCTTCTTTATTACTAAATTTAATTAATACCTCGTCGTAATCGGCCTATTATACCTCTACTATTATAAAGTTACTATTAATTTTTTAAATAATTTCTTAACCTTCGCTTTATATTTTTATTTAAGAAACTATACTTTTAATTTTATAAAAATCTTCGTAGAAAATAAACTCTTTTTTATACCCTAAAAAAGTTTCTAGATTTAAGAATCCTAGTTTTTAACTTTATTTAATACCCACGTAGGGTAAGCCCCGATTTAAAAGGAGTCGCTAGTATATAAAGAGCCGTTATTATTTATAAACGATAACGCTACTATTAAATAATTAATTCCGACTCGAGAGAAATTACTTTAGTTTTAAATTTATTAGTAGTATACCTAGTCCTAAATTTATAAAAAGTAAATTTTAATTTAAGAAGAGTTAATCTAGTTTTAAATTTATTAGAAGTAAATTTAATCTCTAGCCTAACCTAGTACTCGTATAAAATAATTTAAAATTTAAAAGAAATTACCCTAGTTCTAGGTTTATTAATAGTAAATTTAGATTTAAAAGAAGTTTTCCCCGCCTTAGTCCTAGTTATTTATTCCTATAGGAACTAGCTATAATAACGAGTATAATTATATTATTATTACCGTTAAATAAGGAAAGATATTTAAAATTAAGTATTATAATTTAATCTCGCTTCGTTTTAAATTTTAATATTAAAAATAACGAATTTAATACCTAGTTACTTTTAATATATACGAGATAAGATCTCGATTATTTACCCGGCTCGTTAGGCCTAACGAGTAAACTATATTTAATTTATTATTTATAGAAATCGATCGATTTTTAAATATTTTAGAAGAAATCTCGACCTTAAATATTTAATTTTATTAAGAATTTAAATATTATAAACCTAAACCCCGCCTTAATTAAAATTTTAAATTAAATATTTATAATTAAACCTAGAACCGAGTTATATTTAAAATAAATAAAGAGTTTTATTTTACCTCCGCCGTTATTTAAGAAAAGTTTTAAATTTATCGAGATAATAAAAATATTAACCTAACTACGATTCTACCTACGCGGTACTATGAATTCTTAGATATTTTTTAAAGAAAAGACGCTAATACTTTACCCCCGTATTAATTATATAATTATATTATTAAATTTAAAGAAGGGCTATAACCTCCGTTATTTAATTTATATAATATAAGTTATAATAAGATTCTAGAACTCCGCCGTTACCTAAATAAAAATTTTAATAAAGATTTAATTCGAGTTAATTAATCTTATACCGTGTTTTTTATTTTATTTATAAAGAAACCTAGCGGAGGTTTATATTTCTACGTTAATTACCGAGGGTTAAATACTATTATTATAAAGAATAAATACTTTTTACCCTTAATATTAGAAACTTTAAATCGATTAAATCGTATTAAGGTATTTTTTAAATTAGATATTATATTTACTTTTAATCGCCTCCGCGTTAGGGAGGGCGACGAAGAATTTATTATATTTTATACCCGATTCGGTTTATTCGAATACCTTATTATATTATTTAGATTATATAATAACCCTATTTTATTTTAATACTATATTAACGATACTCTTCGTGAATTTCTCGATAAGACTTATACCGTATATCTCGACGATATTCTAATTTATAGCGATATCGAGGAAGAGTACGAAATTTATATTAAATATATCCTTTAGAAACTCCGTAAAGCGGGGCTCTAAATAAATATTACTAAATACGATTTTTATATTAAAGAAGTTATATATTTAAAATTAATTATTACTATTAAAGGGATTAAAATAAATTTAAAAAAAATTAATATTATTCCAAATTAATTATAGCTAGTTAATATTAAAGATATTTAAAATTTCCTAGGATTCGTTAACTTTTATCGGCGCTTTATTTATAAGTTTAATAAATTTATTATACTATTTATAGCCTTAATTAAAAAGAGTACCGTCTTCGAGTAGAGTATTTAATATTATATAACTTTTAATACCTTAAAGAAAATCTTTACCTCCGATATTATCCTAATTTATTTCGACCCCGACTATAAAATTATAGTGGAAATAGATACGTTTAATTATATATTTAAGGACGTTTTATTTTATATATCTAAAGACGTCCTATTTTAATACGATAATTAAAATATCCTTCGTCCTATTATTTACTTTTTAAAGAAGTATAACCCTACCGAGTATAATTATAAAATCTATAATAAAGAGTTTATAATAATCGTCCGCGTATTCGAGGAGTAACGCTTTAAACTAGAGAGATCTACTCTCTCTATCGAGGTAATATCTAATTATAAGGCTTTTAAATATTTTACTTTATTTAAAGTATTATCTCGCCGTTAAACGAGATAAAACGAGTTTTTATTTTATTTTAATTATAAGATTACCTACCGGCCTAGTAAAGAAAGTAGTAAACTTAATATATTAATATATTGGTTAAGAGACCTCTTTAAAAAGGGGGATAAATTAGACCCTAGATATTAATATTAATATTAAATTATATTAAAAAGAAAAAACCTAGCCCTAGAAGTTCTTAAGGACTATATTTATAATATATTATTAAATATAACGACTCTAGCCTTAGTCCTAGTTATTTTAGTTATATTAATAATAGATTTAAAGATTCTCGTCTAGTTCTTTTAGTTATATTTTATATTAATCTATATAACCCCGATAAATCTCGATACGGATATCGATTTAGAATTTTAAACTCTATTTATATTTTATAAACCCGAACTAGATAAAGATTAATTTATTAATTTAAATAAAGATTTATATAATACCCCGATTTATTAATTATAGGATATAATTAATTAAGTCGATTAATTCGCCTTTAAAGTTTTAGAAATACTACGTTCTAAAACGCGTTATTATAACGGAATTCCCCTCGTTAAATACGAAGATAAAGATAAAGTTCTCTATTTCCGAGGAAAGAGATATATTTTAAATTCTAATAAATTACGCCTTCGTTTAATCTAGTTAGTTTATAATAGTATCGCGGGTAATTACTTAAATCGTATTAAATATTACGAATTAATTAGTCGGGCCTATTAGTAACCTAATATCTATACTATTATTTAATAATTCGTTAGGAATTATTATATATATTAAAGAATTAAACCTTCCCGCTAGTATATTTAAAAATAACTATATTTATTACCGCCCCCGTAACGACGTTAAAGAGACGTCTTAATAAACTATATAAATCCTCTACCGCTTTATACTTTTATAGGAATTATTTATCGGTATATCCTAATTTTCGTAGACCGCTTAATTAAGATATAGTATTTATTATTAATTATATCGATAAAAGTAGACGAAGCCTACGACGCTTTCTATTAAAATATATAGAAACTCTATAAGTTACTAGATATCTTTATTTCGGATCGAGGATTTTAATTTATATCGGAGTTTTAGAAGACTTTATATAAACGTTTTAAAATCGATTAATATATATCTACCGGGTATTATCCTTAGACGGATAATTAAACCGAGTAGTTTAATACTATAATAAAATACTACCTCCGTGTATATATTAATTATATATAGGATAATTAGGTGAAATAGCTCCTTAGAGCGGAGTTTTTTAATAATAATATTAATTCTTCTAGTACTCTAGCCTCGCCTTTCTTAACTAATTATAATTAGTATTTATATATCGGTTTCGAGCCTATTAAATCTTTACTCTAAAATCTCACCGCTTAAACCCGTATTTATTTAATTATTACCGATAAATTCGTAATATAAATAGAAGCCTTAAATGATTATCTCCGCGATAAAATATTTATCGTTTAAGTTATTTTTAAATCCTCGGTTAATTAACGAAGGCGCCTATATTTAATATATTTAATAGACGATTAAATATAACTAAATATTAAGAATTTAAATATTATATACTCTTTAGTTAAACTCGACGATTATAATATCGGCCCCTTCCGAATCTTTAAGGTTTTCGATAATTCTTTTATAGTTTAGTTAGATTTTTTATATTCTATAAAAATTTACCCCGTTTTCTACGTTAGTTTATTATAGTTAATAGTTAATAACTCTTTACCTAGATAAATCTAGTTTATCCGAGAATTTATAACTACCGAAAATAACTAACGTAAATAGTATATTAACGATATTTTAAATTCTAAATATAATCGCCGTTATAATCTATTTTTATTAAAGTACTATATTGATTAGGAAGGCTACGTCGTTATATAGAAATCTTTCTAATACTTTACCCGTTATTAATAATTTATTAATAAGTATTATATCTCGAATCCTAGCGCCGCTAGCCTCTACGAATTACTATATATTATTTAGAGGTATTAGTATAAGGAATCTTTATTATTTTTATTTTAATCCGATTTTTAAAAAGTTAACCCCTGTTTATATTATAGTTTATTCTTTATCCGTTATTATCCCCTCGGTTATCGTTCCGTATCGGCTTCGACCGATACTTTATATTATTATATAAATAGATAGTACTTTATAGCCTAGCCCCGCCGTTATTATTTATAAATAATAATATTAATACCTAGTTTTATTTATATACCGCCGTTTATTCCCTATTTTATTCTTTATCCGTTAATATCGATAACTCGAATATTTTAACGCGTTTTTATATTAGTTATTTTATAACCCCAAATAAAATTTAGGGTTACGAAATTTAATTAATAAAATTAATCGTTTATTTATCTTATAAGAGCTCGACCTTAAAGAGGGGGTTATTATTATAATATAATTTTATTTATCTTAATTTAATTTAATTTATTTTAAATTTAATTTAAATTTAAACTAGTTTCCCTATTTCTATTTTAATATAGTCGGGATAAGAAATAAATAAATATTTTATATATTAATTTTTATTTAAATAATAGTTAGTCTTATTTTAATTTTCGTTCTTTATTTTTTATTTTAATTTACTTTTATATTATAGTTAAATTATAGTTTAATAAACCTAACCGTTAATTTAATAAATATCTAGATACTAATCTCGTTTTTTAATAAAACCTATAATTAATATTAAAAGATATAATTAAATTATAATTACGACTTTATTTATAAAATTATAAATAATATATTAAAGCTAGAAACTACGTTATTTATTTTATATTATTAAAGTTAAGGCTACGATACCTCTACGTAAATACGAAGATTATAATAATAACGAATTTAACCCTACTTTAAGAAATTTAATAAAGTTTTATTTAAAGACTACTACGGAGGAAAAGAACTAGGAATAAATAAAAGAAGAAATTAAAATATAATTAACGTCGAACTTTTTAACGGATTTTAAATAATACGTAATTAGGGTTATTAAAAACGAGTTTATTATTATTTTAACTTTAAAGTACGAAGATAATATTCTAAAATTTTTTAATAATTTAAATAACGATAATATTTAGAGTACCCTCTTTACTTTAATATAATATATCGCCTATAATATAAAATAGTAATTAAAAGATACTAGTAAAAAGTTATTATATAAATTAAATTAATTATAATAATCTTTTTTATCTCCTAGCGAGGTATTAGACTAAATATAAATAAAAGATATTATATTATTACCCGTTATACTAAAGTAGTAGACGAATTACACGGTTATATAAGGATTTAATCTACTAGATATTAATCTTAAAATAAGGTATAATAATTTAATAATTAGGTTTATTTTTATAAATATCGCTAGGTTAACCGACCCTCCGTTAAATTAAAAAATAATAATATTAAATATAATATTACTAATATTTATTATATATTTAAACGAAGATCTAGGGTTAAATACTTCGTTATTATTAAAAATCTAGTTTAAGTACTAAGGAAATAGATTTATAATTAAATTATTAAAGAATTACTAACTCCGTAGAGTAATTAAAGAAATTATTAATAACGAGAATACCGACTTTATATTTAAACTTATACTAGTAAATTAAGGATTAATTTAATAAATTTTTTTATCTTTAATAAAAATAGTAAAGTCTTAAAGTAAATAAATCTTTATTCCGTTTCTCGATACTATTTACGGCGTACGGCTAATATCGGGTAGTAGAAATAAAAATAAAAAATAATTCCGAAAATAAAATCCGTAGCCTAAAGCGAGGAAAATATAAATATAAAATAAATATCGTAAATAAAGGCGGTAAATAAAAGTAACTACTAGGTAGATTACTAGTAGATATTAATTAAATAATAAATTTATAAAGCGAGTTTAATAAACGTCGAGAGTAAAAGCGACCGAAAAGTAACTATCCTAATATACTATATATATTCTGGACTATTAAGAATAATTATCACGGGGTAGACTTTAGTAGGAGTATTACTATAAATATCTATTAAGACGGCGGGCTAAGCCCTACCGCTAACTTTATCGGGACTAAAGTAACTCTAGGATTCTAATATATTAAAACTAAATCCTCTATAGAATAATTAATATCTTTTATACTATATATTATTATATTGACCTCTTATTAAATAGTAGTAATAGTTATATTAATATAGAACCATACCTCTTCTATATTAGTGAGAATGATTATATTAGTTATAAATAGTAAAATAACCCCTAAAACGACTAATATACTCCCTATTAACTACTATATTTAAAATAACTTACTCCGTATCGATAGCGAGTTTTATTTACGTTATATTTATTTAGCGCTTCTATATTATACTCTACTACCTTGAATAAGTATTTCTAAACTCTTTATTAAGTTATTAAAGTAACTTATTTAGTACCCTTTTCATTTAGGGTATTTATAATAAATACTAAACTAAATATTTAAAACGTCCTTTTATTTATTTCTCTTTTATTAATATAGTTATTTATTTTAGTAAATTATTTATTAGGTAAACGTCTAGCCTAGTAAATATATTATTAATTATATCTCTTACGCTTCCGCTATAGAAAAAAGAATACTAGAATACTAGTCTTTTAATACTACTCTTATTATTCGTCTAGTATTACTACTTTTAATATTTATTATTAATTATTACCCTAGTTATTACTCTAGAAGAAGTTTAGCTAAGCCCTACTACGGTTAATTTTATTTTCTATTTATAAAAATTCCTATTATTAAGTAAATTCATTTTAAAATAAGTAAAAGTTACTTTTAATATTAAACGAGTAGTTATTTAAATAATTATATAGTCTCTTTATCCTCCTACTAAAGTACCTCTTTAGTATTTATTAAAGAGGGGCCGGAAAGCGAAGTAGTTTAATAATAACCTTTCGGAGTATATTAAATTTAAATAGCCTACTATATAACTACCCTAGGTTATAAATAAAACGTTTATAATACCGTTTATTAATACCTTCCGAAGGGATATTAAAGAGCTACGTTAATACCTATAAAAGAAGTAGTCTTTAGAGGACGAATTTAAAAACGAAGAAATTATAACTCCTCCCGAGCTCGAGTAACCTACTATAAATTCCGAATAAATAATATAATTTATAGAATCGCTAGAAATTTAGGCCCTTATTATTAGACTAGTAATTAGAATAAAGGAAAACCTAATAGGACTTTAAAATTTATTAAAAATAAATAACTTAATTAGTTAAAATAATATTAGTACTAGGGTAAGCGCCTAAAATAAATTAAAACTCGAAGAGATTAGATTCTTCGACTTTAAGGGCGATAGAAAGGATAACCTATTTACTTTAAAAAGGTATATTATATATAAAAACGTTTTCGACTTTAAAGATCGCGTTAACGATATAATTAAATAATACGGCGAAGAGGAGGTGTAAAAGTTTTTACTTTTATATCTTAAAGAAGTAACCCTTAAGTAGTTCTCGAATAAATTAAATATAAATATTAAGATATTAATATATACCTTCGCTAGCCTTAAATAGATAAATTGTTTTATTAAACGATTTAAAATAAAGACGCTAGAAGTTATACGTAAACTTCGTTTTAATAAATATAAATTCATTTAGATATATACTAGTAAAACGCCTAAGTAGTATATAAATAAAATATTTAACTTAACTAAGGCCGCCGATATTCCTAGTATATATTAATAAATATTTATAATCTACGATTATATTAGCTTTAATTTTAAGTCTTTTATTAATCCGCTTAAACCTAGCGTCTTATTAAATAAATTCCTTAATTTATTTAATACTAAGGAAGAAGCCTAGTTAGGAATAATACGAAATAATAAAATAATTAAACCTCTACCGCCTCTTAAGCTAAAGGGCTTACGGTAAAATTAATAGAATTATTAATAACTTAACTAGTTCCGTTTATAATAAAACTAGTTACTTTAAACTACTTTTTATTAATTTATTAATCCGGTTTATTAGAATATATTAAGTATTCTTTAAATATAGTAGTAACCTCGTTAAATTTAACCGTTATTTATTTAGTTATAGATTATTAGTAATAATACTAAAAACGTACTTTTCTCTCCTAGAAATAAAAATCGTCTTAATTATTAACCGCGCCAAGAAAACCGCGGGCCTATAACCGGTAGTTATAATTTTAATTATTTCGGGTAATAGTAAATACCCCCTAGGTATATAATTATTTATTATAAAACCGAGGTATAAAAGAACCGCTTTTAAGAAGACGGTATTATAGAGTTATAAATAGAAGAATAATCTACACTTAATATTAATTACGTTAATAAATAGAGCTAGGATTAGTAGTAAAAGAATTACTATAATAAATAAAACGAAATAACTAGTTATTAGATAATTATTATCGATTCGCCTAAATAAATCGAGTATTATATTTATAAAGAGTTATTCTCTTTTAAAAACGTATTATATACGTATTTTAAAAGTTAAAACTTAGGTAGAAACCCTATTAAAACCTCCTACCCTAGATATTTAATTATAAATATTATTTAGAAAAGTAAATAGTTTTTAATAATAAACGAGAATACGGAAACCTATTATTAGGTTAAAATGAATAACGAATTACTAAAATAGAAATTTATTATTAAATTAAATTACGACTCTTCCAAAAATACGGGAATAGGATAAACGTTTAGGAAGTACCGGTACACCGGTATTCGGGTCGGTTTAAACTCTAGAATTAAAATAAAAAAGAATTATAAGAATACTAGTTATAGAGTAATTATTATTAACTATAAATTTATAGTACGCTTCCTTCTAAAAGCTAGAATCCGTACTATAGTAACCCTACTTTAAATTACCGGTATTAATATTAACCGTTATATTATTTCTAAATATATCGTCACCTCTTTATACTTCCCTAGGAAAGATAAAAGTAGTAATAAAATAATAACCGAAACCGCCCCTAGGGAAGTCTATATTATAAATAATTTTAAAGTAAATATATTTATTAATATAAACGTTATGGCCCCTAAAGGGATTAATATACTAGTATCTCGGTAAGTCGCCCGTATCGGTAGTTACGATATAGAGTACTCTATCGACGTTTATTTAAAAAGTACAAGTATAAACCGGCCGGTATATACTACGAAAATAAAAATTATCCCCCTATAAACTACGGTAATTATCGAAGTCTATAAATTTAATTTATTAATACGAGACTATTTCTTTAAACCGGTAGATACTAACTTATACCTCTTTACTAGAATCGTTAACGATAGAATAAGATTAGTATTTATAAAGAATAAAACGGATAAATATATTAAAATCCCTAGAAATATAAAGCTAGGCCAAGTAATCGAGGTTTAATTTAATAACTATTATAATATTATTATAAACGATAACGACGTTCGCGAGCTCGCTATACGAAGGCCTCTTTAAGAGTATAAAGAAGTTTTTATTAAAAATACTTTTAATAATATAGTTATTGTTAACTCTAGTTTATTACTTCTTAAATAATCTTTAAAGAGTAAAGATATAAAGAATTTAATTAGTTCCCGATCTTCTATTTTATTAATAGAGGTAATTACTTTAATAAAAGATAGTATCTTCTTAAATAGTATTATTATTTATAGTAAATAACCGGAGCTAGTAAAGATTATTAATTAATTCTTTATACTTTAGGTAGAAGGAGGCTTTATTAATATTCTAAAAAACGAATAAATACATATACTATTACGCGCCGACTAGGAAGATAAAGTATTTAAAATAATATATATTTATCCTATAAATAACGAGAGCCGGAAGATTATTAACGAAATCTTTAATAAACTATATATTTAAGGACGGCTTAAATAGACGATATAAACTACTTTATTCAATTTCTTAGTCTTCGTTATTTAGACTATAAGATTAGACGGTACTAAAAAGAGCCGTATTATTATTAATATTCGAGGTTTAAATATTATAGTTATAATAAACGTCTACTATTTACCTTTATAAAATAATATAATTAACGCCGTTAAGGGTTATCGTTAGATTACTATTATCGACGCGGCTAGTTTCTTCTATTAATAGTATATATACTCTAAAGATAAATATAAGTTTACCGTCGTATTATACCGCGGCTAAAAGACTTTTAATATTACGATAATAAGATTTAAGAACTCGTTTACGTACGTATAATAATAAATAAACTAGATCCTACGTATCTATAAAGTATTCGCCCGAGTATATATTAATAATATTATAATATTCTTTTAGACTCTCGAGGATTATATTTAATACTTATATATAATATTTTCTTTATTTATTAAGTTTAATATTTTAATTAACCCTAAGAAGGCGTTTATCGGTTATCCGTTAATTATACTATTTAACTAGAAGGTTAACTCGTTCGGGTTATTAATTTCTAAAGAAAAGTTTATAATTATTAAATAACTAGTTTTCTTTTAAATATTAATAGTACTTAAGACGTACCTAGGAATAACTAGTTAATTAAGAGATTATATTAAAGATTATACTACTCTAGTTAGGCCTTTATAAAATAAGAAAACCGCGCTATTAAATAGAGTACCCCCTATAGGCGTTTAGTAATAAAAATATATTAAGAAAACTAGTTTTAAATTACCTTCCCTATAGGAGATCCGTTTATTTAAAGTTATTTAGAATACTCTTTCTAAACCTTCCTTTTTATACTATTTCGATGATAAAAAGGAACTATTTATCGACCTTAATATTAATAAAGAATTTAGTTACGGGGTTATAATTTATTATATTATAAAAAAATTAAAAGACTCTTATCCCGACTGGAAGTAAATTTAATCTATTCTTTTCCTTAACCGACTCTTTAAGAATATAGAAATACGCTATTAACCTACTAAAATAAAATTAATAAAAATAATATAAGTATTTATTAAAGTTAAATATATAGTCGAATTAACTCTTAAGACGGTCGTTTATATTAATTATAAAGCTACGTTTAGTATAATTAAATAAATAAATATAACTACCTTATCTACGGTAAAGATTAATTTACGTATCGTACGGACTTTAAATTATATTTAGTATTTTTAAAACCTAAAGATCCGTTATAAACCTAGTATTAAATATATAGTACTAGACACTTTATCTTAACTATAATAAAAGAATATAGTTAGGGACTTTTTAGAAAGCGAGCTAAATATACTTTAAGTATATATATATAAAGTCTATATACTAATAGAAATAAACGCGTAATTTAAATAAAAATTACTTTAAAGGTACTAGAATAACGACTATTAAACCAAAATAAATTATATATTTAACTATAACGTAGAAACCGGCGAGGACGCCGTAGATCTTTCTTTTTCGAAGGGGGATAACGGCTTAATATAGTATATTAATAATTTAACTACTAATCGCGTATATACGCCGGAGCGCCTATATATACTTTCTTTATATATTAAAACTATATTTAATATCGTATATTCTGGTTTATATATAGGAAGATATAAATACTATAAGATAATAACTAAATACTAATATATATATAAATTAAATAAAAAGTTAGGGGAGTATTTACGATATTATTTATAATATTAATTATTTAATACTCCTAGGTATAAGCCTTATAGAGTATTATAATTTATTCTTATACCGCTCTTTTCTTTTTATACGATTTTTATTAATTTTATCCTAGCCTTACCCCTTTCGTAGGAAGGATTCGATAATATTATAACCGTTATATATAAATTTTCCCGAAAGGTAACCGCGATTCTAGGAAAATTAATATAAAAAATAAAGTAATAAATATATATATTTTTACGTCGTTTATATTTAGTGGACTAGGGTATTTCGAAAGTTATTCTATTTAACCGCGACTAGAAGTTTATAAATACTTTATAAAAGACTTTATTTAATAAATTTAAAGTAAATTTAATATTTTCTATTATTTATTATCTATAAACGGATAAATTAAGCGAGCGTATAAATTAAACTATTAAAATTATATTACGATTCTAGATCGTTACTTTATAAAACCCTAAAGCCTAGGAAGAGATACTATTTTTTATAATTATATAATATAATAATACGTTCTTTTAACTTATTAATTATACCCTAAATAAAATAACTTTCAGTTTTATCGTTAATAACGCGTTAGATCTAGGAAGTTAAAAGAATAATATTTTATTAAGGGAGTTAATATATATTTAAACTTCGGATATAATTACCTATATTTAAATATACGATAAAGAGTATTATAATCGTATTTATTATTTTTATTACTTCCGTTAAAGGGACTAGGTCTTACTACGTTTATATAAAGATTATAATATTCCGGTAAATAAATTTACTAGTCGTAAATATAATTAGTAAATAACTAGGTTATTTAAGGTTTTTAATTATATTAGTAGATTTATATACCGCCTTAATATCCCGGAAAATTAGAAGATTTATAACGTATTTTTAATAGTATAACTAGAGTAGTGCCTATTACCGGATAAAGACTTTTTTAAATATCTACGACCTATTAACCCTAGAGTAATAGAAACCGAGCGAGACGACTTAAAGCTAGAATAAAAACTAAAGTATATCCTCGATAAACGCGTTATTAAAAAGGGGAAGGGTTATACTACTAAATACCTCCTATCCTAGAAAGATTAGGGATTTATATAAAACCGTTAAATAAATACTAAAAACGTTTTCGCGGGCGAATTTATTAAGGAATATAAATAGTAAATTAAATATTAAGCCAAATTCTTCTTCTAAAGTCGATAACTCTAGAAATATAACTATATTTCTCTTTTACGTTATCGCTCTTTACTTACTCTTATTAGGAAATAACTATTATATTAAATTCATTTATCAAGCTCTATTTAGAGTACGGGTACTATAATAATATTAAAGAGGTATTATACCGAGAATTAGTAAAACTACTCTTTAATAATTTTAAATTATTCGTTTAATCGCACGTAGAGTTATATGGCCCGAATATTCTAATATAGTATTATTTATATACTCCTTTATATAAACTTAGGTATATACCCCTCGTTATTGTTACTTCTTAACTAGGTAGTATATTTATATAGGAAAAAACTTCGGATAATATAAAAATTATATAATTATTTAATCGAATCGGGACTAGCTCCGCGCTAAAATAGTTTTAATTCTAAAAGTATTATTAAACGACTTTTATTTAGATCTAGCCTAGATCTAGCCTAGATTTATATTAAGACTTTACTTTATTAATATATACTTAGGGCCTTAGTCCTTCAATATTAATACTCCTATAATATTATATATATACGCCTCTATTTTATTAATATTATAGTTTCTATTATTAGTTACCTACGTTATCCCTATACCGCCCTATTACTTTACCTCGTTATCGCGATTTTAATACTAAACTTTACGGCTCTATATTAAACTTTAAGGCTCTATAAACCTACCCGTAATTAATCGATAATTTAGAATATATACTATTTATTTATTTACTTCTATATATAAACGCTATTTACGTTATTATTTATATAAACGTATTAACGAGGGCGTTAACTTCTTTCTTTTAAATTAGGCGATCTATTACGGAGTGTAATTTAATAAAAGTATTATTATAAATATTTATTAAAACGACGGGTTAAACTCTACCGCTAACTCTATCGGGACTAAAATAACTCTAGGATTTTAATATATTAAAGCCAAATCCTTTATAGAATAATTAATATCTTTTATATTATATATTATTATATTAACCCCTTGTTAATAATAGTATTTATTTTAATATATACTTTAGGTTCCCGATTAAGGAAAATTAATTTATTAATTTTAATATATACTTTAGGTCGGTTTTATACGACGTTTCCTTTATTAAAATCTTTAACGATTTAATTAATCTTAAAACGAGTATAAATAATAAAACGATATAACTTTTATAAATCTTTATTAATAACTCTAAGGGTAAAAATAACGACGATCGAAATATAAAAAATAACGGAATCTTTATAACGCGCGATAATAAGAGAGTTAATTAAATTATAATAAATAATTAGCCCCTAATAAATATAATATAAATAATAATAATAACTCGATTAATCCCGTTTATAGTAGACGATTTATTTAAATAATTATAAAAAGGCTTTACGGATATTAAAACCGTATATAACGAGAAAATAATTAAACGCGTAATTATTAATTAAATATTTAAATTAATATTTATCCTAAAGTAAAACGAAGTAGAAGATATTCCGATAGAGGAAGAGGAAAATATTAAAAAATTCTTAAAGAAAAGAGCGAAGGATAAATAAATTTATAATTAAATTTAAATATTAAAATTAATAAATCGGGTTAGGCTATTTAATATATAGTTTATTAAAGTAACGAAATATATATACTAGAATAATAAAAAATAAAAGGATTATTATCTTCTTTTTAAACTAAATAATATTAAAGATTATAAAACTAGAAAAAAGATTTATATAAAAGAAATAATAATAGGTTTTACTTTATTCTAGATACTCGGTATATTTATTTTATTTAAAATAAAGATTTTTTAAAATAGGGGATATCTCGTAGATATTATAAAATTTAGAAAAGTAATATAACTAACTTTTATTAAATTTAAAATTAATAATTAATAAAGGTTTTAAATTTTATAAAATCTCGCGGTAATTTATTTAAACTATTTATTTATATTAAGTCGTAAGGATATAAAGAAAATTAGGGGGGAAAAGAGATATAACCTATATCTCGCGGAGGGAATAACGAAGGATTTCTAATTACCCGATATATATTACCCGTCTAGGAGGCCTTAAGGGATTTAATATATATATATCGATTTTAATATATTTAAAAAACTTATACCGAGTTATAACCTTAATCTTTTCTTTTCTTTTACGGGTTTATTATCTTATTAATTAAATTTAGTAAAGATATAAATAATATAAAAGGATAAAGTTTTTAAATAAGTATTATAATAAACCTATAATAATCCTAAATTAAAAATCTTTATTAAGAAATTAAATATATTAAATTACGGTTTTTTAATAAAGTTAAAGGAGGCTCTTTATTTTAACGAAGATTATAATTTTTTAAGAGTATTTTATTTTATATTCTTAACCTCGTTTCCTAGTTAAATCGATAAGGTTCTAATAAATAAAATTCCCGCGGTAAAAAAAAAGAGTAATAAAGTTAGGATATAAAAATAATAATTTTAATAAAATATGAAATAAAGTAGGATTATAATAAACGAAGTATATACCGAGAATAATAAAACTATAAAGACGATTACTAAAATTCGGAAGATTAATAATATAATACCGGGTTAAAAACCTCGAAAGATTTTAATTAATAGGACTCCGTTTAAATTATTATTAAAAACGATAATAAATTAAATAAATACGTTTATAAATAATAAATAAATTATGTTATTTTTTAAAAAAGATTACCCTCGTTTAAATAAGGCGCGTAAACGCCTAAAATATTATATAAAAGATAAATTTATTAAACTCGGTAAAAGGTATAAAAGCTTTATCTAGAGTATATATAATAACTACGATATTAAAGACGAGTACGAGTAGTATAAAAAGATTATAGTTATTATTATTCGAATATTTTAAATATAATATATATTAGAGTTTATTTTTTTTAGGGAACTACTAGTTAAGTTTAAATTTAATTATTATTTCGACTACTTTTTAAACTACCCGTAACGGTATAAATTATTATTAAATTATTACTTCGAGGAGATAAATTAAAGAGTTCGGTAAATTTATTATAATACTTTATTTACCTTTAAGAGTTATAAAAAGAATATTATATTAAAGATTATAATATATTTATAACTCGCGGCCGTATATCGTATTAGAATTTTATTATTATTCCTTAAACTAGTTCTTTATAAAGATATAAAGAACCTTAAATTAACGGGTAATAAATTAAAGAATAATAATTAATTTAAATTAAAGAAAGAGAAACTTTATAAATTAAAATAAAGAGATTTACTCTTTAAAAAGAGTATTAATTAAATCGCCGGAGTAAATAACTATTTTAAAATATAAATATTAAATATTCTTAGAAATAAAATATAAGGGGTTAATATAAAAATAATTATTATAATTATATCCCTTATCTCGGCTTTTATTATTTATTAGATAAGTATTTTTAATGGAATCTTATATTATAGCGTAGGCCTTATTCTATACTAAGAATATCGTATTAATAATTATATAAATAATCCGTTTAATATAAAAGAGGCCTATCGCCCTAATTTATAAAAGTATACTTAAATTAAAATAAATTAAAATTATTAAACTCTTTTAGGAGGGTAAAGATAATAAAGAAAATATAACCTCGGATTTTATACTTTAATTTTTAATAGGATCTACTATACTCTTAAATATAAAATAGATATTTACGGTCTTTAAATATATCGTTATCTTTAACTCCGAGTAATTAATAAGCGTTAAAGACTAGGTAATATACCGTATTAATTAAATTAATTAAAATCGCGCGATATATATTATTAAGTTCGTAAATATAATTTCTAGTATAAATATAGTTATTTATAATAAGTAAAGAGCTCGATAATAAATATATTAAATAATAAAAAACCTTATAAAGAAGTCGGAGAGTTATAAACTTTACGAAGTCTTAAAGGAGTATATTTATAATAACGAAAACTTATAGGACGAGGATAATAAACTATAAAAAAATAGGTAGTATATTATTATAAAAGCGTAACGAGAGGATAGCGATATTTATAAGAAAGAATATTAAAAGAGTAGACTAATAATATTAATAATTAAAAAGGGTTCGATAATATAAAGGAGATAGAATAATCGTAAATTCTATAATTTTAAAAAAGTCTAGATATATTAAAATAATCTAATAATCCTATATTTAACAGTTACGGTTTTATTATTAATTCGAAGATATTAAAAATTAATACTCGTATTCTTGAGCTACCTAAGGTACTCTTCGTAAAGAATTTTATAATTAAATTTACTTTTTCTAGTCGTTAAGATTTATATAAAAAGATATTTCTCTTTTTTAATATTTAACCGTTAAAGTTTTAGGGTATTTATATCTTAAAATTAAATAAAAATCGTCGAGCGCCTATAATTAATAAATAAATAAATAACTTTAAGAAAAACTTTATATAACTTTATTATAAATATAATAGAAGAGTCGAGAATATTAACCCTCCCGTTATTAACGGTTATATTAATAACGGCGGTATTATTAATATAATATTTATAGCCGCTGGAATTAAACGAAGATACGTCCCTAGATACTTCTAATTATTTTTAATAATAAGAGCGCCGATATTTATAATCGGATTAAATATAACTACTATATTTATTTCGGAGTTATATTATAATATATTTAAACGAGGAACGTTATAAAAAATACTCTTTAATACTACTTTAATATATTTATAAAATTTGATTATAAGCTCGAGGGTATTACTTTTATAATTAAATCGAAGATTAAATATTTTAAAGAGCCTATAATAATTATTATTATTAATATCTTTTATATAGTACCCGCTCTAGAGTAAACTTTAATAGTTATTATAATTATTTTTATTAATCGGACTACCTCTCGTTATATTATTACGATCGAGACGAACGGCTCTCGTATTAAGATAATTATTATTAATAATATTAATTTTAAACTTCGTCCTTTAGTAGACTAGTAATAAAAGAATATTAACGGGGGTAATTTATTAAAATATATTATTATTTCCGCGATAGTATTTTTAAAGGTTAATTTAATTTATTTTTAAAATACGAGGTTATTAATATAAAGTATTTATTTATAAATTTAGGCTAGAATTATCTTAGTAATAAAGTTAAATTTATTAATATTATTACCGAGAAATATTATTATATTCGCTTTTTACTCTTGTATCGCTTTATAAATTTAGTTCTTTATAAAAATATTTTAAGTTAATAGAAGATAGTCCCTATAGTATATACACTTCGGATTGGCGTGGGGATCCCCAAAGAGAATACTAGCGTGGAGTAGAGTAGGGTAGGGCGTAGGGTAGAGATCGCGGTTCGATCCCTACTCCAAGCTAGGGTAGGGTGGGGTAGGGATCCCTTAAGGATCTCTACTGCGCCAAGGCGGATTTCTAATAATTATTCTAATAACGCTGCTGCCCTTATAGATATGCGCACTCATGGCTACTACTGCCCCTATAGATATACGCACTCATGGCTACTGCTGCCCCCATAGATATACGTACTCATGACTACTACTGCCCCTATAGATATGCGTACTCATGGCTACTACTGCCCCTATAGATATACGCACTCATGGTTACTGCTGCCCCTATAGATATGCGCACTCATGGCTGCTACTGCCCCCATAGTGGCGCGCACTACTACTACTACCCTCATAGATATACGTACTCATGGCTACTGCTGCCCCCATAGATATACGCACTCATGGCTACTACTACCCTCATAGATATACGCACTCATAACTACTACTACCCTTATAGATATACGCGCACTTATAGCTACTACTACCCCCATTATAGATTAATAATAAGATATATTATAGATTATACTATAGAGAGACGATTATTATAATAATTATTATAATTAATATTTATTATTATTCTTTACTCTTTACCTTTCAACCGATTTTAAATCGAAATATTCTTAAGAATAAAATAATAAATTTAAGGGAAAATACTAATATTAAAACGTATTAATAAATATTTAAAAAGAGTTAGTTTTAAATTTAAAATTAAATTATTATTTAAGCGTCCCCTTAATTTTAAAATAAACGAATTAAACTACGTCTTTAATATAACCTTCGGTTATATCTAACTTTAGGTTAATAATAGTTTTAATTTTAATATTAATCTAAATAATTATAGGTCCGAGTGTTTATTCTATAAATATATATATCTATAGGGGCAGTAATAGTTATAAGTATATATATCTATAAGGGTAGTAGTAGTTATAAGTACGTATATTTATAGAGGTAGTAGTAGTAGTAACTATAAATACACGTATCTATAAAAGTAGTAGCAGTTATGAGTACGTATATCTATAGAGGTAGTAGTAACTATAAATACGCGTATCTATAGGGGCAGTAGCGTTATTAGAATAATTATTAGAAATCCGCCTTAGTGTAGTAGGGATCCTTAAAGGATTTTTATTTTACTTTACCCTATCTTAAGCTCTACGCCAATAGATCCTTATATTAAACTAGGGTAGAGATTATACCTCGATCCCTACCCTACCCTATACTAATCCGAAGCGTAATAGTATATTATATTTATTTAATATCTAAGTATAGTAAGACTTATATTAATATAACTACCGCCGAGAGGGTTATACTTTAAGAAGAGCGACGGAAGTAAAATAAAGAGACGTAATTTTATTTTAATAAAATAAAGTTATAAACTAAGTAATTTAAACTCTAGTTATATAAACCTAAGAACTAAATAAATTTTAATATATAATATATTTAAATTTATAAAGTCGTGTAAAAACGTTTATTAAATATCGTAAATAATAAATATATTTAATATATATAATAGATTAATAGTATTAATATACGATATTTATATAAATACGCGAGTAAGAACGCGATTAATATTACTATATATTATATTTAACTTATAACTTAAACTATATAAATTAAATAATTAAATAAATTATTTACGGGTTTAAGCTAGCTTAATATATAATTTATTAATAAATAATAATAAAACGTTTAATAAACCTACTCGGAGTTATAGATAACGGAATATACGGGTATTATATTTAGAAAAAGTTTATATAATCTCCCGCTTTACCGATAAAGGTTAATTCCTACTATAATATAAAAATATTCGCGACGGGTATTAAGGTCTAGTCCAAATATTTATAATTATTAAATATATTATATCGGTTATTTAGTACTATTTTAATTAAGTTAAATTAATTTATCCCGAATAATCTCGCTTCTTTATTACTATATATTTAAGCGAACCTAAATATAATTATATATATAAATTTATTCGGATTCGTCTCCGACGTAATCTTCGCGGTATATTCTTTATTCGTTTATTTAATTTATAGGTAGTTCTTAGAGTAGAATATATATAACTACCGATTATATCGTATTTTATAAGAAATATTATTAGGCTATAGTACCTAGGGTATTTATAATAATATAAAAGTAAATATAAAACCTTAATAGGAAAATAATCTCTATATTTAAATAATAGAATTAATCTCTAAAGAGTTAGAGCGAGGGCTCCGAGCCTCTTATTTCTAAAGAGGCTCCGGAGTACCGGAAATTATAATATAATACTATAATATAAATAGCGTAACCACGTCGTATACTCTTTATATAGGATTTATATATTATATTTAATAGCTACTATAAAGCTAGTTTTAATATAATAAAATAATTACCTCCTCTTCTAAGGGTTTCGCCCTCGAAATTAATAAATATTAATTTAATATTTTAATACTCCGACGAAGGAGTATAATATAAGAGAATTTAAATTAAATAGGGTATACGCGTAACGCCTATACCTTTTATCTAATTTTATTAATCTCCTATCTTTATAATAATAATATATTAAGAAAAACCTCTAAACCTAATAGGAAAAAGGGGGAGAAATAAATTATATCTTAAAATTTAATAATATATCGCGTATAGTTCGTAATCGGCGTAGTTATATAATTGTAGATTATATTAAATATTTAATAAAAACCTCTAAACCTAAAGGGAAAAGTAAAGAAAAGAATATTATAATTATTATCGAAAATTATAAATCTTTACTATTAGTAGGGCTTTAACGATATCGGCGGTAAAATAAATTATTTTATTTTATTATTTAAGAAAAACTCTAGTTATAGGAGTAAATATATATAAATAATAATCTTAATATAAATATAAAGCCTTCGCCGATTTTCTAACTTTCTTCTTTTATAATATCTTATTATCTTCTATATATATAAACTCCTATATACTACTATCGATAACTATACTATATTTAGACTTTTACTAATTTATAATAATCTCGGTCGTATCTTTAAACTTTTTCTTTAAGGTTATAAATATTATATAAGTATTCCATAAATAAGACTAGAGTTAATATATCGTAATTTAAATAAGTTTTTTTCTTCTTCTTTTAAATTCTTTCTTTAAACTCATAATTATTAAAATAATTAAATAACTTATTCTATTTTTAAATAAGATATTTATTCATATTTTAAAAGAATTAATATTATCGTAATATTTATTTTATTTTTAAATTATTAGTTTTATACTTTATTTTATTAGCGATATATATATAGCTAGATTACTTTAATATTTAATATATTAGTTTAATCTCTACGGTATATAATATTAATAATAGTATTTAGATATTTAATACGTCCCCGACTTTTACTCTCTATAAAATAATTACTCGCTCTATTTTTACCCCGCTTTTATCCGTATTTTTATACCTCCGTTACTTTAAACGGATAAACCTAGATAACTACGTCCTATATAATAAAGTATTATATATAAAGTATATTTATTACGTAAAGAATAAGTATTTATATAATTTTATATATCGTTTATATTTTAAAACCGAATTATATTAACGTATCTAGATTCCGTCTAAATTTTATATCTTTATAAATTTTCTTCTTAATCGTTTAGAACGTCGAGGCCCTAATAAATATCTTCGCGAGCGGGTCGTTAAGTATATAAAAGATATTATAACCTTCCTTTAAAAAATTAAATCTAAAAACGGCGATATTAAAAGAGAGAAGGATATATTATAATTAATATCTCGATTTATTATAAATATCGAGGGTATAAATAATACCTTTCGTACTCTAATAAATTAATATAGTTTAGATATAATTCGTATATTAATAGTTTTTTAAGGAGGGATTATTACCTAGGATACGGGTATATTTTAAAATAAGATTATATAATATTAACCTAACGATCTTTTCGAATCGACGGACGAAGATAAAGCCGATAATAAAGACGAAAACGAAGTTTATATATATTATATACGAGATATTTTTAAATATAACTTTTCTCCCGGCCTTAATCCCGTTACCGACTAATTTAAAATACTCATTATTAACGATCTCGATATTATCGATCCTATTTTATTCTTTAGCGGTATATAAAGAGTTATAATATTTAGTCGTAAAACTTTTTTAATTAAAAATATTATAAAGCCTCGCCTTTAATACGGCGGTATAAAGGGTATAAATCGTTATATTTTAAATAAATTAATATCTTCTCGCGAGGCTTCTAAAGAAGAAGTTAAAGATAAAGTTAATAATTTTAATCTTAATTCTATTTTTATTCTTTATTTTTTAGTTCGATTTCCTAGTCCCGGCCCTACTCGTAAATAGCCGAGTTTTAATATTAAGAAAATTAACCGCTATAAATATAAACCCGCCCGCGAGCGCCCTATTAATTATAAAGATACGTCTCGCTCGAAGTTTATTAATAAGAAATAACTAATAGTAGTTAGTAATTAATAACGCTTTCTCTTTTTATTCTTTACTTTCTGTACCTTTTTTATCTTCGTATTCTTATCGAATATTTTTTATATTTCTAGCGCGTTATCTAAAGTATCTATATTAATTTATTTATTAAAGGTCTCTAGTTATCCTAGTTATTTTATAAAGTAAAGTACCTCGCTCTTTATTTTCTTCTTTTTTAGTACCTCTTCTATTTCTTATTTATTCGTATTATTTATTAATTCCGGTAGAGGTATATTAAGAATCGAAATATTACCCTATCGTTAATAATACGACTCTAGAAACGATATATAGAAAATATTATAAATATAATAGTTAGTTAATAATCCTAGGCGGTATATTTATATTCCGACGGTATTTAAAATCTTAAATAATTTAATTACTTTATAAGAGAGCTTCTTACTTAGTTATTTTTATATTAAGTTTTTAGTTAATAATAATATAAGGTTATTTATATTAAATAATTTCGGTTTATACCTTCTATTATAATTATACTTCTACGCCTCGACCGCGATAATTTATACTTTTATTAGGTACTCTCTTAAAGTATTTAATTTTTTAATTCTTTTTTATACCGACGGTACTTCTCTCTCGTACGTCTCGCCCTCGAGACGCGGTTTAAGAGATAGATTATAACTATATATAACTATAAATAGTATTCATTTTATTATCGTATATTATATATTATAATATATTTATTCTATTATAAATAAAAGTATTACCTAGTTATTTTACTCGTTTAAATAAAAGATTCTTAAATAATATTCTAGGGTTTAGTTTTAATATTCTATCTAGTTATCTATCTATAGATAAAATACGATATTTAGGCGCTTTTTAATTTTTATTAAATAATATATCTTTTATTAAAATATATTTATAAAGATAGAACCTCTATTAGAAATAATCCTATTAGGAACTCTAAACTTTAGGATAATTTTTTCGAATATTAACTCTATTAACCCCGTAGAGTCGATCGTTTTTATAGTTAAAATATATCGTAATATCTTTATATACTTATTTATAATTATAAGGACTATATTATAAACACGTCCGTATTATTTATTTAGAGGTAAATTAATAATAAAATTTATTATAATTTCCTTCCACGGCCCTATAGGATATAGTAGAAAACTAATCTCGTTATAAAGGCGGTATCGATATACCTTAACCCGTTAATATATATTATATATATTAATATACTCTCGTACGTCGGCCTTAAAAGTACTCTAGAAATATTTTTTAATAAATAACTTTATTATTTTCTTAACGCTAAAGTACCCCGTTAATATATCGTTATAATATCGCTCTAGTAACTCTTCGCGGACTAATCTTTCTTTAAATATATAAATCTTATTATTATATTTAAAAATTAATATAAAATCTAAAGTTTATACTCCGGCGGAATACTAGTAATACGTCTATATAATTTCGGCGATTCTTATTTATAAGAAGGAATTATCCTTTTATAAAGCGCGAATTATTTTAATTATTAATAAACTTTTAGTATTATAAACCGTTTCGTAAAATATTATTAATTTAATAATAATACGTGGAATAAGTAATTTATAACCTATAGTTCTAGCGATAAAATTAAATAATTCCTCTGTTATATCGTAATCGATTTAAATAAACGTCTCGTTTAAACTCTTTGGAATTTCTTATCTAGGTATTAATTCTTTAAACCTAGATAAATATATTATTAAAAGATATACTTTTTTTATAATAAATCTTAAAGACTCTAATAATATAAACTTTACGCGTATTAAGTTTTACGCGATATTTATAAATATATTATTTAATACCGGCGAAGTACTATTTACCTCTAGATTTTCTATATCTACGAATATATTTTATATTATAGTGAAAATAGGGTCTTAACTAGTACCTTCTAAATTTAATAACTTCTATTATAATATAAATAATATATTATCTAAAAAGTTATCCTAGTCTTTATAATTAAAATAATATAAAGAGTTATTAACTAAGTTATTTTTCCTAAAATAATACGAAATTAAAAAATTAAAAGATAAGAGTCTTATTACCTAACGCGTTTAGTAATTATTTAATTACTTAATATTTATAAAACCCTTTAAGTTATTATAATTAATTAAAATTTCTATTTTATATAAACTACCCTTAAGGTAGTATTATTATTATTTAAATATTATAATAATTACGAGGAGTTTCTTATTATAAGTTTTATATCGAATTTCTAAACCTTATATTTTACGGGACTAGAAAGCGACGGGATATTATTTATTATTATTTTATAATTACGTTAAAATCGTAGTTATAATAAAATTAAAAGTATTTATCTTAATCCGAATTTTTAATTCTAGATTAAAGTATACTAGAATAAGTATATACGAGAATAACTCGCGAAGTAGGTAAAACGTTTACTTTACCTCTTTAGGTTATTTAAATAAACTAAATTTTTTATTATCTTAACTATCTTTTAATAGACCCGTTAATAGGTTTATTATCTATAAATAATAATAAATAAATCGATAATAAAAATTAATAAAGCCTAAAAATATTTATATATTATAAAAGAACTTTAGTTTTAGTTAGGACTAAATTATATAATATTATTTAGGCGGTCTAGTATCTTATTAATTAAAAGTAACAAATAACGATTCTTAATAATAATTTTATTAAAACCTCGGTAGTCGATATATAGTCGTAGTTTATTATTTTTTTTTAAAATAAAAAAGATAGGAGCCCCGGCGGGGTTTACGGAGTATTTAATTTAACCCTTTATTAAAGCGTCGTCTAGGTATCTTCTTAACTCTATTAATTTTAAATTCGATAAATTATAAAGAGGCCCGTATAACGGGTTACTCTTTATATTAATTATATAATCGCCGTCTTTATACGACGGTAATCGACCTACTTCTTTATTTAAAAAGATATTATTAAAATCTATAAATTTATTAGGAAGCGCAGGCGGTATAATAACGGAATTATTAAAAAATATTATATTAACGGTAGTATCGCTTTTCTTAATCTTATTTCTATTAATAAAATTTTAATTAAAGGGACTAGTCTTAATATAAATTAATATATATATAATTAATTACGTCTTTAATAATTTCGTAAAATCCTTAAATAATTCTAAAGTATACGTATTTAACGCGATACCGAACCGCTAGGTATATATATTATAGTCGGTTTAGATTTTTTCCTTTTTTATAACCGGTATATTTATAATAATAAACGAGTCTTTCTTATTAATAAAATAAAAGATATTATTATACTCCCTAGTTTATCTCTATAAATCGGTTAACTAATATACGATATTATAAATATTATAATAATAAATAAATTACCCGTTTATTTATTTAGGAGTCGGTAGCGGCTCGCTCTTAAAATACTCTAAATTATACTATTATATAAATATCTTATTAATAATATTTATCTCCGCTCCTAGGTCTTTATCCATTTTAATACGAATAATTTTTATATTAATATTAATTAGGTTCGTAATAACTTCGTTATTAATATTTATACTCGGTCGGGTTTTTATTTCTTTTTATTCCCTCGGGATAAAGACTTTCTTAAGGGTTTATTATTTTTTAATTTAACGGTATAATCGCCGATATAATTAATAATCTTTATTTTCTTCTTTAGATATTTATTAAAATAGTAGCCGAGTTTATAATAATTAAAGTATTTAATATCTTTAAAATTCTTATCGCTCGCGCGAGTCGTATACGTTTTATTTATATTTCTACGATTATTATTATTAGAACTTTATTCTTTTATATTAGATTTATTTTTATTATCTTTACCCTTTAATCTCTTTTTATATCTTTTCCGAGGTTTTAATTAATTATTTTAATTATTATCTTATATCTTAAAGTCCCGATTAAGATTACGTTTATAATATACCGTAAATAATATAAATTCGGTTCGCTTAATAAGAATACTTTAGGTTTAGTTAATTTCTTTTAGAATATTAAATCTTAAACGGGTTATTAAATAAATTATTTATTACTTTTTATTATAAAGAGGTAATTCGGTTTCTAGGGTATTAAAATAAATATCGAAATCTCGTATTAATTAATTATTCCTTTAATATATATATTAATATTTAAGATTCGTATTTATAACTCGGTTTAAAGGGTCTTTAATTACGTTAAATAAATAATTTATAAAGAATTTTTATATTAATATATTTATTAAATAAAGTTCTTTATATTTATTTTATAACTTCTTAATTTACCCCTTTAAATAAGGTATTATATATAAAATTTTCTTTTCGTTTATTCGAAAGTTTACGGGTATTAAACGGAACGCGGTCTCTATATTATAAATCTATTTTTAATAATTTTACGGATTCTTCGTATAAAAATCCCGTAGTTTCGATAACTATAAATTATTTTAATTTATATTAAGACCGACTTAACTACGATTTATTATCGGGCCGTTTTTATCTTTTATATTTAATTTTTAAGAATTATTTTCGATTTCCTTATCTCCTTTACCTACGATAATATATTATAAATTTTCGATATTCTTCTAAATTATAATAATAGAGGCCTCTTTCTCAAGGGCTTTTTATTTACGTTTTAATTTTATAAATCGTTAATTTACCGTAAGATTAATATTCTCCGGTAAATCTTTTATATTTTTATTTAAAGTATTAATCTTATATATCTCGCCTTCGGGATAATTATTTTTAAAGAGATTTTTTATACTTCTAACGAATTATTATTTAAAAAAGTTAAAAAAGATTAAAATTATTAAATTATAATACCTAGGGTATTTATAATAATATAAAAATAAATATAAAATCTTAATAGGAAAATAATCTTTATATTTAAATAATAGAATTAATTTTTAAAGAATTAGAGCGAGGGCTCCGAGCCTCTTATTTCTAAAAAAACTCCGGAGTACCGGAAACTATAATATAATACTATAATATAAATAGCGTAACTACGCCGTATACTCTTTATATAGGATCTATATATTATATTTAATAGTTACTATAAAGCTAGTCTTGATATAGTATAATAAATATAGTTATATTTTACGACTACTTAAATTTATAAAGAGGAAAGATTATAACTAGTTAATAATTATATTATAATATTATTTATTAACTTTCGGTATAGCTCGTTATATAATAGTATTATAGACTCGTTATTAAAGCTAGTTTATATTACTCGTATACGCGTGGTCGGGTTTATATTAACTAATTATTATATTATAATATATAAGGTCGTTTTATTACGTGGAAAGTATCGATAAAAGTATTTAATAATATATAATAAAGAAGTATATAGTACGATAAAGAAAAGTATGAGATAATAATATTATTCTTTTTCGTAGGTCCCGAATATATTATTATTTATAAATTAGGGTATTAAGGAATTCGCGGTAATTTATTATATTTTTAATTAATTTACTCCTAGGGCGATAACGTCGCTAAAACGCTCCGGTCTTCTCAAGTCCTAATCGGGTAACTAGTATAGACTTTTATACTACGTTTTATATTTAATTTAATAATATTATTACTAATAAATAAAAGATATTTAAAAATTATTTATCCTTTTAGCTCTACCTAATATTCGCGTACCGATATCGAGTTATATTTCTAGTTATATTTATTTATTAGGTCTTTTATATCTTAAAGGTCTTTCTCTTTATATTATTTATTCTAGTATAATCTCTATCCTTTCTATTTAATTAGATATTTAGTTACCGATTTTTTCTCTCGGTTTAGAAATCTCTTAACTCTTTTATTTAAAAGGTATTCTACCTCGTAATAATCCTATATACCTTCGGGATTATTATTAATAATAGGGTCTTATCTTATTTCCTTAGGCCGGTAATATGGATCCTCTTCTTTAAATACTAACTCTAGGGTAATTATAAATATTATTAAATAAATAAATATTATTAATAGTAGTTCAAGTTTATAAATTAAATTTCCGTAGTATCTAAAAATTTTAAAAGGTCTAATTCTTTAATTAAATAATTTATAATTTCCTAAGCTAGGAAGACGGTAATTATTATATAATTTAAGGAAAATTATTTCTCTAATCTTTATTATTAAGAGCGTATATTTATTATTATAACGAAACTTAATATTAATTACCGCGAACGAAATTATATTAGTTACTTCTTTACGGTTAATTTTCTTTATATTAATTAAATTTATTTACCCTACCGAATTATTTAAAAGCGAAATACTATCGTTTAGTTTTATCCCGAAGATAATTTTATTAAAGGAAAGCGTCGTAGCTAAATTTAAGGAGTTATTTAATATAACCCGTAATATAATAACGAAATCGTTTTATTAAGTATCTAGGAAATAGATTAAATAAAACCTTAATATAATTTCTATAGTTTAATTTATTCGTTCCGACTATCCGTCTAACTATAGGTAGTATATTATTAATATTATAAATTTTATTCTTAAGGCTTTAAAGATAGTTTTTTATAAAGCCGAAAGAAATTTAAAGTCTTTATCGGAAATAATAACTTTAAGGATTTCCTAGTCGGTTAATACGAATAATAGTATTTTAATTTAATTTTCGGCGGACTATATATTCTTCCCCGAAATAATAGTAACCTTCTTTAAGAATTTATAAATAATTATTAATAAAATATTATATCCGTTTCGTAGTAAAGAAAGCCCTATAATAAAGTCGACAATAATATAATAGTAGATTTTCGGGATCGTTAGAATTAGTTTTATAATATTATATAAAATATAACGCTTCGTTTAATTAAATTAATAGAGCGGATAATATAGAATATATTATTTTAATTTCTTTATAAAATACTTTATATAATAACCGGCCACGATCTATTTATATATTTTATAAAAACTAGTATAATTATATTTATTATATATTAGTTTAAAGATTTTCTATTCTATAGATTTCGGGATATAAAGATATTCCTTATCGTTATACTAGTCTTTATATTAAATAAAGGAATCTCGGAGTAAAAAAGGAATATTCGGATTAATAATATCTTTACTTTTTATAATACCGGGGTTCTTTTTTTCGAGCCTATTTTTTTCATTTATAAGGAAGGTATATACCTTAGACTACTTTTTATCTTTAATATAAATATATTTTTATTTTTATTTATAATCGGTAAATATTTATATTAATGTTATATAGAAAGCGAAAACTTCGTTAAATACCCTAGGAGTATTTATATTAATACTTTTATTCCTTTTTTAAATTAGCCGTAATAATATATTAAATATAATATTCTATTCTCTAGGATACTATCGAATATCGAGGTTATATTATAATATATACTAGGAAATTTATATTAATCGTAGATTTATCTTATCCGAAGAAGACGATAATAATATCGTTTATCTCGTAATATCGGTGGTCGCGGAATAATTAATAAAAATAATTATTTTCTTTATTAGTAATTAAATTAAAAGATAAGAAATCTTCTTTAAAGTCTATATTAATTTTATTACTTTAAATTCCGTAGGCTAGTATTATATTTTAATAAAGTTAAATAACTTAAAAAGGAAAAGAATTAATTAAATATCCGTTCGAGGGAATAAATTACCTTAGGGATCGTTTTTTATATAATATACTATCGCGTTAATCCCGTATAATTTAGAGCTATCGATATTAATATAAAGCTAGCGCGTTATATCCCGATAATAAAAATACGTTTCGGAGGTAAATATTTTTTATAATAATTTAAATAATATTAATTCTTCTTTAATAGGAATGAATTAGGCTTTCCTAGAATAAACTTTTTATATATTCCTACTCTAGGAAGGGGAAATCTTTAATAATTAAATTTCTTACTTCTATAATAACTCCGAAATTTAAACGAAGTATTTAATATTACTTTTAAACTAGTTCGCTATATTTATATATATTTCTAAAGTTTATAATATATTTAGAAAACGAAGGTTCTTAATTATTATAATTTTTTCCTCGATAATTGTTATATCTAGACCATTAATCTTTTAACCTAAAAGTATAATGGAAAGATATATTAAAAAGGATTTTTTCGGTTTAAAGAAAACATTAAGGCTTATAAATAATATAAAGATTATCGTTAAATATTTAAAGTATTTAGCGTAAGAGCGTAAAAAAATAATAATATCGTCGATATAATATTTTATAAATTCTTTATACGGACGTAAAAAACTATTTATTTTCTTTTATATATAGAGTATAGAGCCCTTCTAACTTATTACTACGATATTATAATATTAAAAACCACAGTAAAAGATAATAATAAATTTATAATAATTATCTCTTTTAATTATAAAGAGATAGAATTATTTATTATAATTAATTATATTAATATACGTATATCCTTATATTAATATACGTATATCCTTATATTAAAGAAACGATATCGTTTTATAATAAAAGGGGGTAATTATCCGGAACGATAATTTTATTTAAATTATAAATATTTATTATTACTCTTTCTTTATATACCGGAGTCTTTTTAAGCCCCTTATATATAATTTTCTAAATTATAAATACCGGGAAAATAAAAGGGGACGGCTCTATAAATTAAAATATTTTTCTCTATTAATATACTCTATTAAACTTCTTATTAATTAAGGCTCTAGTATCGGGGTTTAAAGAGTAAACTTTATATCTAAACTTTATATCCAACGACTATTAATTAATAATAAACGGAATAGATAATTATTTCGATTTAGATAAGTTAATAATATCTCTAATATTTTTCTATATACGAGGGTATTTTTTTATAATACGCTTAATTATAGTAATATCTTCGTTATTACCGTAAATAATAATCCCGTTTAGTAGTTTCGTTTTTATTAAATAATCGACTTCGGTTTTAAAAATTAGTTTTAGGTTATATAAATTAATTAAATATAAAACGAATACGTTTTTAGGGTACACTTTCGCCGTTAAAGAATAATTATTAAAGTCGATAAAGTAGGCCTCCTCTACTTCGTACTCGACGACTAAATTAATATATTAGCGGCGAGGAATAATAAGAGGTATATTCTCGTTATTCTTAATATTAATAAAGTTAATTCTAGCGTCGACGAAATAAATATAAATACCGTTTATTTATAGTTTAAAAAGGAAGTCTCTATTAAGTAATTAAAACTTTCCTTTAAATAAAATTATAATTATAACTATAGTTTTTATTAGAATTATTTAGCGGCGTTCCGATTTAATAATATAACGAATTTTAATATTATCTTTAATTATAGACTAGATCGGTATTAAAATATCGCTATAATTATTGAAAAGAACTTAGTTATATAGTAAATTAATAATAATCTTTTCCGGTTTAAAGATATTTATATTTATAAATATATTAGCCTTAAAGTTATTTACTATATAGAAATCTCTAGTAATTTTTATTATAACTTTAATATTATCCTAAATCTTTCCATTTATATAGAAAATTAAAGAAGTTTATTCTACTATTAAATAGTAGTTCGGCCCGATTCTTTATAAAGTAATAAACTTATCGTAGTTCTTTATTTAAAATTCGGGCGCTCTACTTTTTAAAAAGACGTAGTTAATTATATTTATTAAATATCCCGTATTTAGGTATTTTAAATCGCGGGTAGTATTTAAAAAGAGACTTATTTAACTATTAAAATAATATTAAGATCGAAAAGCTATACTATCTTTTAAAGACGGAGGAACCGTAAATTTAATAACTACTCTATTTATCGGTTTAGTAGTAATAGAAATATTCGAAGAATACGCGGGTATAACGGGCTTAAAGTCCTTTTATATTAGAATTTTACGGCGATATAACTTTTCTTTAAAATATATATAGAGAAAGTTATTTAATATAAAGCCCGTCTTATAATTTTTATAGATAGAATATTAATTTATCTTCTTTATAGAAGTATAATATACGATTAAAACGAACCCGATATTAACTTTATTATTAGGATCTTATTTTCCGTTTAAGACTATTTTTTAAATATTATAAAAACTTTTATTAACGCCGGTGTAATAAATATAATAATTTTTAAACGGAGTTCTAGGTACTCCGAGATAACCTTTATTAATTTTAATAATATTATAATTATTATTTTCGGATCCGGGATTATTAAAATATAATTTACCGAAATAAACTAGTTATATTTATAATTAATTACCGAAACTAGTATATAGTCTCGGTAAATAGTATGGACGCGCTTTATAATTCCTATAATTCCGGTTCCTAAAGAACGAATTCTAGTTAGGTTACGCGTTTCCGGTAGTAATTATAAAGAGTTACTTCGGAGTTAAAAAAGTATTTTTTAACGGGTCCTACCCTATAGGTTTAAGAACTTATTATTACTATTATTATAATATAGTTTATTAATTTTATACATAAGCTCGCTACTTATAAAGTTAGAAGGAAGGAAAAGTAGGAATAATTATTTATTAATATTCGTACGGATATTAAGAAAATTAGAAAGAATTAACCGCTATATATTATAAAGACTAGAAAGTCCTAAAGTTATAAGGATTTATTTCTATATTTATAGGCCTCTACGTTTAAAAAGACCGATATTAATTCTATTATTAAAAATGATAAAGTAGAGAATTATACCTACTTTATTATTATTACAGCTAGGATTTATCTTTAAATTTATCTTCCCGTTCTCGCTCTTTATTTTTAATTTCTTTATAGTATTCCCTTTAATCCTCCTTCTTCTTTTATATTTATATATAATATTATATCTCCTTTCAGCTTTTTAACTATTTAATAAATTATTTAATCGAGGTATTATTTATAGGAGGAGGTATAATAGCCTAAAAATTAATATTTAAATAATTTTAAACCTATATAATTTATATATACTCTTCTATAATTCTAGCCTAAATAGTAAATTTAATTATATTCTAGATATAAACGGATAAGTCTATTTATTCGGTAGTATTTTTTAAAGTATAAGATTACCGATTAAGTTCCTTTAATATAATAGATATTATAATTTTAAAATACTTTTAAAGGTATATAATTTAGCGTTATAAATTATTTAGAAATTATATTATTACGTCTTTTTTATCCTATAATAGAATCTTAAATTATTAATTCGTTACGGCTCTTTTAAAATATTTATTTAAATTCTTTCTAATAACTTTATCGCCCTTTATTACTACGAAATCTTAAACTCGATTATAGAATATATAGACCTCCCTAAATATTAACTCTTTAGAGTTCGGAATAATATTATTAATACTTTAAAACTCCGGATAATTAGGATAAAAAATCCTAATTCGTTAATATAGAAACTTCCGGATTATTACTTTTATTTTATTTCGTCGGGAGACTCTTATTATCCCTTAGGCCTTAATAGACCTCTAAATCCTCGATTATTTAAAATAATTTAAACTATATCTAGTACTATAGCGCGGATTATTTAAATTATAGTATTATAAAGAGTTAAATCGATATTAAAAAGAGGCGGTAGTACTTTACTTTCTTTTTATTTATAGAGATAATCCTACCTAATTTAATAATTAGACGGAGGATTTAAAGAAAGGAATTAATTTCTTTTATTATTCCTATAAGGTCCTAGCCTTAAAGAGTTAAATTATCCTCCGTTATTTAATATATTTAGTTTTTTCTAGAAAAGAATCCTTCGAATTATATTATCCGCGGTGAAAATAGAGTCTAAAGGAAAGGAAGAAGGCTTTAATTTTTTAAAAGTAATATTATTAATTTCTAGAGGACTAGGTCTTATAGGAAGAAATAAAAACGATAATAAAATAAAATAAAATTAACTTTTACCTCTCTTTTTAGATTAAGATAATTAAGGATTAAGGATTTCGTTTATTTTAAAAAATATACTCCTACGCTTCTAATTTTTAAAGTATATTAAATTAACGTAATATTTAATTCTTTTAACAAAAGATATTAAAGCCTCTATTAATACTAGAGGGTATATTTATAAAAATAGGAAAATAAAAGTATTTTACCCCGTTTTTTCTTCCTAGGTTTTAACTAAAGCTAAGCGACCTCTTTTTATATAAAGTTAATTACCTCTAAATACGTCTATTAACGATTTATATATATCGACGATAAAAAGAATAATTTAACGATAAATCTTATTAATATACTTTTCGTATTACTCGACGTATTTCTCTAAAAACGAACGTAATTAAAAAGTTAATACGATAGTAAGATTCGATAAATACGGTTTTTCCGCCTTTTTTTAGTTTATATAATAAGATTTAGAAAAAATAAAAATCGTTTATAGGGAAAACGATAAGATTCTTCGTTTATATAAATAAATTACTTTTATAGCGATTTATATCTTAAAAGGAAGAGTTTTTTAAGAAATTTTCTTCCTTCTCGATATAGAAATAGTAATAGTAAAGATTTTAGTTACCTGATTTTAGGCGGGGTTAATAATACTTCTCTATTTCGAGAAATATATAAACCTCGGATTTACGAGTAAACGAATAGCGTGATTATATAATATATAATAAACTTTCTTAACGAATAATTAACTAATTTATTAAGAGAAAGAACGTCTAGTTATCCGCTATACTTTATATAGAACTAAGGGTTACGTTTGACCTTAATATAACGGAATTAAAAAAATATAAAATATAGATAATAGTACGTAACTAGTCGATATAGAGTATTCTTTATAAATAAAGGTAAGGGTTATAAATTCTTTATAATCGTAATTTAATCTAGAGTAAAACGCTAGGATTAGGAGGATTTAGTACTATAACGAAATAACCGGTATCGGGTATAAATAACCGATAATAATTAGAGTATATATTAAAATAGTTCCTTTAAGCCGAAATAAAAAGAACTCGACTATTTCTATCTAAAGGAAAATAGTACGGATAATAATTTAGGGTCTTTAATTCGAGACTAGTAGAGGATTAATATTATAGCGAGATAATTAATTATTTATAGAAGTTAGTAACCGGTCTAATTTTATTATAAAAGTAGAATAAGATTATATCGTTATTATTAACTAGTAAATTTCGTTCTAAAGGAAAATAATACGCGATAATTATTTATTTATAAAGTATTAATTAATTCCGCTCCTAAGGAATGAACTACTATATAATAATATATACTAAAGTACTAGTGCTAGTGGAACGTAAACGTAATAATTCCTCTTCGAAAAAAAAGATCTACGGTATCCTCGCCGGTTTCTACGTTATAGTTAAATATATAATTTATTTTAGTTTAAAAGTCGTTATTCTAGTACCCTCGTCGGCAAAACGAAAAGTGGCTCGATCTTGGCTCAGGGCGCTCGACGGGCGCCCCGGGAGCCTCCAACGCGACACCTATCTACCGACTCGAGGTGCGCCCGAGGCATGTAGCCAGGGGGCTTAGGGCCACTCGGGCGCATACCGAGCAAGCCTAAAACCACTACTAACGGGCGCTAAATTAGGGGTGCGCCACCAACTTTGACCCCCGTCTATGGCCCCTGTTCATGGCTATGGCCCTATTCCATGCATGGCCATGACCCCATTCCATTCATGGTCATAGTCTTGTCGCTGTCGCACCTCTATAACTATCACTGTCGCACCCCCAAACCCCTGGCGCATGCCCTGGCGCATGGCCTACGCATCACCCCCGCGAGGATTTCGCCTGAATCGATCGATTCCGGGCATCAAAAATTTGCTGGCGTTGGGGGTCGTTCCGGGGGGTCGCTACCGTCGATAAGGGCGATCATAGAACATTAAGATTTTTGAAAATTTTAGGTGGCAAATTACGTGATTCTTTAAGGTTAGGGCCCTTGAAGCTACGGGCTTAAAAGGCGCTCGTATAAAGCCCGACGCTAATCTTATAACGGCCTCGGGCGCCCGTCGAGTACCTATCGAGCGCTAAAGCGCTCGAAGGGGCGCTCGACGTACGCTCGGGGCCGCTCGAGCGCCCCGAGTCTACTTCGGGCGCTCGAGGTAGTTTACCCTTAGGCCCCGAGCCGCTAGAGCCGGTTTTCGATTTACCGACGCTTAAAGTAATTTTTATTTAAACTAAGTATTTATTTCCACTAGTATATAGACTTTATATATATATACCTAGAGTATATTTAACTCGCTTTTAGAAAAGTCCTTAACTACGTCCTTTTACTATAGTCGGGATAGGGTATCTAGTACTATATATTTAATACTAAGTTTATAACGGATCTCTATATTTTAAAAACACTAAATATAATCTAAAGTTTATACGATATATAAATTAATCTTTATTATAGAGGAGGTAGTTATATTTATTTATTTAACTATATTAAATATAACTTTATAATTAATATAAACGACCGTCTTAAGGGTTAATTCGACTATATATTTAACTTTAATAAATATTTATATTATTCCTACTAGTTTTATTTTAGTAGATTAATAACGTATTTTTATATTTTTAAAGAGTTAGTTAAAGAAAAAAATAAGTTAAATTTACTTCTAGTCGGGATAAAAGTTTTTTAATTTTTTTATAATATAATAAATTATAACCCCGTAACCGAATTCTTTATTAATATTAAAGTTGATAAATAGTTTCTTTTTATCGTCGAAGTAGTATAAAAAGGAAAGTTTAAAAAGAGTATTTTAAATAATTTTAAATAAACGGATCTCTTATAGAGAAAGTAATTTAAAACTAGTCTTTTTAATATATTCCTATCGCTAAGCGCTTATAAGGGGTATTTTATTTAGTAATATAATTTTCTTATTTTATAAAAGCCTAGTTAGAGTAATATAATCTTTAATATAATTTTTTAATTAACTAGTTATTCCTAGGTACGTTTTAAATACTATTAATATTTAAAAGAAAATTAATTATTTAATAATTATAAACTTTTCTTTAGAAGTTAATAACCCGAACGAGTTATCTTTTTAATTAAATAGTATAATTAATAAATAACCGATAAACGCCTTCTTAAAATTAATTAAAATATTAAACTTGGCGAATAAAGAAAATACTATATATAGATATTAAATATAATCCTCGAGAGTCTAAGAGAATATTATAATATTATTAATATATACTCGGGCGAATACTTTATAGATATATAGAATCTAGTCTATTTATTATTATATATATATAAGCGAGTTTTTAAATCTTACTACTATAATATTAAAAGTCTCTTGGCCGCGGTATAATACGACGGTAAATTTATATTTATCTTTAAAATATACTCGCTATTAATAGGAGAAACTAGCCGCGTCTATAACGATAATTTAATAATAACCCTTAACGGCGTTAATTATATTATTCTATAAAGATAAATAATAGATATTTATTATAACTATAGTATTTAAACCTCGAATATTAATAACGGTACGACTCTTTTTAATACTATCTAATCTTATAATCTAAATAACGAAGATTAAGAAATTAAATAAAGTAGTTTATATCGTCTATTTAAATCGTCCCTAAATATATAATTTATTAATGATTTCGTTAATAATCTTCCGGCTCTCGTTATTTATAAAATAAATATATATTATTTTAAATACTTTATTTTCCTAGTCGGCGCGAAGTAATATATATATTTATTTATTTTCTAGAATATTAACGAAGCCTCCTTCTACCTAAAATATAAAGAATTAATTAATAATCTTTACTAGCTCCGGTTATTTACTATAAATAATAATATTATTTAAAAGGATATTATTCTTTACCGAAATAATTATTTTTATTAATAATATAAAAAATTAGGAATTTATTAAATTCTTTACTTCTTATCCCTTTAAAAATGACTTAAGAGATAATAAATTAATATTTATAATAACCGCGTTATTAAACGCGTTTTTAATAAAAGTTTTTTTATATTTTTAAAGAGGCCTTCGTATAACGAGCTCGCGAATATCGTTATCGTTTATAGTAATATTATAGTAGTTATTAAATTAAGCCTCGACTACTTAGCTTAATTTTATATTTTTAAAGATTTTAATATATTTATTTATCTTATTCTTTATAAATATTAAACTTATTCTATTATTAATAATTTTAATAAAGAGATATAAATTAATATTTAATAATTTAAAGAAATAATCTCGTATTAATAAATTAAACTTATAGACTTCGATAATTATAATAATTTATAGGGGGATAATTTTTATTTTCGTAATATATATCGACCGGTTTATATTTATACTTCTTAAATTATCGGTAAATCTCAAAAACTCCTATTAAAACTCTAGTTACCGACCGCGCGGATAGGGCTGGCAGCGTCCTACTAGTAACTTTTACTAAGAAAAGTTATTAATAAAATATTATTAATAGCCCTAATTTACGGATAGAGTTACTAGCGTCCTATTAATAAGTTTAGTAAATCAGGGGTCCAGGTAAGTGACTTTTAGTAAATTTAATAAATCGGGGGTCTAGGTAATATCCTATTAATAACTCCAAGTTAATTTTAATAGGATTAGTAACTTTAGTAACTTATATATACCGTTAGTATACTGACAGTAGCCAGCCCTATCATAGGGCTGAAATAAATAAAGTTCTATAATCGTCGCCATTAACGGTAGCGGACACCTAGCGACGACTATTAACGCCAGCGACCTACCGGGCCCGGAATAATAAGTTTTAGCGAAAGTTCTCGTAGGGGCGTCACCCGGGCACATCCGGGGAGTATGCGCATATGAATACCATGCTATTTCGCATACCATGGCGCATGCCTTGGCGCATGCCATAATTGTGCATGCCATGGGGGGCTTTCGTCTGATGTTTTAGGGGCTGCTGCGGGGGCCGTACATCGCATGCTATTCAGGATACCTTTGCGCACGCCATTGCGCATGCCATGGGGCATACTATGGCCCATACTATGGCCCATACTATGGCCCATACTATGGCGCATGCCAATGCGTATGCAAATGCGCATGCTATAGGGTATGTAATGGGCCTATTCGTCTAATATTTGAGTTACTGATTATTTATTGAGTTGCTGAACCTACTAACAGCAAGTACTATTTACTGATAGGACCCTGCCTGGACCCCTGACTTACTGATCCTGCTGAACCTCGGGTCGGTATTTAATATGGAGTTTCAGCGCAAACCCGTAGACGGTTTTCTAACAGGGCTGATAACGCTTAGAGTATACTAACATTTACTTTTGAGATTTACCGATGATAGATATTAATAAAATACTCTATATTATAGCTACTAATATAAACTATTTAATAAAATATAAATATATTAATCTCTTTAGGGGTCATAACGTTTATATTGATAAATATATTTATTTTAAAATTATTTATAATATAGACTTCCCTAGGGGCGGTTTCGGTTATTATTTTATTACTACTTTTATTTTTCCTAGGGAAATATAAAGAGATAACGATATATTCGGAAATAATATAATAATTAATATTAATACCGGTAATTTAGAGTAGAGTTACTATAATACGGATTCTAGCTTTTAAAAAAGAGTATATTATAAATTTATAATTAATAATAATTACTCTATAATTAGTATCTTTATAATTTTTTTCTATTTTAATTTCAGGGTTTAGGCCGACCCGAATACCGGTATATTAATATTTCTTAAATATTTATTCTATTCCTATATTTTTAGAAGAGTCGTAGTTTAATTTAATAATAAGTTTTTATTTTAGTAATTTATTATTCGTTTTAATTTAATAATAAGTTTCCGTATTCTCGTTTATTACTAAAAACTATTTACTCTTCTAAATAATATTTATAATTAAATATTTAGGGTAAGAGGCTTTAATAGGGTTCCTACTAAAATTTTAATTTCTAAAATACGTATATAATACGTTTTTGGAAAAAAACGACTTTTTATAAATATAGTACTCGATTTATTTAAGCGAATCGATAATAGTTATTTAATAATTTATTATTTCGTCTTATTTATTATAGTAATCCTTTTACTATTAATCCTAGTTCTATTTATTAACGTAATTAATATTAAACGTAGATTACTCTTTTATTTAAAACTCTATAATATTATCTTTGTAAAAATAATTCTTTTATACCTCGGTTTTATAATAAATAGTTATATACCTAGAGGGTATTTACTATTACCCGAAATAATTAGAATTATAACTACCGGTTATAGGCCCGCGGTTTTTTTAACGTAGTTAATAATTAAAACGATTTTTATTTCTAGGAGGGAAAGATACGTTCCTAGTATTATTATTAATAATCTATAATTAAATAAATAGTAATTGAATTTAACGAGGCTACTACTACGTTTAAGAGATATTTAATATATTCTAATAAACTAGATTAATAAATTAATAAAAAGTAACTTAAAGTAGCTAGTTTTATTATAACTAGAATTAATTAAATTATTAATAATTCTACTAGTTTTACCGTAAACTCTCTAGCTTAAAAGGCGGTAAAGACCTAGTCGTTTTATTATTTCGTATTATTCCTAGTTAAACTTCTTCTTTAATATTAAATAAATTAAAGAATTTATTTAATAAAATACTAAATTTAAACGGATTAATAAAAGATTTAAAATTAAAACTAATATAATCGTAGATTATAAATATTTATTAATATATACTAGGAATATCGGCGGCCCTAATTAAATTAAATATTTTATTAATATATATTTAAACGAATTTATATTTATTAAAACAAAGTTTATATATAACTTCTAACGTCTTTATTTTAAATTATTTAATAAAACGACTTATTTATTTAAAGCTAGCGAAGGTATATATTAATATCTTAGTATTAATATTTAATTTATTCGAGAATTATTTAAGAGTTATTTTTCTAAAATATAAAAATAGAAGCTTTTATACTTTCTCTTCGCTATATTATTTAATTATATTATTAACGCGATCCTTAAAGTCGAGAATATTCTTATATATAATATATTTTCTTAAAGTAAATAGGTTATTCTTCTTATCGCTTCTAAAATCGAAGAATTTAATCTCTTCGAGTTTTAATTTATTCTAGGCGCTTACCTTAATATTAATATTATTATAATTAACTAGGTTATTTTTACCTACTAGGCTTTAAAGTCCTACCGAGCCTATATTTATTTTAATTACTAACTTATTAATAACGGCCTAAATCTCTAGCGATTCTATAAAATTTACTATTTATTCGGGAGTTATAATTAAGTACTCGGGAGGAGTTATATCTTCTTTATCTTTTAATAATTATTTCTTTTATAGATATTAACGAAGTTCTTTAATATCCCTTCGGAAAGTGTTAATAAACGGTATTATAACTATTTTATTAATAATTTAAAATAATTATATAATAAATTATTTAAACCTAATATACTCCGAGAGATTATTATTAAACTACTTCGCTTTCCGGGCCCTCCTTAACGAATATTAAAGAGATACTTTAATAGGAGGATTAAGAAATTATATAATTATCTAAATAACTACTCGTTTAATATTAAAAGTAACTTTTATTTATTTTAGGATATATTTACTTAATAATAAAAATTCTTATAAATAGAAAATAAAATTAATTATAATATAGTTTAATTAAACTTCTTCTATAGTAATAACTAAAATAATAATTAATAATAAATACTAAAAATAGTAATATTAGGAGAATAATATAAAAGTAATATTAAAAAACTAATATTCTTTTTCTATAACGGAAGTGTAAGAGATATAACTAGTAATATATTTACTAAACTAGATACTTATTTAATAAATAATTTATTAAAATAAATAGTTATATTAATAAAAAAGAAATAAATAAAGAGACGTTTTAAATATTTAATTTAGTATTTACTATAAATACCCTAAATAAAAAGAGTATTAAATAAACTATTTTAATAATTTAATAAAGAGTTTAAAAGTACTTATTTAAAATAGTAGAGTATAGTACGGAATTATTAAATATAAATAATATAAATAAAACTCGCTATCGATATAAAGTAAATTATTTTGAATATAATAATTAATAGGGAGTATATTAACCGTTTTAAAAATTATTTTACTATTTATAATTAATATAATCGTTTTTACTAATATAGAAGAGGTATAGTTCTATATTAATACTATTATTACTACTATTTAATACGGGGTTAATATAATAGTATATAATATAAAAGATATTAATTATTCTATAGAGGATTTAATTTTAATAAATTAAAATCTTAGAGTTACTTTAGTCTCGATAAAGTTAGCGATAGAGTTTAACCCGCCGTTTTAATAAATATCTATAATAATACTTCTACTAAAGTCTACCCCGTAATAATAATATATTAATTCGAGATATTTACCTACTTTAACCGAAGTAAATATATAAAACTAAATTTCTACTTATACCTCTATTCTAATTCCTAGCCTTTCGTATTTATACTAGTCGTTTTTCTATAACTATATATTAAAATAAATAAAATATATTATAATAACGTAGTATCTCTTTTATTTTCTTCGAGTAAATCCAAATTCTAGTTATAAAATATATTTAATATACTAGATATTATTAGTAATAGTAACTTTATAATAAAATTAATAAAGATCCGCCGGCGGTTTATATTCGAGGTCGAGAAGATAATTTTATTAATTATTTTCGAGTAACTCTTCTATTATTAACTACTAGTAAAATTCTTATAAATTTAAATAATAGTATTTATATATATCTAGGGATTATTATATTAGTTTTTAACTCCGAATATAATATACTTTATAAAGTCTTTAGATATTTTTATATTTTCTAGAAATATATTAAAATACTCCGTTTAGTATTTATTTCGTAAAAGAACGAAAGCGTTAAGAAGGTATCTTTTTCTCGATATTAATTAATTAATTTATTAATCCTATAACTTTAAAGCCCGACGGTAATTATATTTCGTAATTTCTTAAAGTTCCTTTTTAATTTCTTCCCCGTTAATACTATCTTTATTATTCTTAGAGTTTTTCGTATAAGCTCGCGCGAAGAAGTTCTTAATTAAACTTTAATCTACTATTAAGAATAGAGGGATAATAGGATAATAAAGGAGTTAAGGGCGAATAAGAATTAAGGGGGTTAAGTGAGAAAGAAGGAGTTTGCGGTAGTAATAAGACGCGAGGTCTAGAGGAAGGCTAGGTAATCTAGAGATTAAAGTAGAAAAAAATAGGAGAAAGTAAGGTATTTTATCGAGCGACGAGGCGGCGGAGTAACTCCTAAGGAGGAAAGACTTTATCTCTAACGTACTATAAGGGTGAAGGATCTTATCTCGCCTTTATATATATACGTATATACCTATATATATATGCCTGGTCTCGGAGGGTTCCCGTTTCGGCGCCCCTGAGGCCTAAAACTGGGCACGCGTATATTATCGTCTAAAATTAACAAAATAGACCAATAGGACCAGCGATTAATAATCGGTATAATTAGTGTATCGAGGTAAGTAAGCAGAGCTACCTGAGCGTGATTCGCGCCTGCGCAAGGGCGGCGATGCTGACTAACCGCAACGGGACCCACGAAATATTTTGTCGTGTCCGAGTACCTACAAACTCTCTTCCTCCACAGAACACAATGTAACGCCACCTTGATAGCGATGCTGAGCATCCGAGAACAAGAGGCGCCAGATGCTTCGAGTCACCAAACTTGAGTTCGAGCGAGCCGTTAGGCCGGCTCTTGCCCGAGCAATGAGACGTCAGACCTCGCCTTCCAACACTTCGGCCCACCAGGCGTTATCCGCGTATAGCCAAGAGAAAGTTGAAGCAAAAGTGACTGCTCCACTTACCAATGACAAAGCTTTCTCAACAATTCTTTCTCTGATATCTTTGCAGCTGACATACCCACTGCTAACAGCCACAATCACTCTTTTTATACACACAATCGCTACATCATAATGTTGTTCTGTCTTTATTCAGTCCTCGCTTTGCCCCGCAAGCGGCCTTTGTCTTCAGCATAGCTGCCACAAAGACAATCTTACGAAGCATATTTCTACTTGCATTGCCGCTGGACACTCTCGTTTCTTGTACATACATACCCATTTGCTATATACACAAGTGACGTATGACTACTAATTCACCAGCAATGGCTTCACCCGAGCAATCGCATACTCCAGTCGTCAATGAGAAGGGAACTACCCAAGACCGATTGGGATCCCCCGAGCAATCGCACACTCCTATATCTAATGAGAATGACAGCTCTGTTGATCGAAGCGCTGGGTCCAGTACCCCGGCTTCGAGAGAAGGATCGAGACCGCCCAAAAGGAGGAAGAATGTACAATTTACGCCAGGAGGAGAATCATTGGACACCCAGAACAACAGGGCCGCTTTTGACCTCCGAGATGATGCCAATCCGCCACCCAGACCGAAGCCATTGCCCAGGGCGAGGTCAATCACTCCAAAATTACGACGGGTCAGTCCTGCCTCTGTTGGCCGTCAGCGCAGCCCTGAAAGGATCTCTGAAAGGTCAGAGGGCAGCACAGGCTCCCCTCCCGTAGCTGCGGTACCTCCAACTCGATTGACAAAAGCTAGGCCGTCGATCATGCGACTACCTTCAAGTGAATCAAGCTTGACCATTAGTGCGACCCAGAGCGACATCCAGAAAGGGAAGCAACAAGAAGAAGAAGAGGATGAGGACGAGATTGAGAATGAGAATGAGGACGACGCAGATGAGGATGCAGTGGGCAAGGCGTATTCTCAGCAGACCGCGCAAGACAGAGCCCAACGCCTTTCACGTCTAATGGGCAATCATCATTCTGCGCCCGGCTCTCGCTATACATCACCGCATAGACCTTCAAGGAAAGCCCCGGCCAACGTGTCTCCACCAAAAGATGTACCTGAATCGGCACCACCTTCGCCACCGCCGGATGGGCAGGGTGGGATGCCTCTGGATTTAAACGCTATACCTCTCGAGAGATTGGAGAGCCGGCGAAAGAAATTTGGTATTGAAGATGATACGGACGAGGAAGACGAAGAATATCATCCCGACAAACCAGATCCAAAGAAGGAGACTAGAACAAATCGTTTCTACAGATCTGCAGCGCGCCTGGTTCAACACCACACTGGAAAGGAAAGACCGAAGCTTCTCAGAGTTCGTGCTGAAGAGTCACCTGAAGCTTCCTCTGGAGTTCAAACGCCTGTAGAAGAGCGCGATCCCTTTCACTACGTTCCCAGGCCCAAGGAGTACAGAGAAGGGTACCTCTCTTCACTTCTAAAACTTTACAACGAGCAAGGCGTTGGAAGTGCGCTCGCTCAAATGCCTAATGGACGCGCTGCTGTCACCCGTGCAGCACATCATCGAGACAGTAACAATCAGGCCCTTATAGGATCAAGAGCAACAACGCCAGGACCAACCCCAGGAACAACTCCAGGAAGTACCCCGGCTGGGACGCCAATCGGTTCCCCTACGGGCTCTGGCTCGAATACTCCCAGATTGAAGCATCAGAAATGGTACTGTAAGAACCCCCAGCAGAGCCAATCTACAGGAGCTCTATCCGATCTAGTCAGCTCTTCGACCGTCTTTGCACAACCGGGTGGCTCCAAGCAGGCATCAGCAGTCTCCAAACAAGCAGCCGCTGTCAGACCAAAACCGAAACACAAACCATTCAGCAGTCAAGCAACAGATATGGCAACGGACGCCTTTGACACGGTACTTGGCAAGAAGAAGAAGAGTGGTCCAAGGAATTCGGACTCGATCAGGATCCAGGTACATATTGCGGAAACCATGCAGAGACAGGCGTATCTTTTGAAGATTTGTAGAGCTTTAATGACCTTCGGAGCGCCTACGCATCGTCTGGAAGGTGAGTAGCCTTCCACAATCTCACTGAAAGGTATTGCTAATACGGAACAGAGTACATGCGCATGTCCGCTAGGGTATTGGAAATTGACGGCCAATTCCTGTACATACCTGGGTGCATGATTATCTCATTCGACGACTCTGCAACCCATACTACCGAAGTCAAGATCGTCCGCACTAACCAAGGCGTCAATTTGGGGAAGCTTCGAGACGTTCATGAGGTTTATAAGGAAGTTGTCCACGACCTGATAGGCGTGGAGGAAGCAGTGCAGAGACTGGACGAAATCAACAACCGAAAGGATCAATACCACCCCTGGGTCCGTGTCATCGTATATGGCTTCGCCAGCGCTTGTGTCGGCCCTTTCGCTTTTGGTGCTCGCCCAATCGATCTACCCATAGCGTTTCTCCTTGGTTGCCTTCTTGGGATCATGCAACTCATTATCGCTCCTCGCTCAGAGCTTTACTCCAACATCTTCGAAATATCCGCTGCGGTACTGACTAGCTTCCTTGCCCGCGCATTCGGTTCGATTAGCGGTGGCAGCGTATTCTGCTTTTCCGCTCTCGCTCAGTCTTCCATTGCCCTGATTCTTCCTGGCTATACCGTGCTCTGTGGGTCTCTCGAGCTACAATCGCGAAACATTGTCGCCGGCTCTGTTCGTATGGTCTATGCGATCATATATTCACTCTTCCTTGGTTTTGGTATCACAATTGGCACCTCTTTCTACGGTGGTATCGATAAAAACGCCGCCAGTAGAACCACCTGCGAAACCAGCATGCCCTTCTGGTTCGAACTCATCTTCGTGCCTCCTTTCACCCTCTGCCTTATCATCATCAACCAGGGCAAATGGAAACAAATGCCAATCATGCTCGGCATCGCCTTCGTTGGCTACATCGTCAACCATTTCTCTGCCCTCCGCTTCGCCTCCAATGCCCAAGTCGCAAACACTCTCGGTGCCCTCGCTATCGGCGTCCTAGGTAATCTCTACTCCCGCCTGCGCCACGGCCTTGCAGCTGCCGCCCTCCTCCCAGCGATCTTCGTGCAAGTGCCCTCCGGACTCGCTGCGGGAGGCAGTCTCGTGTCCGGCGTCACAAGCGCGAATCAGATCACCAATCAGACGGGGTCGGCTAATGGGACGACTACGATAGGTAATCCGGCGAGTGTGGCGCAGGGGGTCGACGTTAATAGTATGGTTTTTAATGTGGCGTATAGTATGATTCAGGTTGCGATTGGAATTACGGTAGGGTTGTTTTTGAGTGCTTTGATTGTTTATCCGTTTGGGAAGAGAAGGAGTGGGTTGTTCAGTTTTTGACTTTTTGGTGTAGGTATAGGCATGGTTGGTTTGGTATGAAAAAGGAAAAGTTGGGACGTATGGAGAGCGGAATGAACTTTGGATTCTATGTATTGCGGTTGCTATGCTGGCACATGAAAGCGTTGGGTAGCGTAGGTTCAGGATTTTCCGGTAAACATAGGTATAGATCTTGATAACCGGTTTATCAACGGTTTATTAATAAGACAAGGTTGAGGTATATTTATGTGCAGAAAATTTGTGCGAGAGGCTAAGCGCCTGCTTTCTTTATTGATCGAAGCTCACCAGTGCCAAAACAGTCGAAAAAAAAGGCAACGATCTTACACGTTTGCTACTAGATCCCTATGATAGGAACGTATGGCCCCCTCGAGATCTTAGCTGTACGAGCTGGGGGCTACGAACCTGCTGTTGCTCTCGAGCATTCAGCAGAGCCAAACGATCTCATCCCCCTCCCCCCGACCGACCCTTACCGTATCGACAAGAATCGTCCCTGTCGACCACCATACTTCCTACCCTCGATCCGACAAAGACCAATCGGTTCCGACAAACCTCGATCGAGTTATACGGTCTTTACCACTCCCGTGGCTTGACCCTACGGGCTCTCCGGTTCCGTAAGGAGAGGGTTCTTAACTACCTCGATACTCTATAACTCCGCAGATTTCGGTAATATAATATCTAAGTTCCTGACGGTTTTAACGTTTACATGATGTTAGATAGGATCGGCCAAGTTTTCTACTAGGTGTGGGATAAATTACGTTCTACATGTGGAATAGAGGGTGCCAGGACCCGAAATAAACTTATGGCAGGTACGAGGAGAGGGTATTTCGTGGGCTTAGTACTCTCTAGGGTGGTTCCTTGTTAAAGCGGAACGGTCGACAGTACCCTAAGGGCGCTTTTGTATAGAGTGTGGTTCCTAGAACTCTAGGGGCAGCTTTTGTATAGAGAATGGCTCCCCTACCACCTCCAGGATAAAAACAATAAAAACAATCATAAGCCTATGATAGGAACGTATGTTATCTTTCTCTCCACCTTTGCTAGCAACTGCTCTGCTGTTAGATCCAGAACTGCCACGACCATAACGCCAGCACCACGATCATATATGCTGCATCAGATAGAAGAAAGATGATACATCAGTACCGAAAACTCTTCAACTCTTTCAAACCCCATATCCCACCACTCTTACCTACCAATACTGCCCTAAACCGAAAAACCTCACAACACCCACACCTCTTGCTCAGCAAACGTCTCCAATAACAGAAAATAAAGCATATCCATTACTTGCAGTGATCCTCGCCTCCGTCGCGCCTTTCTTCCTCGTGGTGGTCACGCCAGTTGGAATTCACTTTGGCTGCAAGCGGTATTGGAATCGTTTTCGGATTGGAGATAGACCGTGCTTTTGAAAAGTATGAAACCGCTCAAGCCGTTCCTCCGATGGGCAATAGCGGCCAGGCGGGTGCTACTCGAGGCGTTGGAGATGTCAGCGCGGCGATTTAGTGATGAAGGCGCTGATGGCGCTGAGGGGATGTTGTTTGAACGGCGGCGAAGAAATTAGCACGCTGAGAATGTGGTTTGGGGACTAGTATTGCGCACAGCACAGGGCTAGAAATCTTGCTAATGAGATTGTTGTTGTGCTGCTCTTGAGAGCTATTAGGTTTGGTGTTAGCAGGATTGGCGGTTTCGAATTCCGGTGCAATTGACTTGGGCACACAATCTCCTCGGTTTCAGTAGTAGAATAGGCAGGTAGGTCCATTCTAGAGGCACTATTTGTCCGAGCGTGACTCGTCTTGAGTGCTGATGACTGATGTTTTCGCTTTTTTGATTTTGGAAACTCTGCCTACCTAATACATCTTATATTTATGTGCAAATGATCATCGTTGAGGAATGAAGCCTGCAGAACATACATGAAATTTTCGTGACTTAGAATATACGCTAAGGTTATATGAAATTGTGAGAGACCGAACAGAAGATAGCTAAAGACAAGTACTTGCACGGGCTATACCAAGATATTGCAATCACGACGCTTGACACCGTCCATCTGAAGACTCGCTAAAATTACTGACTGCATGCACAAGGAGTTGAAAACCTAAATCGCGGAGAGGCCTCGGAGGCCTCATTTTGCCCAGTTCTCTTCTACAACAGACTCACAAACGCCACGCTTAACTCCTCACCAGATCATCGAAGAGAGATCTTCACGTCCCAGACTCCCCACCCACGGCCTTCCGCATCGGCATCGGCGTAGACATAGATCCCTCATACATCCTCATTGCCTGCTCCTGCGCCGGCGTCCTCGGCGAGCTCTTCTGATATTCTGGAAACATAGCTGCCCTAGCCTTCTTGATCCTCTCAAATTCCTCAGGATCACTCTCTTCCAACTGCGCCAACTCCTCCGCCGTAGCGCCAATGGCATCGAGGACCGCTTCTGGTCCCATCAATTCAACCCTATCCTTGATTTCTATACCATCGAAGCTTTCGAGCCGTCGGCGTAGGTCTTTGAGGTATTCGGCTTCGACTTCCATGCCGGTGGTGCCATGAGCGTAGTCTTGGGTTTCGGGGCGGAGGATGTCGCGTTTGACCCGTTGGCCGAAACGATGCATGCGACCTTCTTCTTGGGCTTGGCGGGCGGCAAGGGAAGGGGAGGAGCTGCGACGCGGTAGGGAAGAGGGACGGATGAGTCGGGAGGCAGAGTGTTCGTCGTCGAGGTCGGGGGCTATTGCATCAGGAGCTAGGAAGTCGGAGCGTGGGGGTGCCACGAATTTACTTGGAGCGATGGTGTAAGGACTGCGTAAGGGTGAGGAGTAGGCTTCGTCGACGGTGCTTGGTATGGGTTTGGGGAGACGCGTTTCAGGGTACTCGTCTTCGAACCGTTGGATCATGCGTTCAAGAGTAGAGTCGAGGAATTGGAGGCGTCCTAATGCGATTATTAGAATGATGTCTGAATAGTTCACGCAGGGCAAATACATACTGTAGCTCATTTCGTTGCCCGACTTAGCCTCCTTAATCAAGGCTGGCTGCAACCTTGCTCTGATCTTCCTAGCGCTATCGAGCAGGTTCTTTGACATGTCTTTGGCTTTGCCCTTGGACACCTGGCTACCTTGAAGCACTTTCACGGGGGTTCCTGTACCGCTTTGGAAAGGCGACAAATCTCGAGAATCCTTTTTCCGACCTTCAGCGGCTCTATTGAGGCAGATATCGAGAGCTTTGACAACGCCTGTTCCGCCGACGATGTAATCATCATCAGGCGCAGGCTCATCATTGTCGTGGTTTTCAGTATAGTCGTCGACATGCCCAACAAGATGGAGTAACACATCTGGAACAGTCAATTGCTTTTCACCGCCATGAGCATCTGCCATTGCCGCCTTTGCCGAATCGGAGGTGTCTGCCAAAGGCATCCGCTCCAGATTCCGCAACGAGTATGCAACGACCTGTCTTGCCAAAGCCTTGACAATCTCGCTCGATTCTGGACTCGGCACCTCGATATCTATGCAGATGATGGTATGCGACACCCTTACGGCAGCCATCAGTGAGGCGTACAAAGCACAGGCCTCCTCCTGGTCCGATTCGGTTTTGGCGGACGCGAGTGGAGACAAAAGATGATTATCCAAGATGTTGAGATGGCAGAGGTTAGGGCATTCTGGCAACACCTCGGCGATAGCGATGGCATGCTCAGGTGTCATAGCCACGTCCTTGAGGTGTATCCTCTTAAGCATGGGGCATTGAGGAAGGTACTTCCGTATCAAACTCAGAACGGTCGGCCGGCATGAGAAAAGATCTCGATTGTGGGACAGATCAAGGAAGCGGAAGTTTGGGAGCTGTACAAGGGCAGGAAGTAGGGATTCCAGAGAAGCAGGCGATAAGTGGCAATCGGCAAGACTGAGCGCCCAGAGCGTGTTCTTCTCGTCCAATGCTTCTGCTAGCGTGTTGAGGCCTTCACGGAGGTCGTTACCACCAAGATCAAGGCCTTCGCACTTCCCACTCTGCACGTAGCGAATGACATGCTCCAGTCCCTTCTGTGAAATGCCGTTATTTGCGAGGCCCAGTCTAGTGCAGCCCGCTTTCATAACACCATCCGCGAGCTTGCCAATGCATTCAGTGCTGAGAGCACACTCTGCCATGACAAGTTCTTCTAGACGAGAACCTTCAAGCCTTTCGCCTATGGCTTCTTGTAGAAGTGTGGACATGTTGACCTGAGGTGTTGGAGAGGGTGCACTGTCTTTGTGTAGAGGTATCGAATGGTGCTTGACAGATTCAACGGTTGCTGACGGTTGTGGAAATGGGATCATAGACAGATCTATGGCTTTGAGTGATCTTGACATATTGATGAAAAGAGCAATGTGTCGCCAGCCCTCTTTTCCAATCTTTGGGTTGTCTTTCAGTGAAAGCTTCTCGATCACACCAAGCCGCTCGATGGCGTTTTTGCTGTGGGCATTCACCTTCGTGCAGCAAAGTTTCTTATTGTGTTTGGCTTGCTCAGGTGTCTTAGCCGAAAGGAGGCCAGCAAGTATCACTCGTACCGCCTCGTCTCCCAGGCTGCAGTTCTCTAGTATCAAGCGTTTCACGGGCACCACAGCGAGATAGTCCCCAAGAGTTATGAGATCTGGGAGTTGCATCCAGAATCCTGATAGGTCCAAGCTAGAGAGGATGCCAGGTGTGGCTGCATGGCAAGCAGACGGTGACGAGATTTGCTCGGCTATCCGTTTCAGAATGGGCGTTTCTCGTAATTGGCAGCACCGTCGATATATACGCAAAGGATCCGTCGTCGGTCGATCCTGAGGATTTGGGGGCGTCTCAGCGCCAGGAGACGAGTTCGTCGAGTCGCCGCTCCCTTCTCGCTTTAGCTCGACTGGGATGTCCCCATTGAATAAGGCTTTTCGATACTTTCGTTCTTTTCGCTCTTTGCGTTCGGCCTCCGAGCGCTTCTTCTTCTCCTTTTTCCTTGTGGGTTCTTTGACCTCGTTGGTCTCCGGAGCCTTGGGCTCTGGGGCCTTCTCAGGCTTCAGCCGCTGTCCAGATGCTTTGACAACCCCCTCCTTATCTTTCTCCTCGAAAATAGCGCTCGGGTTCTTCAATGCTGCACCCTCCCCTTTCTTCTGTTTCACGTCTTTCTTCTTCTTCGCCTCGATCTCATGTTCCCGCTTGGTGAGGCTTGAGACTCCTTGAAGCGGCGGTGCAGGCGTTGCTTCTGGTTGATCTTCAGTGTACGTAGCGGCGCCGGCAATCTCCACATCAACACAAAAGGCTACCCTTCTCAGCTTGCTCTGATCCACATCTGGTAATACACATCGGTCGCGATAGGGGTCTACGTTCATCGTTTTCCTTGGACAGACTCCGGCGCTACCGGCAGCCTTGCCCATACTAGTACCACCACTCGATGACAGTCGCCGCAGTGCGCTTTGTATGAAGGTGTGCCCCTTGGGACTGGCCGGAGGGGCTGGTGCGGAAGCGTCTGGTTTCTTGACATCTTTCGCGCCTGCTGTAACGGCTGCACCGAATGGGTTCGCAAATTCTGGATCTGGGCTCGACGGTGGAGATTTTGACACTGCTGCTGGCGCTGGGCTCGGGCCAGTCGCCGTTGGATTGGGGTTGGAGGAAAACTTGGAGCTCAAGCTTGTCATCCAAGAATTCCTTCTGCCCGGTGGTCCTTGCTTCGGGTCTTTGGGGTTCTTTGTAGTAGATATGGGGCTTTGCGCTTCGGGCTTGTCTGAATTGGCACGATGAAGGAGGGAAGGTCGATGGGTGTGGCTGTGGAGCTGAGACAGATGCGTGCCATTCGCTTTGGGTGGAGCAGTCTCATGGCTGTCGTGTACCTGGGGAGGTGTTTCTGAAGTAGGGTTCTGTTCTGAGCCTGTAAATGTCGCGGAGTTGGAATTGTTTGCATAATGGTCTACACAGCGAAGCAGTCAGCATAAGCACAAGCCACCATCATCCAGGGAACAGCGGCCATCGCAAGTGTGCCGTTTCTCATCCTTATCACTCCGAAGGTCGGCACTGATGGTTGCTTACCTTTCGGTGAATGGTGGAGCCAGCTCACGTCGACACCATGTATACCCTCCATCCTTTTTTGTCTGTCGTTTCCAACCGCTGTCAAATCTCCGGCTTAAAAGTGCCAAAAGTTTGAAGCTGCGCCCATTTGCGGGGTCGTCTGAGGAGTTGTTCGAATGCTACCGGTGGATGAGGGGTCCCATAATATTGTTCTTCGTTGGAATCATGATTATCTCCTGGTTACCGAAGACGAATAATCGAAGTACAAATCGATTCTTAATGCTTACAATCCGCTGCTGAAGGATCTAGAACTAGAGGCGAGGCGGGGAAAAACTGCGTGAATGATTGGCTGCTACGAGTAAAAATCCTAAGCTGGATGACCCGAGGCCTTCCGATAGAACTAGTGAGTCTCTAAGGTACCTTACCTTGCCTTACTTTACGCACGAGACCAAGTGTGACCTTCTTGCTTAAAGAGTAGCGGCCAAGAGTTATTGACTCTCATGGGAATTATTGCTCTTGAGATCGCTGCGGTGAGCAGAGTAAGCTGGTGTCGCTTGAGAACCCGTGAAAGCCGGGTGGAAGGTCTAGCGAATACCAACACCAGTATCACTCGGGTCCAATCAATATTGGGACATGTTTTTGTCTAGTAGATTGTATGGCTTGATGTGCTCGCTGGAGCACATGCAATACGTCTGCAAACGTTCAACTTCCATCATGACGCCTATCAAGCCTCTCACATCTCGCTCTTGAACTTCTCGATCTTCGCCTTCACCGCCTCCATCTTCTCCTCCTTGGTCATCTTTGGCTTCAGGTACTTCTTCGACTCCGCCTTCCACTCCTCCTTGGTCTTCTTCTCCCCAGCCTCATCATCTTTCTTGAAGGGATCTTCCCTGATAGCCTTGTGAGCCTCCTGGTACATCTCCTCCAATCCATCGGCCTCAACCTCGTCGTCAATGTAGCCCTGGAATTGTGACTTGTAGCGCTCCTCATCGTCATCGGCGAGGGTCTCCATATACTCAGCAACATGGCCAGCGAAGATGTATTTGCGTAGGGTTTCAGCATCCAGCTCTTTTGTTTCAATGTCGTAGCCAGGGAAACGGTTCTCGGAATGAGGAATGGCAAGGCCACCATCTGAGGCCCCCTTCATGGCGCCGAAGACGCGGGCTCCGGTAGAGGTACGAGCGAGACCGACATCGAGGTAGCATTTGAAGGGGCGACGATCCTCGCCTTCGTGCTCAGCGGCTTCGGTCATCTTGTATTCTCCATCTGCCTCCTCAACACCAACGAATGTATCTGCGAGCTCGAGCTTGGAAAGGGCACGACGAGCGATCAAAAGTCCAACACAGTAGGCGGCGGCCCAATTGGTGAGTCCATGCTTGATACCGTAGCGCTTCAGTTCGTGACCGTAGGCTGCGCAGAAGATCTTGTCACCGGTGATCTCTGAGGTGACGATCTGGCAGATGATGTCTTTGTTGGTGAAGCGGACGACCAGGCGGTATTTGGGAGCGTTGTACTTGTTCTTGGCTTGGGTGATAAGACGCTTGCGGGCGTAGTAGTCGGTCTTTCCTGCTCGACGACGCTTGTACTTGGTTTGGTAGCGGCTGTGCTGCTGTTAGCGAACATCCCTGTGAGTGTAGAGGAGGAGAGAAAATCGATACTTACCTATAGTACGCGCTATTCTTGACCAGCTTTGTGAAAGGCTGTGTCACGACCCAGAGTCAGCAATTTGCGCTTCAGACCCCTTCCGAAGCATCTTGCAGAGACTCAATTACATGCACCTCGAAGTGCGTCGTAGAAGGATGGCTCGGGCACTTGTCTTACCATATTGACGGTAGTGCCTCGTTATTGTCGAGCTAGCTGTTGGTGGTAGCAATTCTGAGTTGAGAAATCGAAAGGAATATTCGTCGTGGGCTAAGCGAGCTTCGACCAAACCGACGCCAAGACATTTAAATTTCGGGTTGGGGACGAGTCGATCACTGAGATGGTTTTGGCACAGCTCACCACACGTACTATTGCAAGTATCTTCATTGATAATTCTATGGAAGCTACCTCGCAGCGAGACCGCGTTGGCCCTCTGCGAGTACGTCATCAGCAACGAATGCCTCCCTCGATCCGAGTCTATGCCAACAATTCATGCATGATCTTCTCCTCCGAACGAATAACTGAGGCCCAACTCGAGCATCGTAAATAAGTCTATTGGATACAAGAAGTACTAAATGCCATAAGTAATAGTGCCATGTCCTGTTGGTACTGAATGTCGAATTGAAATGTGTAATGGTCCTGTGCAACGAGTGACCATCAAGGCTCTTTTCTTGCTTTCTAATGGATCGCATCTGCCGTAAATGTCGTTGCTTGAACGCGAATGTCTCATATGCTGCGCCTCTCCATGCTGAGACGTAGGGTATATCCCGTGCAGAAAGGCAAGGCCAAACTCCAGTTCCAGTAAATGGTCGTGAACTCCTTGAAAATCATAATATGAACGTCGAGACTGCCAGGTCAAGCTCCTTCGCTCGACTTCTCGCCGTTAGTGAAACTCTTACTCCCGCTATTACCTTTCTCTTTCTTTCCGCTCCTCTTCTCCACTGATAAGGTGCGTTTGAAAGCCGACTTGTCAAAGCGTCTCTTGAAGCCTTTAATTCTCTCCGGAATTGGATCTTCGCGCTCAATAGTAACAGGTTCTGCCTTCTTGATCTTGCAGAAGAGAGCAGCGCAGTTGAACAGATCGCCGTTATGGTCATAGAGACGCAGATGACGGTAGCCCTGCTCGAGGCTGCTAAGCTTCGCAGTGAAGGTGGCTAATGGTGATGCGTCTTGATTCTTGTTGTAGGTACGTCCATCTTGCGAGTTCCAAACGGTCCATCTTACGAAGACTAGGCTTGGATGTTTGGTATCTAGCCTTAAGGTGAAGCTATCATTGAAGACGGGATTGAAGCCGTTGGCTTGCACAATGCAGGTTTGCCTTCGGTGGGGCGAACCAACACCGACCAAGCCATTTCGTGCAGATGCATCTCGGCCACCTTCACCTGATGCGATACCTTTACTTTTGTCCTCAGCGCTGAACAACTCGATTTCGACGTAGGGGTCTAATGTCGCATCTGGTGCTACGCCTCGGGGTCTTGGTAATTGTTGGGCGGAGATAACCTCGACGGAGAAGGTGATTCGTTGCTTTTGCATCTTGCCCAAGCCAAGGATAGAGGGCTCTGAGATTTCCTCTTGCATTGATAATGACTCCCTTAGCGCAGTGGGCTTGAGTACATAGCCTAGCTTGTCGGAGCCGCTGGCGAACATTGCGTCATTCATCTGCATTGGCAGATCATACGTCTGCCAATTTAATGCCACCATCTGTACTCCACGCCTCCAGTAGATCAACGGGTCAGGATTGCTCGAATGAATGCGGTAGCCCGAAGGGTAGACGCGCATGAGGTGGGACATGTTGTGCTTCTCAAGCTGCGCCTTCTGGTCTGTGTCGTTGCATAATTTCTCGAAAGTGCGCTCGGCCATGGAGTAGATGTGATTGTATGACTTGCTTTCTGGCGAAGTGAAGCTCTCGAAAGAGTAGCCTTGGGTATAGACGCCAAGATTTCCGAGAGGTGGAATGATCTTCTTCGTCTTGCGCTTCGACTTTTTGATGGAACTCTTCCCTGGGCGAAGAGTGCCATTGCGTCTCCCAGTCTCACTATCGCTTCCGCTGCTGATACTCGTCGTAGTCATCGAACCTCTACCTGGGCCCCACGTCGGCATATGCTCCAAAGGACTCGTCGAAGGAGGACTGGATGGAAGGGAAGTATTTGGCACTATCGAGTTGTCCAGAATTTGAGGTCGAGACCAGGGCGAGCTGAAACTACGATCCCGACGACCATTGGGAATATCTCGACGGCTCAGAGGAGGCTCCAGCATCTCATCCGGATCTTGTCCCGCTTTCACCTTGATAAGAATTCTGTTGCGGAGTTCCTCTGGGGATGGTAATTGGCTGGCATTTGGCACTAGTGGCTCTGTGACTAATTGCTCTCCGAGCTCTCTGAGCATGATATCCACCATGGCTTGTTGCTGCTCTGGCTTGCAATGAACCTCGAGGGATATTATCAAGGGATAAGGAGATGATTCGAAGGCATATTTCCCAATAACGGAAATGCAGTCCGCGAAGAGTACGCTACTTGTCATCGTTCCTCCGTGTGTGACTTTAGGCCTGCCATCAGGTCCATCCCAGCAATCGATCTCAACGCATCGACACGCGCGTTGCAACGCTCTGATGTAAGCCTCAGTACTGGAGCCGCCTGCGACTTGTCGGCCTAAGAGGTACGTGTTGTGGGAGCTGGAAATGAAGTATTCGTTCAAGGGCTTGTGAAACATCACTCCAGTGGCCTTGAAATTCTGAATATTGTTATCGTCAGAACAGAGAAACTCAGTGAAAGCGGCGGTCTTCATTTCCGTTGGAGGCTCATCTGCTTCACTTTGGCCGATCTGGCTCTTATTCGCTAGGCGGATGTATTTATTAAATATCTTAACCCAGTGATTACGACTCGCCTGCACATCAATACCTTGAGTATGCTGTAGAAATGAGAGGAAGATCTCGAGAGGAAGGCCACCACTCTCGTTCGGTTTGAGGGATTTGTAAATGTCCTTGATGTCTTCGCGATGCTTCAATTTGCGGATGAAATCCTTGAATTCGGCGAAATTGAGGTGTCCTTTGCCACCAAAATCAGACATCTCGAATCGCGCGCGGAGCACGTTCTTTGAGCAATGGAACTGAAAACTGTGGCAGAGATTTTCGAGGCCTGGAAGATCGAGGGTCTCGGCTTCTTCACGATGGTCAGTCTCTTTGAATATCTTGGCCATCTCACACTTCCAGTGGTTCTTCAACGTCTGTTCATTTAGACGAATGCCCGCTACCCCACTCATCAGCTCATAGCGATACTTTTGGAGATCGTCCAAGGTAGTAGTCCACATGGTGAAGGTTATTTGATTTGATGCAACGAGATGCATGGTTTTGGAGGGCCTTCCCTTGGTTCGGTTTTGGTCCGCGTAGATGATCGTGAACCAGCGAGCCTCGTACTCTACAGGGACTCCACATTCTTCTCGGTAATTTCGTGCATCACCCTGTAAGCGTATTTGCTGGATATCGTCGATGTAGAATTGTTTCGAGGGGTTACTGGGATCCCAGATGACCTTGGCAGAATCAGGATCAAGTGCGAAAAGTATGTTCTTCCCTTTCTTCCTAGTGAATTTTGTGAGGGAAGTCCCTTTGCGAAGCATCGACGGTACGATGGGTAGGATGCCACCTTGGGTCATTGCCGGCTTCAATGGGGATGTTCCATTCTCCAAGCTTAGACCATCCACGCTCAATCCTAATCCTTGTACGGGTTCCGGGTCTTCCTGGACATCCTCGATATCTGCCTCGAAGTCATTGTCCAACATGCTTGTATCTGATTCCACACCATTCTTGCTGTTGCTGCGTCGGCGTAGTATAGCAGGACCGGAACTGCGATCACGGTTTTGGAGGTGGTTTGAGGACTGGCGACGACGCAGTTTGTTGGCGGCGCCCCGTGATAGCCTCCGTATCAGACCTGGTGACTTGCTTGCTTGTATTGCTTCGCTCATGGCGCTGTGGGATTGCGACTGTAGGGGTGGTGTGCTTATCGTAGGCTCTGGCAACTCTAAAGGTGTAGGAGAGAAGTCGGGAGGGAGGTAGCGGCCTCGTGGGCCTTCGGGTGAGGACTGTACTGAGAGGGTTGCTGGGCTTGCAGTAGACGAGGTTCCATTGGGCGTGACGGCTGTAGCGGGTGTCACAGTCAACGGAACGGAGGTGTTGATTTGTTGCTTTGTGAGAGTTCTTGTAGATGGGGAAGGCGATGGCCAGCATCTTTTGCCATTTGCTACTGCCTGCGACGATGTCGTTGTGGGGGTCGCGGAGGGAGCCATGGCTATGTGACGTCGAGGAATCACTGGATCGCTTCGATGATCTGCGGAGGTTTCGTTGTCGTTTCGTAGAGGCAGGGTGAAGCAGGGTGAAGCAGGTTTAGTTGCGCGGTAATGGACGAGGAGGTTTGATAGCTTTTATCTCCATCTTGGCCATCCCAAGAGAAAGGCGACCTGTTTGACGGTAGAAGAAGATAAGTAGGGACCCGAGAGGGATCCTAGAGGAGTGAATCTGCGATGTCACTCCATGACCACGGATCAAGGCGCTGGGCAGATTGTTAATGCACGGCCGAGACGCTTGTTGCTGCAGACCAATGCAAGGTCACGCTCGTGCTGTTGGCGTAGTTCGAGGAAAGATGATAGCAAGCAAAGGTGCATATGAGTGGGCACCCTTAGACAAGAGGCGCAACTTATGGTGGTGTCGTGGCGGTAAAGGGGAGAATTTTTTTTGCTGGAAGTGGTGTGCCTTTCTCCTGTGAAAAAGCTTCCGTCTACAGTAGTTTTGCGGATCACAACGGCTGCACACTACCACCAGGGATCAACCCAAACGCCGGTTGAGATGAAATATGTTTGACGTTTCACACCGTTTCAGCGCAGTGCGAGAACTAGGAGGACGAGTAGCTATGTAAAGAAGCATCTACGAGGCGATGGATCGTTGCTGACACTCAGCCCGCACTCAGCCTTCAGCCTTGCACATTGCATGCTCTCGAGCCTCCGCTGCTCCACAAATTATGCATGCACTGCGGTTTCTATCCGCTTACTCGGATGATTTAAATGCTTCGCGTCATTCAATCTTTTGGGGGGAAAAGTCGCCTCATCTTACTCTTATCCCTGTTTTTGTGCAGTGGTCCAATTGACTTTCCGTTCCTGATTGGCACAATTTATTGCTCAAGGAAACTGCACTAAAACCCGAACACAGCCGGAAGCGGCACTCCCGTTGGCTGGCATCGAGGCCGGTCAAGACCGGTCAGCAGAGTTGACAGTGACGTGTACTCGTACTCCATACACACCGCTAGGTACGTTAACTAGTCTCTTGACACATACCTATCAATCGATAGAAACGATAAAGAACGCACTGCTGTACAAATTGGTCATTAGCCACTTCGAGTGGATGATTACGACTAATGTTCTTTTACCCCAGATCGCAGAGCGCGTATCTGCACGACATGCGAATCAATAAAGTAGCTACTTTACTTCCCACAGCACTGGTACCCTATCGCTTCCAAAAGCTAGCCCTGAAGCATCCCTAGGAGACCCCTAAAGGTTAGGCCAAGCGGCCGGGCTCGTCTTGGAGTCCCCAGCTTGAATCTTGATTCTTCACACCTCGCTGCATCGGTGCACACCCCGCTCAGATAATCGCTGGCATAAGTGGAGACAGGTACGTAGTGTTTCTCGATCATCGGAGAAAAGTATCATACTGGCGTGATCATCTTTCAAGCTGACGGAACACTGTCATTCACAAATTCACGCCTTCACCATTATTTGCGGTCAGGGCTGAAGGATTCATGCACACCGCCCTTTTAGGATTTGGGTGGGATTCTAGAAACCCTTTCGAACGGGATGTCTTGCAGCATCTCTGGCCAACATTTCTGTCGCGAATCTTGGCCACGTTGCCAGCTAAGGGTCTATGGACTAGCCTGACCATGGATAAGCGAAGCGAAACTCTGGCGAATCAAACTATAGCCGCACAGATCCTGGAGCCGAAATCACGATAATATATTTGTCCACGTCTATGCTTTCGGTGCTCCAGGCTTTGGCAAGTCAGCGGTACACACACATCAAGCAGAAAAGGGATTGATTCAGTATCGCTGCAGTACCAGCTACATACTTCAGCTTGGACACCAACAAATCCCGAATAAGCGATGATCTTGTTGGAGTTGGGATTGAGACTCTCTTGCAATTCAGTTTCGAATCAACGATGCTACCCGAATTGAGGAGCTCTGTCTCCCATCAAGTCGGACACATGATCAAGCAACACCTCATAAAAGTCGGTGAATGCGATAGCAGCTCCAGTCAAGGACAAAAGTTGCACATGATCATGATTGAACCGATCTTGTTGAACACTTACTCCTTTGACAACCTATCGTCATCGAAGGAGGCTTCATCCTCCTCAACCAGCCAGTCTATGCAAATAATCCAAAACAAAGGAACAGCACCCTGAAACCACAAAGGGCTTATACTCTTGGCATAAGCAATGACTGCCAACGCATGAGCCTTTTCATGGGTTCCCCGCAAATAGCAAAGCCAAAGACAACTTTCTCTTGGTAGCTGGAGCGTGGCAAATGTCATCACTGTATTCGGCTCAATGTTGAGAGTATCAGTCTAGCTGGAAAACTTACTAGCATATCATTTCTTTTGGAAATGTTACCATTCGCCGGATTTTAACAAGCATTCTACAGAAAAGGTGCTAGGAACCTGCATGATGGTCAATGCGTACCTTGGCCCTTCTACGGCAGGCTGGGTGTCAGAACAAGTGGCAGTCTTGACTTCCAGTGCAATCGATTTAGGCACCGAATGCCCTCTCTGCAAGCAGTGAATTAGGTAAGCAAGTTCACTCTAGAGCCACTTACCACTGGAATGCAACTCAACTTTAGCGTCGACAGATGAATCACTCACTCTTCTCCTTTTTAGGCACATGTCGCCTCCCCAATCAATAGCTCGATCATCTATCTTATACGACTTATCATACGCTTCCTAAACCGAATTCTCATATTTGAACCATGGCAGATTCTCATTCGCCACTTTTCCTCCGACCGGGACACGATCCACCAATGTCGCCAAAGCTTCCTTTTCCTTTTGACTAGCGACAAACCTGCCAGCCATGCTCACGCTCACGCTCACCTGATAGGAATACCTCCAAGTCTACTGCTTGATGGCGGGCTCGAGTGGCGGCGAAGTACCCCGCACCTTGGTCGAGAGAAATCGTGCATAATTCAGGTCATAGATGCTGATCAAGCTTCTTCTTCACACAGTTAATCCGTAGGTGGTATGTCGAAGTCGGGCGAATCCCATATGATTCATGTTTTCGGGACGTCAGCTACCAACGTTTGCCCTTCCCACGTGTCTCTGTACCACGAATGGTGAGAAAAATTCTTTTCACCAGGATCCAACCGAGGCGCCACAAAATTTTCCCTCCCTGCTGTAGAACACCACCAGGTCTGGATTTCGCGTTCCTACCTACATACTTGATGGTCCGACCGGAGTGGAAGAGTGTCTGTACGAGGCCGATTTTGTGGCCTAGTCTTCGTTCCGTGCGCACGGGGTGGACCGTGATGGAGAATTTCTTTTCCCGGTCTGGAAGGAGAAATGCCAGTCTTGCATTCTGGGTCCGACCTCAAGATTACCGAGTTTTATGTTGCTTCCAGGCGCGAATTGTGCGGGAAATCTATCAGCACTGTCCGCAGATGGTATTCCCCTGCTTGCAGTGAGGGTTAGACGGGCACTGGTGGCTGGAAGAATAGCGGCCCTGTGCACGACGAGGGTCAACAGCTGGGAGCCTAGACTGGTCACCATGGTGGAGTATTGCTGAGAACGGCTTTGTGACAACGATGGCGGTAGCGATTAGCTTCCTATCACAACCGAAGAAAGAATCCATAGAGAGGAGTCTCGTGAATAGTACGCTACTTATCCTCGCGCATATCTAGTGACTCTCGTCAGACTTACACCCGTGCTCACCGAGACGTCGCCAAGCTTACCTTACTGTACTAGCTGACTCAAACTTATCGAATTAAACTTACGCAGCTATGCATCAATTGACTTACTTCAGCAGTCCATCTAGCGGAGCGCAAGCGTTTCGTATGAGCGATGAGACCTGAGCCAGCAGGGACTGCGCGACCTCGCTCGCAAGCGGTAATAGTGAGGCTGGTAACGACACTGGTGGGATTAATATCCACGACTGTCTCAGTGATGTGAGTCGTATCAATCTACGCAGACGGCTGGAAGAGTATGAGGAATCTATTCTATGCCTGGCTAATGCCAAAATCGGAGGAAGTTGCTAGTCTTACGCTACTGATATGTCCAGTTGTTGAACTAAAAGTTTTATAATCAGAATGATTGCACCCCTACTTGTTGTTCACTGTCAGGCATCTTGCTGCATTCCCAAAGCTGCTCGTAGTACCGTTGCTTGGGCGAAGGAATAACCACTTCTCGTCAGCGTAGATTTCATTGCCGTGATCTCTCTTTGCCTTTTGTGATGAGTACTATCTGAAGGATAGCTGGGGTTGAATGCGGAAGACGATTTGATCCGAGAAAGACTTCGGAAGGGGGAACATGCTTGATCTGGAGCGTTAAAGAAGGACACAAGAAACTACGACGAGTTTGCGGCGACACATTGAGGGAAAGGTGGACATGCCATGAACCTGTAAAAGTGCTCCATTATGGCAAGGGTCTCTGATCTTGATATATAGAATTTGACCCCGACAATGTTGATTGAATACGAATCTTGGAGTTCGTGACAGCTATCAAATTGTGCAAAAAAGTCTGTTTGGTCCTTAGAGTAACAGTACTAGATATCGTTCAATCAGGACAAACGGACTAAAGAAAACCCAGATCAAGACAAAGACATCTTTGAACCAAATTTTCGAACCGCACTGCGACATTTGAACAGAAGAGTAAGACAACCCCCCGAGGAGTTCCTCTCCAAAAAAACGGTCACGAGCCCTTCCAGACCTCCTTGGGGCCCATTTCCTCAATCCCCACCCCCTAAACAGCCTGACCCTGAATACTCATCAGCTCCCCCTTCTTCCGCGTAAACTTCTCCGCACTCAACTCCCTCCCAATTCCACTCGCCATCGTCTGTCCCGGACTCGGCAAACTGGCCACATGATCCGGATGACCTTCCTGCTGTTGACGTGGATCCTGCTTCTCGATAACATCCTGCGAGCTCTGGCTATTCGGTACACTCCTCCTACGACTCGCTCCCATCGGCCCTCCCGCTTCCATAGCCGAATTTAAGCCACCGATATCGAATTTGATCTCGTCGGGGCCGTTGCCGGTGAGGTAGAGGTACCAGTATACTGCGCCAACGAAGACGCCGCCGCCTACTAAATTGCCGAGGGTTGTGGGAATCAGGGATTTCCAGATGTAGAGACCGACGCCTATGTCTGGGTGGCCGTAGAAAATGGCGTTGGGGATGAAATACATGTTTGCGATTACGTGATCTAGGCCTAGGGCTACGAATGTGAAGGTCGGCCACCAGATGGCGATTATTTTGGATACAATCTCGCGGGATGAGATGGAGATGAAGACGGCGAAGCAGACGAGCCAGTTGGCGCCGATGCCGCGGAGGAAGATTTGTATCCAGGTTGGGGTGAGGCATTTCATTGTTGCGAAGTTTATGATTTCCGTACGGTAAGCCTTGCTATTGAAAACTCCACCATCTACATGCCACGCGTCAATAACGATTTGGAAGTGTCTGCGTTCTTTGAGAATACTCACAGCCTGTGATGATCGCCATGAAGAACAGCATGCCAGCGAGGTTGCCGAGGAAGGAGACAACCCAATTGATCAACAGATCAGCAAAGGTAACGCGGCGATGCAAGAAAGCTGTTAACATAAACATGACATTGCTGGTAAAAAGATCTGCTCCGCTAAGGACTATCATGACAAGGCCGATAGGGAAGAAGACCGCGCCGATAGTTCTAATGAGACCAGGAGCGTTCTCTTGATACCAAGGTGCCGTTTCCGTAGACAGCGCAACGGCGCAGCCAAAACCCAGCAGAGGGCCGGCCATGAAGGAGTTGAACCATAACTTGTCCAAGCGCATATGTGATTTTTTGCATCCTATCCTCGAGACCAATTCAATCGTTTGCTGAGGCGTGAATGCGTCCATGACTGGCAGGGTGTGGTGCAACAAGGGCTATAGCTTGGACGGGGAAAGCGGTTTGGAAGCACGAGATGTCTATGCAAAACTGAACGAAAAGGAAATACATGATATACCTAGGGTGTACGAGTACATGTGCAAAGCAACATCACAGCAGAACGCGGCCCAGCGGATATCTTCCCCACAGATTCAGCCAGAATGGTAACTCTTGAACCATGCAAACTTTGGATCCCAAACGGCGCGACGTCCAGTCTTATCGCAGAGGTCGAGATTTGCGGAAATCTCGTTGGTCGAGGCTGGCTGATAAGGACTTCATAGTGCGTCATTAGCGTACTCTTCAGCATCCCGGTTATCTACCCGGAGACCCTGTCGTGCCTGTCCAGGGCTTTGTGCGCCTTAAACGTCTTTGCACGAGCGATGATTGGGGCAGAGAGACAGATCGCCTTGCTAGAGTAGATCCAGGAGCGGGCACGGATCCCAGGCACGCAACTCCAGAGCCACGAGGAAGTATGTCCCGAGGGATTGGGAGAAGCTTCCTGTGATCAGCAAGAGCGTTGGGTTCTGCCATTCCCGTTGAAAACTGTCTTTTGTCGAGAGCAGCTGATGATTAGTCTGAATATCGAGGTTGATAGTCAGGCAACGATCAGGAAAATTGCATATTTCATGTTTCTGGAAATCATGCTGAGAGTAAATGTTGTTGATATTTTTAGCTATCGGTGGGGATTTCCTCCAGACAAATGAACAGTGAACTAGTCAATCGAGAGTCTTTCTTCAAGATCCTGTAAGTAGAATTGGCTTCTGCCTTCCGGTCGGTCGGGCGTCGAAAAGTGCAAGCGGGGGAAGGTCTAAGTGCACTTATGGCCTATGCGGTCAAAAAGGACAAAGAACCATTGCATAGCACGATGAAATCTTAGAACATAACTTTCAACATACTCAAGGGACTCATCAATAGACCTGAGCCAAGCGCCAGGTTCAGATTGGTAGCTGGCATCTGTGGCCGTTGGCTGGTAGATTGACAGTGATAAGTATCTCGACATGTAGTCGCTTTTGAACACAATGGATTCACCGCGTCACCCCTGATAGGCTCCCTGAAATTGGACCTACTATGTTAGCAAAGGGTCGCAATGTGATCGGGCTTCAGAGGCTGATGCCGCTGATCGAACAATGCATAGAGGATCAATGTTACAACTGCTTGCTCTGTCATTGCTAGTGGGGACTGGCGAAGCTGCAGCTGAGCATTGTGTTTGTTTGAATCCTTGAGGATCATACTTTACACAACGAGGTGGCGAAGCATAGAGCACTCCAATCTCGAGCTTGATAGATAGTACGAGTAATTTCACAGTAGAAATTGTGAAACGTGAAGTATAGAACATTTGCCGCAGTGGTGGGAGCACGAGCAAAATGCCAAGCACCGGTGTTTCAGGAGGAGCTATCTTTGGCAATACCGTATGGACATCGCATCGCTTGTTGCAGATTCCGCTTCGAGACATCTCCTGAGACCGTTGAGGATGGATAATTGGATGATGTGCTGGGGTCATCTGTGTGCGAGCGGTGGTCGATGCTTCGATGCCTGCCTCCATAATTATCCTGCCTCCAGTATCTGGAATCGTGCTTGGCGAGTCAGTCTGGCAAGCGCAACCCGTCCAACAGGACTTCCAGTGGACAAGTGGCCAACAGATGCCCACGTCGTGTGAAGGATTACCACCAGACCTTACGACCCCACATTTGCTCACGCCACAATTCGTTGGGTGCGGAAGGAAGAGCCCCTCGTCGTGCAAGGACCTGCTTAAGCGCCCGGGACTCCCTCCTTTACAGAATAGACGAAATCTAGATGGAAGCGACCAGCGATCTCATAACATTCTTATCAAGAGGGGAAAGAAGGGACAGGCTTGCTTTGCCTGTAGAAATGGCGGTGAAGAACTCGAGGGGTCACGATGGTAAACAGCAAATCGAATGAGCGTCGAAAGGCAAGGAAGTGGAAGATGAAGATGCAGCCATATTCGCAATACCGTACTTTATTCTAGGCTTGGCTGAAGAATCCGCTTCTATTTGGTTGGGGCCAGGTCCTGCTAATTTAACCCCACCCCTAGGGGCCATTAGCAGCTACTCTAGGTCACTCTAGTACCTAAAGCAGCTTAGAGGTAGAAGTATTGGGCAGGGGATACGACCAATCAAATCTTCCTTGCCCCTTGAGAAACCAGTAGAATAGAACTATCGCCCAAAAAATGGTTCTCCTTCACACTCCTCGTCGTCTCGTCACATCTCTAACTCTGTGCACAGCTTATCTATTTTCTATTTTCTTCTTGCGACCTACGGCAACTCTGGCATCTATTTCTTCCATTTCACCTTCGCCCTCCTAATAAAAGAACCATCTGTCCTTGATATTCACCCTTTAATTAATACTGCTGACACCCACAATATTCGGATCTACTCCTCGTCCTTCTTTGTCGCTTTTCAATAGCCCGCTGGGAACTTTTACACGCCCCCAACGTCATACAACTTCATAATATCACGAAAGGGAACTCTCCGCAGCCCGGTCGACAAGCTCGATCCTACATATATCTTCTAGCTAGCTGCTTCTTGTGGTTTGCCGGGCAAAGACAAGACAAGCTACCTCAACTAACACCGCTCAACGCACCTCCCAAAAACCCATCATCGTCAACCCGTTGTCACTCGGCCTCAGGTACTGCCTGCCGCCCTGACATTCACTCTCTATTCAACATTCGCTCTTGCCGCAGTTCGTATTCACTTCCGGCTGTGTTACACAATTTCGAAAGGTGAATTGTCATCCTCTATCGTCACCACTTTTCGACTCACTGATCTTTGGTTTCTTGGAACAGACCGATCAACCTTCTTGCATCCACCACACTCATATCGACCTTGGACAGTTACCTTCCTTTGCTCTATCAATTCCCTCGTCAACTGCATTGATACCACAAACTCGATACGCTTGACCTGAGGTCTTCGACATATTTGTAACACCCTCAGCACTACGAAGCTTACCCCACTGTTGAAGTGACACAACCGCACTCATCTTCATCACGATCCAACGCACGTTTCTCAATAGACAACACTTCTTGCACATACTCAATCCCCCCACCCGACAGTCAACATGAGTCTGAACGCAGGCGGCCTCGCTCAAATGACTTACAACCCCCACAATTCTTTCGACACGGCCCTGGGTGTCCCGGGGTCTGGCTTTGCTTCTAGAAGAGGAGGATCACAGACCAAGCGGCTTAGCATGGCTCCGCCTATGAACATTTCAACAATCAACGAGACTCGGCAGGAGAATGTTACCCCAGCGCCCAGGACAAGCCGCTCTCATTTGCTGGCTGGCCTAAGGACTGCTCCAAAGTCACCTACCGGATTCCCATCATCCGCCCCACCTACTGAGCAACAATTTCCAATCCAGAAGGGCAGACAGGCCGGACAAGGGAGCAACGCTTATGCATGCGGAATGCCTCAGACTGCCGTTGGTGGAAGCTTCCCTAGCAACCAACGTTACGCAATGAATGGCAATGGTCAGACGTACGCTCTTCCGGAGATTCTCGCACCGCCTACCATTCAGTTTGGTGATGACCATGATGACCAGAAAATGGACCCTCAGGAATACGCCCAGCTGGTAGCGATGAATCAGCATCTCGCTCAACAGCAGAGGGCTCTACAGCAGCAGCTCCTCAGTCTTACCACCGCCCAGCAGCAGATGCAGAGCATGAACTTGGGCGGTGGAATGGGCCAGCAACAGCAGTACCACCAGTCGGTCAACAATGGGTTCTATAACCAGCAGCTCCAGACTGGTATGCAGCCAATCGTTTCTGCAGTACCTGGCACACCTGGACTATATACTGTCTACAATCCTATGACGGGTCAGCAAGGATATGTGGTGGACAATGCTGCCCAGAACCAGTCAACTCAGGCTCAAGCTCAACAACAAGAGCTAAGCCAATCACCGCCTCCATTAACACCTGCATTCCGTGCTCAAGTCTCTCCACCACCAGAGAACATTCTACCACCTCGTACTATGAGTATCTCTCCTCCGAAGCTGTCCGCGCCCAAGTCAAGCTCTCCACCATCATTCGAGGTGAACCCCCTCCCGCCGCCTTCCGCAAACGCTTTCCGTCGAGGACATGCTAGAGGCTTGTCTTCTGTGACTGGCAACGTCATGAATGCCACGGACGGGCCTAGGAGCAGTGTGCCAAAGACTGCTGGTATCCCGCCAACCCCAATGACTGGCACCTTTGGCCCTGGCCAGAACCGCGCTGGAGATCATCCTGTTCGTCAGCCTCGCGGTCCTCCATCACTGGAAGAGCTTGTTGAGAAGCCCACTTCAAAGCACGAGGGCAGCAAGAACTTCGTTACCCGTCAGCGCCGGCGCGCTGTTAACAACCTCGTCCGCGCTGGTCTAGATCGCCGTGCTGCTTCCCGTGGTAGCAATTCGATCGATAGTGTGGGAACGCCTTCGAGCGAGTGCGAAATCACCTTCTCCGTGTCCTCTTCCGACAACGACACCGACAGCGTTGGTAGCCGTAGCGATGGAGGCAGACCGTGCCCAAGCCCTATCGGCTCAGAGCGCAACCAGATGAAAGCGCGCTCAAAGGAGAGGCATTCTACTGGCACCCCGTTCACTACAGCCAGTCTAGGCAGCGAGAAGGGTATGGTGGACGTTAAGATGGAGGATGAGAGGCGCAAGACACCTCTATTGACGCTCACAAGTGGCGCGGAGAAACGGAAGAGCGCCATCTTCTGATGGATTACTGCCCTTCAATGACCGAAGTGGAATGGACTGGCTTCCTTACCTTGGGTAGATCCTAGGGATACTGAACGATATTCTCAGGCTTCATCATGGTCTGACTGTTACTATTGCACGCCTTTTACGACTTTCATTTTCAGCAACACCATTTCCTCACCGGCTTTGGTTTGCTGTCTTACGACTTCTTCGACTGTCCTTACACTACAAGATTGTAATATTCAATTCTTCGTTTCCGTGGACAGGAAGCTGCTTGCACATCTTTACTAGCAGCTTGCTGTCCCGGAGCTTCTTTTACCATGGATAGCACTAGTCTGCTTCCCTAGGTTCATATTCGATGCTTTGCCGGCAATGTCATACCAGAGGTGGGCGCCTTGGTGGTTTTTGCAGAAAATAGAGTGGATGGTATGAGCGAGAGATGGAGAATGGCCGACGTCTGAAATGCGTGGAAAGATGGTCTCGGCACTCGTGCATCGGTTATCGATGTACTTGACTTTCGGTCAGAGACGGCTTCTTGTCGCCTCTCAGCTTTAGCTAGCGAGAGAGATTGATGGCTTATTGAACATACAGTTATGATACCACATGCATCCGGTCTGCTTTTGAATTTGAAAGATATTAATGCCTGGTCCGAGCAGTCCCTCCTAGCTATTTGATCCGTTCCGCGTTTTGTACTGTTATCGTCTATTCGAGCGTCCGACCTGGATTTGCTTCTAGTCGCCCTATATCTGTTTCTTTCGGACTTGCCGGACGACTGGTACGTGACGTGCCTAAGGCCTTGGACATCCATCATCGACAACTGCCAAGTCGCTACCGTCAAACATGGCAATCTGCGCTTCTGGCACCTGTCAGCGGCTGGCGACCTTTGCGATGCGGAACGCGCTTTTTCGGAAAACCACTGACGGGCTGTGTCGCGTGGTTTGAGTACCCCAGAATTTTTACCCTAGATTTTCCGATCCTACGAATGCTTTTTTGAGTTGGAATTGGGCAGTACACGAAGCCCACCAGTTCTATTCTAGTATGCTACCACCCTTCGGTCTCCTCCCTCTCCTCTTCCTTACTACTACCTTCGCTCTCGCTCTCGCTCCCTCTCTCGCGGCCGTGCCACCCAATCCATCTTCACTTGGCCCCCCGCTTCCCCCACAACCACCCCTTCCCCCCGTCGATGTCGTACCACAGTGCATCAACACGACCGTCCATCCAACCTGGGCCCCCGCAATCGGCCCATGGGATCCTCAGTTCGCGAACTGGTGCAGCGGCGCTGAGTCGAAATTGTCGGATAGCGTGCAAGAGAATTTGAACGCGAGGTTTATTTTCTATTCCTTTGCAGGCGTTTGCAGTCCCCAGGATGCCGTTGCCGAAGAATGGGTATGGATTGCCGGAGGGGAAGAAGAGTGGTGAGTCCGTCCTTTTTGGTCGACACAGTTTGGCTGCGTGATGTGTGTTGTTGTTGTTGTTGTTGTTGTTGTTGTCCCGCTTTCGGAGGGGCATTTCATGCCTACGCCGCATACGCTACCCTATCAGAAAGAGACGTGGGGACAGGTTCTGTTGGCGGGTAATGAGCTTTTTGATACTTGTGTTGAGGGGATGGGGATGCTGGGGTGGGCGAGCGTGACTACTAATATTGTGGTGGCGTTTTGGCCGAGGGGGAGTGAGATGGAGAGGGTTTATGGTGCTA
>JAABUS010000546.1_pt1 | contig 94490 bp, 95 predicted proteins | sample 5560161 | NCBI WGS metagenome assembly JAABUS01 (sample SAMN10711885, study PRJNA513376) | rock metagenome | isolation source: Antarctica rocks | place: Antarctica: Victoria Land, Trio Nunatak nord | collected 2016-01-04
TCAACGAGCAGATCGAGGAACCCTCGACGCGGCGCGCCGGGTGGTCCCATGACTGGCAATCCAGGTGGTCCCATGAGCTTGGCAGAAAATCGCTCAGGGCGGTCCCATGCTCGTGGCAGGCGACACACCTCGACCTCGCCGCCCAGCAATTCGGGGTGGACGGATCACCCCCGCCTGAGCGGGGAGCACGTCTCCTGTCCTCTCGGTGGGTGTGGTTGGTTGGGATCACCCCCGCCTGAGCGGGGAGCACCAGGCATCCCAGTCGGGGAAGAATCCGGGAGTGGGATCACCCCCGCCTGAGCGGGGAGCACTCGGTGTCACTGCCATGTCATCCTCCTGGGTTGGGATCACCCCCGCCTGAGCGGGGAGCACGCGAGCAGGGAGGTCCCCAACCACAGGGTGGCGGGATCACCCCCGCCTGAGCGGGGAGCACACGGCTCCCGGTGCCCGCATCCGGGACGACCTGGGATCACCCCCGCCTGAGCGGGGAGCACCCTAGCCCCGGGTGAGCGGTGACCGGCTGGCCGGGATCACCCCCGCCTGAGCGGGGAGCACAGCGTTCTGAAGGTTCTCCGCCGAGTACGCCCGGGATCACCCCCGCCTGAGCGGGGAGCACCCCAGAGGTGCGACATGACTATGCCGATATTCGGGATCACCCCCGCCTGAGCGGGGAGCACAACCTGCCGTTCATGGCTAACCCCAACCTCTCGGGATCACCCCCGCCTGAGCGGGGAGCACTCCATCTCGAACGCCGTGAACACCGTCGAGTTGGGATCACCCCCGCCTGAGCGGGGAGCACTTAACCTGGACCGATGGTGCTGGGTCAACGGCGGGATCACCCCCGCCTGAGCGGGGAGCACCCCACCCGCACGTATCAGGCGACAGCGAAACCGGGATCACCCCCGCCTGAGCGGGGAGCACATCGTGTTCACTCCCTATGCCGCGTCGCACGAGGGATCACCCCCGCCTGAGCGGGGAGCACATGCGGGCGTCACGCAACGCCACGAGGCGGGCGGGATCACCCCCGCCTGAGCGGGGAGCACACTTCGCGACCTGCACCGAAGCGATTGAGTGAAGTGTTTCATAGTCAGTCCTTCGGCTTCAACGGCGACCGAACTTCCGTCGTCGGCTCGCGGAGCTCCAGCCTTCCGTTGACCGTACTCCCGCACCGTCTTCCCCAGCTTCGCCAGGACGGAGCATGAGGGTGACACCCTCGAAGTCGACAGGCGCCCAGTCATGCTCGTGCACCTCGAAGGCAAGCCCCTGTTCGTTATTTGCCCGGTAGACCATGAGCGCGCGGCCGGTTTTCACCATCTCCAGCACTCGGATCCACAAGAGCTGGCGCACCCGCTTGCTAATCGTGCCCACGAACACACCGGGCGAGATTTCTAGCAACCAGCGTGTCAGGTGCCCTCGGAGTCCGGCAGGACATGCCGTCACGACGATGACGGTCACTCGTCGAACTCGGCATACGACGTGCCCCCGGCGACGGCGCGCCCGTTTCCGTCCCACAACATCACGACATCAGCGTCGTCGAACGCTTCGGGTCCGTACTCGACCACGTCCTCGCCACCACCGAGCAAGAGCCTGCGGACGTCGCGCACGCAAGTCTCGAGAAACGTGCCGTCCTTCATGCGGTCGCGCACCGCCCGCCGGGTCTCGGCCCCAACGTCGATGACATCCCGAGCTGCGATCTCGAAGGCGACGGGGATCGCGATCTCGGCCTTGTACAGGTCTGCGACGTCGTAGACGAACGACCGGACGTGGCCGGTGTGGACGAACCCCAGCCCGGGTGAGCAGCCGAGCGCGACGATGACGGCGTGCACCACCCCGTAGAGGCTGGTATTCGCCGCGGACAGCGCTTGATTGACGGGCGAGCCACCAGCGAAGTCGTCGGGGTCGAAGTCGCGGCGAGTCCAGGCGATCCCCGTGCGCTCCGCCTGTTCCCTGTAGATCCGCCTGACCCGGGCGCCTTCGCGGCCACGTAGCTGCTGCATCGTCAGCCCCGCGGTGTCCTCCCCGGGGAACCGCATCGCGTACATCTGCCGCGCGACCCGCAACCGGGAACTCTGATTAGTCACCAGCTCCGCCTGCGCGAGCAGCAGGCGCGAGGACCGGGCCAGCGTGCGCCCGTGGGCGTAGTACCGGACGCCGTGCTCCCCCACCCACACGGCCGTCGACCCGCTCTCCGCCAGAAGGACCATGGCCTGCTGGCTGACCGTCGTCCCGGGTCCGAGCAGCAGTGCCCCCAGCGTCGCGGCCGGGATGTGCACCGTCCCTCGGGTGTCACGGGCGGTGATGGCGTTCGCGTCCCGGTGCACCACGCAGTGCTCCAGGTAGAGGAACGTCAGGCGGTCCTCAGCGCGCACGAGCTGGTGCAACGGCACCGGCTTCGCGCCTGGGATCTCCGCCATCTCACACCGCTCGCGCCAGCGTGAGCAGCCCGCATCCGTAACCTTTTGCGGGGCCCAGACCGTGCGTGAGGGTGCGGCGCAGGGCGACCGGGTCGCGAACGACGAGCGCTCCTTCATACGTCGCCGTGGCGAGCGTGACCTGGGCACCGCGGCGCTCGAAGCGAATGACCTCCCGGTGGACCACCGCGGCCTGCAGCTGGTCCAGCTGGCCGACGGGGATCTCGAAACCCGCGGCGTCTGCACGGGCGGTCAGCCACGCGAGCTGCTGGGCGACGGTGAGGTGGCCGAACCGCTGGGTGGCGGGCGACTCCGACGTCTTGCGTCCGCTCCGGGTGGGGTTGGCTCGCAGACGAAACACCCACCGATCGCCCTCTGCGAGCCGCTCGAGCAGCGTGTCGTAGTCCTTGGTCACCCAGCCCTGCGTGCTCGGCCAGCCTGCGTCCTCCACGAGGTGGGTGAGGTCGGGCTTGCCCGGGCTGACGAGGTAGAGGTGCGTCGCCGAACCGACCGCGTCCACCCGCCACAGGACGCGTCCGACCTCGGACGGTTCGGCAGCTCCCGCGCGGAACGCGGACAGGACTGCCGCGTGCACGTTCTGCGGAGACGACAGGAGCCTCCGCGCTCCGCGTCGAGCCGCGTTGATCTCGAACCGGGTGAGGTGCATCAGTCCTCTCCCAACGCGGCAATCGGATCGTGCCCCGCGGCGAGGGACTCGGCCCGCGGCCGTGTCGGGTTTTGCACCCGGACCCGACTGTGCCGCACCGACCGCCAGCCATACTCCCGCCGCTCCGGGTCGAAGCTGATGGGCTCGTCGCGGACGAGGTCGCTCCCGGGTGCACCGGGCTCGCAGTCCACGACGGTGTCGAGGTCGAGCTCGGACCGACGCTCGGCCTTCTGCGCCCACACGGACGCCGCCCATGGCTCAGTATCGAGCACCTCCTGCACGCTGCCCGCACGCAGCCCCCGAGACACCGGACCGACTGGAGGGCACGACCTCCGGCCGAGGAACAGCGGGAAGGTGGGGTTGCGCAGCGACTCCTCCAGCCCGCGCAGTAGCCCGTCCTCCCCCTCCACGCCGACGAGGAATACCGCGTCTGCCAGGTAGAACCGGTAGGACAGCGGCATGGAGCCGGACCCGTCGCGCGTGCGGGCGGTCTGGAAGTCGCGTTCCATCGTCCCGGCCTGCTCAACGCGGACACCGACCCGCAGCTGGAGGAGCTCGTCGAGCGGGTCGGTTCGGCGCAGCCCGCGGGCGGCCGCCAGCAGGCCGATTACCCCGCTCTTGCTGGGCGCCCGGTCGGTGCCGCGGCGGACGAACCGGCTGCTGGTGCCCCACGACTGCAGGGGTCCTGCGAGTCGGAGCAGGAGCACCGTCACGAGGCGGACCCTGACCGCTGGTCGACGAGCGCTCCGACCGCTGCGATCGCCGTGTCGAGCGAACCCCTGGTTCCGAGGGCTGCGAGCGGGTCCGCCTTGGCACCGACCCCTACCGACCACCCGGCGACGGGGGTCTCGTCGTAAGCCTCGTGGAGCTCGCGGCCGTGCTCGGCGAGGCGCCGGATCGAGCCGGCCACGCGGCCACCCTCCTCGTCGGCGGTGACCGCGTCCTCGAAGGCGCCGACGAAGCTGATCGACTGGGAGTCCCTCGCCACCACGAGAACCGCATCGGGCAGGGTGCGGTTGGCGAAGGTGTTCTGCTTGCCTGTCGGCATGCTGGAGACGAACGCCCGCACGAACGCCTCGGTCGCCCGGCGGGTGACGTCGTCATCGCCCAAGTTGTCCCGCAGCCGGTCCACGTCCAGCGTCGCGTAGCGGTAGAGGGTGGAGGAGTTGAACTCCACGGTGCCGATCATTCCCGCGCCCGCGCCCGCGCCCGCGTCCTCGTCGGTGTCGGCCTTCTTGTGGTCGTCCACGGCGGTGAAGTAGTCGTACTCGTTGGTGACGGCGTGGACGCTCAGCGCGTGCGCGACCTGAACGGCGGCGTCGACGTTGAGCTCGGTGACCTCGGCGACCATCCGGCCGAAGAGGGACACGTCGACAGAATGTTGTTCGTCCGCTCGTCTCTTCGCTTCGCGGCCGTCAATCTTGGGCTTGCCCTCTGGCGCGGCGCGTACCGCCTCGATAGCCAGCTCGGCCAGCCGCCGGATCTGGTTGCGGCTGAAGAAGATGAGGTAGCCCGACTCGCCGGTCGCCTCCTCCCCCGGCTTGGCCTTGCGGGGTGGTGTCGTCTTGATGCCCGCCGCGAGCAGGACCGCAGCGGCCAGCTCCTTGGCTCGTGGCGTCAGCGCCTGGTCCTGGGCGGTGATCTGCTCGGCCACCAGCTCGACCACCCGCTTGCTGCGCACGCCGAGCTCCGCACCGTCCAGCAGGTTCTCGAAGGCGTCTCGGGTGGCCCGCTTCCATGCCTGGCTGGAGACGCGGGCCCGCCGAACGCCGCCGTAGGTGGCCGTCTTCGGGCTGCCTGTGTCGTCGCGGTTGAGGTTGCTCGGTGGCACGGTCTGGATAACGTGGACGTCGATGATGGTGCGCGGCATGGCGTGTTCTCCCCTGGTCACGGTGCGGTTGTTGTCTGCTCGGTTGGCGCGGTGCCTGCCGGCCCGGTCTCGGTGCGGTAGAAGTCGCGCGCCCACTGCAGGCGCACGCGGACCTCGTCGCCGCGCTGCCAGCTGACGAGCTGGTCGGCGAGCAGGGCGTAGTCCTGGGACTGCCGTTCGGCGCGGAGCAGCTGCACTAGTCCGCGGGCGTGGTAGACGAGCTCGTCCAGGCTGTCGGCGGTGCCCACGGCCTGGAAGCGGCGTCGCACCGGGTCGGTCTCGGCGTCGACCGGCCGGAGCGCCCGGAGGGCTCGGCCGAAGCCCTGCCCGCGCTGGTGCATCCGCGTCGGCACGGACTGCTGGTGCACCGCGTACAGGGTCATGGCGACGTGGACGGCGACCTCGGCCGGGGTGGGGTCGTCACCAGCGTGCGGGCCAGCCAAGGAGTCGGCGACGGTGACCGGCCAGATGTCGGCCACGCTGCCCGCCGGCTTGCCGGCCGCGTGCCGTAGGTGGGCCAGCATGGCCACTGAGCTCGACTCCCGGCGCAGCATCCCCTCCTGAAGGCCACGCACCTGGGCGTCGACGAAGCTGCCGGCGCTTCCTAGCTCCTTCCAGGGCGCGGACCGTGGCGGCGGGGTCTCGGTGCTGGTCATGCGCTCACTCCCTGCTCGGTGGGGATCGTCGGGTGCGCCATGGGCACGGCCTTGGCGAGGTTGCGGCGAAACCACATCTCGGCGTGGGCGGTGGTGACGAGGTTGCCCTTGACGGTCCGCCCGGACCACGCTGCCGGTGAGGCCTGCTCGACCAGACCACGGGCGAGGCGCGCGATGATCCGGTCGGCCTGTACGTGCCACTGCTGCTCGGCTTCCAGTGGCTGCGACTGCTCCGTCAGGCTGGCAAGCCAGGTACGGAACGGGGTGTCCAGCTCGGCGTAGGCGAGCTCCTCGGCGCGCTCTCGGGGCCCGCTGAACTCACCCCCACCGGCCTCGGCCAGGGTGCCGGCCAGTCGACCGAGTGCGCGGGCACACGCCTCGGCCGCCTCGGCGGCGTGCGTCGCGGACTGGGCGAGGTGCGCCGCATCCTGTTCCAGGAGCACTGCCCGCATCGACAGTGCGTCGTCGATGACCTCGTCGACGACAGAGCTGTTGCTGCCGTACTTCATGCCGACAGTACGGACCCTCATAGGGAAGTCCCGGTGAAGGATCGTTGTGAGTCTTAGGTGCGCAAGCCACTCGAGCACGATCGGCGCCAGTGCGGCCTGTCCGTCGCTACCGTGGCGTCCGGCCGTGCCCGGCAACAGCGACTGCAGCCCTCTCCACACCGAGCGCTCCGGCGTGTGCTCGCGTGGCATGTAGACCAGCGCCTCCCTGTGCTTCTTTTCCTGAGTTTCGCTGCGTCGCCACGCGGTGTGTACCTCGACCCGGTGCTTATTCTGCGGGGTTAGCCTCTCGCCGTTGCTGATGAGCACCCCGGTCACCGTGCCGCCGGTGACAGATAGCCGGATGCGTCGGCTCTGCCACGTGTAGAGGTCCACAGGCCCAAGGACCGCCCGCCCGCCCGCCGCCTCCTCACCCGGACCGACCGGCGGGCGCTCCCAGACCGGTGCGTCGCTGCCCGCCCACTCAGCGATGAGGGGGAAGTCGCGCGCCACCAGGTTCAGCAGCAGGGTTTCCCGCAGGGTCGCGCCCTCGACCAATACCCCGCCCAGCAGCCCGTCCCAGGCCACGCCGATCGGGTACCCCCTGCCGCCCTGCACCCGAGCGTCACCGACGGCTCCGGACTTGATACCGGAGGGGTCGAAGGCCTGAGCGTGGACTACCCAGCGGGCGGCCTCAGCGAACGTCATCGACGCTGTTCCACGCCCTGCGCGCATGGTGAAGAACGGGTTACCGTTGGGGACGTCCGCGATCAGCTTGGTCAGCTTGGAGACTTCACCTTTGGCCGTGCGCAGGCCCGCGACCTGGAAGAACGGCGCGACCGGGTCGAGCAGGTCAAACCTGCTCCGGTAGCGCCCCAGGTAGACAGACACCTCGTCGGCGGGCAGGGTGTTGGCCGTCCACAGCTGCTCCCAGTGCTCGTCGTCCCGGGGGCCGCTGACCGCCTGATGCAGCACGGCAAGCAGCAGCCGTGTCAGGGCGAACACCTGTGTCGGGAGCTCACCGGCGAGTGCCGTGAGCTGGTGGGCCTGTCGGAGTACCTCGAGCAGGGACAGCTCCTCGAGGGTGCCGTCCGTGCGTCGCACCCTCAGCCAGGGCTGGTCGATTAGCGAGAAGCTGGGCGCGTCAGAGTCGCTCATGGCTGAGTCCTCGCCTGGTGTCGTAGGTGAGCCGGAAGTGGGCGCGGCCGTGCCGTAGCGTCGCGCAGCGGTCGGCATCGAGGGCGAGTACGAGCTGGCCCTTCAGCAGCGGATGCTGCTGGAAGCTCTCCACCGGCCTGGTGCTTTCGAGCGCCCTGATCACGTCGTCGATCACGCCCGGGTGGCACAGGGCGAGGGGCAACCGAAGGGTGCATGCGGCAAGTGTGCGGGCCAGGTCCGACGAGATCGGGCCGAACGTCGGAATCTGCAAACCCGCGTGGCGCTCGATCCAGTCTGCGGTGGTGAACCCACCGACTCCGTCGGTCTGCACGATAACGACTTCGAGGGACTCCTCGCCGTCGCGGACCTGCGCCGAGCCCGCCGCATCGTCATCGACATTGCCCACCCCGGCCCGAACCCAGCCGATCATGGTCTTTCCCTGAGTCGACGGACCCAGGATGAAGTCCTGCGCGGAGTCGCGCCGCCGCCGGGAACGTTCTCGGTCCGCCTCCTGCGCCACAGCAACCGCCGCCGCCCACTCCGGCGGGCAGACCTCACCCTCGCCGTACGCAGCCTGCACGAGAGGAGAGATGTCGGCCGGCAAGGAGATCGTCTGTCGCGCAGCAGGCCCGAGCAGCGCAGCCGCCCGCAGCAGCGTGTGCTCCCCGTACACCCGCCGCGCGCCCGGCAGCGCGCGCACCGGCTCCGCCCCCCAGTCCTCCACCCCCACCACCACACAGACCGGTGTCCGGACCGGTTCGGGCCGCGGGCGGACGTGGCGGTGCAGCCGGCCCGTCCGTTGCAGCACCAGGTCGGTGGGCGCCAGGTCAGTCACGACCAGGTCGAAATCGACGTCGAGGGATTGCTCCACGACCTGGGAGCCCACCACCACATGCATCGCCGGCCGATCAGCCCCCGGCGGCCCGAACCGGTCCAGCAGGCTACGGTCGATGCGGGCCCGGTCGCAGCTGAGGAACCTCGAGTGGTTGACCGTGACGTGCTCGCTGCCGAGCTCGCCCTCCAGACGCTGAGCCGTCTCCTGCACCCGGGTGACGGTGTTGCGGATCACCACAGCGCATCCGCCGTCCCGTAGTCGATCACGCAGGAGCGCCACGAGGGTGTCGAGGTCATCGTCCAGGTGCTCAAGCTGCACGATGACCCCGCGTGGCGACGCCTCAGCCGCCCACTGACCAGCTTCGTGGGTCCCCGACACCACGGGGTAGTCCGTGGACTGCGCAGCCTCAGGGGCACCTTCGTAGGCGGAGAGCAGCTCCGCCCGGCGTCCAATGGGCAGTGTCGCCGAGAGCAGCACGACGGGCACTCCGTAGACGCCGAGCCAGTGCAGCACCCGGTCCAGGTACTGCGACATGTGCACGTCGTAGGCGTGGACCTCGTCGATGATGACGACTTTCCCCGCCAGCGCGAGGTGCCGGAGCATGAGGTGTTTGCTCTTCAGCCCGGCGAAGAGGACTTGATCGATCGTCCCGACGACGAAGGAAGCAAGCACGCCCTTCTTCCGACCGCTGAACCACCAGTGCGCCACAGCGTCCTGCGGTTCAGCGTCATCCCCGACCGAGGTGTACCGGGTCGACCGGCAAAGCCCCACGAAGTGGTCGTTGAGCGACGCCTTCCCATGCGCAAGGAAGACGCTAGGCACGTCGCCGTCAGCCTGCTTGGGCAGGGCCCGCACCCAGTGCAAGGCGCGGGCGAACATCGCATCCGACGTGGCCTGGGTCGGCAGCGCGATGAAGCAACCGCCAGCCCCGGACCGGGCCGCGAGCTCCTCGGCCACGAGCAGAGCCGCCTCCGTCTTACCCTCCCCCATGGGCGCCTCGACGATCACCATCCCCGGACGAACCTGCGCGGCCGCGACCCGGACAGCGGCGCGCTGCACCGGGCGTGCGGTAGCACCTGGGATCCCGAAACGGGATGCCAGGACGGCGTCCAGGTCATCGCCAAGGCGCTCCGCCCGCCATGGCCCCGGCAGGGCGAGCTCGTCCCACGCCCGAGCCAGGCGCAACGCCGACTCCCGGGCCGCGACCCCCTCGTCTACCTCTGCAGGTTCGCCTAGCTCGGCGACGGGATCGAGCGGGAACAGGTCGGAAGAAGCGATCCAGTCGGCCATGATCACGATCCCCGTGAGGAGCACCTGCGACGGGAGGGTCAACGCGGTAGCGCCCAGCCCCTCAAGTGCGGCCAGTCCTCCGCACTGGTCGGTGGCCCGGACGAGCAACTCGTCCCGGACCACAGCCCATGGCCCGACCCCAGCCAGGTCGTGATTATCGAGCACCGTCAGCAGCTGGGTCCCCTCCGGCGGAACGCCGTGGTGGCTCCCCACCACAACAGCAAGCGCCTCTGCCGACGCACGGCTGAATAAGCGGGTCCCCATCAGCCAGTCCTTGACCGCCAACTGACCAACGAGCTCGTGACGGACAGCGCGACGGGCTGGGCTCACACCGACCAGAGGATGAGTGTGCAGCCCGGCGCGCCCCATCCGGTCGCACAGCAGGGGAACCTGGACGGCGAACGCCGGGCTCACCTTACCGACGTCATGGACAGCCGCAAGCCACCCCGCAAGACTTCGCACCCCGCCTCGCCCGCCGGAGACATCCGCCGCAACACGGTCGATGACCTGGCGCGGGAGCCACTCGTCAACCAACAACTGCGCTACGCCTCGCGTGTCGTCGAGATGCTGGCGCAGGGGAAGCCAGTCCACGACCGGGTTAACCCCATCGCCAATTGACTTCCCCCACACCGCACCAGCAGTCCTAGAGAGCACGACTCCCCCCTCCGGCCTGGTGGCGGCCACCTGGAACGCCACCTAACGATGAACCTCGAGTGATGCGTTGTCGCCTGTGTGTGTCTGCAACTCTCCCCCGACCGGCTGACTCAACCCAGAAAGTCCGCGACCAGGCCTTGCACGGTGGCCGCGTCGTCGATCATCGGCCAATGCCCGCTGCCTGGCAGCACCACCACCCGAGCCTGGTCGAATACCTCGCGCTGCCGCATGGCGTGCTCCACCCCGATGTAATGGTCCCGCCCACCCCACACCACCAGCACCGGGCAGTCCAGGCCCCGCAGGGCCGACGCCAGCCGTGGCACTTCGTGGGCATTGCGTGCTGCCGAGCGGTACAACCGCAGCACTGCCCGCCGGGTCTCGGCGTCGAAGTCGTGCGCCATTCGGTCCACGAACGCCCGAGGCAGCCGCGGCGGGCGGGACTTGCCGGGGTAGCCGTGCTCCAGCAGGGCACCGAACAGCCGAGGGTGGGGGTCGGTGGCCATCACCGCCTCCCCTAGCCCCGGCGTCACCCACACCCGCGCCAGCCAGTGACCGCGGTAGCCCACGAGCACCCCCGTATCGATCAGGACAATGCTCGCGACCCGCTCGGGGTGCTGCGCCGCCCACGCCAGCCCCCATGGCCCACCGAAATCGTGCAGCACCAGATGCGCACGTCCCACCCCCAGCTCCTGCAGTGCAGCTTCCAGGTGCGCGGCGTACCCGGCCACGGAGTGATCGAAGTCGCGGGGTTTGTCCGACTGGCCGAAGCCGGGCAGGTCCCAGGCCACCGCACGGTGCCGCTCCCCCACTGCCGCCAGCAGACCCCGCCAGTCCTCGCCGGAACCGGGATTACCGTGCACCGCCACCACCGCGGTGTCCGACGAGGCGTCCCCGGCCGAAAGCACCGGTGACCGCAGCCCCCGGACCGTGATCGATCCATGGCGCACCTCGGCCATCAGCGCAACCGCTCGGCTGCCCGCGCCAGCACCATCGGATCCGCGCACAGCGGGGCCAACTCGTCCGCGTCGGCACCATCGGCGACGGCGGTCACCACGTCCTCCGCCGCGCAGCGCAGGATGAACGCCCGATCGGCGAGTGCGCTGGCCTCCTCCGCCGTCAACACCACCGCGTCCGATGGCACCGTGGTGCCCTCCAGTGCCTGGCGCTGCTCGTAGGCGCGTTGGCGGCAAGATTGTTTGCAGTAGCGGCGCTGGCGGCCCAACGGGACTTCTGCGACCGCACGCCCGCACCATGCGCACGCCACCGCTCGTCGAGCCACCAGCGCAGACTACGACGCATGCCCCCGTCGTCACCGGTGCGACACCCCTTCCTGGACGGGCCGTTTCCGCGCGCGATGGCGCACCGCGGCTGGCACATCGGAAACCTGGCCGGAATGGAGAACACCCTCTCGGCGTTCGTCCGCGCCGTCGAGGAGGGCTACGCCTACGTGGAGACCGACGCCCACACCAGCGCCGACGGCGTCGTCGTACTGCACCACGACCTGGGCCTGGCCCGTACCACCGGCGGCGCCGGTCACCTCGCCACGTTGTCCGCCGCCGAGCTGTCCGGCTTGCTGGTGGCCGGGCGAGAACCGGTCCCGACCCTGGCGGAAGTGCTGCTTGCACTTCCACGCACCCGCTTCAACATCGACGTCAAGGCCGACTCTGCTGTCCGGCCGTTGTTGACGGTCCTGTCCGACACCGACTCCTGGGATCGGGTCTGCGTGGCTGCGTTCTCCGAGCCGCGGTTGCGCCAGCTCCGCCGGTTGGCCGGGCCACGGCTACTCACCTCGCTCGGACCCACGTCTGTAACGGCCTTGCGGGTGCGGTCGCTGCTGCCGGTCGGCATGCCGACCACCGGGTTGCCGGTCGGCGACGTGGCGCAGGTCCCGGTGGGCGCATGGGGGCTGCGGGTAGTGGATCGTCGCTTCGTCAGCGAAGTCCACCGCGGCAGCCGGGAAGTACATGTGTGGACGGTCAACGAGGCCGCGCTGATGCACGGGCTACTCGACCGCGGGGTGGACGGGGTCATCACCGATGCGCCCGACGTGCTGCGCGAGGTGCTCGAATCCCGCGGTCAGTGGCGCCCTAGGGGCTAGCCTGCGCGGCGTGAGCACCCTGCAGAGCGCGCCCGAGCAGCGCCGCCGTGAGCAGCGGGGCTGGGTGTTCTACGACTGGGCCAACTCGGTGTTCCCGACATCAGTGGTCACCGTGTTCCTCTCCACATACCTCTCCTCGGTCGCGGAGTCCGACGCCCGGGGCAATGGCCAGCCCTGCGCCACCCAGCTCGTCGGATGCGACGTCAACGTGCTCGGTGTGAGTCTGCCCGCCGGGTCGTTGTGGGGCTACCTGCTCAGCGTGGCGACCGTGGTGCAGGTGCTGGTGCTGCCGATCACCGGGGCCATCGTCGACCGTCGGCAGAACAAGCGTCGGATGTTGGCTGGTTTCGCGTTCACCGGCGCTGGCTTGACCTCTGCGCTGGCGCTGGTGAGTGGGACCAACTGGTGGCTCGGCGTCGTCCTGTTCATCGGCGCCAACATCTGCTTCGGGGCGTCGGTGGTCGTCTATTACGCGTTCCTGCCCGAGATCGCCTTCGCCGATGAGCGAGACGCGGTGTCCGCGCGGGGGTGGGCGTTTGGCTACCTCGGCAGCGGGGTGGCGCTGCTCGGCCAGCTGGGAATCTTCCTGGGACACGACGCGGTGGGGCTCACCGAGGCCGAAGCCGTCCGGGTGTGCCTGTTCACCGCCGGGTTGTGGTGGGCCGCTTTCACGCTGATCCCGCTGCGCCGGCTCCGTGACCGCCGGGCTCCGGAGGGCACCGAGCGGGGTTTGGCGTTGCTCGCCGCCGGGTTCACCCAGTTGCGGCAGACGCTGCGCTCCGCGCGGGCCTTCCCGCTGACGCTGGGCTTTCTGGGTGCGTACCTGGTGTACACCGACGGGATCTCCACCGTCGCCAACGTCTCAGCCCAGTATGGCTCGGCTGAACTCGGCTTCCCGCAGAACGTGCTGATCACCACCATCCTCATCGTGCAGTTCATCGCCTTCGTGGGAGGTGTCGTGCACGGTCGGGTGGCCGCCCGGATCGGGGCGAAACGCACCATCATGGGCAGCCTGGTGCTCTGGGTGGTGGTGGTGGGCGCGGCCTACTTCGTCCAACCTGGCGCGCAGCTGCAGTTCTACGGTCTGGCAGTGGGCATCGGGCTGGTGCTGGGCGGCACGAACGCGCTGAGCCGGTCGCTGTTCAGTCAGCTGGTGCCGGCGGGCAAGGAGGGCGAGTACTTCTCCTTGTACGAGATCGGGGAGCGTTCCACCTCGTGGCTGGGGCCGTTCCTGTTCGCCTTCGTCGGGCAGCAGACCGGTTCCTACCGGCTGGCCATCGTGTCGCTGGTGGTGTTCTTCGTCGCCGGGCTGGTGTTGGTGTCGTTCGTGCCGGTGGCCAGGGCCATCCGCGCGGTCGGCAACCCGGTGCCTGCGGTGGTGTGACCCCCTCACCTCGCGTTTTCTGTACACAACGCGGCTAGGAAGGGCGTCGGCGCGACGTTTTCTGTACACAACGCGGGAGGGGCGGGTGAACCGGAGCACCCGGGACGGCGAACAACAGGTGTCGGGGGAACGTCCTGTGCTCTCGCGTCGTTGACCTGATCGAGTGGCACACGGCGTCATCGAGTTGTTTGCATGATGGCACCATCGAGGAGAGGACACCCACCATGGCCGATCGCGTTCTACGAGGCAGCCGGCTCGGAGCGGTGAGTTACGAGACCGACCGCGACCACGACCTGGCGCCGCGCCTGGCGGCGCGGTACGCGTGCCCGAAGGGCCACGAGTTCGAGGTGCCCTTCGCCGACGACGCGGAGTTCCCCGGTACCTGGGAGTGCCGTCTGCACGGTCGGGAGTCCACGCTGATCGACGGGGTGGCCCCGGAAACCAAGAAGGTCAAGCCGCCGCGGACCCACTGGGACATGCTGCTGGAGCGCCGCTCCACCGATGAGCTCGAAGAGCTGCTCAACGAACGACTCGAGCTGCTGAAGGCCCGCCGCAAGGCATCCTGAGCCCCGCTTCCCCGCTCCCCCGCGCAAATAGCGGGCTAGTTGCGCGTTTTCGGGCTCCAGAAGCGCAACTAGCCCGCTATTTGCGGGGAGGGGTGCGCGGTGGGGAGGATCGGCGAGCGCGTAGACCCTGCCACCGGTTGCGGATGCCCCACGTGGTGACCATCAGCAGCGCCTCGCGGACGATGCTGCCGCTCATCTTCGACTCGCCGATCACCCGCTCGGTGAACGCGATGGGTACCTCAGCGACCGTGAACCCGTCCTTCACCGCACGCCAAGCCAGGTCGACCTGGAAGCAATACCCCTGCGACGCGACCGCATCCAGCGGCAGGGACGCCAACACTTCCCGGCGGTACGCCCGGTAGCCGCCGGTGATGTCGCGGATCGGCACTCCCAAGGCCAGTCGCGAGTACAGGTTGCCGCCGCGGGAGAGCAGTTCGCGCCGCCTGGGCCAGTTCACCACGCTGCCACCGGGCACATACCTGGAGCCGAGCACCACATCGGCGCCGGAACCGATGCGGTCCAACAGCCGGGGTAGCTGCTCGGGGGCATGACTGCCGTCGGCGTCCATCTCCACGATCACTGCGTAGTCCCGCTGCAATGCCCATCGGAATCCAGCGATATAGGCCGCGCCGAGACCCGCCTTCACCGTCCGGTGCATCACGTGGACCCGGTCGTCGTCCTCGGCCAGGGCGTCGGCCACCTTCCCGGTGCCGTCCGGGCTGTCGTCGTCGACCACCAGAACGTGCGCTGCGGGAACTGCGGAGTGCAACCGCCGCACGATCAACGGCAGGTTCTCCCGTTCGTTGAACGTCGGGATGATCACGAGCACGGTCGGCGGGTCCACCTGGTCAGCGTGGTGCGACTGCTCGCTCATGCACATCCTCCTCGTCGGCGACCGCCGACTCCGTCTTAGGGGTCCCGCTACGTGGGCGCAGCAGGGCAGCAGCGAACGCAACCAGGGCGAGCGCGCTGATCGCGATCTCCGGGCCGGCTCCGAGCCGAGTCGCCAGCGTAGTCGCGGTCCGCAGCGGAACCCGACCGACCAGAGCATCCGGGGTGAAGATCTGCGTCTGCTGCTGCACGGTGCCGTCCGGGGCGATGATCGCACTGACCCCACTGGTGGCGGCGACCAGCACCGCACGGCCGTGCTCCACCGCCCGGACCTGGGACATGGCCAGCTGCTGGTAGGTCATCTCGGTTCGCCCGAAGGTGGCGTTGTTGGTGGGTACGGTGATCACCTGCGCCCCGGCGAGCACCGAATCCCTGATCAGGCTGTCAAAGGCCACCTCGTAACAGGTGGCCACCGCGATCGGCACACCGTTGAGGGTGAGCTTGCCGTTGCCGTTGCCGGGCACGAAGTTGCCGGCCAGGTCGGCGTAGGAGGAGAACATCCGGAAGAAGCTCCGGTAGGGCAGGTATTCCCCGAAGGGCACCAGAACCCGCTTGGTGTGCTGCTCACCGGGGCCGGTGCTCGGGTCCCACACAATCGACGTGTTGCGGGTGGTGCCATCCGGGTTCGCCAACACCGCGCCCACCAGGATCGGCACCCCGACCGCGCGCGCCGCGGTGGTGATCGCCGCAGCGGCGTCCGGGTTACGCAGCGGGTCGATGTCGGAGGAGTTCTCCGGCCAGATCACCAGTTCTGGGCGGCCTTGGCGACCGGCGGCCACCTCCGCAGCAAGCTGCAGCGTGCGCGCAACGTGGTTGTCCAGCACCGCCCGGCGCTGGGCGTTGAAGTCCAGCCCCAACCGGGGCACGTTGCCCTGGATGAGGGCGACCGTTCGGGTGGACGAGCTGACGTCGGTGGCCCGTACCCCCGGTAGCAAAGCGAGCGCCAACACGGCCGGGGCAAGCACCCCGAGTCCAGCCAGGGCGGCCAGGACGCGTCGTCGGGCCCGGGCGTGCACAGCCAGCGCCGCCAGGGCGGTCCCGGTGATGGCCACCGCGAAGGTCAACCCGGGTGAACCGGCCACGCTGGCCAGCGGCAGCAGCACCCCGTCGGACTGCCCGAACGCCAACCGGCCCCACGGGAAGCCGTTGAACGGCACCCGGGCCCGGCCAGCTTCGGTGGCCACCCAGGCGCAGGCCAACCACAGTGGTGCCCCGGGCAACCGCCATAGCCGGCTGCCCAGCGCGCCGAACACCCCCACCGCCACGGCTTCGGCGACGGCGAGCGCGAGCCACGGCAGCGAACCGACGTACACCCCGACCCACGGCAGCAGCGGGACGAAGAAGCCCAGTCCGGCGAGGTATCCGTAGCCGAAGCCGGCGCGAAGGCTCCGGCCCCGCAGCACCAGCACCAGCATGGCGATTCCGACCGGCGCCAGGTACCACAGCGGGCGCGGGGGGAAGCTGGCGTAGAGCAGGACTCCCCCGGCCACCGCGCCCCCCCAGCGCAGCACCCACTGCCAGGACGACGGGCGCCGGACCCTACGACGCTCGGTCATAGTCACCGAGCGTACGGACGACGCTCAGCGGGCATAGATGACCCTGCCGCGGTGCACCGTGCGCAGGCACCGCGGCAGTCGTGCTGCTGGATCCAGGCGGGGCAGCGGGGCCACCCCGGAGCGCGGGTCCAGCGACCACCGTTGCACCGCGTCGACGGGGGCGCTGACCACCAGTTCGTCGACCTCCCACACCGCATAGGAGGCGGGTGCCCCCGGGATCAGGGTGCCTGCGACCCCGTCACGGACCCCCCCGGCCCGCCACGCCCCGCGGGTGGCGGCGGTGAAAGCGGCCCGTGGGGAGATGGCCTGCCCCGGTGTGCGGTGGTGCACCGCGGCCCGCAGTGCCGCCCACGGGTCCAGGGGCGTCACCGGAACATCCGAGCCGATGGCCAGTGCGACCCCGGCGGCGGCCAAGGTAGCCAACGGGTTCAGCGTCGGCCCCCGCACCGGGCCCAGCCGCTCGGCGTACACCCCGTCGGTGCCACCCCACAGGGCGTCGAACATCGGTTGCACGCTGGCCAGCACCCCCCAGCCCCCCAAGGCGGCGGCGTGCTCGGCGCTGACCATCTCCAGGTGCTCCAGGCGGTGGCCACGAGCAGCTACCGCCGGGCCGCCCAACTCAGCCACGACCTGGCCCACAGCGGCGACCACCGCGGCCACCGCAGCGTCCCCGATCACATGGAATCCGCCCTGCACCCCGGCCTGGGTGCAGGCCCGCAGGTGAGCGGCAATCTGGTCCACCTCCAGGTAGTGGGCGCCGGTGTTCGTGGCGGACTGCGGATCGTCGCAGAACGGTTCTGTGAGCCACGCGGTCCGCGAGCCCAACGATCCGTCCACGAACAGATCGCCACCCAGTGCATGGGCCCCGGTGCGCGCCAGCACATCTCGTGCCTGTTCGACGCTGGCGACCGCCTCCCCCCAATACCCGCGCACCTGCACCCCGTGGTCGAACTGCACAAGCTCCCGGAAGTCGGTGAGCCCACCGATCTCTGCTCCCCCGCACTCGTGCACACCCACCACCCCGTGAGCAGCGGCATGGTCCAGCAAAGCCCGCTGGGCGGTCGCACGCTGATCCGGGCCGAGACCAGCCCGGGCCGCGTCACGTACGAGGTGGTGCGCCCGTTGGCTGAGCGGTCCTTCCGCTGACCACCCCGCGGCCCCACTCACTCCGTCGGTGCGCTGCACCAGGAGGGTGGACACCAGCGCGGAGTGCACATCGATGCGGCTGAGGTACACCTCGCGGCCGGGCGCGCAGTCGTCGACCTCGGCCCGGGTGGGCGGGCGCCGCTCGGGCCACCGCGAGTCGTCCCAGCCGTGCCCCCACAGCACCCCGGTGGGTTCGCGGGCAGCGTAGGCACACACCAGGTCCAGGCATTCTCGGAGCGAACCGGCGGTGGTGAGGTCCAGGCCGAGTATCGCCAGGCCAGCGGAGGTGGTGTGCACGTGGGTGTCGACGAACGCCGGGGTCAGGAATGCCCCAGGGAACTGCAGCACCTCGGCGTCCGGGTGCAGGGCACGCCCGACCTCATGCGACCCCACCCAGGTGATCATCCCGTCGCGCACCGCCATCGCGGTGGCTTCCGGAGCGGACGGGCTGTACACCGCGGCGGCCACCAGCAGTTCAGTGCTCATGGCCATGCAGTGTGGATCAGCGGCGGGCGCTGCGCTCCAGAGGGGTGCGCCCGATTCCCGCCGGGTCGTCGGTCGCCAAGACCTCACCCTCCAGCACGACACCGCGGTCGGTGCGCGGTCCGGGGACCACCAGCACCCGCCGCGCCAACGCAGTCACCAGCAACGGGCGCACCAGCGCCCGGGTGGGGGGTAGCACCAGCAGCAACCCGACAACGTCGGTGACGAACCCCGGCAGCACCATGAGCAGGGCGCCGACACCACCCAGGGCGCCGTCGGCCAGTTCCCGACCCGGGGCGCGGTGGCGGGCCTGGGCCTCGCGCAACGCGGCCATGGTGTGGCGACCCTGGTTGCGCAGCAGCACCGCACCTGCCGCCGAGGTACCGACGAACAACAGCACGGTGGGCAGCACACCGAGCGCGCTACCCACCGCGACCAGCGCAGTGACCTCGGCGACGAACAGCACCAGCAGCACGATCAACGGCATGACCGTTCAACTCCTCGGGTAGGGCTTCAATCCGTCAACGCACCAACTCCCCCGACGGTGCCCGACCCACGAGCTCAAGCGTCGCGCCGGTTGACCACCACCAAGGCCACGGCAAGCACAACCGCCGTGATCCCGGCGAAGTAGCCCAGGCTCGCCCAGGGGCCCAGCGGCGCGGCTGGGTCGGGGTCGACGAGGAATCGGTTGGCGCTGGTGAACGGCAACCAGCCCTGAACGTCCTTGCCGACCGTCGGGATCAGCAGCACCAAGTTCTCGATCACCGCCGGGACGAGCAGCAGCACCGCGATGGCCGCCGCCGACTGCCGCAACAGGGTGCCGACGGCAACGGCCAGCACCGCCGCCACCGCGTAGACCAGGGCCAGCCCGGCAGTCTTGCGGTAGTCGCCAGGTGTGCTCACGGGCAATGCGGTACCGGTGAGGCCCCGCGCGACGAGGACAACCAGGAGTGCGATCAGCAGGGCCAGCACAGCGGCGACCAGGGCTAGTACGACGGCTTTGGCGAGGATCACCGCTGACCGATGCGGCGCGGCTTGGAAGGTGGTGCGGATGATCCCGAACCGGTACTCGTTCGTCACAGCGAGCGCGGCCATCACCATGATCACCAACAGGCCCAGGGACGCCGCCGGCCCCATCGCGTCGACCAGCGTGACCGTGATCCGCTCCCCGTTGCGGCCGACGGCATTGCGGGAGAAGCCGCTGAACAGCGCGGTGAGGCCGACACTGAGCACGACGGCGGCTACCGCGCACCACCAGGGGCTGCGGGTGGAGCTGAGCTTGATGCGTTCGACGTTCAGCAAAGTCATGACGCGACCTTCCTGGCTGGTCCGGACTCCGCGGGGGGCGGGGAGCTGGCGTATTGGACGTCGCCGCCGGTGAGCTGCATGAACGCCTCCTCCAATGAGCCGCGTTGCGCACTCAACTCGTGCAGGACCACTCCCTTTGCGGCGGCCAGTTCGCCCACCTGCTCAGTGCTGGACCCGACGACGAGCAACGCGTCTGGGCCGTCCTCTTGCACGGTGAGGTCGCGACTGGTCATCGCCGCGCGCAGCGCTGCCAGCTGCGGGCTGCGCACCCGAACGGCGCTGGAGCTGGCGTTGTCGACGAACTCCGCGGTGGAGCAGTCGGAGATCAACCGGCCGCGACCGATGACGACGAGGTGCGTGGCGGTGAGCGCCATCTCCGAGAGTAGGTGGCTGGACACCAGCACGGTGCGGCCCTCCGCGGCCAGGCTTTGCATGAACCGGCGGATCCACACGATGCCCTCCGGGTCGAGGCCGTTGACCGGTTCGTCGAACAGCAGCACCGGTGGGTCGCCCAGCAGCGCGCCGGCGATCCCCAGCCGCTGCGACATGCCCAGGGAGAAGGTTCCGGCGCGCTTGCCCGCGACCTCCGACAACCCGACCAGCCCCAGTACGTCAGTCACCCGCGACGTCGAGATCCCGTTGGAGGCGGCCATCCACCGCAGGTGTCCGCGCGCCGAGCGGTTGGGATGCACCCACTTGGCCTCCAGCAGCGCCCCGACCTGCCGGAGCGGATTCTTCAACTGGGCGTAGGTCTTCCCGTCGATCAGCGCTGTCCCACCGGTGGGCCGATCCAAACCCAGGATCATCCGCATGGTGGTCGACTTGCCGGCGCCGTTGGGGCCGAGGAAGCCGGTGACCGCACCCGGCCGGATCGTGAAGGAGAGGTCATCCACGGCCCGGGTGCCACCGTAGGACTTCGTCAGATGGGTGACTTCGATCATGGCCCTACCCTGCCGGATCGGCCGGCTGCACACCAGGATGGACGCCGACACCTGCCCCGAACGGAGATGAGCATCAGATGATGGACAACGACACCGCGGTCGCCCAGATGCTGGCGGCTAAGGCAGCCGCCGGCCTGACCTACGTCCAGATCGCCGAACGGGTAGGGCACGCACCGGTGTGGGTGGCCTCGGCGCTACACGGTCAGCAGTCGATGGGCGCAGCAGACGCCGCGTTGCTGGGTGAGGTGCTGGCGCTGTCGGCGGAGGTGGTGGCGCTGCTGCAGACCTACCGGGAGAAGGGGCACCTGGCCACCGTCCCACCGACCGACCCATTGCTGTACCGGCTGCACGAGATCAACCTGGTGTACGGCACCGCGATGAAGGCGCTGATCACCGAGGAGTTCGGCGACGGCATCATGAGTGCCATCGATTTCCGGATGGACATCACCCGCAAGGCCGATCCCGCCGGGGACCGGGTGGTGATCACCCTGGACGGCAAGTTCCTGCCCTACCGGGTCTTCTGAACGGGCGGGGCTTGGCAGCGCGGGCAAGCGCGATAGCGTGCCCGGGTGAGTCACGACCAACCGGTGGACCCGGAGTTCCTCGCCCTGCCGCTGCGCTTACTCGCTGACGCCGCCCTGAGCCGAGCCCGCCAACTCGGGGCCACCCACGCCGACCTGCGGGTGCACCGGCTGCTCACCCAGGGCCTGCGGCTGCGCGACGGGGTGGTGCAGTCAGCGACCGACTCCGCCAGCGTGGGACTTGCCGTGCGGGTGGTGGTCGACGGCACCTGGGGGTTCGCCTCGCACGCCGAGCTGACCCCCGCCGTGGCCGCGCAGACCGCTGAACGGGCGGTGGCCGTCGCCAGGGCACTGCGCGCACTCAACGGTGAGCGGGTGCAGCTGGCCGACGAACCCGTGTATGGCACGACGGACTCCCCCGCCACCTGGGTGTCGAGCTACCTGCAGGACCCCTTCACGGTGCCCACTGTGGACAAGGTCGGGATGCTGGCGGAGTACTCCGGGCGGTTGCTGGCCTCCGACGGGGTGGACCACGTCGCCGCGTCCTGCCTGCAGGTCAAGGAGCAGACCTACTACGCCGACCTGGCCGGCTCCGCGATCCTCCAGCAGCGGGTGCGGCTGCACCCTGAGGTGGAGGCCACCACCGTCGACCGGGTGGCCGGGGTGTTCGAGACCATGCGGACCCTGGCCCCCCCGGTGGGCCGCGGCTGGGAATACCTCACCACGGGTCAGGCCGCCAGCACCTGGGACTGGGACACCGAGCTCGCCCAGATCCCGGAGCTGCTCGCCGAGAAGGTGAAGGCCCCCACCGTCACTGCCGGCCCCACCGACCTGGTCATCGACCCCACCAACCTGTGGCTGACCATCCACGAGTCGATCGGGCACGCCACCGAGTACGACCGGGCGATCGGCTACGAGGCGGCCTACGCCGGCACCTCCTTCGCCACCCCGGATCAGCTGGGCACCCTGCGCTACGGCACCGACGTGATGCACGTGAGCGCGGACCGCACCACCGAACACGGGCTGTCCTCGGTGGGCTACGACGACGACGGGGTGGCCGCCCAGAGCTGGGACTTGGTGCGCGACGGGGTGCTGGTGGGCTACCAACTGGACCGGGTGTTCGCCCCCCGGCTGGGCTTGACGCGCTCCAACGGCTGCTCCTACGCCGATTCCCCGCACCACGTGCCCATCCAGCGGATGGCCAACGTGAGCCTGCACCCCGATCCGGTGCTGGACCGCAGCACCGCAGAGCTGATCGGGGCGGTCACCGACGGGATCTACGTAGTCGGGGACAAGTCCTGGTCCATTGACATGCAGCGCTACAACTTCCAGTTCACCGGCCAGCGTTTCTACCGCATCCGTGACGGCGAACTCGCCGGGCAGCTGCGCGACGTGGCCTATCAGGCCACCACCACCGACTTCTGGGGATCGATGGAAGCGGTGGGGGGCGCATCGACCTGGAAGCTGGGTGGGGCGTTCAACTGCGGCAAAGCCCAGCCCGGGCAGGTGGCCGCGGTCAGCCACGGCTGTCCGTCCGCGCTGTTCCGCGGCGTCAACGTCCTCAACACTCGCACCGAGGGTGCTGCACAGGAGGCCAGCGCATGATCGATGCCCAGGAACTCATCGAGGCGGCCCTGGCGGAGTCCCGGGTGGACGGCGCCGTCGTCGTGGTCACCGACACCAGCGAGGCGTCGCTGCGCTGGGCCAACAGCACCATGACCACCAACGGGGTCAGCACCTCGCGCACCTGGGCGGTGGTGAGCGTGATCGGGACCAGCGTCGGCGTGGTCAGCTCCACCAGCGTGGATACCACCGACATCGCCGCGGTGGTGCGATCCAGCGAGGACGCCGCCCGCGCAGCCGGCCCGGCCCGGGACGCCGCCCCCCTGGTGAGCGGGCACACCGCGGAACCCACCTGGGATGACCCGGTGGCGCACACCGAGATCGAGGTTTTCACCCAGCTGGCGCGCGAGCTGGCCGCCGGGTTCGCCGGCACCGACGTGCTCTACGGCTTCGCCCAGCACCAGCTGGCCACCACCTGGCTGGGCAGCTCCACCGGGTTGCGCCGCCGGTTCACCCAACCCACCGGGTCGGTGGAGGTGAACGCCAAGCGGGACGGCTCCAGCGCGTGGGCGGGAGTGAGCACCCGCGACTTCACCGACGTGGACCTGCCCGGGATGCTCGAGGACCTCTCCACCCGGCTGGGTTGGGGGCGGCGGCAGCTGGAACTGCCGGCCGGGCGGTACGAGACGCTGCTGCCCTCCTCGGCCGCGGCGGACCTGATGATCTACCTGGCCTGGACCATGGAAGGCCGCGGCGCGCAAGAGGGGCACACCGCGCTGTCGCGGGCCGGGGGCACCCGCGTCGGGGAGAAGCTCACGGACCTGCCGCTAACCCTGGCCTTCGACCCGTTTGCTCCGGGTCTGGAGTACGCCCCGTTCGTCGCCGCCACGTCCTCCGACGACGCCACGTCGGTGTTCGACAACGGGATGGACGCCGGGCGGGTGGAATTGGTGCGGGACGGGGTGGTGAACGCGCTGACCTATCCGCGGGCGGCGGCCGCGGAGTTCGGCGCGCCGGTCGCGGTGCCCGGGGACAACCTGCTGTTGACCGGCGGGTCGGCCGCGTCGCTGGCGGACATGGTGGCCAGCACCGAGCGTGGCCTGCTGCTGACCTGCCTGTGGTACATCCGGGAGGTCGACCCGGCCACCCTGCTGGTCACCGGGCTGACCAGGGACGGGGTGTACCTGGTGGAGGACGGCCAGGTGACCGGGGAGGTGAACAACTTCCGGTTCAACGAAAGCCCGCTGGATCTGCTGCGCCGGGTTAGTGAGGTCGGGGCCACCGAACGCACCCTGGCCAGGGAGTGGAAGGACTGGTTCACCCGTACCGCGGTGGCCCCCATGCGGATCCCCGACTTCCACATGTCCTCGGCGTCCAAGGCGAGGTGAGCGCGGTGGCCATCAGCCCGGCTGAGCTGCCTGCGCTGGCGGTGGAGTTCCTCACCGTGCGCCACCTGGCCACCCTGACGACCCTGCGTGCCGACGGCAGCCCGCACGTGGTGCCGGTCGGCTTCACCTTCGACCACGATCGTGGACTGGCCCGGGTCATCACCAACGGCACCAGCATGAAGGCGCGGCACGCCGGTCGAGGTGGCCCGGTGGTGGTGTGCCAGGTGGACGGTGCGCGGTGGCTCTCACTGGAGGGCACAGCCACGGTCCGTACCGATCCGGCTGCGGTCGCCGACGCGGTGGCGCGCTACGCCGTGCGCTACCGCCAGCCGCGGGTCAACCCGGCGCGGGTGGTGATCGAGATCGCGGTCGCCCGGGTGCTCGGCTGCGCAGCACTGCTCGCATCGGACCTACCATGACGGCTCCGTTGCTGCTGCTGGACGCCGCCAGCCTGTGGTTCCGCGCCTTCCACGGCATCCCCACGTCGCTGACCTCCCCGGACGGGCGCCCGGTGAACGCGGTGCGGGGGTTCACCGACATGGTCGCCACCCTGATCCGCCGGGAACAGCCCCGCCGGTTGGTGGTGTGCCTGGACCTGGACTGGCGACCGCAGTGGCGGGTCGATGCCGTGGCGTCCTATAAGGCGCACCGGGTGGTCGACGGCTCGGTTGACGGGCACACCGAGGACGCGCCCGACGAACTCGCGCACCAGGTTCCGGTGATCCTGGACCTGCTGAGCGCGGCCGGGATCGCCACCGCCGGCGCTGACCAGATGGAAGCCGACGACGTGCTGGCGACACTGGCCGCCGCCGAGCGCACCGACCCGGTGGTGGTGGTCAGCGGAGACCGCGACCTGCTGCAGCTGGTGGCGGACCTGCCGGTGCCGGTGCGGGTGCTCTACGTGGGCCGGGGCCTGGCCAAGGCGGAGCTATTCGGACCGGTGGAGGTGGCGCAGCGCTACGGTGTGCCGCTCGAGCGGGCCGGGGCCGCCTACGCGGAGCTGGCGTTGTTGCGTGGTGATCCCTCCGACGGGCTACCCGGGGTGGCTGGGGTGGGTGAGAAGACGGCGTCTCGGTTGCTGCTGCAGTACCGCTCGCTGCAGGCACTGCGCTCGGCGATGGAGGACCCGAAGTCGGGGTTGGGCAACACCGTCCGGGCCCGCTTCCTGGCCGCGCAGGATTACCTGGACGCTGCGCTACCGGTGGTGCGGGTGGTCCACGACGCGCCGGTGCGCATCTCGGGCGACGACGCGTTGCCCCCGGCGCCGGTTGACCCGGTTGGTCTGGCCGAGTTGGCCGGGCGCTGGGGGGTGCAGAGCTCGGTGGGCCGCCTGACCGAGGCGATGGCCGCCTGCCACGCCACGATCGGGCAGCGTCCGTCGTCACCGTGACTAGCGGCGCTTCACGATCGCGCGGGACGTCGGTGTGGTTTCATCGGATGGCCGCGACGATCGACGGTGGAGGAGCCGCGACTGACCGCCAGCTTGAGTTGCTCCGCTATGGAGATACCCGGGCAGCCGCCCTGCGCAGCTGGGGATTACCTGCATGCCACCCATCGGGTCCTTCCTATGTGGCCGCTCCGGTGTGGTCGCAGCGCGGTCTACACAGCGGCGACGCCCAGCAGCCCGTTGCGGGTCACCAAGGCTGCCAGCTGCTGCTCGTTCAGGCCACTGGTGTGAGCGGGGCGCCGCGGCAAGACCATGTACCGGGTCTCAGCGCTGGCGTCCCAGACGGTGATCGTCGCCGCGGCGTCGAGATCGAAGCGGAACTCCCGCAGCACGCCCCGCGGGTCGCGGACCACCCGGGACCGGTACGCCTCGCTCTTGTACCAGGTGGGTGAGGGCCCGAGCAGTGCGATCGGGTAGCAAGAGCACAGCGTGCACACCACCACGTTGTGCGCCTGCGCGGTGTTCTCCACAACCTTGAGGCGTTGCTCCTGCAATCCCCCGCCCATCGACAGCCCCAGCTCGGTCAGCGCCGCGTTGGCGTCCGCGAGCAGCCGCTGGCGGAAGCCATCGTCGACCCATGCCCTGGCGACGACCCGCACACCGCTGGCCGGGGACGCGCGGGCCAGGAAGGCGGTCAGCGCCCGGTCCAACTCGCTCGGATCGATGAGGCCGCGCTGCTCCAACAGTGCCTCGACGTGGCGGACCCGTGCGGCCAGCTCCGCATCATTGCCGTGGTGCGCGCTCACCGGGTCCCCCCGGTCCCCGCTGGGGATAGGTTGCTTTCCCACAGGTCCACGGTCACCGCGTGCTCCCCCGCGCCGAACAGCTCGCGTGCGCTGAACCGCACCGTGTACACCGGCTGGTCGGCCACTGCGAGCCCGCGGGCTCGGTCATCGGGAAGCGGGTGGCTACCCTGCGCCTCGATGATCGTGCCGGTCGCCCCGCGCGCGTACCGCGGCAGGCGAGTGTGGTGTGGCGGGTCGATGCCACTGGTGCGCACCAGCTCACCCGGGGCGAAGCGCTCAGCCACCGTGCACCTGCGCTGCTGTGGCCACACCCTTCTCCACGAGCAGTGTGGTCACCGCGTGAAACCACTTTTCGTAGTAGGAGGACGCCAGGTACGCCTCGGGCGCCATTCGCTCGATGGCGTCCCGGAACTCGTCGAGGTTGTAGACCCCGTTGCCGAGCAGCGCCCGGTTCATCGCGAACACGTGGGCCTCCCAGTCGGCGTGAAACGGCGGCTCGTCGAGCTCGGGCTCGATCGGCGGGAAACCCTGCATCCCACCGACGTTGTTGATCCGGCTCATCGACCCTCCCTGAGTTCGACGGCTGACCCTACGTTGCCGGTTCGCGGAAGGCGTTCAGGGCGGCGGTGACGTGGGCGGTGAAGCTGGCACCGCCGTGGCCCGCATCGTCGAGCAGCACGAACTCGCTGCCCGGCCACGCCCGGGTGCAGACGCCACGCCACGTCGGCGGGCCCGGAGACGTCGTAGCGCCCGTGGATCAGCACCCCGGGAATCCCGACCAGTCGCGGCATGCCGGCGAGGACCTGTCCGTCGGTGAGGAAGCAGCCGTGGCTCCAGTAGTGGGTGACCAGCCGGGCGAACACGCTGCGGAACGTCGGGTCGGTGAACCACGGGCTCGGAGCCCAACCCGGCATCAGGGAGACGTGGGTGTCCTCCCACGCACACCACACCCGGGCCGCCCCTTCGCGCACCGCAGGATCGGGGTCGGCCAGCAATCGGGCGTATGCGGCAGCCAGGTCTCCGCCACGCTCGGCGGCTGCCACCTGGGCGGCGAAGGCCTCCCATTGCCTGGGGAAGATCCGGCCGACGTCGCGGGTGATCCACTCGGTTTCCCGACGGCTGCCGGAGGTCACGGCGCCGAGCACCATGGCCCGCACCCGCTCCGGGTGTGCCTGCGCGTACACCAGTCCGAGGGTCACCCCCCAGGACACCCCGACGACGACCCAGCGGTCGATGCCGAGGTGCGCCCGCAGCGCCTCGATGTCGGTGACTAGGGCGTGTCTCCCTACTTGAGCGTGGTTGGTGGGAGATGGTCGGTGCATGTCACGTGAGCGAGTCCTGACCGATGCGCAGTGGGCGTTGATCGAGCCGTTGCTGCCGAGTTCGAAGGGCAAGGCGAGCAGGCCTTTTCGGGATCACCGGCAGGTGGTGGAGGGCATCTTGTTCCGCTACCGGACGGGCTGTCCGTGGCGGGACCTGCCCTCCGGGTTCGGTCCGTATCAGACGGTGTGGAAGCGCCACGCCCGCTTCAGCAAGGACGGCACCTGGGATCAGGTCCTGCAGGCGCTGCTGGTCAAGGCCGACGACGCCGGCCAGTTGGACTGGCAGCTGTCGATCGACTCCACCGTCAGCCGGGTGCATCAGCACGGCTCGAACATGACCCGGCAGGCCGCTGTGGAGCTCCCGAGCCACACAGGGGGACCTGTCGAACTACAGGAGACAGCCGGTCGAGCCTGTTGATCATGCGATTGGCCGTTCCCGCGGGGGCCTGACGACCAAGCTCCACACCCTGGTCGACGGCAACGGCCTGCCGCTGGTGATCGAGGCCGGACCAGGCCAAGGCGGCGACAGTCCCATGCTGCCGGTGCTTTTGGGTTACCTGCGGGTCGCCCGGTGTGGTCCGGGCCGGCCCCGGACCCGACCTGATGCGTTGCTGGCCGACAAGGCCTACTCCAGCCGGGCGCACCGAGCGCTGCTGCGTGAACGCGGCATCACCGCCGTCATCCCCGAACGCGCCGACCAGCAAGGCCACCGGCTGCGCCGTGGGTCAGCCGGCGGCCGACCCGTCAGCTACGACACCGAGCGCTACAAGGACCGCAACGTCGTCGAACGTTCCTACGAACAGCTCAAGCAATGGCGCGGCCTGGCCACCCGCTACGACAAGCTCGCGGTCATCTTCCGCGGCGGCGCGGTCCTGCGCAGCATCATCCTGTGGCTCCGCGGCCCCTTAGGAGACACGCCCTAGCGCCGCGGTGGTGTTCGTAGCCAGCTCCACCTGCGGGTTATCGGCCAACGGGGTGCTGCGCCCGCACCCGCGCTGGTCAAACAGCACTGCGCGGTAGTGGGCCGGGTCGAAGTACCGCCGGGCGCCGGCTCCGCAGCCGCCCCCAGGCCCACCATGCAGGTACAGCGCGGGGACGCCCGTCTCGGCGCCCACCGTCTCCCAATACACGGCGTTGCCGTCGCCCACCTCCAGTAGTCCGGAGTCATAGGGCTGCACCGGCGGGTAGCGCTGCATCAATGCGGCTCCTTGTGGTTCGGCATCCATCCGTGCACCTGGCGCATGTTCTTATGCCGGATCCTCCGCTCAGGCTCAGGGCCGGGCGACCTGATAGGTCCCGTTGCTGTCGGTGACCGTGACGACGACCGACCTCGCGGCACCCGCGATCACCACCTGGCAGGTGAATTGGACACCGATGCGCACCTGCTGATCGGCTGGGCAACTCACCGTCTCGACGCTCCCCACGTTGTAGTTGGTGGTCAGGATGCCTCGGACACCGTCTTGCACCGCGTTCTGGTCCAGCACCTTGCTGACCCACACCCCCGGCGCCACAAACCCGAGAAACGCCACCAACCCGAGGACGACCAGCACCCCGATAGCGAAGAACAGCCGGCCCTTGCCCCGGCGGGGGGTTGGCGCAGGCGCACCGGCGCCATACGACGGGTACCCGGGCTGCTGCCCGTACTGCGGCGGACCCTGGTAACCCTGCGGGGGACCGTAATACCCCGGCGGCGGACCGTAGCCCTGCGGCGGCGGGTAACCCTGCGGCGGCGGGTAACCCGGGGCAGATCCGCCGTAGGGCTGCTGAGCGTAGTCAGGGAACTGGCCGTAGGAGCCGCCGCCGGGCCGCGGCCCCCAGCCCTGGCCGGGCCCCGTTGGCTGGTCAGGGGTTGTCATGGTCGCGATCGAACCACAATCCCCATCGGTGCAGGGTCAGGCCGTGCCCATCGCGACGACGCCTCGCCGCAGCGCTGCCACCGCGTCCGAAGCTACCTGGGACAACGGTGCCGGACCCGAGGCGACCCGCACCTGGTCCAACAGGTCGACAACCTGCCGGCACCAGCGCACGAAGTCACCGGCGGAGAGCTGCTGACCGTTCTCCCCCGCCGTCGCCAGCACCGCGGTCAGCGACTCCCCCCGCGCCCACCGGTGCACCGGCCAGGTGAAACCCAGGTCGGGTTCGCGGGTGGGGGTGATCTTGTGTCGTCGTTCATCGTCGGTCAGCTCCGACCAGATCCGCACAGTGTCGGCGAGCGCCGTGCTGACCACCCCGGCCGGCACCCGGGGCAGCGTCTCCAGCTCTCGCCGCGACTCGTACACCACCGTCGACACCACCGCGGCGAGTTCCGGCGCGGTCAACCCGTCCCACACACCGCGGCGCAGGCACTCCGCGACCAACAGGTCCGATTCGCTGTAGATCCGGGCCAGTCGACGTCCGTCATCACTGACCTGCTGGTCGGCGCCGGTGCCGAGCAGGTAACCCCGTTCGGCCAGCAAGGCCCGGATGCGGTCGAAGGAGCGGGCCAGGGAATAGGTGGTGGCCGCCACCCGCTGGTGCAGTGTCTCGGTTTCGCGGGCCAACCGGTCGTAACGCTGCGCCCAGCGGGCGTGGTCCTCCCGATCGGCGCAGCCGTGGCACGGGTGTGCCCGCAACGCCCGGCGCAACGCCGTCAGGTCGGCATCGTCAGCGGCCGCCGCCCGTCGCTTGCTGGGCCGCCCGGGTGCGGTGATCCCACTGGCGCGAAGAGTTGACGCCAGGTCCCGGCGCACCCTGGGCACCCGATGGTCGACGCGGCGGGGCAGCGGCAGGCGGCCGAGCACGGTGGCCGCGGCGGGGAAATCGGCCACCGACAATCGCCCGGCCCAGTGGTCCTCGGTGAGCACCAGCGGGCGTGGCTCGGCGGGATCGGGTCCGACGTCGAGCACCACGGCCAAGCCGGAGCGTCGCCCACCGGGCACGGCGATCACGTCGCCGCGCTGCAGGGCCGCCAGGGACTCGCCGGCCTCGGCACGCCGGGCGACGTTTCCTTGGCGGGCCAGGCGGCGCTCCCGTTCGCCGATGTCCTGCCGCAGCTGCGCATACGAGGCGAAGTCACCCAGATGGCAGGTCATCGCTTCGGCGTACCCGGCCAGCGCCTCGGCGTTGCGGTCCAGGGTGCGCGCGTGACCCACCACCGAACGGTCGGCCTGGAACTGCGCGAAGGATCGCTCCAGCAGGACCCGCGCTGGGTCCGGACCGAGGGCGTCGACCAGGTTCACCGTCATGTTGTAGGAGGGACGAAACGAGCTGCGCAGCGGGTAGGTGCGGGTAGAGGCCAACCCGGCGACGGCGCCCGGCGCCACACCGGGCTGCCACAGCACCACCGCGTGACCCTCGACGTCGATCCCGCGCCGCCCGGCCCGGCCGGTCAGCTGGGTGTACTCCCCCGGGGTGAGGTCGACGTGCGCCTCGCCGTTGTACTTCACCAGGCGCTCCAGCACCACCGTGCGGGCCGGCATGTTGATCCCCAGCGCGAGGGTTTCGGTGGCGAACACCGCGCGTACCAGCCCACGCAGGAACAACTCCTCCACGCACGTCTTGAACGCCGGGAGCATTCCCGCGTGGTGTGCGGCGAACCCCCGCACCAGCCCTTCGCGCCACTCCCAGAAACCGAGCACCGCCAGGTCGGCTTCGGGCAGGCCGCCGGCGTGCTCGCCCACCACCACCTCGATCTGCGCCTGCTGCTCGGGGGTGGTCAGCCACATCCCGGAGCGCACGCACTGGGTGACGGCGGCGTCGCACCCGGCCCGGCTGAAGATGAAGGTGATGGCCGGCAGCAGGCCCTCCCGGTCGAGGCGCCCGATCACCTCCGGGCGCGCCAGCGGCCGGAAGCTCGGACGACTCCCACCGCCGTCATCGCCGCGGCGCGGTGCCCGGCCGCGACGGGCGTGCCGGGGCTGCCAGGGATCCTCCCTGTGTTCGCGTTGCTGCACGTAGCGGACCAGCTCGGGATCCACCACTAGCTGGCGCTCAGCGGTGTTGTTCCGCTCGCTGAACAGGTCGAACAGCCGTCCACCGACCAGCAGGTGCTGCCACAACGGCACCGGACGGTGCTCGTCGACCACCACTGTGGTGTCCCCGCGGACCGTGCGGATCCAGTCGCCGAACTCCTCGGCGTTGCTCACCGTCGCCGACAGGCTGACCAGGCGCACGTCAGCGGACAGGTGCAGGATCACCTCCTCCCACACGGCCCCGCGGAACCGGTCGGCGAGGTAGTGCACCTCGTCCATCACCACGTGACTCAGCCCGCGCAGTGCCGACGAACCCGCATACAACATGTTGCGCAGCACTTCGGTGGTCATCACCACCACCGGCGCACCCGGGTTGATCGAGGTATCCCCGGTGAGCAGCCCGACCTGGCCGCGTCCGTGCCGGGCCACCAGGTCGGCGTGCTTCTGGTTGCTGAGCGCCTTGATCGGGGTGGTGTAGAAGCATTTCGATCCCGCCGCCAGCGCCAAGTGCACGGCGAACTCGCCGACCACCGTCTTGCCGGCACCGGTGGGCGCGCAGACCAGCACGCCATGGCCGTCTTCCAGTGCCACGCATGCCTGCTGCTGGAACGGATCCAGCTGAAAGGCCAGCCCCGCGGTGAACTCGGTCAGCTGCGGGTGCGCAGATCGGAATCGTGCTGCGGCGAAGGCATCAGCGTGGGAGGTGTCGGCGTGGGAGGTGTCGGCGTGGGAGGTGTCGGCCACGCAGCCCAGGCTGCCACACCGCCTGGGCCGGGGTGTCCCAGCTAGGCTCAGGTGGCGTCGCTGTATCGGTGCTGGTCGGTGTCCGGCTTCACCGTTGATGCCGGTTGCGCCGTCAGATCCGATGCCTGGTAGTCAGCGGGCACCAGCGTGGGTTCGTCCAATACTGACGTCTCGTCGTCGTCGATCTCGACCAGGCCGCGTGCGGCGGCCACCCTGGCCTGGCGCTTGTCGTGGGCGGTGGCGATGAGCAGGGCGAACTCGAACAGCACGGTGAGAGCCACCGCCAAGCTGACCATGGAGATGGGGTCGGTGCCGGGAGTGGCGAACGCGGCGAAGATGAACAGCGTCATGATGATTCCGCGCCGCCACTTGCGGAGGTTCGCCGCCGGCAACACGCCGACCTGATTCAGCATGACGACAAGCAGCGGCAGCTCGAAGCTCACCCCGAAGATCACCAGCAGGGCGATAAGGAACCCGAAGTACTGATCGGGGGACAGCGCGACCGTCACCACGTCGGCACTGAAGCTGAGCAGCACCTGCAGGCCCTGAGCCACCACGTAGTAGGCCAGGATCGCACCGGCGGTAAACAGCACCACCGCTGCGCTGACGAAGATGGTGGCGAACTTGCGCTCGTTGGCGTACAGCCCCGGGGTGATGAACCCCCACAGTTGGGCCAACCACACCGGGCTGGACAACACGATGCCGGCAGCGACCCCGACCTTCATCTGTAGCAGGAACGCGTCGAAAACCCCGGTCGCCAGCAACGAGCACGACCCGGGCACCCCAGAAAGGTTGGCCCTTTTGCTGGGGTCCAGGCTGCAGTAGGGGTCGGTGAGGATGCGGCCCAAGCTGGGCAACCCGAACGGGTCGTGGTTGAACCAGATGAAGCCGAGTGTGCCGCCGATCACCAGGGCGATCGAGGCAATGGTGAGCCGGCGACGCAATTCGTAGAGGTGCTCCATGAGCGGCATGGAGCCGTCTGGGGTGCGCCGCGGGGTACCACGCAGTGCGCTGACCGGGTTAAACACCCGGTGCTCAGCGCTGCTGCGTGGGGGGCTCCACCGCGGACGACGGCTGCGCGGTGACGGGCTGGGGCGCCGCGGCGGGCTGCGCAGTTGCGGGCTGGGGCGACGTGGCGTCGAGGAAGCGCTGGGCCTCCAGGCGCTGCTGCTCCACCGTCCGGGTCTTGGCCGGCAGGGCAGAGGGCTCGTCGTCGGGGGTCTGGTGGTAATCGGCCGCCTTGGCCGGCTTGCCGTCGTCGTCGCGCAGGCCTTTGGTCTCGGCCTTGAAGATGCGCAGCGACCGGCCGATTGACCGGGAGGCGTCGGGTAGCCGTTTGAAACCGAAGAGCAACATGATCACGACCGCGATGATGATGATTTCGGTGGGTCCCAGGTTCACGGTGGTCCTCCTCGTGTGATGGTGCCGGTCTCAGACTACGCGCGCCGTGCCTGCGGGCACGCTAAGGGTCCGAGGTGAACGGCGGGTGTTGGGCGTAGGCGAGCACCGCCTGCTGCGCCCGCGAGCGCAGCTCGGCGCCGAGCTCGGCCGGCGCGAGCACCCGCGCCCCGGCACCCAGACCCAGCACCAACCGCACCAACCACTCGGTGTCGGTGTAGCGCAACGACACCCGCAGGCCGCCGTCGGCGCTGCGGTGCGCGGACTCCACGGGGTAGTACTCGGCCACCCACCCGTGGTGCGCGGCCAGCTCCAGCTCGGCCAGCGGCAGGTCTGGACCCAGGTCGAACGGGTCCTGCAGGCGGTGTGGGGCCGCGGCGGCGGCGGCGGCGGTGAGCACCTCGGCGAGTACGGTCAGCGCCTCCACCCGGTCCACCCGGAACAGTCGTACGTCTTCCGCGCGCCGGCACCATGCCTCCAGGTAGGTGCGCCCATCGACGACCAGCAGCCGCTGCGGCTCGACCACCCGTTCGGTGACGTCGTCGCGGGTTGCGGTGTAGTACCGCAGTGCCACCGGGTGGCGGTCGGCCAGTGCTGCGGCCAGGGTGGCGGTGACGGCGGCCCGGGCGTCGTCGGCGCTGTCGTGGTCCATGCCCACGGCGACAGGACTGCGCGCGCCAGACCCACCGGCCGCCGACTCCACCTTGGCCAGCGCCCGCTCGACCACGTCGCGTTCCACCAGTCCGCCAACCTCGCCGAGCGCGCGCAGGGCCACCGCCAGCGCGCCCGCTTCGGCCCGGGACAACCGCAGCGGCCGGCTCATGCCGGCGTCGAAGATCACGCTGATGGTGTCGCCCTCGAAGGTCAGGTCGATCAGCTCGCCAGGGCCATAACCGGGCAGGCCGCACATCCAGAGCAGGCTCAGATCTTTGCGCAGCTGCTCGGGGCTGACCCCCAGTTCGGCGGCGGCCGCGCTCACCCGCACCCCGGGGTGGGCCTGCAGGTAGGGCACCATCGCGAGCAACCGGGGCAGGCGCTGGGTCACTGCGCTCACCGCACGGCCCCGGCCGCGGCTGTGAGGATGGCCAGCACCCGCTCCCGCAACTCGGGCGGGTGCAGCACCATCACGTCGGCCCCGTGCCCGGCCACCCAGCGGGCCGCGACGTCCAGCGCCGGCAGAACCACGTCGATCACTACACCATCGGACTGTTCCGCCACCACCGTTGCCCCCCGGCGCAGCCCCACCGCCCGATCCGATGCCACCCACAACCGGGCCGACACCCCGCCCGCACCGATCCCCGCAGAGCGGGCCACCAGCTCCAGCAGGTCGACGTCTGCGGGCACGGTGACCGCACCGGCCGGCCCGGTGACGCGCACGTCGGTGATCCGGGACAGCCGAAAGCACCGGACGTCCACCCGGTCCACGTCGTGCCCGATCACATACCAGCGGCCCCGGTAGGACACCACCCCCCATGGCTGCACGGTGCGCCAGCTGGGCTCCGCACCCGGGTTCGCCCGGTGGCTGAAGGTCACCACGCGACCAGCCTCCACCGCGGCGACGAGCGGGTCGAACGACAGGTCGGTGGCATTCACCCGGGGCTGCAGCCCCGGCGCGGCCGCGGTGTCCACCTCCACCCCCGCCGCGCGCAGTTTGAGCACCGCGGTGCGCGCCGAGGCGGCCAGCTGGGGGGAATCCCACAGCCGCACCGCTAACGCCAGGGCCGTGGCCTCGTCCGGCTGCAGGGTGATCTCGGGCAGTTCGTAGTCTCGCCGGGCGATGCGGTACCCGTCGGTGGCGTCGAAATGCGAGGTTCGCCCGGTCTCCAGCGGCACGCCCAGTTCCCGGAGCTCAGACTTGTCCCGCTCGAACATCCGGAAGAACGCCTCGTCGGTCGGCGCGTCGTCGTAGCCGGCGACCGTGGCCCTGATCCGGTCGGCGGAAAGGTACTGGCGGGTGGCCAGCAGGCAGATCACCAGGTTCACCAGTCGCTCGGTGCGGGCCGCAGACACACCAGTCAGCCTAATGGGGGGACTTGCCGCGCTGTTTTTACTCCGGCTCTGCTGTTCGGCCGCGCCGACCTGGCCGGGATGTTCACATCGAGGCGATCAGCCGTTCCACTCGCTCGTCGACGGCCCGGAACGGGTCCTTGCACAGCACGGTCCGCTGGGCCTGGTCGTTGAGCTTGAGGTGCACCCAGTCCACGGTGAAGTCGCGTCCGGCGTCCTGCGCGGCGCTGATGAACTCCCCGCGCAGCTTCGCCCTGGTGCTCTGCGGGGGGGTCTGCTGGGCGGTGTCGATGGCGTCGTCGTTGGTCACCCTGGCGGCCAGACCCTTGCGTTGCAACAGGTCGAACACCCCGCGGCCGCGCCGGATGTCGTGGTAGGTGAGGTCCAGTTGGGCGATACGCGGGTCGGAGAGGGTCATGCCGTGCTTGTCGCAGTAGCGGCGGAACAGCTTCTGCTTGATCGCCCAGTCGATCTCGGTGTCCACCAGCGACGGGTTCTCCGTCTCCACCGCCTGCAACGCCCGGCCCCACAACTCCACCACCCTGCTCATCGTGGGATCCGGGGTGCGCCGGGTCAGGTGCTCGACCGCCTTGGCGTGATACTCGAGCTGGATGTCCAGTGCGCTAGCCGAGCGCCCCCCGGCCAGGCGCACCGGGCGCCGACCGGTCAGGTCGTGGCTGATCTCGCGGATCGCCCGGATCGGGTTGTCCAGTGCGAAGTCCCGGAATGCCACCCCGTCCTCGATCATCTCCAGCACCAGGGCCGCCGAACCCACCTTGAGCATGGTGGTGGTCTCGGACATGTTCGAGTCGCCGACGATGACGTGTAGGCGACGGAACTTCTCCGCGTCGGCGTGCGGCTCGTCGCGGGTGTTGATGATCGGGCGGCTGCGGGTGGTGGCGCTGGAGACGCCCTCCCAGATGTGCTCGGCGCGCTGACTCAGGCAGAAGGTCGACCCGCGGGGGGTTTGCAACACCTTCCCGGCCCCGGCGATGAGTTGGCGGGTGACCAGGAACGGCAGCAGCACGTCGGAGATGCGGGAGAACTCGCCGTGGCGGGCCACCAGGAAGTTCTCGTGGCAGCCATAGGAGTTGCCAGCGGAGTCGGTGTTGTTCTTGAACAGGAAGATGTCGCCGCCGATGCCCTCCTCGGCCAGGCGGTCCTCGGCGTCGATCAGCAACTCCTCCAGGATGCGCTCGCCGGCTTTGTCGTGGCTGACCAGCTGCACCAGGTCGTCGCACTCGGCGGTGGCGTACTCCGGGTGCGACCCGACGTCGAGGTAGAGCCGGGCACCGTTGCGCAGGAAGACGTTGGAGCTACGACCCCAGGACACCACCCGCCGGAACAGGTAGCGAGCGACCTCGTCGGGGCTGAGGCGACGCTGACCCTTGAAGGTGCAGGTGACGCCGAACTCGGTCTCGATGCCCATGATGCGTCGCTCCACAGCCGCGACCCTACGCAGGCGCTCAGAACACCGCTCAGGGCTGGGGAGCGTCGTGTTCGGGTGCTGCAGCGGTGGGCTCCTGCTCCGGTGCGGCGGGCGGCGGCAGCAGCGACGCCAGCACCGCACCGGTGATCCGGCGGAACGCGCGACGGGGACGGGCCTGCTCCAGCACGGCCACCTCCAACGACGCCACGTCCACCGTCCGCGGCGTGGCGCCGTTGCTCACTTGCGTCAACGCGGTGACCGCCATGGCAAGCGCGGCGGGCAGCGGCGAACCCGCCTGGTAGCGCTCCCGCATGGAGGTGGCGATGGGTTCGGTGCTGCCACCCATCACGACGAAGTCGGACTCGTCGTTGATGGAGCCGTCGTAGGTGATCCGGTACAGCTGCGCCACCGGCGTTGTGGCGTCCGGGCGGCCCACCTCGGCCACACAGATCTCCACCTCGTAGGGCTTGGGTTGTTCGGTGAAGATGCCGCCCAGGGTCTGGGCGTAGGCATTGGCCAGCGAAGCCCCGGTCACGTCGCGCCGGTCGTAGGAGTAACCGCGCAGGTCAGCGTGCTGGATGCCGGCGCGGCGGAGGTTTTCGAACTCGTTGTACTTGCCGACCGCGGCGAACCCGATGCGGTCGTAGATCTCGCTGACCTTGTGCAGCGTCGAGGAGGGGTTCTCGGCAACGAACAGCACCCCGTCGGCGTAGGTGAGTACGACGACGCTGCGCCCCCGGGCGATGCCTTTGCGCGCCAGCTCCGAGCGGTCGCGCATGATCTGCTCGGCGGAGGCGTAGTACGGCATCGTCACGACGGTGGGCTCCAGTCGGTCGGTCGGGCAGTCGGTGGTGCAGGTCGGTGGTGCAAGGTGGCGACTGCGTTGCGTTAGCCCCCCGGGCGGGCGTGGCGGTCGGCGACCACGGCGGCGGCCACCTCCGCGGTGCGATCGTCGGGCAGGCGCAGCGCCCCGTGCTCACCGGTGATGGTCACCACCGCTGGGTATAGCCCGCGCACCAGGTCGGGACCGCCGGTAGCGGAGTCGTCGTCGGCGGCGTCGTAGAGCGCCTCGACGGCCGCGCGCACCGCGGTGGCCTCGTCGGATTCCGCGATGAAGCGCTTCTTGAGCGCAGCGCGGGCAAACAACGACCCCGAACCTACGCTGTGGTACCCGGTGTGCTCCTCGTAGCGGCCGCCGGTGATGTCGTAGGAGACGATCCGCCCGGCCCGGGAGGGATCAGCGGCGTCCACGTCGTACCCGACGAGCAACGGGACCACAGCAAGTCCCTGCATGGCCGCGCCCAGGTTGCCGCGCACCATCGAGGCCAGCCGGTTCGCCTTGCCGTCCAGCGACAACGGCCGGCCCTCGATCTTCTCGTAGTGCTCCAGCTCGACGGCGAACAACCGGACCAGCTCCACCGCGACCCCAGCCGTCCCGGCGATCCCCACCGCGGAGAAGGAATCGGTGACGAAAACTTTCTCGATGTCGCGCATCGCGATCAGGTTGCCCATGGTGGCGCGCCGGTCACCGGCGATGAGCACGCCGCCGGCGTAGGTGAGCGCGACGATCGTGGTGCCGTGCGGTGCCAGAGCGTCTGCCGCCGCCCCGTGCCGTTGGCCGGGCAGCAGCTGCGGGGCGGCGTGGCGCAGGTAGTCGCTGAACGACGAGGTGTCCGGGTGCGCTGGTGTCCGCCCCTGGTTCACTGGCCACCCTTCTGCACGTACGCCTTGACGAAGTCCTCCGCGTTCTCCTCGAGCACGTCGTCGATCTCGTCGAGCAGGTCGTCGGTGTCCTCGGCGAGCTTCTCGCGGCGCTCCTGGCCGGCGGCACCATCCCCGCTGGCCCCGTCGTCTTCCCCGCCGCCCCCGCTGCGCCTGGTCTGCTCCTGGGCCATCGTCGACTCCCTGCTCGCGTTCGTCGTGCGCCTGCCGTTCAGGTCGCAACCCTACCCAGGGCCACTGACATCGCCGCCGCACCGGGCACACTGTGGCCCGTGGCGATCGAGCTCCCGGAGCTGCGTGTGGCGGACGCGTCGGCCTGGCGGGATTGGCTGAGCAGCCACCACGCAGACTCCCCCGGAGTGCGTCTGGTGCTGCACCGCAAGGGTGGCGCCGTCACCGCACTCACCTATCCGCTGGCGCTGGAGGAGGCAATTGTGCGTCGGGTGGATCGACGGGCAGGTCGGCTGGCGTGACGAGGGCAGCTTCCTGCAGCGATTCACCCCGCGCCGCCCGCGCAGCCCGTGGTCGGTGCGCAACACCGGCCACGTGGTCCGGCTGCTCGCGGAGGGGCGGATGCAGCCGGCGGGGCTCGCAGCCGTCGAGGCGGCCAGGGCGGACGGCCGCTGGGATGCTGCCTACGCCGGGCCGGCGACGATCACCGTGCCGGACGACCTCGCCGCCGCCGTGGCCGCCGACCCCGCCGCGCAGGCGATGTGGGGCGTGCTCACCTCGCAGAACCGCTACGCCTTGTTGTGGCGGTTGACCCAGATCAAGCGGGCCGACACCCGCGTACGCAAGGTCGCCGAGTTCGTGGCCATGCTCGCCCGCGGGGAGACGATCTATCCGCAGCGGGCCCGCCCGCCGAGCTGACCGGTCAGCTTCGGGTCAGCGCGTCGACCAGCTCCAGTGCGGAGTCCACCGAGTCCAGCAGCGCCCCGACGTGCGCTTTCGTGCCGCGCAGCGGTTCCAGGGTGGGGATACGCACCAGGGAGTCGCGGCCCACGTCGAAGATCACCGAATCCCAGCTGGCCGCGGCCACGTCGGCACCGAAGCGGCGCAGGCACTCGCCCCGGAAGTAGGCGCGGGTGTCGGTGGGTGGGGTGGTGATGGCGGCCTGCACCTGCTCCTCGGTGACCAGTCGCTGCATCGATCCCCTGGCCACCAGCCGGTTGTACAGGCCCTTGTCGAGCCGGACGTCGGAGTACTGCAGGTCCACCAGGTGCAGCCGGGACGCACCCCAGCCCAGGCCTTCCCGGTCCTTGAACCCCTGCAGCAGCCGCAGTTTGGCCGGCCAGTCCAACAGGTCGGCGCACTCGCTCGGGTCGTTGGCCAGCAGGTCCAGCACGCGCGACCAGGTGTCGAGCACGTGCTGGGTGCGCTCGTCGGGTTCGCGGTCGTGGCTGATGAGTTCCGCGACCCGCTCGTGGTAAATGCGTTGCAGGTCCAACCCGGTGAGTTCGCGGCCGTCGGCGAGCTCCACGGTGGTCTGCAGCGTCGGGTCGTGGCTGATCTGGTGCACCGCGGCCACCGGGCGCGCCAGGGTCAGGTCGGACAGGTCTGCGCCGGACTCGATGAGGTCGAGCACCAGCGACGTGGTACCCACCTTGAGGTAGGTGGCGGTCTCGGCCAGGTTCGCGTCGCCGATGATGACGTGCAGGCGGCGGTACTTGTCGGCGTCGGCGTGCGGCTCGTCGCGGGTGTTGATGATGCCGCGCTTGAGGGTGGTCTCCAGCCCAACCTCGACCTCGATGTAGTCCGCGCGCTGGGACAGCTGGAAGCCCGGGGTCTCCCCGGACTGGCCGAGCCCGACGCGCCCGGAGCCGGTGAACACCTGCCGGGAAGCGAAGAACGGGGTGAGCCCGGTGATGACGCTGGCGAACGGAGTGGACCGGGCCATCAAATAGTTCTCGTGGGTGCCGTAGGAGGCGCCCTTTCCGTCCACATTATTCTTGTAGAGCTGCAGCTTGGGTGCTCCGGGCACGCTGCCGGCGTACCGGGCGGCCTCCTCCATCACCCGCTCCCCGGCCTTGTCCCAGATCACCGCATCCAACGGGTCGGTGACTTCGGGCGCGGCGAACTCCGGGTGCGCGTGGTCGACGTAGAGCCGGGCGCCGTTGGTGAGGATCATGTTCGCCGCCCCCACCTCGTCGGCGTCGATGATCGGCACCGCTGCCCCGGGCCGCGACAGGTCGAAGCCGCGAGCATCGCGCATCGGCGATTCCACCTCGTAATCCCAGCGGGTGCGCTTGGCCCGGGGTACGTCGGCCGCGGCGGCGTAGGCCAGCACCGCCTGGGTGGAGGTGATCACCGGGTTCGCCGAGGGGTCGCCGGGGCAGGAGATGCCGTACTCCACCTCGGTTCCCATGATCCGTCGCATGGGTGCCGAGCCTACGGCGGACGCAGTTGGGGGTACTGCAAGTACCACCAACACCGGCGGGAGTGGTCTGTAACCGCCACCAACTGGACGGCAGCTGCGGGGGGCCCCGCCGTGCCCGGCGACCGACGGATGGCACCGTGGCCAGGCCCGACGCCCCCACCCCCGAACCTCCTGAGGACTTCCCGTGCGCATAGGCATCGACAGCTTCGTGTCCCGAGTCACCGACCCCGAAACCGGCCAGGTCGTGACCCCCGTCGAGCGGGTCGCGCACCTGCTGGAGGAGGTGGGCCGCGCCGACGAGGTGGGCCTGGACCACTATGGCATCGGCGAGCACCACCGCAGCGAGTACTACGACTCAGCCCCCGTCGTGCTGCTGGCCGCAGCCGCCGCGCGCACCACCCGAATCCGGCTGAACAGCGCCGTCACGGTGCTCAGCGCAGCGGACCCGGTGCGGTTGTTCCAGGAGTTCGCCACCCTCGACCTGGTCTCCGGCGGCCGGACGGACCTTGTCGTCGGGAGGGGATCGTTCACCGAGTCGTTCCCGCTGTTCGGGCTGTCCCTGCGCGACTACGACTCGCTGTTCGCCGAGAAGCTCGACCTGCTATTGCGCATCAGGGAGTCGACGCAGGTCACCTGGTCCGGCCAACACCGCCCCGCGCTCACCGGACAGGGGGTCTACCCGCGGCCCGTCCAGGACCCGCTGCCCATCTGGCTCGGGGTGGGTGGCACCCCGGAGTCCTTCGTCCGCGCCGGTGTACTCGGCCTGCCCCTCATGGTGGCGATCATCGGGGGCGAGCCGCACCGGTTCGGGCCGCTCATCGAGCTGTACCGCGAGGCCGGGCGCCGCGCCGGGCATCCACCGGAGCAGCTCAGGGTGGGCCTGCACGTGTTCGGGTTCGTCGGCGACACCACAGCGCAGGCCGCGGACGACTTCTACCCGGGCTGGGCGGAGATGTTCACCCGCCTGGCCGCCGAGCGGGGTGGCTCCCGACCCACTCGGGGCGGCTTCGACGCGACGTGTGGTCCCACCGGCGCGTACTTCATCGGGGACCCGGTCGCAGTGTCGACGAAGATCCTGTCGGTGTCTGAGGCCCTGGGTGGGGTGGACCGCATCTCGTTGCAGATGACGAACTGGCGCCTGTCGCACGACAACCTGCTGCACGGTATCGAGCTGCTGGGCACCGAGGTGGCGCCCCTGGTGCGCGCCGGAGTCGGGTAGCGGCGGGGAGCTGCTAATGACCCCCAGTGGTGGTGAGACTGGCAGCGGCGGGCGGCCCCTCCCACGCGACCAGTTCGGCCAGCAGCTGGGCCACTCTCGGATCGGTGAGCAGTGCGAGGTGCCCGGTACTCGGCAGCACGTGCGTCTCGGCGCCGGTGTGCCGGGCACTACGCACCGTGACCAGTCCATCTCCGACGGCGCCGGCCCACCAGCGGCCCGGGTCCGACGCCAGGGTGGCCGCAACGGCGACGTGCCGCACCCCGCCGACAAGCGGCAACCGGTGCGCCCGCCCCAGGTCGCCGACGCCGGCGCTGCGCTCGTCGAGCAGCTGCGCCCACGGGCGGGTGTCGGGCAGATGGCGGAGCAGCCCAGCCAGCAGGTGTACGCCCTGGGCCAGGGGGGCACCCAGGTGCGGGGTCCCCAGGTAGCACGCGGTGCGCACCAGCGGCAACCAGGTGCCGCTGGGCTGGTGCCCGCACGCCTGCCGAAGCACCAGCCCACCCATCGAGTGACCCACCAGGTCGATCCGGTGCAGCGGCACCGGCCAGGTGCGGTGCAGGGTCGCCAGCACCCCAGCGAGGTCCGCGCCGTTCTCGGCGACCGTGCGCCCGGTGTTGTACCGCAGCAGCACCGGGGTCGCACCGAGAGCAGCCAACCGTTCGCCATGGCTGCCCCGCCCGCCGTGGCGGTACCACCAGGCCTGCTCGGTCTCGCCCAGCCCGTGCACGAACACCACCACGTGCCCGGTGGGTGCCGGCTGCACCCGTCGCAGCGGCGCGGCACCCGGCGCTACCTCCCGTCGCCCCTCGTGCACTGCGAGCGGCACCGCCAGGTGACTACCCTCGGCGTGCATCCGGTCGCCGAACAACCCGTTGACCGCGCCGACCGCCACCGATCCCCATGCCGTCGCGGTCACCGCCGCGCCTTCGCGTGGGAACGGCAACGCACCGGCGACCAATCCGACCATCTGGGCGCTGCACCGCGCGCCCACCCGGACCGCTCCGTAGCTGCCTCCGGCAATAGCGTCGTGCACCGCCCGCACCGGCGCGGCGACCGGGCCCAGCACACCGAATACCCGATCCGCGATCACCTGGTGGATGCCCTGCGCCGGGCGGCTCGCGACGTCCACCAGGTGCGCACCCAGCGCAGCGCTCGCCCCGATCTCCTCGCGCCGCGCCGTCGCCATGACGGCGGCGCTCACAGGTACTGGCCGGTGTTGGTCTCGGTGTCGATGGCGCGTGAAGAGCTGGCATTCTTGCCGGTGACCAGCGTGCGGATGTAGACGATCCGCTCCCCCTTCTTGCCCGAGATCCGCGCCCAGTCGTCGGGATTGGTGGTGTTGGGCAGGTCCTCGTTCTCGGCGAACTCGTCGACGATGGAATCCAGCAGGTGCTGCACCCGCAGACCCGACGACCCGGTCTCCAGCACCGCCTTGATCGCGTACTTCTTGGACCGGTCGACGATGTTCTGGATCATCGCCCCGGAGTTGAAGTCCTTGAAGTACAGCACCTCCTTGTCACCGTTGGCGTAGGTGACCTCCAGGAAACGGTTGTCGTCGGTCTCGGTGTACATCCGTTCCACGACCCGCTGGATCATCGCCTCGATGCACGCTGCCCGGTCGCCGCCGAACTCGGCGATGTCCTCGGCGTGAATGGGCAGGTTGACGGTGAGGTACTTGGAAAAGATGTCCTTGGCCGACTCCGCGTCCGGGCGCTCGATCTTGATCTTCACGTCCAGGCGACCCGGTCGCAGGATCGCCGGGTCGATCATGTCCTCCCGGTTGGAGGCACCGATGACGATGACGTTCTCCAGGCCCTCGACCCCGTCGATCTCGCTGAGCAGCTGCGGGACGATGGTGGTCTCCACATCCGAGGACACCCCGGAACCGCGGGTGCGGAAGATCGAGTCCATCTCATCGAAGAACACAATCACCGGGGTGCCGGCCGACGCCTTCTCCCTGGCCCGCTGGAAGATCACCCGGATGTGCCGCTCGGTCTCGCCGACGAACTTGTTCAGCAGTTCCGGGCCCTTGATGTTGAGGAAGAACGACTTGGCCTCCCGCGGGTCGTCTCCGCGCGCCTCGGCGATCTTCTTGGCCAGCGAGTTCGCCACCGCCTTGGCGATGAGCGTTTTGCCGCACCCGGGCGGGCCGTAGAGCAGCACCCCCTTGGGCGGGCGCAACGAGTACTCCTTGAACAGCTCGGCGTGCAGGAACGGCAGCTCCACCGCGTCGCGGATCTGCTCGATCTGGCGACCGAGCCCGCCGATGTCGGAGTAGTCGACGTCGGGCACCTCCTCCAACACCAAGTCCTCCACCTCGGCCTTGGGCACCCGCTCGTAGGCGTAGCCGGCTTTGGTGTCCACCAGCAGGGAATCGCCCGGCTTGAGGTTGATCGCGTCGGGGTTGTCCTGATCGGCGGTCAGCGGTTCGGCCAGCCACACCACCCGCTCCTCGTCGGCGTGGCCGACGACCAGGGCGCGCTGGCCGCCGTCGAGCAGCTCGCGCAACGCGCACACCTCGCCCACCCGCTCGAAGCTGCCCGCCTCGACCACGGTCAGCGCCTCGTTGAGCCGGACGCTCTGACCGCGTCGCAGGGTGGTGGTCTCGATCGCCGGGGAGCAGACCAGGCGCATCCGTCGCCCGGAGGTGAACACGTCCACCGTGCCGTCCGGCTCGGCGCTGAGGAACACCCCGTAACCACTGGGGGGCTGCGCGAGGCGGTCGACTTCCTCCCGGAGCACCAGCAGCTGCTGGCGGGCGTCCTTCAACGTTTCCAGCAGCTTGGTGTTACGGCTGGTCAGCGAGTCAACCCGGTTGAGCGACTCGGTGAGGCGGCCCTCCAGGTCGTTGACCCGGCGCGGGGACTCCGACACCCGACGGCGCAGCGCCTCTACCTCGCGCTGCAGGTCGGCCACCTCCGCAGCGCTGGCGTGCTGCGGGCCCGGGCGATTGCCGCTGGGACTTCCTGGTGCGCTCACAAGCGTCTCCTGCCGGTCGGTGGTTCCACGTTACCGGCGAGCACCGACCGCAGCCCGCCGACACCCTCAGCCACCGGCACTGGTCCGGGTAACGTCGCGATCGGTCGCCGGGGGGTCGTCAGAGCGGGGAGGGGTGTCATGTCGGGTCCGCAGAACTACGGCCCGAGCGGGTATCAGCCAGGGGGTCCGCCGCCTGCGCGGTACCCACAGCAACCCGGCTTCCCGCCCGTGGTCGGGGGCCAGCGGCGGCGCAGCGTGCTGTTCAGCGTCTTCACGGTGACACTGGTGGTCCTGCTCGTCGCGGGCGGGTTCTTGGCGTATTGGGCGGGTCGGGCGCCGGGCCCTGCTGGTTCCACTGCTACGGGGACGACGGCGAGTACCGCCCCGCGCTCCCCCGCAGTCCCGCCGTTGCCCAGCGCGCTGGCCCCGACGCCAGGACCAACGCCGTCCTCGACGTCAGCGCCCACCCCGGCCGGGGCGTCCCCGGCGGATATCGAGGCCATCACCGCCCTTGGCCGCCAGCTCATCACCAGCCTGAATTCCGCTGACCAGGCGGCGCTCAAGGCGATCAGCTGCGGCACGTTCCTCTCCTCGGTCAACCCGGCGCTACGCCCGCAGTCCCCGCCGCTGGTCTATGACAGCACCAGGGACATCGTCGTGGTCGGCGACCGCGGCACCGCGTCGCTGTACGCATCCAAACAGGGTGGGCGGGCCGTCGCGGAGACGATCAGCCTGCAGCGCAGCGCCGCCGGGTGGCAGGTCTGCCAGCTCGGCACCCGGTAACACCTCAGTTCTTGGCGGAGCGGCGTTGCGGTCGGGGCGTGACGGTGCCCTCCGCCAGCCGCCGGGCGCTGATCAGGAATGCGGTGTGACCCTGCATCCGGTGGTCCGGGCGCACCGCGAGACCCACCACGTGCCAGTTGCGCAGTAGCAGCTCCCAGGAGCGCGGCTCCGTCCAGCAGCCCTGTTCTCGCAGCGCCTCCGCCACCCGGGACAGCTGGGTGGTAGTCGCCACGTACACCACCAGCACCCCGCCGGGTATCAGGTTCGTCGCCACCGGCCCCAGAACGTCCCACGGGGCCAGCATGTCCAGCACCACCCGGTCAACCTCGCCGCGGAACGCGGTGACGTCGGCGACGGTCAGCTCCCAGTTGGCTGGACGTTCGGCGAAGAAGTTCGTGACGTTGTGCACCGCGTGTTCGGCGTGGTCGGCGCGTACCTCGTAGGAAATCACCCGCCCCGTTGGCCCAACGGCCCGCAGCAGCGAACAGGTCAGCGCACCTGAGCCGGCCCCGGCCTCCAGCACCCGCGCACCGGGGAAGATGTCACCCTCGCTGAGGATCTGTGCGGCGTCCTTGGGGTAGATGACCTGCGCGCCGCGCGGCATGGAGAGCACGTAGTCGGTCAACAGCGGTCGCAGCGCCAGGTAGCTGGTGCCGGCCACCGACCGCACCACGCTGCCCTCCGGCGCGCCGATCAGGTCGTCATGGGACAGCGCCCCGCGGTGGGTGTGGTACTCCCCGCCAGCAAACAGCGTGATCGTGTAGTGCCGCCCCTTCGCGTCGGTCAGCTGGACGCGGTCACCCGCACGGAATGCTCCGCTCGGTCGAGGCTGGGCCATCGGTGCGTGCTCCTGGGGGTCACTGTGCAGGCGGAGCGGTGATGGTCCCACGCGGCTCGGGCTCGGGGGCGTCGGCACCATCACGGGCCCCCTCGGCCACCACGAGGGTCAGGACCACAGCGACAACAGCCTGCACCCAAGCACCCCGGGTTAGCCCGTACACCGCCCACCCCGCCAGGGCGACCGCGACCACCACGCTGCCGCCCCGCGCAGCGGCGGTGCCCAGGGCGGGTCGACCCGTGACGCCCCAGACGAGCGCTCGCAGCAGCTGCCCACCGTCCAGTGGTAGGCCAGGCAGCAGGTTGGCCACCGCCACCGCGGCGTTGGCCACGCCGAGTTGCAGGATCAGCAGGCCCGCCAGGTCGAGCGGCCCGGATCCCCCGATGAGCCACCAGCCCAGCGCACCCAGCGTGGCAAGGCCCGCCGACACCAGCGGTCCGGCGCCCGCCACGACGGCTTCCGACCTGGCTGTGCGGGGTTCGCTGGCCAGCTCGGTGTAGCCACCCAACAGCGACAGGTGCACCTGGCGAACCCCGATCCCGCTGCGCAACGCCGCCGCGCAATGTCCGAACTCGTGCGCCAACACCGACACCCCCAGCAGCACCGCGAGTGTCAAGCCCACCAACAACGAACCCACGACCGACGTGGTGGGCACCAGGGTTCGCACTAGCGGCGCGTAGCCGATCGTGATCACCACCGTGCCGAGGATCCAGGATGGGGCCACCCGCAGTGGGATCCCGGCCAGTGAGCCCAACGGCAGCGCCGCGGTCATCCGGTGTGGTGCTCGCACCACCCCATCCTGCCCGTCGGCGAGCGCGGGTGGCCTGGGTGCGGGGAACTGTCGGTGCCGGCACCTAAGGTCGCAGCCATGACGGTGATCGAGGAATCGGGGCCCCGGCCGGCACGGCGCCCCGCGCTGTCGCCGTCGCGGGCGGGCGACTTCCGGCAGTGTCCGCTGCTGTACCGCTTCCGCGCGGTGGACCGATTGGCGGAGACGCCCAGCGTGGCGCAGGTGCGCGGGACGGTGGTGCACGCCGCCTTGGAGCAGCTGTACGCGCTGCCCGCGGCGCAGCGCACCCCCGGCCGGGCAGCTGAGCTGGTGGCGCCGGCGTGGGAGCGGGTGCAGGCCGACACCCCGGAGCTGGCCGGGTTGTTCCAAGCCGACGAACTCGGCACCTTGCTCGACGCCGCCGGCGAGCTGCTGGCCCGTTACTTCACCCTGGAGGACCCATCGGCGTTCGACCCGGAGTCCTGCGAGCTGCGGGTGGAGACCGAACTGGCCGACGGGGTGCTGCTGCGCGGCTTCGTCGACCGGGTGGACGTCGCTCCCACCGGTGAGGTGCGGGTGGTCGATTACAAGACCGGGGCGTCGCCGCGTGAGGTGGGTGAGGCGCGGGCCATGTTCCAGATGAAGTTCTACGCGGTGGTGCTGTGGCGGACCCGCGGGGTGGTGCCCCGGCAGTTGCGGTTGATCTATCTGGCTGACGGGCAGGTGCTCACCTACTCCCCCGACGCCGCCGAGCTGCAACGGTTCGAGCGGACCTTGTCGGCCATCTGGAAGGCCATCCTGGCCGCCGGTGCCAGCGGGGACTTCCGGCCGAACCCCAGTCGGCTGTGCGACTGGTGCGACCACAAGGCGCGCTGCCCGTCGTTCGGCGGCACGCCCCCGCCCTACCCGGGTTGGCCGCTCGATCCGGGTGCCGGTGAGCACACCGGGTTGCAGCGGGCCGACTGATGCGGCCAGTCCCGGCGCCCGGCGCGGCGTTCTACCTGCCCCTGGAACCGGCGGTGGATGGCAGCGAGCGGTTCGCAGCCACCGAACACACCGTCGGTCCGTGGTCGTTGCAGATGCAGCACATGAGTCCGCCGGCGGCGTTGCTGGTGCGAGCGCTGCAGCGGTGCAGTCCGCGCCCGGGGACCAGGTTGGTGCGGGTCAGCCTGGACGTGCTCGGTGCGGTCCCCCGGGGGGAGGTCACCGTGCGCTGCGTGCTGAGCCGAGCGGGGCGCCAGGTGGAGCTGCTGACCGCGGAGCTGCTTGCCGGGTCCCCCGACGGCACCGAGCGTGTTGTGGTGCGCGCCCAGGCCTGGCGGATGGCGGCCCACGACACCGCCGCCGCCGCGGTGGTCGCGGAGCCGTCCTTGCCTGCGTTGGAGACCGCGGTGACGCACCAGCCCCCGGACGTGTGGCTGCCCGGTTACCTCGACGCGATCGAGTGGCGATGGGTGCACGGCTTCCTCGACGAGCAGGGGCCCGGCGCGGTGTGGGCCAGGCCGATCGTGGCGGTGGTGGCCGGTGAGCAGGCCACCACGTTGCAGCAGCTGTTCGCGGTGGTGGACTCCGCGAACGGGGTGGGAGCACCGTTGGACGTGCGGGAGTGGACATTCTTGAACACCGACCTCACCGTGCACCTGCAGCGCGAACCTGTCGGGCCGTGGACGGGCATCGCCGCCACCACCAGCATCGGACCGGACGGGGTCGGCACCTGCGCCGCCGTGCTGCACGACCGGCTCGGACCGATCGGGCGCAGCGCGCAGATCCTGTTGGTGCGCCCCCGCGGATAGCGAGGCAACCGCTCAGAAGCGGCAGGTGCGGATGTCGGAGGCCAGGATCGCCTTCGCGCCCAACGCGGACAGGTCGTCCATCACCCGGTTCAGTTCGTGCCGGGAGACCATGGCACGCACCGCCATCCAGTTCTCGTCCACCATCGGGGCCACCGTGGGTGACTCCAACCCGGGCGTCACCTGCACCGCGGCGTCCAGCAGGTCGCGGGGGCAGTCGTAGTCCAGCATCAGATAGCGCTGGGCGAACACCACACCCTGGATGCGGGCGGAAAGTTGGTCACGTGCGGGGTCGTCGGCTGCCCCGGTGCGTTCGATGAGCACCGCCTCCGACGCGCACAGCACCTCACCGAAGGCCACCAGGTCGTGCTGGCGCAGGGTCCGCCCCGAGCCGACGACGTCGGCGATGGCGTCAGCGACCCCCAGCTGGATCGAGATCTCGACCGCACCATCCAGCCTGATCACGGTGGCCTCGATCCCGCGGGCTGCCAGGTCGGTGCGGACCAGGCGCGGAAACGCGGTGGCGATGCGCAGGCCCGCGAGATCGGCCGGTGACCAATCCCGCCCGGCCGGCGCGGCGTAGCGGAACGTGGACGCCCCGAATCCCAGTGCGATGCGCTCTTGCACTGCGGCGCCGGACTCCGCCGCGAGGTCGCGCCCGGTGATCCCCAGATCGAGTTCACCGGACCCGACATACACGGCGATGTCCTTGGGGCGCAGGAAGAAGAACTCCACCTGATTGTCGGGGTCGAGGACGGTCAGGTCCCGGGAGTCGGTGCGGCGGCGGTAGCCGGCTTCGGTGAGGATCTCAGCGGCCTGCTCGGACAGGGTGCCCTTGTTGGGCACGGCGACGCGCAGCATGTGGTCAGGGTCCTTTGTGAGGTGGGGGGTGGGGTGCTGGGGCGGACCGCGTCACAGATGCTTGTAGACGTCCTGCAGGGTCAACCCACGTCCCAGCATCAGCACCTGCGTCCAATACAGCAGCTGGGAGATTTCCTGGGCCAAGGCGTCGTCGTCCTCGTGCTCGGCGGCGATCCACACCTCGCCGGCCTCCTCCAGCACCTTCTTGCCCTGGGCGTGCACCCCGGCGTCCAGTGCGGCGACCGTGCGTGAACTCACCGGGCGGGTGACGGCCCGCTCGGCGAGTTCGGCGAACAGGGAGTCGAACGTCTTCACAACCGACGATGCTCCCACGTTGCGCCAGGCGGCGGCGAGGTCGCCCACACTCGCCCCGTGCAGGGACACCAGGTGCCGGCGCCGAGGTCCAGCCGGCACCGCCACGTCGCAGGGAACCACCAGCACCGGGCACCCCGCTGCTTCGGCCGACGCTGCCCCGGTCGGGGAGTCCTCGATGGCCAGGCACTGCTCCGGGCGCACCCCCAGCAGCTGAGCTGCCCGGATGTAGGGGTCCGGAGCTGGTTTGCCGTGCGTTACCTCATCACCGCACACCGTCACGTCGAAGCGTCCACGTCCCAAGGTGTCCAACGCGCGTTCGGTGAGGTCGCGCTGGGTGTTGGTGACCAGGGCCGTGCGCAACCCAGCTGCCCGGACGTCGTCGACCAGGGCGTCCGCACCGGGGCGCCAGGGCAGTCCGGCGTCGAACAACTCGGCCGTCCGTTCGCTCAGCCATGCCCCGGCGGCGGCGAGATCGGCCGGCTCGCGCACCAGCCCCAGATCGTCGAAGAGCAACCCCAGGCTGGTGAGCATGTTCGACCCGACCATGGCGTGGCGGGCGGGGCGGCTCAGGGTGCCGCCGAGATGCGCCGCCAGCTCGTCCAGCGACACGTCCCAGACCTTCTCCGAGTCCAGCAGGGTGCCGTCCATGTCGAACAGGACCGCCAGCAGCTGCCCACCCCCTGCCCGCTCGTCACACATTGAAGTACTTGGCCTCCGGGTGGTGCAGCACGAACGCGTCGGTGGACTGCTCGGGGTGCAGCTGCAGTTCCTCGCTGAGCTGCACCCCGATGCGCTCCGGCTCCAGCAGCGCCACGATCTTCGCCCGGTCCTCCAGGTCCGGGCAGGCCCCGTAGCCGAAGGAGTAGCGCGCCCCGCGGTAGCCCAACCGGAAGTACTCGCTGACCTCGGCGGGGTCCTCGGCGGACACCGGGGTGCCATCGGGCAGCACCAGTTCCTCCCGGATTCGGCGGTGCCAGTACTCGGCGAGGGCTTCGGTGAGCTGCACCCCGATACCGTGCACCTCCAGGTAGTCGCGGTAGGCGTCCTGGGCGAACAGCGCGTTGGCGTAGTCGGCGATCGGCTGACCCATCGTCACCAGGTGCAGCGGCAGCACGTCCACCCCGCCGGTCTCTTTGGCGCTTTCCCACGACCGGAAGAAGTCGGCGATGCACAGGTGCCGGTCGCGGCGCTGGCGGGGGAAGGTGAACCGGAACCGCTCCCCCGCACCGGGGTCCGCTGACTCCAGCACCACCACGTCGTCACCTTCGCTGACCACCGGGAAGTAGCCGTACACCACGGCGGCGTGTGCCAGGATGCCGTCGGTGGCCAGGCGCTCCATCCAGGACCGCAGCCGCGGGCGACCTTCGGTCTCTACCAGCTCCTCATAGGACGGACCATCGCTGCGGGCCCCACGTAACCCCCACTGCCCCAGGAACAAAGCCCGCTCGTCCAGCAACCCGGAGTACTCCGCCAACTGGATACCCTTGACGATGCGACTACCCCAGAACGGCGGGGTGGGCACCGGCACGTCTGCAGCGACGTCCGAGCGGGTCGGCAGCTCGATCTCCGGTTCGGCGGCCTTGCGGGCTTCCGCGATCCGGGCGGAGCGCTCATGGCGTGCCTTGCGTTCGGCGGTCTTGGCGCGGCGCTCGTCCTGCGCCGGGTCGGCAACTACCACGCCCCCGCGCTTGGCCTGCATGATCTGGTCCATCGCGCGCAGTCCCTCAAAGGCGTCCCTGGCGTAGGTGACCTCGCCTTGGTACACCTCCTGCAGGTCGTTCTCCACGTAGGAGCGGGTCAGCGCCGCACCCCCCAGCAGCACCGGGAACTGCTCGGCGATGCCCCGGGCGTTCATCTCCTGCAGGTTCTCCTTCATCACCACCGTGGACTTGACCAGCAGACCGGACATCCCGATGGCGTCGGCCTTCTCGGTCAGCGCCGCCTCCAAGATGGTGGCGATGGGCTGCTTGATGCCCAGGTTCACCACGTCGTAGCCGTTGTTGCTCAAGATGATGTCGACGAGGTTCTTGCCGATGTCGTGCACGTCACCCTTGACGGTGGCCAGCACGATGCGTCCCTTGCCGTCGTCGTCGGTGGCCTCCATGTGCGGCTCCAGGTGTGCGACAGCGGCTTTCATCACCTCCGCGGAGGCCAGCACGAACGGCAGCTGCATCTGGCCGGAGCCGAACAGCTCACCCACGGTCTTCATCCCCGACAGCAAGGTGTCGTTGATGATCTCCAACGGTGGGCGCTGCGCCATGCCGGAGTCCAGGTCCGCCTCCAGACCGGTGCGCTCCCCGTCGACGATGCGCCGCTCCAACCGCTCGAACAGCGGCAGCTGCATCAACTCCTCGGCCCGCGAGGCCCGCGCGGAGGCCGCGGAGACGCCCTCGAACAGCGCCATCAGCTGCTGCAGCGGGTCGTACCCCTCACGGCGGCGGTCGTAGACCAGGTCCAGCGCCACCGCCCGCTGCTCGTCCGGGATCCGCGCCATCGGCACGATCTTGGAGGCGTGCACGATCGCGGTGTCCAGTCCCGCCTCGGTGCACTCGTGCAGGAACACCGAGTTCAGTACCTGCCGGGCGGCGGGGCTCAACCCGAAGGAGATGTTGCTCAACCCCAGCGTGGTTTGCACCGTGGGGTGCTGGCGTTTGAGCTCGCGGATGGCCTCGATGGTCTCCACACCGTCGCGGCGCACTTCTTCTTGCCCGGTGGAGATCGGGAAGGTCAGGCAGTCGACGATGATGTCGGAGGTCTGCATGCCCCAGTTCGTGGTCAGGTCCTCGATCAGCCGGTTGGCGACCCGGACCTTCCAGTCCGCGGTGCGGGCTTGGCCCTGCTCGTCGATGGTCAGCGCCACCACCGCCGCGCCGTGCTCGCGCACCAACTCCATGGTGCGGACGAACCGCGAGGTGGGACCGGTGCCGTCCTCGTAGTTCACCGAGTTGACGATGCTGCGCCCACCCAGGTGCTCCAATCCGGCGCGCAGCACCTCCGGTTCAGTGGAGTCCAGCATGATCGGCAGCGTGGAGGCGGTGGCGAGCTTGCTGGACAGCTCCACCATGTCCGCGACCCCGTCGCGGCCCACGTAGTCGATGCACAAGTCCAGAACATGCGCGCCGTCGCGGGTCTGCTCACGGGCAATCTCGATGCACGCCTGGGTGTTCCCGGCCAGCATCGCCTCCCGGAACGCCTTGGAGCCGTTCGCGTTGGTGCGCTCGCCGATCATCAGGATCGAGGTGTCCTGCTGGAAAGGCACCGCCGCATACAGCGAGGCCACCCCCGGCTCCTGGCGGACCTTGCGGGTACCGCGCGGAGCGGTGGATACCGCGGCCACCACCTGGCGGATGTGCTCCGGGGTGGTCCCGCAACACCCACCGACCAGGCCGACGCCGTACTCGGAGACGAACCCGGCCAGCGCGGTGGCCAGCTCTGGCGGCGTGAGCGGGTATTCCGCGCCGTTCGGGCCGAGTTGGGGTAGCCCGGCGTTGGGCATCACCGAGACCGGCAGCCGGGAGTGCTTGGACAGGTGGCGCAGATGCTCGCTCATCTCCGCTGGCCCCGTGGCGCAGTTCAGGCCGATGACGTCGATGCCCAGTGGCTCCAGCGCGGTGAGCGCGGCACCGATTTCGCTGCCCAGCAGCATGGTGCCGGTGGTTTCCACCGTGACGTGGCAGATGATGGGCACTGGCCTGTCGAGTTCGGTCATCGCGCGTTTGCAGCCGACGACCGCGGCTTTGACCTGCAGCAGGTCCTGGCAGGTCTCCACCAGGATGGCGTCCACCCCGCCCTCGATCAGGCCCAGCGCCGACTCGGCGTAGGCGTCGCGCAGGTCGGCGTAGGGCGCGTGGCCGAGGGTGGGCAGCTTGGTTCCCGGGCCCATCGAGCCGAGCACGAATCGGGGTAGCCCGTCGCGGCCCTGGCCCATCTCCTCGGCCACCTCGCGGGCGATCTGCGCGCCCTTGAAGGACAGCTCCCGGATCCGTTCGACGATGCCGTAGTCCACGAAATTGGGCAGGTTGCAGCCGAAGGTGTTGGTCTCCACCGCGTCCGCGCCGGCCTCGAAGTACCCGCGGTGAATGGCCCGCAGCACGTCGGGGCGGGTGTCGTTGAGGATCTCGTTGCACCCTTCCAGGCCGAGGAAGTCGGTGTCGACGTCGAGGTCGGCGTCCTGCAGCATGGTGCCCATGGCGCCGTCGGCGACGACGACACGGGTGCGCATGGCGTCCAGCAGGGGTGATGAGACGGAGTCAGGCACTCGTTGATCGTAGTGGCCGCGCCTTCGGCGGGTCGGGTCGTAGGCTGGGTCGGTGACGCAGACCGAGTTGCCCCGGCTGCAGGACCCGATCCTGGTGGCCGCCTTCGAAGGTTGGAACGACGCTGGTGACGCCGCCAGCGGCGCCGTGGAGCACCTGGAGCTGTGCTGGGACGCGACCCTGCTCGCCGAGATCGACTCCGAGGATTACTACGACTTTCAGGTGAGCCGTCCCACAGTGCGAATGGTGGACGGGGTGACCAGGGAGATCCACTGGCCCAGCACCCGGCTCTCGGTGTGCCGCCCACCCGGCTCCGCCAGGGACGTGGTGCTGCTGCACGGCATCGAGCCGAACATGCGCTGGCGCAGCTTCTGTGCGGAGGTGCTCGGCTACGTCGAGTCGCTGGGGGTCACCACCGTGGTGACGCTGGGTGCGCTGCTGGCCGACACCGCGCACACCCGCCCGGTGCCCGTCACCGGGACCGCGCCCGACCCGGACTCCGCCGCCCGGTACAACGTCGAACAGACCCGCTATGAGGGTCCCACCGGGATCACCGGCGTGCTGCAGGATGCCTGTGTGCGCGCGGGGGTGCCGGCGCTGTCGTTCTGGGCAGCGGTGCCGCACTACGTGTCCACCCCACCCAACCCAAAGGCCACCATCGCGCTGCTGCACCGGGTGGAGGACGTCCTGGACGTGGAGGTGCCGCTGATCGGGCTGCCGGAGCAGGCCGCGGAGTGGGAGAGCGCGGTGACCGAGATGGCCGAAGAGGACGAGGACGTAATCGGCTACGTGCGCACCCTGGAGGAACGCGGTGACGCCGAGACCGACATGTCCGACGCGGTAGCGCGGACCGACGCCGACAGCATCGCCGCGGAGTTTGAGCGTTACCTGCGCCGCCGCGGACCCGGCAGCGAAGGCGGCCCCCGCCAGCGCGGCGCCTAAGGGCCGGATGGTCGCCTCGGTCAAGGGTGCGCAACGTCGGCAATCGGACCTACCGTGGACGCCATGACCGACATCGAACCCCCGTGGGAGCCGCCGCTGGCCGGCACCGAGGCCGAGCAGCTGTTCGGTGCGCTGGACCGGCTGCGCACCACGTTGCGCTGGAAGACCGGCCACCTCGATGGCGATGGGCTGCAGACCCGTATCGTCTCCTCGTCGCTGACGCTCGGCGGCCTGCTCAAGCATCTCGCGCTGGTCGAGGAGCAGTCCTCCAGCACCAAGCTGCGCGGGCAATCACCCGGCGCACCGTGGGAGGACGTCGACTGGGACGCCGAGCCCGACTGGGATTTCAGGTCGGCTGCTGCCGACACCCCCGCGCAGCTGTACGCGCTGTGGGACGGCGCGGTCGAACGCTCCCGCGGGCGGTTCGACGCGGCGGTGGCCGACGGCGGGCTCGACCAGCTCGTGCACATTTCGGGGCCAGACGGCCGCCATGCCAGCCTGCGCCGGCTGGTCTGCGACCTGATCGAGGAGTATGGCCGCCATACCGGGCACGCCGACCTGCTCCGGGAGGCCGTGGACGGGGTGGTCGGTGAGGATCCCCCGCCTGGGTGGCACCCGTGAGCGAGCCCGTCACCGCGCATGAGTTGTCGCCACCGGCTCCGCCGAGACTTGAGCGGCGACCGCCGGCATCGGCAGAGTGAGCCGGCCGCGTCGCCCACGCTTCCCGCGATCGCTGCTACCGCCCGAGCCACGCAGCGGTGGCGCCCGGTCCCAGTACGTCGGGTTGCTCGCAGCGCAGCGCGGCACGGCGCGCGAGATCCCCCCAGTCCACCGGCGTGTCGCTGGCGACGATCACCGTGTTGCCGCCCATCCCCTGCGTGAGCAGCTCACGCGCAGCCACCACGCCCACCTGGGAGAAGGCCGACCGAACTGCGGCCAGCGCGGCACGCAGCCGATCCAGCGGCGGGTCGTCGATGAGGTTGAGCACGTACAACCCACCCGGCCGCAGTACCCGGATGATCTCGGCCACGCACTGCTCGCCCAGCAGGTGCTCGGGCACCCGCCGCCCGACGAAGGCGTCCCCCACCACCAGGTCGGCGTGCGCGTCGCCCACCGCCGCCAGCCCCGCCCGCCCGTCGACGACCCGCACCGTCACCGCTGGGACGTGGACCAGGCCCAGGACGGTGTGCACCACCTCAGGGTCGAGCTCGAACACGGTGGACGTACTGGCCGGCCGAGTCGCAGCCAACCAACGCGGCAGGGTCAGCCCTCCCCCACCCAGATGCACCGCCACCACCGCTTGGCCGGGGGCGAACACGGTGTCCACGGCGTCGGCTACCCGCTGGGTGTAGGCGAAGTGCAGGTAGGTGGGGTCGTGCAGGTCGAGGTAGGACTGCCGCACCCCGTCCTGCCACAGCACCCGCCCGTTGGGGCGCGCGGGGTCGGTGTCGATCCTCACCGGGTGGTGTAGGGGTTGAGCAGCTGGTCGACCGGCGCGCGGTCGTCGGTGAGCACGGCGGAGCCTGCGGCGAACTGCGCGGCCCCGGCCGGGTCGAGCACGCTCGGCCGCTCGGGGCGCCGGCCGGCCCGGGCAGTCAGCTGACCCCAGTCCAGCCCGTCCGCAGCGGCGACCACCACGGCGTTGCCGCCCCCGCCTGCCGCCAGCTGATCGGTCCGGGCCATCACCCCCACCTGGGCGAACTCGGCGGCGACGGTGGCCACTTCGGCCCGGAGGAAGCCCAGCGGGTCGTTGTCGATGACATTGAGCACGTACACCCCGCCCGGTCGCAGCACCCGGCGCACCTCGGCGGCGAACTCCCTGGTGGCCAAGTGCCACGGCACCGAACGGGACCCGAACGCATCGCCCACCACCAAGTCCATGGAGGCGTCGGCAATGGTGGCCAGCGAGGTGCGCGCGTCGCCCAGGCGCACCGAAACCCCGGGAATTTCACCCACTCCCAGTTCGCGGCGCCCGAGCTCGACCACCGCGGGGTCCAGCTCCAGCACGGTGGACCGGGTGCCCGCCCTGGTGGCGGCCAGCCACCGCGGCATGGTGAAACCCCCACCGCCCACGTGCACCGTATCCAGCGCGGCACCGGCGGCAAACGCCGTGTCGACGGCGTCGGCCATCCGCTGGATGTAGGCGAACTCCAGGTAGGCCGGGTCGGCCAGGTCGACGTAGGAGTGCCGCTGGTCGTCGAGCAGCAAGGTGCGACCCGACGGTCGAGCGGGGTCAGCCACCACATTCGCGCAGTAGTACGTGGAGTCCAACGAGCACGGCCCGCGCACCGTGAACAGGGCGGCGGCCGCGACCACGGCTGCCGCAGCGACCACGGCGGTGGTCTTCGCCCGGCGCGCAGACGTCACCAGCGCGGACGTCACCAGCGCCGACAGCAGGCACGCCGCGGAGGTGAGCAGCAAGATCGTGGCGACCGGTAACAGTGCGACCAGCACGAATCCGGTGAGGAATACCCCGGCCAAGGACCCCACCGTCGCGGCGGCGGACAACGAGCCGATGACACCGCCCGCAGTCGCGACGTCGCCGAGGCGGGCCTTGGTGACCGCCGGGGTCACCATGGCCAGCGCGGTCACCGCGCCGAGGGTGGCGATGGCGACCAGCAGCAGGCTCGCCACCGGACCGCCACCCAGAACCGGCCCGAACGCCCGCACCAACGGCCGCACAGCCAGCACCAGCAGGCCACCCACAGCCAGTGCGACGCTGACCACCCTGGCCGGGGGATGCCGGTCGGCGAGCTGGCCGCCCCAGCGGGCCCCCGCCGCGATACCGAGCAGCGCCACGCCGATCGCGGCTGTGGTCGACTCCAGGGTCAGCCCCACGTACGGGGCCACCAGCCGGGTGGTCAGCGTCTCGACCACCAGGATCGCGGCGCCGGCCACCACCACGACGCACTGGGCCAGTGCTGGTCCCATCAGCGCAACCGCACCCCGAGCAGGCCGTCCACCGCACCGGCCAGCAGTCCCGCAGCCGCGCGGTCGGTGCCTCGACGGTGCAGGGCCTGCGACGCCCAGGCGTCCACCGCGGACAGTGCCCGCGGAGTGTCCAGGTCGTCGGCCAGGTACCGACGCACCCGGGCGACGGTGTCGGTGGCATCGGGGGCGCACTCCAGCGTCACCGCCTCCCGCCAGCGGTGCAACCTCGCCTGGGCGTCGGTGAGGACCTGATCGGTCCACATCCGGTCGCTGCGATAGTGCGCGGCCAGCAGAGCCAGCCGGATCGCCATCGGGTCCACCCGGTCCCCACGCAACCGGGACACGAACACCAGGTTGCCTTTGCTCTTGGACATCTTCTCCCCGTCCAATCCCACCATCCCGGAGTGCACGTAGTGGCGGGCGAAGCGGTCGGTGCCGGTGAGCGCCTCGGCATGCGCGGCGGAGAACTCGTGGTGCGGGAAGATCAGGTCGCTACCCCCGCCCTGCACGTCGATGCCGGTGCCGAGGCGGTTCAGCGCGATGGCCGCGCACTCGATGTGCCAGCCCGGGCGTCCGGGACCGAACACCGAAGGCCAGGACGGTTCACCCGCGCGCACCGCGCGCCATACCGCCGGGTCCAGCGGGTCACGTTTGCCGCGACGGTCGGGGTCCCCGCCCCGCTCCGCGGACAGCCGGGCCATCGTCGCCCAGTCGTAGTTGGACTCGTACCCGAACTGGCGGGTCGCGTCGGTGCGGAAGTAGACGTCGGGGTGCTCGGTGTCCGCCACCACGTAGGCGTCACCGGCGGCCACCAGCTTCTCGACCAGCTCCGCGACCTCGGCGACGCTCTCGACCGCCCCGATGTAGTCCCGCGGTGGCAACACCCGCAGCGCCGCCATGTCCTCCCGGAACAGCGCCGTCTCCCGCATTCCCAGGACGATCCAGTCCTCCCCGTCGCGGGCGGCGCGCTCGAACAGCGGGTCGTCCACGTCGGTGACGTTCTGCACGTAGTGCACGCCGTGGCCACCGTCGAGCCACAGCCGGTGCACCAGGTCGAAGGCCAGGTACGTAGCCGCGTGACCAAGGTGGGTGGCGTCGTAGGGGGTGATACCGCAGACGTACATGGTGGCGGTAGCGCCCGGGGTGACCGGTCGGATCTCGGCGTCCGCGGTGTCGAACAGCCGCAGCGGCGGCCCCGACCCGGGCACGGCAGGAACGTCGGCGGCAGGCCAGGACAGCATGCGGCCGAGCCTATCTGGGCGGCACGCAGCGATCGGACGCGAAAAGGAACGTCCCGAGCACCCCGCTCGCCGGCGCGAGACCTTGCTCACACGCGGGTCGCGAGGCCAGACTCAGGCCCAGCGACGTGTCCACGCCGGTGAGGAGTCGAGGATGATCGAAACCCCAGAACTGCGCTCGCTGCACCGCGCGGTAGAGCAGTTGCGCAGTTGTGTGGCGGAGGTACGCGGCCGGTACGGCGACACCCCGCATGTGCGTCGCGTGGTCGGCGACATCGACCGACTGGAGATCGACGTCGCCGATCTCGACGCGCTACCGGTCCCCCCGCTCGCACCGGTGATGTCCCCGCGAGAGCGGATCTCCGATGCTCCGTCGGACCCGGCGATGTGGGTGGGTGCCGACGACGAGGGACTCGGCGGTTACCGCGGCAGCACCCGGTGACGCGGGCGGTGGACCCTCCGCGCTCCGGTGCTGCCCCCTCGGGGCGGGCCCAGATCGCCGCACGCACCCTGCGCACCGACCGCTGGTGGCTGCAACCCGGGGTCACCGCGACCCTGCTGTCACTGTGGTTGCTGTACGCGCTGGTCAGGACCTCCTCGCAGCGGGCCTACTTTGTGGAGCCCTACGGATACCTGTCCCCGTTCTCTTCCCCCTGCGTCTCCAGTTCGTGTGCCCCGGCGGCGCGGGACTTCGGGACCTGGTTCGGTGACTTCCCGCCGTTCGTGCCGTTCGCGTTGCTGGTGCTGCCGTTCCTGCTGGGCTTCCGGCTGACCTGCTACTACTACCGCAAGGCCTACTACCGCGCGTTCTGGTTGTCGCCGCCGGCGTGCGGGGTGGCCGAACCGCACAAGCGTTACACCGGGGAGACCCGCTTCCCGCTGATCCTGCAGAACGTGCACCGCTACTTCTTCTACGGTGCGGTAGTGGTGTCACTGATCAACACCTACGACGTCACCCGCGCGTTCCGCGGCGCCGACGGCGGGTTCGGCATCGGGTTGGGGACGCTGATCTTGGCGGTCAACGTGGTGCTGCTGTGGACCTACACGCTGTCGTGTCACTCGTGTCGGCACCTGGTGGGCGGGCGGCTGAAGCACTTCTCGGCGCACCCGCTGCGATACCGGGCCTGGACGGCGGTGTCCCGGTTGAACACCCGGCACATGGAGCTGGCCTGGACGACGCTAGGCACCCTGATGCTCACCGACGCCTACATCGCGCTGGTGTCGGCTGGCGTGCTCGGTGACCTGCGGCTAGTCAACTGATGGCCACCGAGATCGAACAGCACTCCTTTGACGTGCTGATCATCGGGGCCGGTGGTGCAGGCCTGCGCGCCGCGATCGCCGCGCGGGAGTCCGGGATGCGCACCGCGATCATCTGCAAGTCGTTGTTCGGCAAGGCGCACACCGTAATGGCCGAAGGCGGCATCGCGGCGAGCATGGGCAACGCCAACAGCAACGACAGCTGGCAGGTGCACTTCGCCGACACCATGCGCGGCGGCAAGTTCCTCAACTCCTGGCGGATGGCGGAGTTGCACGCCAAGGAGGCCCCGGAGCGGGTCTGGGAGCTGGAAACCTACGGCGCGTTGTTCGACCGCACACCCGACGGTCGGATCAGTCAACGCAACTTCGGCGGACACGAATACCCCCGGCTGGCCCATGTCGGTGACCGGACCGGCCTGGAGCTGATCCGCACCATGCAGCAGAAGATCGTGTCGCTTCAGCAAGAGGACGAGCAGGAATCCGGTGACGCCGAGTCCAGGCTGAAGGTGTTCCCCGAGTGCACCATCACCGAGTTGCTGTGCGAGTCCGGTGCGATCGCCGGCGCCTTCGGCTACTGGCGGGAGTCCGGCCGGTTCGTGCAGTTCGAGGCACCCGCTGTGGTGCTGGCCACCGGGGGAATCGGCAAGTCGTTCAAGGTGACCTCGAACTCCTGGGAGTACACCGGTGACGGGCATGCGCTGGCGCTGCGGGCCGGTTCGACGCTGGTCAACATGGAGTTTGTGCAGTTTCACCCCACCGGGATGGTGTGGCCGCCATCGGTCAAGGGCATCCTGGTGACCGAATCGGTGCGGGGTGACGGCGGGGTGCTGCGCAACTCCGAGGGCAACCGGTTCATGTTCGACTACGTCCCTGCGGTGTTTCGCGGGCAGTACGCGGAGACCGAGGCCGAGGGCGACCGTTGGTACACCGACCCCGAGCACAACAAGCGGCCACCGGAGCTGCTGCCCCGGGACGAAGTGGCCCGCGCGATCAACAGCGAAGTGAAGGAAGGGCGGGGCTCACCGCACGGCGGGGTGTTCCTGGACATCGCCACCCGCCGCGACGCCGCGGAGATCATGCGCCGGCTGCCCTCCATGCACCACCAGTTCAAGGAACTCGCCGACGTCGACATCACCGCCGAGCCGATGGAGGTCGGTCCCACCTGCCACTACGTGATGGGCGGGGTCGAGGTGGACCCGGACACTGCGGCCGCGGCCGGGGTGGCTGGGCTGTTCGCGGCCGGGGAGGTCTCCGGTGGGATGCACGGTTCCAACCGGTTGGGCGGCAACTCGCTGTCGGACCTGCTGGTGTTCGGCGCCCGCGCGGGTCTCGGCGCTGCCGCCTACGTGCACGGACTTGCCGGCGCGCCAGCAGCGGCGGCGCCCGCGCTGATCGAGGCCGCCGCCGAGCGCGCGCTGGCACCCTTCGGCCAGGACGGCGGTGAGAACCCCTACACGCTGCACCAACAGCTGCAGCAGACGATGAACGACCTGGTCGGGATTATCCGTCGGGAGCAGGAGATGGAGCAGGCGCTGCTCACCCTGGCCGACATCAGCCACCGCGCCGAGCGGCTGTCGGTGGAAGGCCACCGGCAGTTCAACCCGGGATGGCACCTGGCGCTGGATCTGCGCAACATGCTGGCCGTCAGCGAGTGCATCGCCCGGGCTGCGGTGCTGCGGCAGGAGAGCCGGGGTGGGCACACCCGAGAAGACTTCCCGGCGATGGACCCCACCTGGCGCCGCAAGAACCTGATCTGTTCGTGGAGCGCCGAGGACGGGGTTCGGGTGGTCGAACAACCCATGGCACCCATGCGCGCGGACCTGCTCGCGCTGTTTACCCGAGACGAACTGGCCAAGTACCTCACCGAGGACGAACTCGCCACCGCACCCGAGGAGAGCAGCCTATGAGCTACGACGCACGGTTGCGGGTGTGGCGCGGTGACGCCGAGGGCGGCGAGCTGGGCGAGTACACCGTGGAAGCCAACGACGGCGAGGTGGTGTTGGACGTCATCCACCGGTTGCAGGCCACCCAGTGTGGTGACCTGGCGGTGCGGTGGAACTGTAAGGCGGGCAAGTGCGGGTCGTGCAGCGCGGAGATCAATGGCCGCCCGAAGCTGTTGTGCATGACTCGGATGTCGACCTTCGCTGAGGACGAGACCATCACCATCACGCCGATGCGCGCGTTTCCGGTGGTCAAGGACCTGGTCACCGACGTGTCCTTCAATTACACCAAGGCCCGTCAGATTCCGGCGTTCGCCCCGCCGGACCTGGCGCCGGGTGAGTACCGGATGGCGCAGGTCGACGTCGAGCGGTCTCAGGAGTTCCGCAAGTGCATCGAGTGCTTCCTCTGTCAGGACGTCTGCCACGTGGTGCGCGACCACGAGGAGAACAAGACCGCCTTCGCCGGGCCCCGGTTCTTCATCCGCGCCGCCGAACTCGCCATGCACCCGCTGGACACCAGGACCGACCGGGAGGACTTCGCCCGCGACCAGCAAGGGCTTGGGATGTGCAACATCACCAAATGCTGCAGCGAGGTGTGCCCGGAGCACATCACCATCACCGACAACGCGATCATCCCGATGAAGGAACGCGTCGTCGACCGCAGGTATGACCCGCTGGTGTGGCTGGGCAACAAGATCGGCCGACGCCGGGGCTGATCGCCGCGGACCCTTACCTCGCCGCACCGTGCCGGTGTCATCCGGCTAGGGGTTGTGCGGTGAGGGTGGGTGGGTGGTGGAGGGGGTTGGTGGCCGGTATTCGGGTGGGGTCGAGGTAGGTGGGTGCGGTCCATTCCACGTGCCCGGTGTTGCCGAGGTGCACGGTGTAGCCGTCGGTGGTGATGAGTGCGTGGTCGTAGGGGCAGACGAGGGCGAGGTTGGTGATGTCGGTGGGCCCGCCGTGTTGCCATGGCGTGAGGTGGTGCACTTCGCACCAGGCGGCGGGGATGTCGCAACCGGGTCGGGTGCAACCCCGGTCGCGGGCGGTCAGGGCGAGGCGTTGGGCGGGGGTGGCGAGGCGGGTGGTGCGGGAGAGGTAGAGGGGTTGTCCCCCGGAGTCGAACAACCCCAGCACCCAGTGGGCGGTGGTGGCCAACCGGAGGGCGTCGGGGATGGTGAGGGTGGTGCCGGTGGCGGTGCGCACCAGCGCCCCGTCGGGGTTCGGCACCGGGCGCACCGGGCCTGCTGCTGACGGCGCGGTATTCGTCAGGGCGGCTTCCAGCTGGGTGATGGTCATGGTGAGGATGACGGTGGCGGGCAGGCCCCGGTTACTGGGCAGTGTGCTGGTGGCGAGCAGGGTGCGGCACAGGGCGGCTAACGCGTCGTGGCGGCGTTGGGCGGGGGACCGCGGGTCCGGCACACCCGCACCGTCGGTGCTGTTGTCCGCCCCGCTGTCGCTGTTGACCGGCCCTCCGGTGGTGCTGGGTCGGGCGAGGGCGCCGAGGGCGGCGTCCAACAACGCCCGGGTGGTGGGGTCCAGTAACCCGTGGATGGGGCTCATCCCGTCCCCGCCTTGGGCGCCGATCACCAGCCCGCGGCGGCGGGCCCGGTCGGTGTCGTCGGTGAGGTGCCCGTCGGGGTCCAGGTGCGCCACCAACCGTTCACCGGCGGTGGCCAGCTCGGTGGGGCGCAGTTGGGTGGCGTGGGTGGCCAGGCTGTGTTCGGCTGCGGCCACGACCTGCGGGTCCAGGCTGTGCGGGAGGGCGTGCAGGACCCGGGTGATGATCACCGTGTGCGCCGGGTCAATCTCCCCGGCGGCTTGAGCGGCGGCCGTCGCGGCAAGGACCGGGGGCAGGGGTTGGCCGGTGACACTGACCCGGGGTCCCAGGACTTCCTGGGCGGCCCGGAGCCGGGCCCGGGCCGCCGCGGGGTCACAGGCGCAACAGGTCACCGAGTAACCCCGCCGTCCCCCGTTGCAGGCGTTTCGCGGCGAGGGACCGGATCTCCATTTCGGTGATCAGGGCGTGATCGATCACCGGTAACCGGCGGCGCTGGGTCTCCACAGCGGCTAATACCCCCAGCACCTCCTCATCATCGAGACGGTCGAACGCCAGGTTGTGCAGGGCGTCGACCGCCGCCGCCAACCCCGCCACCGCCGTCACCACTTCACTCGAACTCATGAGCGAACCATAACCACCACCCCCGACAAAACGACGGGAGGTGGCCTCAACTGATCCGGTTCCGGCCGTCGCGGCGACTGGAGCCCCCACACCCGTGCCCGTGGCCTCCGGCATCGGGTTGAGGATGCCCCGCCGCAGCGTGGACGGTGTTGGCCAGCAAGACTGCGAGGGTCATCGGCCCGACACCACCGGGGACCGGAGTGATGAAGCTGGCGCGGTTGGCGGCCGAGGCGTGGTCGACATCGCCGATGTTGCCGGCGTTGTATCCAGCGTCGATGACGACGGCTCCGGACTGGATCCAGTCACCGTGGATGAGGGCGGGGCGACCGACGGCAGCGATGAGGATGTCGGCGCGACCGACCACCTCCGGCAGGTCGACTGTTTTGGAGTGGCAGAACGTGACGGTGGCATCGCGGGCTAACAGGAGCATCCCGATGGGTTTGCCCAGAATCGGGCTGCGTCCCACGACCACGGCGTGCTGCCCAGTAGTTGGGACGTCGTAGGCGTCGAGCAATCGCATGATGCCTGCGGGGGTGCAGGAGGCGAATCCGGGTTGGTTGAACGCCATTGCAGCGAACGAGGCGGAAGTGACTCCGTCGACATCCTTGCTGGGGGCAATGGCTTCGAACACCGCACGCTCGTCCACCTGCTGGGGCACCGGATGCTGCACCAAGATGCCGTCCACCTCGGGGTCGACCGACAGTCGCCTCACCAAGCGCACGACGTGCTCTGTGCTGGCGTCAGCCGCCAGCTCGTGTCCCTGCGCAGCTATGCCTGCTTCGGTGCATCGGTTCACCTTCATGCGCAGGTACGTTCGTGATGCTGGGTCGTCCCCGACCAGCACCGTCGCAAGCCGAACTGTCCGTCCGAGGCGTTGCTCGACGACGCGTGCGCGTTGCGCGGTTTCGTGGGCGAGTCGGTTGGCGAGGGCTGTTCCGTCCATCACGATGGCGCTCATGGCGGCTCCTATTCGAGCGGAGCACCCAGGCGGTCGATGCCCCGCAGCGGAGCTCCCTGGTGGTCACCCACCGACGCCAGTCGCGGTGAACGCAGCCTACCCACCCCGTCTTGCGCCGCGCAGCGGTTCGGTTCGGCTCGGCTCCGCTCGGCCAGAGCTGAGGACCATGCGGCGCTGGGCTGGTCGCCGCCGACATCCCCGGTAGTTTCCTATGCTGTGCACGACCTACCCGCCGCGTTGCGCAGCGCTCTCGCTGCCGCGGCCAGCCAGTACCCGCCGCCCGTCGTGGCCAGCACCACCGCGCGTCTCATCGACCGCTACCAGCAAGGCGACCCCGCCGCGGCGGAGCCCATCCTGCGCTCACCAACCGACGCCGTCGCGTACGCGACGTACCGGATGCCCGCCACCTACGCCGCGGTGCGTTCCGCCCTCGCCGAGCTGCACTCCGTGGCACCGGACTTCGCCCCCCGCGTCCATCTCGACCTCGGAGGCGGCACCGGCGCCGCGGTATGGGCGGTGGCCGACGTGTGGCCCAACCGCGTCGCCCACACCGTGTGGGAGCACGTCGACGTGGTCGCACAACTGGGCCGACGCTTAGCCGCGTCAGCGACCACCACGCTGCGCTACACCGACTGGCACCACCGCGACATCACCGAGCCCACACCCCTGCCCGACGCCGACCTCGTCACGGTGTCCTACCTGCTGGGTGAACTCGAGGCGCCCGCCCGTGCGCAGTTGGTGACCACACTCGGCCGCCACGGCGGCGTCGTGGTGATCGTCGAGCCCGGCACAGTCGCCGGACACCAGCGCATTCTGCAAGCCCGCGACGCGCTGCTCGCGGCCGGGCGCCGCATCCTCGCGCCCTGCCCGCACCCGCGGCAGTGCCCGATGGCCCGCGCCGGCGACTGGTGCCACTTCGCGGCCCGGGTCCATCGCAGCATGGAGCACCGCAAAGCCAAATCGGCGACCAAGGGCCATGAGGACGAGAAATTCGCCTACCTGGTCGTGACGCCTACCCCGCACCCTGCGGCCGCGGCCCGGATCGTGCGTCACCCGCAGGTACGCAAGGGCCTGGTGGGCCTGCAACTCTGCACGGCCGCAGGCGAGGTCAGCACCGAGCTGGTCAGCAAACGCCGAGGTGAGACCTACCGGGCGGCCCGGCGAGCCAGCTGGGGCGATGCGTGGCCCCCGCCGGACGCGGGCCCGCGCAGCGCTCTCGACGCCATCACGCCCGGCGGCGGCGCAGATAGTCACTGACCACCGCCGCGCCCAACCCGTCGAGGTCCGGCGCCACCACCCGCCCGCCCACCCGCTGGGCCAGCTGATCGACCACCCGCTGCAACCGCGGCTCGTCACCAAGCCGGAAGATCGTCACCTGAGCACCCAGGCGGGCCAGGGCGTCGAGTTCGCGGACCGTCAACCCCAGAGTCTGCGGCAGCGGCGGGTAGTCGAACACCGCGTGCCCGTCGCGTTCCAGGTGCGCGGTGGGCTCGCCGTCGGTGACGATGAGCACCACCGGTTGCGTCCCGGGGTGGCGCCGCAGATGCCGACCGGCCAGCAGCAGCGCATGGTGCAGGTTGGTGCCCTGCTGGTACGCGCCGTCCAGCGACGTGAGCTCCGCCGCTGTCAACGTCTGGGCGTGCCGACCGAAACCGATCAACGTCAGCGCATCACCGCGGAAGCGGGTGGACACCAGCTGGTGCAACGCCAGCGCGGTCCGCTTCATCGGCAGCCACCGGCCCTCGGACACCATCGACCACGAGGTGTCCACCAACAACGCCACCGTGGCCCGGCTGCGCTGCTCGGTCTCCACCACCTCCACGTCCTGCACCGTCATCCGCATAGGCTGCCCGGACTCCGCGGAGCGCAGCACCGCGTTGGTCAGCGTGCGGGCGACGTCCCACGGTTCGGAGTCGCCGAACTCCCACTCTCGGCTGGCTCCGGTCGGTTCCCCGGCCGCACCGGCCCGGCGGGTCTCGCGTTGCCCGGTCCGCGAACTGATGTGGTCGGCGACGTCGCGCAACGCCGACTCCCCCAACCGTCGCATCGCCTGCGGCGACAGGCGCCAACTACCGTCCGGCGCGCGGTCCAACAGTCCCTGACGGGCAAGTTCCCGTTCCAACTCACCTAACGCCCGAGCGTCCACCCCGGCTTGCGGTCCCAGCTGCCGCTCCAGGGCGTCGAGGTCCACATCCTCCATCCGGGCGCCCGGGTAGGCCTGGCTGAGCTGCTCGATCAGTTGATCCAGTTCGCCCAGGTCGGCCATCGCCTGGGTGGCCTCCCCCATGCCCATCCCGTTGCGTCCCCGGAAGTTCTCGCTGCCCGACCAGTCCTCACCCGGCCGCGCCGCCTGCAGCATCCCGTCCAGCTCCGCCAACTGTTGCGCGAGTTCTGGACTGCCGAACGCCTGCTGCGCCAACGCATCCAGCTCCGCGCGCTGCTCGGCGGTCAGCGAATTGCGCATCCGCGCCGCCGCCGCGGCCCGCCGCGCCAGGGAGTCCAGGAGTTCCTCGATGGTGCTGGGGTTGTCCGGGAAGTACTCACCATGCTGGGCCATGAACTGCTCGAACTGCTCCTGCACGTCGGCCGGGTCCTGCGCCCGGGCGTGCGCGGCCAGCAGGGCGTTGAGGTCGGCGAGCATGGCGGTGACGGCGTCCCGGTCAGCGTCGGTGGCACCCTGCAACGCCTGCTTCATGCCCTGGAATCGCTCGTCCAGCAGCTCACGGCCCATCAGGTCCTGGATCTTCTCGAAGTCCTGCCGGGCCTGTGGGCTGCGCCAGTCGTAGTCGGCGAGCTCGCGCACCGCCTCGGCAACGGAGGGGCTGCGTTGCTCCAGCTGCATTTCCGCGAACCGCGCGTCGTCGTCCAGCGCCCTGGCCAGCTCCTGGCGTTCGGCCAGCACCGCCCGCTCCAGCAGCTCCCGTACTTCCTGCAGGGTGCCGTCGAGGTTGTTGCGCTTGAGTAACTCGCGGCGACGCTTGTTTGCCCGGGCCGCCAGCTGGTCCAGGCCACGTTGGCCGGGCATCCCGCGGCGCAGCAGCTCCCGCAGCGCGGCCTGGGGTGAGCTGCCGCCCATCACGTCGGCCCCGATGGCGTCCAGTGCTTCCCGCAGGTCCACCGGCGGCGCCAGCGGGTCCGGGCCGCCGTGAAACGGCCCGTACGCGTATCGCCGCCGGCCTCCGATCGGGGTGCTCATGCGGGACCTCTCATGCCTGATAGACAGTGCGGCCGTCGGTGTCGGCGTCCTTGGCGATGCGCCGCGCCAGGTACAGCCCTTCCAGTGCCAGCTCCGCGGCTGCCGCCCGCTCCCCGTCCACCTCGGCTTCCAGCCGCGTGTACACCTGGCCCAGTGCGGGGGTGTCCGGAAGGGACTTCAGTAGCTCGGCGGCGGTGATGGTGTCCCCGGTGACCACGGCGGTGCCGGCCTCCACGGCGGTTACCAGCGCAGCTAGGTCCACCCCACCCAGGTGCGCCCGGGCGGTGTCGGCGACCGAACGGCGCAGCAGGTGCTCCAGCACCTCCACCTCGCGGCCCTCCTCACCGGACTCAAACTCCAGCTTGCCCCGCAGCACGTCGATGACGGTGCCCAGGTCCACGGCTCGGGCTACCGCTGTCTCCTCCCCCAGCACCGCCGATCGGCGCAGGGCCGCGGCGGCGACGGTCTCCGCGGCGGCCACCGAGAACCGTGCCGACACCCCGGAGCGTTGATCCACCGACGTCGACTCGCGCAGGTATCGGGTGAACCGGGCGAGGACCTCCACCAGGTGCTCGGGCACCGTTGCGACGAGGTCGGCCTCTTGGGCGATGACCGCAACCTCGTCGTCGAGTTCCAGGGGGTAATGGGTGCGGATCTCGGCGCCGAAGCGGTCCTTGAGCGGGGTGATGATCCGGCCGCGGTTGGTGTAATCCTCCGGGTTCGCAGTCGCCACCATCAGCACGTCCAGAGGCAGGCGCAGCGTGTAACCGCGCACCTGGATGTCGCGTTCCTCCATCACGTTGAGCAGGCTCACCTGGATGCGTTCGGCCAGGTCGGGCAGCTCGTTGATGGCCACGATGCCGCGGTGGCTGCGCGGGACCAGGCCGAAGTGGATGGTGTCGGGGTCGCCCAGGCTGCGGCCCTCGGCCACCTTGACCGGGTCGACGTCACCGACCAGGTCACCGACGGAGGTGTCCGGGGTGGCCAGCTTCTCCGCGTAGCGCTCACTGCGGTGCCGCCACGCCACCGGCAGTTCCTCGCCCAGCTCGGCGGCCCTGCGGATGCAGGCGGGGGTGATCGGCTCGAAGGGATGTTCGCCGAGCTCGGCGCCGGCGATCACCGGTGTCCACTCGTCCAGCAAACCCACGAGGGTGCGCAGCAGGCGGGTCTTGCCCTGCCCGCGCTCACCAAGCAGTACCAGGTCGTGCCCGGCCAGCAGGGCCCGTTCCAGCTGCGGCAGCACCGTGTCGTCGAAGCCGAGGATGCCCGGCCACGGGTTTACCCCGGCCCGCAGCGCGGTCAGCAGGTTGTGCCGGATCTCATCCTTCACGCCCCGCTGGACGTGGTCGGTGGCGCGTAGCTCGCGCACAGTGGTGGGCAGGTTCGTCGGTGCGGCACTCGTCACCTGCTCAACGCTACGAGTGCTCGGCCGATCCGGCGAGGCGTGCGGCGCCGGATCGGCTCACCCCGGCGGCACCCGACCCTCCCGCAACGCCCGCTCGGCCAGTTCGCGCAGCGGTCCGGTTAGCGCCTGATCCCCCAGCTCGAGGTGCTCGGAGTCGAGCCGGATAGTCCAGGTGAATGCGTCCGGCATCACGTCCGCGGGCTGGGCTTGGACCGCTGTGACGGGTTGCACCTGGGTGAGCAGCGCCGCCCAGTCCGCGGCGTCCGCCCGTTCGGTGGTGTCGATGACCCCGCGGCGGGTGATCCCCGCCACCCCACCGGTGCGGTGCACCTCAATCAGCATGGTTCGTCCTCCTTGCCGCTATCTGCCTGGTAGCACTCCTACCGCGGTCCACGCCGAGCGGACCGCTGCCTGCACGTCGGAGTCGGTCCCGTACCGCTGACCCGCGGCGGCGACGGTGGCAGTGGCGAACCCGGCGAAGTCCACATCCACCGCCAGTGTGCCCCCGGTGAGCACGTCGAACCACACCTGCCCGGCCCGGGTCCACGCCTTGCCACCGAGGGCGACCGCGGCCAACTGGAACGCGTGGTTGGGGATCCCGGAGTTGATGTGCACCCCGCCGTTGTCCTTGGTGGTCTGCACGTACCCGGCCATGGTGGCTGGTTGCGGGTCCTTACCGAGCACGTCGTCGTTGTACGCGGTGCCCGGTGCGGCCATGTCCCGCAGGGCGCGGCCCTGTACCGCGGGTAGGAACAAGCCCTGACCCACCAGCCACGACGCCTGATCCGCCGTCTGGTCGGCGGCGTGCTGCTCCACGAGCACCCCGAACACATCAGAAACCGACTCGTTCAGCGCCCCGGACTGGCCGGCGTAGGTGAAGCCGGCGGTGAACTGGGTGAGGCCGTGGGTCAGCTCGTGGCCGATGACGGCCAGCGAGATGGTGAACCGGGTGAACACCTCTGCGTCGCCGTCACCGAACACCATCCGGGAGCCGTCCCAGAACGCGTTGTCGTAGCGCTGGCCGTAATGCACGGTGGCATCGAGGGGCAGTCCCGCACCGTCCAGACTGGACCGCCGGTACACCTGGTCGAACAATGCGTAGGTGTTCCCCAGCCCGTCGTAGGCCTCGTCCACACTCACGTCCCCGGCCGGTGGCGCCCCCTCCGCACGTACCAACGTCCCCGGCAGGGTCGTGGTGTTGTGCGCGTCGGAAATCGCCCGAACCAGCCCCGGCGCGCCGCCGCGCGGGGCCTGGGCGCGGACTCTGGCCCGACGCAGCTCGACGTCATGGGTCAGGGTTGCACCGGCCCGCTGGGCGGTCGCGGCGCTGATCCGGGAAGTGGGCGCATCCCCCACCTGGGCGAGGCGCTCCAGCAGGTACGGCGGGACAATCTGGCAAACGTGGTCCATGCCCTCGATGGTGCACCCGGACGCCGACCGTTCCCAGGGGGCCGGCCGATCCCGGCTAGTGCAGGCGCGGGTGAACCACGAACGCGGTCACCGGGTGTGGAACGAGCATCCCGGCGTCGGGCACGGCGGCCGCTGCCAACTTCTTCAGCACCCACGGACGCATCCCCGGCGGCACAGTGGCCTGCACAGCGAAGTCCAGCAACGCGGGGTCTGCGGCACCGGCGTCGGTGAGGTCGACATGGGCGGGTAGACCCGTCGACTCCACGGTGACCGGCAATCGGCCCAGCGCGGCGGAGACGGTGTCACTCCACCACTGCGGGTGCCCACCGGTCTGCGGGGACAGCGCCGCCGTCAGCTGGTTGAGTGCGCCCAGCGGTGCATGCAGGATCAGCAGCTCGCCGCCGGGGGCAATCAGCTTGAGGGCCTTGACCAGGGCGGCCCGCACGTCCGGCACGTAGTACAGCGAGTGCACGAACGTCACGACGTCGTAGCGGTCGGTGACGTCGAGGGACTCGAACGTTGCGTTGCACGGCTTGACGTCCAGCTGCGGATGCCCCAGCCCGTCCAGGGCCGCGGCAAAAGCCACCGTGTTGGGGCGGTGCGGATCCACCCCCGTCCAGGTGACCGCCGCGGCCCCTGGTCGCCGCACAGCCCGGTCGGCCAGCGCCACGTCCACCGCGCCGGACCCGCAGCCCACCGACAGCACCGACAACGGCCCGGTGCGACCCGCGATGTGCTGACCCAGCCACGCCGTGATCAGCGCACGTTGGTCGGAGCGGGCCTCGAACAACTCGTGACCGCGGGCGTACTCGACCGGACCCAGCGCGGCCAGCGGCGAACCTTCACGCGGGCCTGCACCCGGCTCGCCGGCCGTCGTCATCACCGAACGTTGCACTGCTGGTCTCCTGTTCGGCACCCGGCGGGCCGCTGCGACCCGCCGTAGGGTTTCTAACGCAACCACGCCACCGCCGAACCCGCAGACCTCAGCTCACTGCCCGCCACGTCACCAGGAGAGCCCCGTGCCGTCGACTCAGGACACCGCCGCCCGCAGCCTGGCGCACTGGAGCGAGCGGGGCCGCGCGGAGATGGACGCGTTCTACGTCCTCGCCGCAGAGGACTACCGCCAGCTGGCGCTGGCCGTGGACTGGCCCGCGCTGCTGACGGGTCGGACCACGATCCTGGACGTGGCCTGTGGCAGCGGGAAGTTCCCTACCGCGCTGCGGACCCTGCTGGATCTGACGGACCTACCCGAGATCCGCTACGACCTGCTGGACCCGTCGGAATTCTCGGTAGCGGAGGCGAAGGCCCGGCTGGGGGCACCGTTTCGGCCCGGGCGGGAGCTGGTGGCGACGCTGCAAGAGCTGCCCGCCGGGCTCACCTACGACGTGGTGTGGGCCACCCACGCCCTGTACGCGCTGCCACCAGCCGAGCTGGCGCACGCGGCCACCCGCTTCGTCGCGGCGATCGCCCCCGGTGGGCTCGGGTTCGTGGCCCACGCCAGCGCCGCCTCGCACTACCTGACCTTCTACGACGCCTACCGCGCCGGCGTGCCCGAGGCCGCAGGCGTGGCCCCCTACCTGACCGGTGAGCAGGTGCGCGACGCGCTGAGCGCCACCGGTGCCGCGGTGCGCGAGCAACGGGTGCACTACACCACCGGCAGCAGCGATCCCACGGTGGTGCAAGGCTTCCTGCAGCGTTGCGCCTTCGACGACACGATGACGTTGGAGCAGATGGAAGCCGCACCGATGCTCGGGGACTACCTGGCCGGGTGCCGCGACGCCGACGGGACGTGGACCTTCCAGCATGAGGCGGTGCTGTTGTGGCTGTAACTCCCAGCGGCGCGAACCCCCGCGAGCTGAACCCGCACGAGGTGCTGCCCGAGGCGAACCGGTCCGGCGGAATCGACGCCCCATGGGCGGGTGACGACCAGCAGTGGTGGGACTGGTACGTCACCCTGGCGGAGAACCCCCAGGCCGGCGGCCCGCTGGTTGCCGGTCCCGGCCTGCCGGAGGTGCCCGCGGCGACCGACGCCGAGGTGACCGCGCTGCTCACCGAGCCCTATCAGGTGCCTGAGGCGGCCGTGCAGTCCTTCACCCACGACGGGTTCGTCAAGCTGGCGGGCGTGCTGAGCCCCGGCGTGGTGCGCCGGTTGGCGGAGCGGCTGCAGGAGTTGCTCATCGCCCGGCACGGCAGCGACACCGCGGGCCGCTTCCTCGCGCTGGAGCAAATGTGGTTGCACGACGATCTGATGCGGCTGGTGGCGCTGTCACCGCGCCTCGGTGCGATCGCCGCGAGCCTGCTGGGTGAGCCGGGGGTGCGGATCTACCACGACAACGCCCTCAGCAAGGAGCCCGGTTGCGGACGCACCCCGTGGCACCACGACGACGAGCACTTCCCGCTGGACTCCGCGCAGGTGGTCACGGCCTGGATGCCGGTGACGGCGATCCCCGCGGAGATGGGCCCGCTGAGTTTTGCCCGGGGCACTGGGCTACACGCACTGCTGGCCGGGGTCGACTTCGACAAGGTCGGCACCAGCTACGACGTGGCGGTCTCGCGCACCTTCGGCAGTGCCGGGGTGCAGGTGGTGGATAGCCCGTACACGGTGGGCGACGTCAGCTTCCATTCCGCACTGTGCTTTCACACCGCCGGCCCGAACCGCACCACCCAGCCGCGCCGGGCGCTGGCCACCACCTACTTCGCCGACGGCGTGCGGGTGGTGGCGAGCCCGACCATGGTCAGCGGCACCTGGCGAGAGTTCCTACCCGACACCGTCCCAGGGGCGGTGGCCGACGGTCGTCTCAACCCGGTGGTGGGCCGGTCCGCACCGGTGCGGGGTGCGCAGCCGGGGCACTGACCGCGCAGTGCGCCTGTCGCTCCACCGGCACTTCGTGGTCGGTGCTCACCGGGGTGCGCACCAGCGCCGCGGCCAGCACCGATCCGAGGATGAGCAACCCCGCACTGATTGCCATGGCGGCGCGGAACCCGGCGTCGAAAGCAGCTGCGTTGGTGTAGTCGGTGCCGGTCAACCCCACCAGCACCGGCAACGCCGCCACGGCCAACAACCCGGCTGTCCGCGCCACCGCATTGTTCACCCCGGACGCCGTTCCGGCCAGGTGCCCCGGCGCGGAGCCCAGCACCGTCGCGGTCAGCGGGGCGACCAGGCTGGACAGCCCCAGCCCGAACACCACCACGGCGGGCAGCACGTCGCCGACGTAGGACGCCCCTGGACCCACCCGCAGCAACAACAGCAGCCCGGCGGCGGCCACCAGCGGGCCGAGGGTCATCGGCAGCCGCGGCCCGGTGCGCTGCGCCAGGGCTCCGGCTCGCGCGGACAGCGCCAGCATGAGCGCCGTCACTGGCAGCGCCGACGCCCCGGCGGCGAGCGGGGAAAAACCGGACACCACCTGCAACTGCAGCACCAGCAGGAAGAACACGCCGGCGATCGCCGCGTAGACGACCAGGGTGACCAGATTGGCCGCGACGAACAGCCGGGACGCGAACAGTTCCACGGGCACCAGGGGATGCTTCGAGCGACGCTCGGTGCGGACGAACACCGCCAGCGCAACGGCACCTGCCGCGCCCGCTGGCCACGACGAGCTGATCAGCCCGTACGTCAGGCCCGCCAACCCGAGGGCCGCCAGCACCGCGCCGCTGACGTCCAACGCGGGCGCAGCCTCGGTGTCCCGGCTCTCCGGCACGTGCCGCAATGCCACCCACACCACCACCGCCGCCAGCGGGAGGTTGACCAGGAACACCGCTCGCCAGCTGACCTGCTCCACGAGCCAGCCCCCGACGAATGGTCCGGCAGCGCCAGCGACGCCACCGAGGCCCGACCACGCCCCCACCGCGGCACCCCGATCCCGCGGGTCGAAGCTGGCCGAGATCAGCGCGAGGCTGCCGGGGGTGAGCAGGGCACCGCCGACGCCCTGCAGCGCCCGGGCAGCCACCAGGGTCTCGATGTTGGGTGCCAGCCCACACAGCAACGACGCCGCGGCGAACCACACGGTGCCGAGCACGAACACCCGGCGCCGGCCGTAACGGTCACCCAGCGAGCCGCCCAGCAGGATCAGCGCAGCCAGGGTCAGCGTGTAGCCGTTCAGCGTCCACTGCAGCCCGGCGAATCCGGTGCCGAAGTCCCGCCCGATGGTCTCCAGCGCGACGTTCACCACGGTGGCGTCGAGCATGGCAACACCGGAGCCACCGATGGTGGCCAGCAGCACCCACCGTCCAGCTGCGGTGCCCATCCGGACCGGCGCGGCGTTCATGGGGTGAGGATGCCGGGCCTATTACCCCCGCGCAAATAGCACGCTATTCGCGCCGGGATGCGCTCATGGACCGCAAATAGCCCGCTATCTGCGGCGGGGGCGCCGGCGGGGGCGGCGGTGGGGGCTCCGGCGGGGGCGGCGGTGGTTAGAACGCCGGCCACGGGATCATCCGGTCACCGCTGGGCCCCGGCATGTTCGGCTTCGCCAACAATCGACGCACCCGCCGCCCCAGCGCGTCGACCTCCCGCACGGTGAGATGGGTGTGCAAGCTCGTTCCGAGGTCACCAGCCAGCTCCGCCGCCAGCCGGCTCAGCACCTCGACTGCCTCCTCGTTCACCGGCTGCCCAGCCCAGCCCCACAGCACGGTGCGCAGCTTGTTCTCGGCGTGCAGGCAAATGCCGTGATCCACCCCATACACCCGTCCGTCGACGCCGTGCAGCACATGACCGCCCTTGCGGTCGGCGTTGTTGATCACGCAGTCCAATACGGCCATCCGGCGCAGCCGGTCGTCGTCGGCGTGGGCCAGCACCACCACGTCACCGCCGTAGTCGTGGGCGCGCAGCACCGGCCGCCACCCGTCGGGGACCTGACCGGGCTGGCACAGGTCGATCAGCTCGCCACGCTCCTCCTGCACCAGCAGATCGTGCTGCATTGATTCACCCTGGCCCTCGTCAAGGTCGGCCAGGGTAGCGCCGGGGGTGTCGATCCACAGTTGCACCATGCCGGGGCCGTACGGCCCGCCGCGGAGCACCGTCGGGGGGATCACCGCCCATCCGGTCGCCTCGGAGACCAGGTAGGAGGCCACCTCACGCCCGGCCAGGGTGCCGTCGGGGAAGTCCCACAGTGGCCGCTCACCACGCACCGGCTTGTACACGCAACTGCCGCTCACCCCGTCCAGTTCGACCGCGCACAGCAGGGTGGCGTTGCTGGCGGCCATGATGCGCCCGGTCACCTCCAGGGAGCCCCGGCGCAGCAGTTCCAGTGCATCCGGATTGCGGGTGCCCGCTGGGACGGGGTCGGGGGCGGCCACGGGCAGGGTCATTCCTCGTCGGGTTCGGCCGCCGACGGGGCGATGCCCACCCCGCGCCGGTACCCGTTGGTGCGGATGCAGACGTGCCCGGCGGGGTCCAACGCCTCGCCGCACAGCGGGCAGGGCAACCGACCCGCGGAGATGACTCGCTGCGAGCGGGCGGTGAACTCCCGCGCCTGCTCGGGCGAGAGGAACACCCGCACGGCGTCGGGTCCCTCCTCGGTGTCGTCGAGCACCACGGATTCGTCCACCTCGGTCTCGGTCACCGCGAGCAGCTCCACCACGACCGCACCGGCCTCGGAGTCCCACCCCAGGCCCATGGTGCCCACCCGGAACTCCTCCTCCACCGGGGTGGTCAGCGGCTGCAGATCCTCCACCTGCTCGGCCTCGGCGGGCAACTCGGCACCGAAGCGCCGGTGCACCTCCTCCAGCAGGGCGTTCACCCGTTCGGCCAACACCTGCACCTGTTGCTTCTCCAGCAGCACGCTCACCACCCGCTCCGCCTCGGTGGCCTGCAGGTAGAACGCCCGCGCGCCGGGCTCCCCCACCGTCCCGGCGACAAACCGGTCGGGGGTGCGGAAGACGTGGATCACTCGTGACATGGTGCCTCCGAGGCTAGGCGACGCGGGATCGTTCGGCAGGAGCGTGGTCCGCCCACCGTGGGGCTCACCTTCCGGCGCCGCCACCGACCACGGCGTCCGAGGCGTGGGCGTCGGCCGGGCCAGGGTGTGCAACCCCGCCCGGCTCGTCCTTCTTCCGTCGTAACCGCCGCTTCTTCGGCGGCGGTGGCACGAGGCTGGTCAGGTCGCCCGCGGTGTCGTTGGTGCGCAGCACGAACGGACGGGTGGGGGTATAGCGAACCGCGCTGATCGAACACGGGTCGGCGACGATGCGCTGGAAGGCGTCGAGGTGAGCGCCCAACGCGTCGGCGAGCACCGCTTTGATGACGTCGCCGTGGCTGCACGCCACCCACAGCACGTCGCGCCCATGCTCGGCGGCGAGCGTGCGGTCGTGCTCGCGGACCGCCGCCACCGCCCTGACCTGCACCTGGGCCAGGCCCTCGCCGCCGGGGAACACCGCCGCAGAAGGGTGTTGCTGCACCACCGACCACAACGACTCCTTCGCCAGGTCCTTGATCGCCCGCCCGGTCCACGTGCCGTAGTCCACCTCGGCAAGCCGGCTGTCCAGGATCGGGGCCAGGTCGCGGGCGGCGATCAGGGGAGCCACCGTCTGCTGGCACCGGGTCAGCGGCGAGGACACGACGGCGACGACGGGCAACACCGCCAGTCGTGCCACCAGTGCCAGCGCCTGCGCCGTGCCCGCCTCGTCCAGCGTCACCCCCTCACTGCGCCCGGCGAGCACCCCGGCGGTGTTCGCCGTGGAACGGCCGTGGCGCAGCAGCAGGACGGTCATCGGCTCACCCTAGGACCGGGCCATCCCCTACCACCGGGCATCGACCGCTACGTCGCGGTCAGGCCAGTGGTGGCCAGCAGCAGCAGCACCACGGCACCCAGGGCGATGCGGTAGTAGACGAACACGTAGATGGTGTGGTTGACCACGTAGCGCAGCAGCCAGGCGATGGAGGCGTAACCGACCACGAACGCCACCACCGTGGCCACTGCCAGTTGCGCTCCGCTGGCCTGCAGGCCGGTGGTGGTGGACGGGCTGATCGCGTCCGGCAGGCTGAACAAGCCCGACGCCACCACAGCGGGAATGGCGAGCAGGAACGAGTAGCGGGTGGCGGCCTCGCGGGTCAGGCCGAGGAACAACCCCGCGCTGATGGTGCCCCCCGAACGCGACACCCCGGGCACCAGCGCCAGGGATTGCGCCAGGCCCATCAGCACCCCGTCGCCCAAGGTCAGCTTCTCCACCGGGCGACGCTGGCGGCCGTACCGCTCGGCCGCGGCCAGCACGAGAGCGAAGACGATCAACGTGACCCCGATGATCCGCAGGTCACGGGCCCCGGTGCGGATCTGATCCTTGAACAAGTACCCCAGCACCCCGACCGGGATGGTGCCGATGATGACGTACCAGCCCATCCGGTAGTCGAAGTCCGCGCGGGCCGCGGGATGCCGCAGCCCGCGGAACCAGGCGAGCATGATCCGCCAGATGTCGCGGCCGAAGTAGACCAGCACCGCCGCCTCGGTGCCCAGTTGGGTCACCGCGGTGAACGACGCCCCGGCGTCGTCGCCGAAGAACACCCCGGACACGATGCGCAGGTGCGCTGAGGAGGAGATCGGCAGGAACTCGGTGAGGCCCTGCACCAACCCCAGGATCAACGTCTGCCACCACGTCATCGCCATCAGTCAGCCACTCCCGCCAGCTCGATCGCCTCGGCGGCGGCCTGCAAGGCGGCCGACCCGTCCGTCCCCGGCATCACCGACACCGTCAGCGTCGTGACCCCGGCCCCGGCCAGCGCCTGCATCCGCTCCGCGATCCGCGGTACTGGGCCGAGCAGCGCGGTGGCGTCCAGGAACTCCACCGGCAGCGCGGCCATCGCCGCGTCGTAGCGCCGGGCCAGGTACTGCTCCTGCACCACGTTGGCGGCCTCGCCGTAACCCATCCGGGTGGCCTGGGCGTGGTAAAAGTTTTTCTGTCGGCTACCCATCCCGCCGACGTACAGCGCGCTGTAGGGGCGCACCGCATCCGCACATTGGCGCCAGTCCCGCCCGGGCACCAACGGAACGGTCGGCACCACGTCGAAACCGGTCAGGTCCTTGCCCACGGTGGCGCGTCCCGCGGAGATCAGCGCCAGCTGCTCGGCCAAGCCCTCGACGGTCACGAACAGCCCCAGCCAGCCGTCGGCGACCGCACCGGTCAGCTCCAGGTTCTTCGGGCCGATGGACGCCAGGTAGATGGGCAACTGCTGCCGTGCGCCGTGCACCGTGAGCTGCAGCGCCTTGCCCGGCCCGTCCGGCAGCGGCAGCACGTAGTGCGCACCGTCGTAGCGCACCTTCTGCCCCGACAATGCGGCGCGCACCACCTGCACGTACTCCCGGGTGCGGCCCAACGGCTTGTCGAAACGCACCCCGTGCCAACCCTCGGACACTTGCGGACCCGACACCCCCAGGCCCAACCGGAAACGACCCCCGCTGAGGGTGTCCAGGGTGGCTGCCGTCATGGCCGTCATCGCCGGGGTGCGCGCCGGGATCTGCAGGATGGCGCTGCCGATGTCGATGGTGGAGGTCTGCGCTGCGACCCAGGACAGCACCGTGGGCGCGTCGGAGCCGTACGCCTCCGCCGCCCAGGCCACCGCGAAGCCCAACTTCTCCGCCTGTACCGCCAATGCGAGGTTTGCCGCGTCATTGCCGGCCCCCCAGTACCCCATGTTCAGTCCAAGTCTCACAACCGGTGAACCTACCGGCTCACACCGCCAGGACCGGCGAGCCTGCGACCGGGTGCGGCGCCGCGGCTCTAGGGTCCCGTGATCGTGGAGCAGCGAAGTGCACAACGACCACCGGTGGCCCAACGAGTGGTGGGTGCCGGTGGCCTGCGGGTGTCGCGGACCGGACTGGGCACGTTCACCTGGGGACGCGACACCGACGCCGACGAGGCCGCCGCCCAGCTGGTCGCGTTCGTGGACGCCGGGGGCACCCTCGTCGACTGCAGCCCGACGTACACCGACGGCGCAGCGCAGACCGTGCTCGCCGGTTTGGTGGGTGACCTGGTGCCCCGCTCGGCGCTGGTACTGAGCAGCACCGCAGGCACCGTGCAGGACTGCTCCCGCACCGCCCTGTTGGCCCAGCTCGATGCCACCCTCGCCGAGCTCGCCATCGATCACCTGGACCTGTGGCAGGTCGGTGCGTGGGACCCGTGCACCCCGGTAGCTGAGGTGGTCGACACCTTGGAGCACGCGGTGCGCACCGGCCGCACCCGCTACACCGGGCTGCGCGGACACACCGGCTGGCAGGTGGCCACCGTAGCGGTGGCGGCGGGCCCGGCGTTGCTGGCCGTACAAGCGGAGTACTCCCTGCTGGCCAGGGCCCTGGAGGAGGAGGTGGCCCCGGCCGCCGCGCACCACGGGCTGGGGATCCTGGCCGCTGTGCCGTTGGCCCGCGGTGTGCTGACCGGCAAGTACCGCGGCGGTACCCCGGCGGACTCCCGGGGGGCCAGCCCGCATCTCGCGGCGGCCCTGGAGGGTCACCGCACCGCGCACGCCAACCGCGTGGTGGAGGCGGTGGTGACCGCCGCGGACGGGTTGGGTACCTCACCGCTGGCGGTGGCCCTGGCATGGGTGCGTGACCGGCCGGGGGTGGCCAGTGCGATCATCGGGGGGCGCGACGCCGCGCAGCTGACCGGGGCGCTGGCGGTGGAGGCACTGACCTTGCCGGCGGCGATCCGTGCTGCGCTGGACGACGTCAGCTCCGGCTGAGCCGGCCCGCCCGCCGCGGTACCGGCTCCGCTGTCTCCGGCATGGTTCGTCGTCAGGGATGCTGGTAGGCGACGGTGGCGGTCGGAGAAGGGCGAGTGACGGTGCTGCAACGCTCGACGAGGCTGATCGCGGTGGGGATGGTGCTCGCCGTCACCCTGCTGGCCGGGTGCGGCAGCTCAGGACGTGCCCTGCAGACCATCCCGGCCGCACGAGCCGCGGTGTCCCCCGCGCAGACCAGCGCCCCCGCCGGCACGGTGACCCGGGTGGGGGCGGTGATCTCGAGCGCGGTCGTCGAGGTGTCCAGTCGCACCGTGGTGCTGGCGGTCGACTCCCCCGACCGCCTGCTGCTGTTCGACGCCGGGGACCTTTCCGCCCCGCCGCGCACGGTGGCGCTGGCAGGGCGGCCGGCCGCGGTGACGGTGGACGGCACGTCGGTGCTGGTCGCCCTGCCGGGTGCGGTGCTGCGGGTGGACCCGCGATCGGGTTCAGCGACCAGCACGCCCGTCGACGGCGAGGTGCGGTCGGTGGTGGGCCTCGCCGGCGGGCAGGTCGCGGTCGGTTTGGCCAGCGGTGTGGTGCAGGTTGTCAGCGCCGATGGGGCGGTAGCACAGACGGTGTCGGGCCTGGCCGGGGTCGACGGACTGGTGCAGGCCGGGGGGGTGCTGGTGGCCCTGGACCGGGCGCAGACAGCGGTGTCGGTGGTGGACCCGGCCGCCGGCAAACTCGGTGAGGCGCTGCGCGCCGGGGAGGGTGCCACGAACATGATCACCGACAGCTTCGACCGCGCGCTGGTCACCGACACCACCGGGGGTGCGTTGCTGGCGTTCTCCACTGGTGCCCTGATGTTGCGGCAGCGCTACCCCGTCCCCGGCGCGCCCTACGCGCTGGCCTACGACCCTAAAACCGCCCTGGTGTGGGTCACGTTGACGGCGCGCAACCAGGTGGTGGGCTACGACGTCCGCGGTGGTGAGCCGGTGGAGCGCTACCGCTTCGACACCCTCACCCAACCGGATTCGGTGGCAGTCGACAGCGCGAGCGGTGCGGTGTTGGTCGGTTCGGCAACCGGTGAGGGGTTGCAGCGGATCCAGCCCGGGGTGGCGCCGTGAGCCGGATCCCCGAACCCCGGCCGTTTTCCGCCGACGACTACGACTACCACCCGCTGCGGTTGCCGCCAGAGGTCTCTCGGCTGACCGCCTCGGTGCAACTGGCGATCCAAGCCGAGTACGGCGGGTGGGAGCTGTCCCGGGTGCGGCTGTACTCCGACGGCACCCGCCGGGTGGTGCTGCGCCGCCGCAAGAGTGCGCGGCAGCTGCCCGGGCCCGCCACATGAGTGGGCGGTTGTACCGGCTGCTGTTCGGGATGTTGGCGCTGCGGGTGGAGCCGGAGACCGCGCACCGCGCCGGGTTTGCGCTGATCCGGCTGGTGGGCGGCCTCGCTCCGCTGCGCTGGGCGGTGGGCCGGGCGCTTACCGTGCGCGATCCGGTGCTGCGCACCCGGGTGCTGGGCTGTGAGCTGGCCTCGCCGGTGGGGTTGGCCGCAGGGTTCGACAAGGATGCGACCGGAGTGGACGCCTGGGGGGCACTGGGTTTCGGTCACGTCGAGGTGGGCACCGTGACCGCGCTGCCGCAGCCAGGCAACCCGGCCCCGCGGATGTTCCGGCTGCCCGCCGACCGGGCACTGGTGAACCGGATGGGGTTCAACAACCACGGCGCGGGCGCGGCAGCTGACCGGTTGCGGCGGCGGCGGACCCGGTTGCCGGTCGCGGTGAACATCGGCAAGTCGAAGGTGACCCCGGCCGCCGACGCCGCCGCGGACTACGTGCACAGTGCCCGGCTGCTGGGCCCACTCGCCGACTGGGTGGTGGTCAACGTCAGCTCCCCGAACACCCCCGGGCTGCGGGACCTGCAGACGGTGGCGGCGCTGCGCCCACTGTTGGCGGCAGTATTGGGGGCCGTGGACGTCCCGGTGCTGGTGAAGATCGCCCCGGACCTCTCCGACGCCGAGGTGGACGCGGTCGCCGACCTGGCCCTGCAGCTGGGGCTGGCCGGGATCGTGGCCACCAACACGACCACGCAACGGGTGGGTCTGCGCAGCCCGGAGCGGGTGGTCACCGCCACTGGTGCGGGGGGGTTGTCCGGCCCGCCGCTGGCGGCGCGGTCAGTGCAGGTGCTGCGCCGGTTACGAGCCCGGGTCGGTGACCGGCTGGTGTTGGTATCGGTCGGCGGGGTGCAGACCGATCAGGACGTGTGGGAGCGGATCACCGCGGGCGCAAGCCTGGTGCAGGCCTACACGGCGTTCATCTACCACGGCCCGTTCTGGGCGCGGCGGGTGCAGCGCGGTGTGGCCCGGCGGCTGCGCGAGGGCGGGTTTGCCTCGGTCGCCGACGCGGTCGGCAGCGCGATCACCCGGGCCTGATCACGGGTGCAGGGCACCGTCGGGCGGAGCCTGGGCTGGTGCGCCGGTGCGCGGCCCGGGCACACCCCGGAAGCGGAATGGTTCGCTACCGCGACCGGGTTGGATAAACCAGCATTCCGCGGTGCCCGAGCCGGTCAGCACCTGCTCCAACGCGTCGACCACGTCCTCGGCGGACAACAGTGGGAAACCCGCCTCGGTGAAGGCGCTGCGATGTTCGTCGATCAGCGGGGTGTCGGCGAAGCCCGGGCAGAGCGCGTTGACCCGGATCCGTTCCCCGGCGAGTTGCGCACCGACCGCCCGGACGTAACCGACCACCCCGTGTTTGGTGAGGGTGTAGACGGGGTCGGTGGGGATCGCGACCAGACCCGCCAGGGAGGCGGTGGCGACGATCTGGCCGCCCCCGGCCCGGCGCAGCGCCGGCACCGCCGCGCAGGTGCCGTACACCACCGCGTCCAGATTCACCCCGACCACCGCCCGGTAGCGCTCCAGGTCCAGGGCGTCGTCGCTGGCCAGCTGTCCGCCCACGGTGCCGGCGTTGAGGAAGGCGGCGTCCAGGCGGCCGTAGCGCTCTTCGGTTTCGAACACCGCGCGGGTGGAGGTGTCCGGGTCGGTGACGTCACCCACAATCGCCAACCCGTCGATCTGCTCGGCGACCGCGGTGACCGATTCGGTGTCTCGATCCAGCACAGCTACCCGGGCGCCCGCAGCGCGCAGGCGGCGGGCGGCGGCGGCACCGAAGCCGGAACCCGCGCCGGTGATCAACACGACCTGGCCGGTGTAGTCCACGTGTGACGTCTCCCTCGTGTTGTCTCGGTTCAGCAGTGCCGCAGGAAGTGGTCGAGCACGCGCACACCGAAGCGCAGCGACTCCACCGGCACCCGTTCGTCCACCCCGTGGAACAGGGCGGCGAAGTCCAGCTCCGGAGGCAACCGTAGCGGGGCGAAGCCGAAGCAGCGGATCCCCAGCTTCGCGAAGGCTTTCGCGTCGGTGCCCCCGGACAGCATGTAGGGCACGGTGCGCCCGTCCGGGTCGTGGGCCAGCACCGCGGCATTCATCGCCGCTACCAGGTCACCGTCGAAGGTGGTCTCATAGGGCTCCAGGTGGGTGACCCACTCCCGCTCCACGTCGGGGCCGAGCAGGGCGTCGACCTCCCGCTCGAAGGCCGCCTGCCGTCCAGGCAGCACCCGGCAGTCGATGACCGCTTCGGCGGTCTGCGGGATGACGTTGGCCTTGTACCCGGCCTTGAGCATGGTGGGGTTGGCGGTGTCACGCAGCGTGGCGCCGACGATGCGGCTGATGCTGCCCAACTTCTCCAGCGTGCCGTCGATGTCCGGGGAAGCCGGGTCGAAGCTGAGCCCAGTCTCCTGCCCGACCGCGCCCAGGAACTCCGCCACCGACTCGGTCATCACCAGCGGGAAGGTGTGGGTACCGAGCCGGGCGACGGCCTGGGCCAGGATGGTGACCGCGTTGTCCGGGTGCAGGAACGAGCCGTGCCCGGCGCGCGCCTTGGCCCGCAACCGCATCCAGGCGATGCCCTTCTCCGCAGTCTCCACCAGGTACAACCGGGCCTCGGAGCCGTCCGGACGGGCCACGGTCAGGGAGAAGCCCCCGACCTCACCCACCGCCTCGGTGATGCCCGCGAACAGCTCGGGCCGGTGCTCCACCAACCAGTGCGAACCCCAGGTGCCCCCAGCCTCCTCGTCAGCCAGGAAGGCGAACACCAGGTCGCGGGGCGGGACGACGCCCTCGGCCTTGAACTGCCGGGCGACCGCGAGCGTCATGCCGACCATGTCCTTCATGTCCACCGCGCCGCGGCCCCAGAGGTAGCCGTCGGCCACAGCACCGGAGAACGGGTGCACCGACCAGTCCGCTGGCTCGGCGGGGACCACGTCGAGGTGGCCGTGGATCAGTAGGGCGCCCCGCGATCGGTCTGCGCCTTCGAGGCGGCAGAACACGTTGGCGCGCCCGGGCATCCCCGACTCGACGAGGGTGGTCTCGTAACCGACGTCTTCCAGCTGGCGAACCACCCACTCCGCGGCCTCCTGCTCCCCCACCACGGTGGCCGGGTCACCGGTGTTGCTGGTGTCGATGCGGATCAGCTGGCTGGCGAGCTCAACCACCTCCCGCTCGGCGCGGGATTGCTCGCGGTCGGGTTCCTCGGTAATGGCCACCGGGTGTTCCTACCATCCGGGACCGACGTTCCCCGGTGTGGCGGGGTTGGGGGGCGTCTCGGGGATCGGCTAGCCTCATGCGGCGCACCGGCCCGCAGGTCGGGTGCTCGGTCCGAGTGGCGGAATGGCAGACGCGCTAGCTTGAGGTGCTAGTGCCCTATTAACGGGCGTGGGGGTTCAAGTCCCCCCTCGGACACAGGATTACCCCACCTACATCACAGGTGGTCCGCCTCGTGGAGTCTGCCTCATGCGTTTGTCGAGGGGTACCAGCTCTTCCGTCGTGAACGATCACTGTGCCCTCGGCGGGGAGATCAGACGCCACCCTGTCCGGCGTTCGCGTGACGCCGTCGCCAGCCACGCAGTCACCGGACCCGGCCGGTCCAGGAACAGCCCCGTCTGCGCGGCGGCGGGCGGACGCGCCTGTTCAGGCGTCAGATCCAACAACCGCCGCAACCGAGCGTTCTCCGCCCGCAACGCCGCCAACTCGGCCTCCGGCGAGGAGAACGGCGCCGTCATCACAGTCCGGCGTGCCCGAGGCGCTCGACGAACGTCACCTTGCGTCCATGCTCGCGCCGCAACCGCTCGCAGCGCCGCGGTTGCGGCGGTGGCTGCTGATCTCTGGTTCGGGAATGACAGCCCGGATCCCGCGGAAACGCAGCATCGCTCGTGTGCCGCAGGAAGAGTACGCCTTGTTGCGTGTGATCACCTGACTGGCCCCACTTTGGTCTTCGGTCTGCATGAACCTTGGCTCCACCTGGGGTGGTGATCATTCCGCTGGGCGGGTGCGGTGTGTCGTCGCGAATGTTGGCCCCCGCCCTCGGTCAGATTGAAGCGCCCTGTGAAGGGCACGGAGGCCAACATGGTCTTCCAGCTCATCAGCCGCCGATACGAACGCGCAAGCACGATCACAAGCAACAAGAGCTTCGCCGAAGGGGGCCAGGTCCTCGGTGACGACGTGCTCGTCACCGCGATCCTGGACCGGCTCCTGCACCACTGCCACGTCATCGCGATCAACGGCCCCAGCTACCGGCTCAAAAACGGCGCAGCATTACAGGTGGAGGACCGCCCATGCCATGATGCCCCCACCGAGGACCGACACGTCAGGTCGTACCTGCACCGACACGTGAGGTCGTACGCCGACAATAGGGAGACGAGCAAATGTTGCGTATTTTGATTATCCTATTAACGCTGGCGGCGGCGGCGGCGGTTCACTTCAAATTCTTTATTGAGGATCCAAGTGGCGGATTGATTTATGGCCTTAACGGCATTGGATGGTTGGGGCTGTTGGGGCTGGTCTATCTACCCTTACCCTTTTTGGAAAAACTACATGGGCTAGCCCGGTGGTTGTTGGCGAGCTACGCGGCAATAACAATCGTGGCCTACATCATTTTTGGGATCCAACATAAGGAATGGACTGTTCCGCTTGGACCCGTGACCGTGTTGATCGAACTGATTCTCATCGTACTTTTGGTAGTTGAAGCGCGTCAACCTACCGACGCATCAGCAACTACCTCTTAACCTCGATCCACGCATGTTGATGGGTGTTGAGCGCGTCGTAACGCGAGAATGCCCGCGTGTTGCAGGAAAATGGGACTTGCTTATAGCTCCGTTTTTCACCGCACGAAGGGCATCTAGTAGCCTGTCTCTGAACTCATGCGTTGAGCCACAGGATGATTGAGGCCAGGACCATGCTGCCGAGGTAGGTCAGGGCGTACTTGTCGTACCGGGTGGCCAGGCCGCGCCAGTTTTTGAGTTGGTTGAAGGCTCGTTCGACGACGTTGCGGTTCTTGTAGTCCTCGGTGTCGAAGTCCGGCGGTCGTCCGCCTGCGCAGCCTATGGCTTTGCGTCGGGCGATCGCGTCGGACTTCGCCGGGATCACGACCGTGACGCCGCGCGATTGCAGCATGTCGCGGTTCTTGCGCCCGGAGCAGGCCCTGTCCGCGCGCAGGGCCTGGGGGGTGATGCGGGGCTGCCCGGCCCCTGGCGGGGGACCCGGAGCTGATCCAGAAGCCTGGTCAGTGCTGGGGTCACCCGCCTGCCCGGGGGTGAGTGCCAGGACCAGGGGCAGTCCCCGGCCATCGACCAGCGCATGGGTCTTGGTCGTCAGCCCACCCCTGGAGCGCCCGATGGCGTGATCGTCCGGTTCGTCCCCCTCAGCGCCGATATCGATTGAACGCCTCTTTTCACTGCCAGCCGTCGCGTACATCGTCCCGGTCATCGATCACCTATCGGTCGCGGGTCGGTCCTCCTGACGAAGTCGCGGGCACTGCAGCAGCAGGCTCGGACGAGACACGAGCCGGCACGTCATCGGGCCGCGGGTTGTGGTCCTGCGCCTGCTCGGCTGGGGGTGGCCACGACGGTCGGGTTACCGAGCTATGGCGTGCAGCCCGTCTAGGTTGGGCAGGTGGACGTCGACGAGCTCGTCTGGTTGGACGCAACGTCGTTGGCCGGTCTGATCCGGGCCGGGGACGTCACGGCCGTGGAGGTCGTGCAGGCCCACCTGGACAGGGTCGAGAGCGTGGGCGGGCGGGTCAACGCGTTCGTGACCGTGCTGGGCGAGCAGGCGTTGGACGCGGCGAGGCGGCCCGCGCCGGGGCCGCTGTCCGGGGTGCCCTTCACGGTCAAGGACTCACTGGACACCGCCGGTGTGCGTACCACCCGCGGGTCGCTGCTGTTCGCCGACCATGTTCCGGTGCGGGACGCCACGGCGGTGGCGCGGCTGCGGGGTGCGGGTGCGGTTGTGCTGGGCAAGACGAGCCTGCCGGAGATGTCGTACTGGACTGAGACCGACAACCGCCTGATCGGCCGCACCTGCAACCCGTACGACCCGGAGCGGACCCCGGGAGGCTCCAGTGGCGGCGAGTCGGCGGCGATCGCGGCTGGCCTGTCGCCGCTGGGGTTGGGCAGCGATGTCGCGATCTCGGTGCGTGGCCCGGCCCACGACACCGGCATAGCGGCGATCAAGCCGACGCACGGGCGCGTGCCGTACACCGGTCACTACCCGGACGCGCTGCGCCGGTGGTGGCACGTCGGCCCGATGGCCCGCAGCGTCCGAGACCTCCGCTTGGCGCTGACGCTGTTGGAGGGACCCGACGGGCTCGATCCGTACGCGGTGGCCCTACCTGCCGGCCCGCCCAGCGGGCTTGTCCGCGTCGGGTGGACCACCGAGGCGTTCGGCCCGGTCGACCCCGACGTCGCGTCTGTGGTCGCATCCGCCGCTGAGGCTCTCGCCGACCTCGGTCTCGACGTTCAGCAGGTGGCGCTGCCCGACATCGCGCAGCGCGACCACACGGCCACCTCGGCAACGCTGTTCACCGCCGAGGTGGTGCCGTACCTGCGCGCTCAGACGGCCGGAAGGGAAGCCGAGCTGTCACCTGTCATCGCCCGCACGCTGCGGGCGCCGGACGTCGCTCTCGCCGACTACCTGGTGGCTGAGCGCGAGGTCGAGCAGCTGCGCAGCGCGTTCGCGCAGTGGTTCCAGACCCACGACCTTCTACTCTGCCCGGTCGTCACGATCCCGGCGCCGCTGCACGCGCAGGCCGGCTACGACATCGCCGGGGTTCAGGCGCCGGCCCGCACGGTCATGCGGGCGACCGTCCCGTTCAACCTCACCGGACTTCCGGCTATCGCCCTGCCTTTCGGCGTCACCGCCGCCGGGCTGCCCATCGGCGTCCAGCTCGTCAGCCGGTGGTGGACCGACCACGACCTGCTCGAACTGGCCGAGCGCCTCGAAACGCTCAGCCCAGTGAGCGGTCGCCGGCCGACGCTGTCCCCCGGCTGACGATCGTTCAGCGGGGCGTCAGGGCCTCGAGTGTGGCTTGCACCTCGTCTGGGCGCTCCCTCCAGGGGGCGTGACCGGCTTGGTCCAGGACGATGCGGCGCGCCCGCGGCAACGCGTTCAGGAGGCCGTCGGTTGCGGTCCAGGGGCGTGGGTCGTCCGCGCCCTGCACGAGGATTACGGGGGTCTCGACGTGCTGGGCCACCTCGAGCAGGTCCTGGTTGGCACTGTCGGCGGTGAGCTCGCGGTTGGCCCGCCCGTTCACCACGGTGCCTGGCGGACGGGTCCGCCACAGTGCGGCAGCGTGGCCCTCGGCGTCGCCAGCGGGCGAGAAGTCCGGACGCCACTGCGGGAGGCACCACTCCTTCTCCTCGGTGGGGGTGCGCAAGCGGCTGCCCAGCTGCTGCCAACGCGTCAGCTCGGCGCCCAGCCGGCGGTTCCGCTCACCGATGTACGGCTCTCGCCAGGCCCCTCCCGCTCCGACGCCGGCCAGACAGGCGACTGCTGTGGTGCGGTCGGGGTACGCGGCCGCGTACCGCAGGGCGAGTTCGGCACCCCAGGAGTGACCGAGGACCGCCCACCGATCCAGGCCCATCGCCTGCCGGAGCCGCTCCAGGTCGTCGACGGCCTGCGCCACAGTGAACGGCCCGTCTGGACTGGTCGAGCGGCCGCAGCCACGCTGGTCGAACCTCACGACCAGGTGCAAGTCGTCAAGCAGGGCAGCGAGGTCACCCAGGTAGTCCCAGAGGCCAGGGCCACCGTGGCAGCAGACAACATGCGGTCCTTCGCCACTCGTCTCGACCCACAGCTCGGTGCCGTCGGGCAGCTCGACGAAGCGCTCGCGCTGGTGCTGCACAGTGCGACTGTGCCACCAAGCCGAGGACACCGGCGGACGATCGTCACCGGACAAGATCGCCACCGCCCGGTGCCGGCCAGATAGCGCTGCCAGAACTGCGCCAACTACCGCTGCAAGTCACAGGCGGTGTGTCGCTGGCGGTCCGGGGAGTACCGGTGGGGGTTCGGCTGACTAACGGCACTGACCACAGCAGACTCGGCCAGCCGGCTCAGCTGGGCCGCAGCACGGCGCTGTTCCAGGCCCGGATGGTGGCGTGGTGCGGTTTCCCGGTCTGCCAGACCTGCGTGCCCCACCGCAGCGCGAGGTGAACGTGTTTCCTCTGCGGTGTGGGCGGGCAGGAGTCGGCCCCAGGTGGCGCGGTCATCGGGGTACTCCTTGACATCAACAGTCAGCCATCGCTGATGTCGTCGGCGCCGAACGCTGACTTCGACCGTCGGCTGGGTGTTGGCCACGGCAGGCAGGTGCGGTGGACAACGTAGCGATGTGAGCCTGTCCGCTCGACGGTCGCTCAACGGCGCGCCACCGGGCAAGGCGGGCGACCACAGCGGGCGGACTTACTTGATGGTGGGTAAGCGGTCCTGTTTGACGTCCACGGCGTCCTGGCGATCGATTATGCCGTCCTGCCGAACCGGCGGTAGCAGCCGCCGACCTGCGCAGGCCTGAGGTCGACGCCTCCGTTCACGGCAGGGCGGTCGGCGCAGACCAAGTCGGCGACGTCGCACTTCTGCACTGTCCGTACCACGTGATCGTTGGGCGGGCGCGAAGCGAGCGGTCTTGACCTTCGAGCGGCTGCAAGGACCACACTCGCCGCCGTGACCCGCCCCCTACTGACGATCAGCGAGTTCGCCCGCGCCGTCGACCTCGCCCCAAGCGCGTTGCGCTACTACCACGAAGCGGGCCTGCTGCCGCCGACCGAGGTCGACCCTCACACCGGCTACCGCTACTACACCCGTGAACAGGAGCGACGCGCCCTGCTGCTGTCCCGGCTGCGCGCCGTCGGGGTGCCGATCGAGACCATGCGACAGGTGCTGGCCGGCCCGGCTGATCAGGCCGTGCAGCTGCTCGAGGCGCAGGCGGCGGCCGCGCGGACGAGCGCCGCCCGGACCGAACAGGTCGTCACTGAGCTGGTCGCCATGCTCCGCGCCGGTCAGGGCGACGCGCGAGTCGTCATTGACGTCGACGGTCCCGAGCTCGCCGCAGCCATGCGTGCCGCGGCCGGCTTCGCCTCGCACGAGACGCCAGGACTCGCCGTGGTCCTGCTCGACGTCCGAGACGGCGCCGTGCACGTCGTCGCGACCGATCGCTACCGCCTGCTGCGCTGGCAGGTGCGCGCAACCGGGTCGGCGAGACAGGGTGAGCGCCGGGCGGCCGTGCCGGTCGAGCAGGTGCCCGCGCTGTCGGCCTGGCTGGAACGACGTGCCGACGTGCAGCTCATCCTGGACGCCTCAACCGTGCTGGCCGATGGCAGCGAGCAGCTACCGATCGACACGGCCGACGACCGGTTCCCCGCGTACCACACGGTGCTGGCGGCGCTGCCCGACCGGGTCGGGCGGGTGACGGTGGGTCGCGACGCGCTGCGAGCGTCACTCGATAAGGCGGCCGCGCAAACGGTGCGGCTGAGCACCGGCCACGAGAGGCTCGTCGTCGCCACGGGCGGGGACGAGCTCGGTGCGCTGCCCGCCGTCGTGGTCGGGGCCACGGTGACCCTGGGCTTCGCGGCCTCGCTGCTAGCCGACGTGCTGCAGCGAATGACGGCTGCCCGCGTCGTGCTGGCCTGGAACGCGCCCGAGGAGGCCGTGCGCGTGCGCGCCCCCGAGCACGGCGAGCCGCTCGTGCTGGTGATGCCGACGCGGCTCAAACCGTGACCCGCGCTGAGGCTAGGTCATCACCCGGGATCGCGCCCGGCCCCCCAAGGATCATGACGCGGGCGCTGACCACCTGGCTGACCGCGGCGACCCTTGCGATGCTCGCGGACGGCCTGCTGCATTTCGCGCTGGGCTGGGAGGCGTCCCGCTTCGGCGGCCGAGCAGCCGCCCTGGTGCTCACCCTCGTCACGCTGCCGAGGATGCTGCTCCTGCTCACCGGCGGGACGACCGCCGACCGGTGGGGGCTTCGGCGCACAGTGCTCTGCTCCGACGCCGTGCTGTGCGTGCTGCTCACCGCGCTGATGCTCGCTGTGCGGTCCTCCGGCTCCAGCGTCACCCTGCTCGCCCTGCTCGCCGGCTCGCTGGGGGTCCTCAGCGCCTTCCGGATGCCGGCGGCCGGCGCGTTGCCTCGGCTGCTGGTCGACGGCCCGCAGCTCGCTCGCGCGATGGCGCTCAGCGGCACCGTGATCACCACCGCTCGCCTCGCCGGCACGGCGCTCGGCGGCGTCGCGGTGGCGCTGCTCACCCTGCAGGGAGTGGTCCTCGTCGCCGACGTCGGCTACCTCGCGGTGCTGCTGCTGGTCTGGAGCGTCCGGGTCCCGGAGGCGTCCCCGCCCGAGAAGTCGGGTCGGCCGCAACGAACCCTGGCCCTCGCGCGCCGGACGCCGGGCGTGCTACCGCTGCTCCTTTCGGTGGGCCTGCTCGCCGGGAGCGTGCTGCCCGTGCTCAGCTTGCTGCTCCCACTCGCCGCCCGCGAGCGCACCTGGACGGCCGGTCAGACCGGGCTGGTCGAGGCGGCCTGGCTCGTCGGCACCCTGGCCGTCAGCCTGCTCGTCGCTCGCCTGGGCACCTGGCCTTCTGCCCGCGGACCGCTCGTCGCCGGCCCGGCGATCACCGCTGCGGGCACGGCGATGATCGCCTGGGCGGCCAGCCCGGTCGTCGCGGTCGGGGGTGCGGTCGTGCTCGGCATCGGCACGGCGATTTTCACCAGTCACGCGATGCCGTTGCTCGTGCACCGCACTCCCCGCGACAGGCTCGCCCGTTTCCAGGCGCTGCTTGGCCTGGCCCAGGCCACCGCGATACTTGCCGCGACCAACGGCCTCGGGCTGCTCGCCAGCCACGTCGGACCGACCGCGTCGATCGTCGCGGCCAGCGGCGCGTGTGCGCTGGCGGGTGCCGTCGTCCTCGCCACCCCGTCGCTGCGGGCCGCCGCACTGCCCTACGTCGGGCGAGCCGAAGGTCAATCGGAGTAGACGCTGGGCGTCCTGCGGTCGTGCCCGGTGTCCCGGTAGACGATCCTCCTCTGGCTACGGTTGGCTACCCGGGAAGTCCCGCGGGTTGCCCTCGCGCCCTGCCCCCATGGCATCGCCTCGGACGCGGGTGGGGCATGGTGGGTCGGTGTCTGAACGCGACGTCGACCCTGTCGAGGTGGTGCGGTGCGGTTATGACGCACTGTCGTTGC